>ERZ1023453.11-NODE-11-length-151842-cov-48.172268_pt1 | contig 151842 bp, 145 predicted proteins | sample MGYA00380525_ERZ1023453 | MGnify/ENA primary metagenome ERZ1023453 (study PRJEB33173, sample SAMEA4830419) | metagenome | study: EMG produced TPA metagenomics assembly of the PRJEB25223 data set... | reverse complement strand
AACAAGCCAAACAAATCCTTGAATATGGAGTGCGAGGCATCGTTGTTGGTGGCGCCATTACTAGACCAAAAGAGATTACAGAACGCTTCGTTGCTAGTCTTAAATAAGATGTGAGAGGGAGTTTTATGTTTAAAGTTTTACAAAAAGTTGGAAAAGCTTTTATGTTACCTATAGCTATACTTCCTGCAGCAGGTCTACTTTTGGGGATTGGTGGTGCACTTTCAAACCCAACCACGATAGCAACTTATCCAATACTAGACAATAGTATTTTTCAATCAATATTCCAAGTAATGAGCTCTGCAGGAGAGGTTGTATTCAGTAATTTGTCACTACTTCTCTGTGTGGGATTATGTATTGGCTTAGCGAAACGAGATAAAGGAACCGCTGCGTTAGCAGGAGTAACTGGTTACTTAGTTATGACTGCAACGATCAAAGCTTTGGTAAAACTTTTTATGGCAGAAGGATCTGCAATTGATACTGGAGTTATTGGAGCATTAGTTGTCGGAATAGTTGCCGTATATTTGCACAACCGATATAACAATATTCAATTACCTTCCGCTTTAGGATTCTTTGGAGGTTCACGCTTCGTTCCTATTGTTACATCGTTCTCTTCTATCTTGATTGGCTTTGTCTTCTTTGTTATTTGGCCACCTTTCCAACAACTTCTTGTTTCTACAGGTGGATATATTTCTCAGGCGGGTCCAATTGGAACTTTTCTATATGGATTTTTAATGAGACTTTCTGGAGCAGTAGGCTTACATCATATAATTTACCCTATGTTTTGGTATACTGAACTTGGTGGTGTTGAAACTGTTGCAGGACAAACAGTGGTTGGAGCTCAAAAAATATTTTTTGCTCAATTAGCCGATCCGGCCCATTCTGGATTATTTACAGAAGGAACAAGGTTTTTTGCAGGTCGTTTCTCAACAATGATGTTCGGTTTACCGGCTGCCTGTTTAGCGATGTACCATAGTGTTCCTAAAAATCGTCGTAAAAAATACGCGGGTTTGTTTTTTGGAGTTGCTTTAACATCTTTTATTACCGGTATTACAGAACCAATTGAATTTATGTTTCTATTCGTCAGTCCGGTTCTATATGTTGTTCACGCATTCCTTGATGGTGTTAGCTTCTTTATTGCAGACGTCTTAAATATTTCAATAGGAAACACATTTTCAGGAGGTGTAATCGATTTCACTTTATTTGGAATTTTGCAGGGGAACGCTAAGACGAATTGGGTTCTTCAGATTCCAATTGGACTTATTTGGAGTGTTTTGTATTATATTATTTTTAGATGGTTCATTACTCAATTCAACGTTCTAACGCCAGGACGAGGAGAAGAAGTAGATTCTAAAGAAATTTCTGAATCCGCAGATTCAACTTCAAATACTGCAGATTATTTAAAACAGGATAGCCTACAAATTATCAGAGCCTTGGGTGGATCAAATAATATAGAAGATGTAGATGCTTGTGTGACACGTTTACGTGTAGCTGTAAAAGAAGTTAATCAAGTTGATAAAGCACTTTTAAAACAAATTGGTGCAGTTGATGTCTTAGAAGTGAAGGGTGGCATTCAAGCAATCTATGGAGCAAAAGCAATCTTATATAAAAATAGTATTAATGAAATTTTAGGTGTAGATGATTAAGTACTTACTGACTTAATAAAAAACAGAGGAGAGTGATGGATGAGTAGGATGAAATGAAATCGCATACAAGAAATAAAGAACTCATTATCCAAGTTGGATACGCTTATTACATAGGAGAATACAAATGAAATTTAGAAAATTAGCTTGTACAGTACTTGCGGGTGCTGCGGTTCTTGGTCTTGCTGCTTGTGGCAATTCTGGCGGAAGTAAAGATGCTGCCAAATCAGGTGGTGACGGTGCCAAAACAGAAATCACTTGGTGGGCATTCCCAGTATTTACCCAAGAAAAAACTGGTGACGGTGTTGGAACTTATGAAAAATCAATCATCGAAGCGTTTGAAAAAGCAAACCCAGATATAAAAGTGAAATTGGAAACCATCGACTTCAAGTCAGGTCCTGAAAAAATCACAACAGCCATCGAAGCAGGAACAGCTCCAGACGTACTCTTTGATGCACCAGGACGTATCATCCAATACGGTAAAAACGGTAAATTGGCTGAGTTGAACGACCTCTTCACAGATGAATTTGTTAAAGATGTCAACAATGAAAACATCGTACAAGCAAGTAAAGCTGGAGACAAGGCTTATATGTATCCGATTAGTTCTGCCCCATTCTACATGGCAATGAACAAGAAAATGTTAGAAGATGCTGGAGTAGCAAACCTTGTAAAAGAAGGTTGGACAACTGATGATTTTGAAAAAGTATTGAAAGCACTTAAAGACAAGGGTTACACACCAGGTTCATTGTTCAGTTCTGGTCAAGGGGGAGACCAAGGAACACGTGCCTTTATCTCTAACCTTTATAGCGGTTCTGTAACAGATGAAAAAGTTAGCAAATATACAACTGATGATCCTAAATTCGTCAAAGGTCTTGAAAAAGCAACTAGCTGGATTAAAGACAATTTGATCAATAATGGTTCACAATTTGACGGTGGGGCAGATATCCAAAACTTTGCCAACGGTCAAACATCTTACACAATCCTTTGGGCACCAGCTCAAAATGGTATCCAAGCTAAACTTTTAGAAGCAAGTAAGGTAGAAGTGGTAGAAGTACCATTCCCATCAGACGAAGGTAAGCCAGCTCTTGAATATCTTGTAAACGGGTTTGCAGTATTCAACAATAAAGACGACAAGAAAGTCGCTGCATCTAAGAAATTCATCCAGTTTATCGCAGATGACAAGGAGTGGGGACCTAAAGACGTAGTTCGTACAGGTGCTTTCCCAGTCCGTACTTCATTTGGAAAACTTTATGAAGACAAACGCATGGAAACAATCAGCGGCTGGACTCAATACTACTCACCATATTACAACACTATTGATGGATTTGCTGAAATGAGAACACTTTGGTTCCCAATGTTGCAATCTGTATCAAATGGTGACGAAAAACCAGCGGATGCTTTGAAAGCCTTCACTGAAAAAGCAAACGAAACAATCAAAAAAGCTATGAAACAATAGTCCTTAGTTATTCTATGAAAAAGTAATTTTTTAAAGAACCTAAGAGTGTATACCCCCTTTTCCCTCTACACAGATAGTGTAAGAAAAGGGGGCTTTTGTTTAAAATGTAAGAAACTGTCACGAAATTAAAATGAAGTTCTTACATAAGCGAATCATAAAAAATTTCATTTTGATTTTAAAACAGTTCAAGAAAGTCAAAAAATTATTCTATTTGAAAGAGAGGTGCCGACTGTGAAAGTCAATAAAATCCGTATGCGGGAAACAGTGATTTCCTATGCTTTCCTAGCACCAGTATTATTCTTCTTTGTCATCTTTGTGTTGGCTCCGATGGTGATGGGCTTCATTACAAGTTTCTTTAACTACTCAATGACTAAATTTGAGTTTGTAGGCTTGGATAACTATATCCGTATGTTTAAAGATCCTGTCTTTACAAAATCTCTGATTAACACAGTTATTTTGGTTATTGGATCTGTACCAGTTGTTGTTCTATTCTCACTCTTTGTAGCATCTCAGACCTATCATCAAAATGTCATTGCCAGATCCTTCTACCGTTTCGTCTTCTTCCTTCCTGTTGTAACGGGTAGTGTTGCCGTGACAGTTGTTTGGAAATGGATTTATGACCCACTATCAGGGATTCTAAACTTTGTCCTTAAGTCAAGCCACATCATCAGCCAAAACATTTCTTGGTTGGGAGATAAAAACTGGGCATTGATGGCGATTATGATTATTCTCTTGACCACTTCAGTTGGTCAGCCCATCATCCTTTATATCGCTGCCATGGGGAATATTGACAATTCACTGGTTGAAGCGGCGCGTGTTGATGGTGCAACTGAGTTTCAAGTTTTCTGGAAGATTAAATGGCCAAGCCTTCTTCCAACAACTCTTTATATTGCAATCATCACAACAATTAACTCATTCCAGTGTTTCGCCTTGATTCAGCTTTTGACATCTGGTGGTCCAAACTACTCAACAAGTACCTTGATGTACTACCTTTACGAAAAAGCCTTCCAATTGACAGAATACGGCTATGCAAACACAATTGGTGTCTTCTTGGCAGTCATGATTGCTATCGTAAGCTTTGTTCAATTTAAAGTACTTGGAAACGACGTAGAATACTAAAGAAAGGAGACAGCTATGCAATCTACAGAAAAAAAACCATTAACAGCCTTTACTGTTATTTCAACAATCATTTTGCTCTTGTTGACTGTGCTGTTCATCTTTCCATTCTACTGGATTTTGACAGGGGCATTCAAATCACAACCTGATACAATTGTTATTCCTCCTCAGTGGTTCCCTAAAATGCCAACCATGGAAAACTTCCAACAACTCATGGTGCAGAACCCTGCCTTGCAATGGATGTGGAACTCAGTATTTATCTCATTGGTAACCATGTTCTTAGTTTGTGCAACCTCATCTCTAGCAGGTTATGTATTGGCTAAAAAACGTTTCTATGGTCAACGCATTCTATTTGCTATCTTTATCGCTGCTATGGCGCTTCCAAAACAAGTTGTCCTTGTACCATTGGTACGTATCGTCAACTTCATGGGAATCCACGATACTCTCTGGGCAGTTATCTTGCCTTTGATTGGATGGCCATTCGGTGTCTTCCTCATGAAACAATTTAGTGAAAATATTCCTACAGAGTTGCTTGAATCAGCTAAAATCGACGGTTGTGGTGAGATTCGTACCTTCTGGAGTGTAGCCTTCCCGATTGTGAAACCAGGGTTTGCAGCCCTTGCAATCTTTACCTTCATCAATACTTGGAATGACTACTTCATGCAATTGGTAATGTTGACTTCACGTAACAATTTGACCATCTCACTTGGGGTTGCGACCATGCAGGCTGAAATGGCAACCAACTATGGTTTGATTATGGCAGGAGCTGCCCTTGCTGCTGTTCCAATCGTCACAGTCTTCCTAGTCTTCCAAAAATCCTTCACACAGGGTATTACTATGGGAGCGGTCAAAGGATAATACTCTGAGAAAATCTCTTCAAACTACGTCAGCGTCACCTTGCCATACTTAAGTATTGCCTGCGGTTAGCTTCCTAGTTTGTTCTTCAATTTTCATTGAGTATAGGAAAATCAATCTATCAAGATACAGAAGTATATTTTATAGATTTAGAGAATATAGAGGTTATAAGTGTCTACAAAATGGAGGGTATGCAGTTACTTTATGAAGTTTTGTCAGACACTTATAAACTTAAGAATGGTTTTAGTTAACTATCAGAAACGAAGGAAAGAGTATGATTTTTGACGATTTGAAAAACATCACCTTTTACAAAGGGATTCATCCTAATTTAGACAAGGCTATCGACTATCTCTACCAACATCGTAAGGATTCTTTCGAATTAGGAAAGTATGAGATTGATGGAGATAAAGTCTTTCTAGTTGTTCAGGAAAATGTCCTCAATCAAGCTGAAAATGATCAATTTGAGTATCATAAGAACTATGCAGATTTGCATTTGCTGGTAGAAGGACATGAATATTCGAGCTACGGTTCACGTATCAAAGACGAGGCAGTAGCATTCGACGAAGCGAGTGACATTGGCTTTGTTCATTGTCATGAACACTACCCACTCTTGTTGGGTTATCACAATTTTGCGATTTTCTTCCCAGGTGAGCCACATCAGCCAACTGGCTATGCAGGTATGGAAGAAAAGGTTCGAAAATATCTCTTTAAAATTTTGATTGATTAAAAATAGGATGAATTGTTTTTTTGTAAAGCTTTGACAATACTCTACCATGAAATTGATCTTTGTGAGGTAGAGAAATGAGAATAAAATATTTAAAAATTGGTATCTTCTAAGCATGCTGCAAGAGCTAGTTTCTTAGATGGACAGGGGATTACAGTTGATGAGATGTCCTGGATAATTAATGGCATTGTGAATGCATTGATTGGTAGATACATAAAATTAGGTACTTATGCAGCTAAGTATGGTATTAGTATAGCACGCTCGATCTTAAGTAGGGCAGCTGCAACTGCAGCAGCAAGAGTAGGATTACTGACCAAGATTTCTGGATGGATTTTACGAGTAGCTGTGAATGTAGCTGATGTATATGGTAATTTTGCCAACAATATTGCTGCAGCTTGGGATGCATATGATAAAATTCCTAACAATGGTCGTATAAACTTTTAAAATGCGAGAATGAAAGCACTTTGTATTTTTTTATTGAATATGTTAGCTTGGACAGTGCTTGCAATGATAATTCGTGGAGGGCTAGATGGATTTGATAGGCATACTTGGAGTACTATTTTAATTGCTTCGCTGTTCGGGGTATATGATTATAAGCCCATAGATAAAAATAGAAAAAAGTCCAAAAGAAAAAAGAAAAAATAGATTTGTTCATGGTAGGGACTTATGAAAGCTTTACTGACAAAAAAGAAAACAGTTTACAAAGAAAAATGATGGAGGAGCAAACATGGCACAAAAAGGAGTAAGCCTTATCAAGGCAGCATTTGATACAGATAACTTTCTCATGCGTTTTAGTGAGAAGGTCTTGGACATCGTGACAGCCAATCTTCTTTTTGTCGTCTCTTGTTTGCCCATCGTGACGATTGGAGTGGCTAAAATCAGCCTCTACGAGACCATGTTCGAAGTTAAGAAGAGCAGACGGGTGCCTGTTTTTAAAATCTATCTAAGATCTTTCAAGCAAAATCTGAAACTAGGTCTTCAGTTAGGTCTGCTTGAGTTGGGCATTGTTTCATTAAGCCTCCTAGATCTTTATCTCTTTTGGGGTCAAACAGCTCTGCCCTTTCAATTGCTGAAAGCTATTTGTCTAGGCATTCTGATTTTCCTTACGATTGTGATGTTGGCTAGCTATCCAATCGCGGCACGTTATGATTTAACTTGGAAAGAAATTCTTCAAAAAGGATTGATGTTGGCTAGTTTTAACTTTCCTTGGTTCTTCCTCATGTTAGCCATTCTTGTCCTCATTGTGATGGTTCTTTATCTGTCTGCCTTCAGTCTACTCTTAGGTGGCTCAGTCTTCCTGCTTTTTGGGTTTGGACTATTGGTCTTTATCCAGACTGGATTGATGGAGAAAATTTTCGCAAAATACCAATAGGAGCCTTATTTCTGAAACTACTTTCAAAGGCTCCAAACGCTATTCTATAAGCGAGAAACTAAAATCTAAGTGTCTATAAGATATTGAAAGCCTTTTCGGTAAAGTGTATACTAAAGAAGTAAAGAAAAATCTGCTTTAGCAGAAAATAAAAATAATAGGAGAAAATCTATGTCAGATTTGAAAAAATACGAAGGTGTCATTCCAGCCTTCTACGCATGTTATGATGAGCAAGGAGAAGTAAGTCCAGAGCGTACGCGTGCCTAGGTTCAATACTTCATTGATAAAGGTGTTCAAGGTCTTTATGTCAATGGTTCTTCTGGTGAATGTATCTACCAAAGCGTTGAAGATCGCAAGTTGATTTTGGAAGAAGTCATGGCGGTAGCCAAAGGTAAATTGACCATTATTGCCCATGTTGCTTGCAATAATACTAAAGATAGTATGGAACTTGCTCGCCATGCTGAAAGCTTGGGAGTAGATGCTATTGCAACGATTCCACCAATTTACTTCCGCTTGCCAGAATACTCAGTTGCCAAATACTGGAACGATATTAGTTCTGCAGCTCCAAACACAGACTACGTGATTTACAACATTCCTCAATTGGCAGGGGTTGCTTTGACTCCAAGCCTTTACACAGAAATGTTGAAAAATCCTCGTGTTATCGGTGTTAAGAACTCTTCTATGCCAGTTCAAGATATCCAAACCTTTGTCAGCCTTGGCGGGGAAGACCATATTGTCTTTAACGGTCCAGATGAACAGTTCCTAGGTGGCCGCCTCATGGGTGCTAAGGCTGGTATCGGTGGTACTTATGGTGCTATGCCAGAACTCTTCTTGAAACTCAATCAGTTGATTGCGGATAAGGACCTAGAAACAGCGCGTGAATTGCAGTATGCTATCAACGCAATCATTGGTAAACTCACTTCTGCTCATGGAAATATGTACGGTGTCATCAAAGAAGTCTTGAAAATCAATGAAGGCTTGAATATTGGATCTGTTCGTTCACCATTGACACCAGTAACTGAAGAAGATCGTCCAGTTGTAGAAGCGGCTGCAGCCTTGATTCGTGAAACCAAGGAGCGCTTCCTCTAATCTAAAAGGAGGTATTTATGACATACTACGTTGCAATTGATATCGGTGGAACTAACATCAAGTATGGTTTGGTTGATCAAGAGGGGCAACTTCTTGAATCGCATGAAATGCCAACTGAGGCGCATAAGGGTGGACCTCATATCTTACAAAAGACCAAAGATATCGTAGCTAGTTATTTAGAAAAAGGCCCAGTAGCAGGTGTTGCCATATCTTCTGCTGGGATGGTGGATCCGGATAAGGGTGAGATTTTCTATGCTGGGCCGCAAATCCCTAACTACGCAGGCACCCAGTTCAAAAAGGAAATCGAAGAAAGCTTTACTATTCCTTGTGAGATTGAAAATGATGTCAACTGTGCAGGTCTTGCTGAGGCAGTATCTGGTTCAGGCAAGGGAGCAAGTGTGACACTTTGCTTGACCATTGGAACAGGTATCGGTGGTTGCTTGATTATGGATAGGAAAGTCTTCCATGGTTTTAGTAATTCAGCCTGTGAAGTCGGGTATATGCATATGCAGGATGGAGCTTTTCAAGACTTGGCTTCTACAACAGCTTTAGTGAAATATGTAGCTGAAGCCCATGGAGAAGATGTTGATCAGTGGAATGGCCGACGTATCTTTAAGGAAGCTACTGAAGGAAACAAAATCTGCATGGAAGGTATTGACCGTATGGTTGACTATCTAGGAAAAGGTCTGGCAAATATTTGCTACGTTGCCAATCCAGAAGTGGTTATTCTTGGTGGTGGTATCATGGGGCAAGAGGCTATCCTCAAACCTAAGATCCGCACAGCCTTGAAAGAGGCTTTGGTACCAAGTTTAGCAGAAAAAACACGATTAGAATTTGCCCATCACCAAAATACAGCAGGGATGTTGGGTGCATATTATCATTTTAAGACAAAACAATCCTAGTTTGGATCAGCCAAACTAGGATTTTCTTACACGTTTTTGTCTACGATAGCCGTTGAGTTTTTTATTTTCCCAGTAGCTATTAAAGATTTTTTCCTTGCTTTCGCGATTGATTTCCAAAAAGTAGGCATAAATCAAATCGATAAAGAAGAGCATAGGAAGTTGAGCGGATATTCGTTGGATATAGGAGGGTTGGCTGTGGGTGGCTACAAGAACAGTCTCTGTATAGGTCTGGCTATCTTTATTGGGAACACTTGTAAAGAGTACAGTCTTTGCCCCCATCTCCTTGGCATCTAATAGACTATCTAAAATAGAAGGAGTTGAGCCTGAAAGTGAGAAGCCCAGTACTAGACAATTTTCATCCATGATGCTGGTTGTCCAGGCAAAGCCGTCTTGGTCTGTCAAAGCTTCGCAGACCACACCTAGTCGCATAAAACGTAATTTCATTTCACGGGCGACGAGGCCAGAACTCCCTGTTCCGAAGAAGTAGATACGCTCAGCATCTTCGATTAGCTGGGCAATTCGTTCTAGTTGGATTTCGTCAATCAAGTCTTGTGTTTGTTCCCTCATGTTGCTATAACTTCTGAGGACTCGTTTGGTCAGTGGACTGTGCTTGGAGACTTGGTTGGCTTGATTTTCTGCCTGATGTTGGTATTGGAAAATAAATTCTCGGTAGCCAGTAAAGCCACACTTTTTAGCAAAGCGGGTCAAAGCAGCTTGAGAAATATGTAATTTTTGGGTGACTTGTTGAGAAGATAAATCATCTGTAATCGTTTCAGCTTGCAAAAAATAGCGAGCGATTTCTTGTTCTAGGTCTGTCATTTCTTCAAAATGTGAATCAATGATAGTTGCGATATCTGGTTTGTCCATAGGGAAAGCTCCTTTACATGAGTCATACTGGAAGACTAGATCAGGGAATAGTCACACTTCATTATAACACATAATATAAGGATAGATAAATAAAAACGCATCTCTGTTTTAAAAACGAAAAAATCGAAAAAGCTTCTCTCTTTTCCATAATTTTCTACTCAAATTGTGGTACAATTAAGAGTAAGATTTTAAGTTAGAAATGAGACTGATTTGTATGAGAAAATTTAACAGCCATTCGATTCCGATTCGGCTTAATTTATTGTTTTCAATCGTCATTTTACTCTTTATGACCATTATTGGTCGTTTGTTGTATATGCAGGTTTTGAACAAGGATTTTTACGAAAAAAAGCTAGCCTCAGCTAGTCAGACCAAGATTACAAGCAGTTCAGCCCGTGGGGAAATTTATGATGCTAGTGGAAAACCTTTGGTAGAAAATACGTTAAAGCAGGTTGTTTCCTTTACGCGTAGCAATAAAATGACAGCTACAGACTTAAAAGAAACAGCTAAAAAGTTACTGACTTATGTGAGCATCAGTTCTCCAAATTTGACAGAACGCCAGCTGGCGGATTACTATTTGGCTGATCCTGAAATCTATAAAAAAACAGTGGAAGCTCTCCCAAGCGAGAAACGCTTGGATTCAGATGGCAATCGTCTATCCGAATCAGAACTGTATAACAATGCGGTCGATAGTGTACAAACGAGTCAACTAAACTATACAGAGGATGAAAAGAAAGAAATCTATCTTTTTAGTCAGTTAAATGCTGTTGGAAACTTTGCGACAGGAACCATTGCGACAGATCCTCTAAATGATTCTCAGGTGGCTGTTATTGCCTCTATTTCAAAGGAGATGCCTGGCATTAGTATTTCTACTTCTTGGGATAGAAAGGTTTTGGAAACTTCCCTTTCTTCTATAGTTGGGAGTGTATCCAGTGAAAAAGCTGGTCTCCCAGCGGAAGAAGCAGAAGCCTATCTTAAAAAAGGCTATTCTCTAAATGATCGTGTAGGAACCTCCTATTTGGAAAAGCAATATGAAGAGACCTTACAAGGAAAACGCTCGGTAAAAGAAATCCATCTGGATAAATATGGCAATATGGAAAGCGTGGATACAATTGAGGAAGGTAGTAAGGGAAACAATATCAAACTGACCATTGATTTGGCTTTCCAAGATAGCGTGGATGCTTTACTGAAAAGTTATTTCAATTCCGAGCTAGAAAATGGTGGAGCCAAGTATTCTGAAGGTGTCTATGCAGTCGCCCTTAACCCAAAAACAGGTGCGGTTTTGTCTATGTCAGGGATTAAACATGACTTGAAAACGGGAGAGTTGACGCCTGATTCCTTGGGAACGGTAACCAATGTCTTTGTTCCAGGTTCGGTTGTCAAGGCGGCGACCATCAGCTCAGGTTGGGAAAATGGAGTCTTGTCAGGAAACCAGACCTTGACAGACCAGTCCATTGTCTTCCAAGGTTCAGCTCCCATCAATTCTTGGTATACTCAGGCTTACGGTTCATTCCCTATCACAGCGGTCCAAGCTCTGGAGTATTCATCAAATACCTATATGGTCCAAACAGCCTTAGGTCTTATGGGGCAAACCTATCAACCCAATATGTTTGTCGGCACCAGCAATCTAGAGTCTGCTATGGAGAAACTGCGTTCAACCTTTGGCGAATATGGCTTGGGTACTGCGACAGGAATTGACCTACCAGATGAATCTACTGGATTTGTTCCCAAAGAGTATAGCTTTGCTAATTACATTACTAATGCCTTTGGGCAGTTTGATAACTATACGCCGATGCAGTTGGCTCAGTATGTAGCAACTATTGCAAATAATGGTGTTCGTGTGGCTCCTCGTATTGTTGAAGGCATTTATGGTAATAATGATAAGGGAGGACTGGGTGACTTGATTCAGCAACTGCAACCGACAGAGATGAATAAGGTCAATATATCCGACTCCGATATGAGCATCTTGCACCAAGGTTTTTATCAGGTTGCCCATGGTACTAGTGGATTGACAACTGGACGTGCCTTTTCAAATGGTGCCTTGGTATCCATTAGCGGAAAAACAGGTACAGCCGAAAGCTATGTGGCAGATGGTCAGCAAGCAACCAATACCAATGCGGTGGCCTATGCCCCATCTGATAATCCCCAAATCGCTGTCGCAGTGGTCTTTCCTCATAATACCAATCTAACAAATGGTGTAGGACCTTCCATTGCGCGTGACATTATCAATCTGTATCAAAAATACCATCCAATGAATTAGAAAGGAAATTATGCTTTATCCAACACCTATTGCCAAGTTGATTGACAGTTATTCTAAGTTACCAGGTATCGGGATTAAGACGGCTACGCGTCTGGCCTTTTATACGATTGGGATGTCTGCTGATGATGTCAATGAATTTGCAAAAAATCTCCTTTCTGCTAAGAGAGAATTGACATATTGTTCTATTTGTGGACGTTTGACAGACGACGATCCTTGTTCTATCTGTACTGATCCGACTCGTGACCAGACAACAATTTTAGTTCTTGAGGATAGTAGAGATGTGGCAGCCATGGAAAATATCCAAGAATACCATGGACTCTATCATGTCCTTCATGGCCTCATTTCTCCTATGAATGGTATCAGTCCGGACGATATCAATCTCAAGAGCCTTATGACTCGTCTTATGGATAGTGAGGTTTCAGAAGTGATTGTGGCGACTAATGCTACAGCGGATGGTGAAGCGACTTCCATGTATCTTTCACGTTTGCTCAAGCCGGCTGGTATCAAGGTTACGCGTCTAGCACGAGGTCTCGCTGTGGGAGCGGACATTGAGTATGCGGACGAAGTGACACTCTTACGAGCGATTGAAAATCGGACAGAGTTGTAAGTGTAGGCAAATTTACGAACTCCATTCATTTATAAAAAATCAAAGAGGCTGAAAATCGTTCCTATCGGCCTCTTTTTGTATAGTGTGATGAGTAGGATCAGGTTCAAGTTTTAAAAAACCAAGCAAATATGATATACTAAAGAGCGAGTATTCTAGTAGAATTAGGACAAATAAGTAGAATTAGGACAAATAATATGAAACAAACGATTATTCTTTTATATGGTGGACGGAGTGCGGAACGAGAAGTCTCTGTCCTTTCAGCTGAGAGTGTCATGCGTGCGGTCAATTACGACCGTTTCACAGTCAAGACTTTCTTTATCAGTCAGTCAGGTGACTTTATCAAAACACAGGAATTTAGTCATGCTCCGGGGCAAGAAGACCGTCTCATGACCAATGAAACCATTGATTGGGATAAGAAAGTTGCACCAAGTGCTATCTACGAAGAAGGTGCAGTGGTCTTTCCAGTCCTTCACGGGCCAATGGGAGAAGATGGCTCTGTTCAAGGATTCTTGGAAGTTTTGAAAATGCCTTACGTTGGTTGCAACATTTTGTCATCAAGTCTTGCCATGGATAAAATCACGACTAAGCGTGTTCTGGAATCTGCTGGTATTGCCCAAGTTCCTTATGTGGCTATCGTTGAAGGCGATGATGTGACTGCTAAAATCGCTGAAGTGGAAGAAAAATTGGCTTATCCAGTCTTCGCTAAGCCGTCAAACATGGGGTCTAGTGTCGGTATTTCTAAGTCTGAAAACCAAGAAGAACTCCGTCAAGCCTTAAAACTTGCCTTCCGATATGACAGCCGTGTCTTGGTTGAGCAAGGAGTGAATGCCCGTGAAATTGAGGTTGGCCTCTTGGGTAACTACGATGTCAAGAGCACGCTACCTGGAGAAGTTGTCAAGGACGTTGCCTTTTATGACTACGATGCCAAGTATATTGATAACAAGATTACTATGGATATTCCTGCCAAAATCAGTGATGATGTGGTGGCTGTCATGCGTCAAAATGCAGAAACAGCCTTCCGTGCCATTGGTGGCCTTGGTCTATCTCGTTGCGATTTCTTCTATACAGATAAGGGAGAGATTTTTCTCAACGAGCTCAATACCATGCCAGGTTTCACCCAGTGGTCTATGTACCCACTACTTTGGGACAATATGGGGATCAGCTACCCAGAACTAATCGAGCGTTTGGTTGACCTTGCCAAGGAAAGTTTTGACAAGCGCGAAGCGCATTTGATATAAAATGAAAGAGAGGGTAGAAGCCAGAACCATCACTGCAAGGTGACTAGAGTTCTCGGACTTCGCCCCTTTTTAAAGGAGTAGAAATGAAATTAACAATCTATGAAGTTGCCCAAGCTGTTGGAGCTAAAAATGATGTTAGTCTTTTTGCGGACGCCCAGTTAGAAAAGGCTGAGTTTGACAGTCGATTGATTGGGACTGGAGATTTATTTGTGCCACTTAAAGGTGCGCGTGATGGCCATGACTTTATTGAAACAGCCTTTGAAAATGGTGCAGCAGTAACCTTGTCTGAGAAAGAGGTCTCAAATCATCCTTACATTCTAGTAGATGATGTTTTGACAGCCTTTCAATCCCTAGCATCCTACTATCTTGAAAAAACGACTGTTGATGTCTTTGCTGTTACAGGTTCAAATGGCAAGACAACGACTAAGGATATATTGGCGCATTTACTGTCAACGACCTACAAGACCTACAAAACACAAGGCAACTACAATAACGAGATTGGCCTTCCCTACACAGTTCTACACATGCCTGAAGGAACAGAAAAGTTGGTTTTGGAGATGGGGCAGGACCACTTGGGCGATATTCATCTCTTGTCTGAATTGGCTCGTCCAAAAACAGCCATCGTGACCTTGGTTGGAGAAGCCCATTTGGCCTTTTTCAAAGACCGTTCAGAGATTGCTAAGGGAAAAATGCAAATTGCAGACGGAATGGCTTCAGGTTCCTTGATTTTAGCGCCGGCTGACCCTATCGTAGAGGACTATTTGCCAACTGATAAAAAGGTGGTCCGTTTTGGGCAAGGGGCAGAGTTGGAAATCACAGACTTGGTTGAGCGTAAGGACAGTCTGACCTTTAAGGCTAATTTCTTGGAACAAGCCCTTGATTTGCCAGTGACTGGTAAGTACAATGCTACCAATGCTATGATTGCGTCCTATGTTGCCCTACAAGAAGGAGTTTCAGAGGAGCAAATTCATCAGGCCTTCCAAGGTCTTGAATTGACGCGTAATCGTACTGAGTGGAAGAAAGCAGCCAATGGAGCAGATATCCTGTCAGACGTATATAATGCCAATCCAACTGCTATGAAGCTGATTTTAGAGACTTTCTCTGCCATTCCAGCCAATGAAGGTGGCAAGAAAATTGCAGTGTTGGCGGATATGAAGGAGCTTGGTGACCAGTCTATTCAACTCCATAACCAGATGATTTTGAGCCTTTCTCCAGATGTGCTTGATACCGTTATTTTCTATGGAGAAGACATTGCTGAATTAGCCCAACTTGCTAGTCAAATGTTCCCAATCGGACACGTTTATTACTTCAAGAAAACAGAAGACCAAGACCAATTTGAAGACCTAGTTAAGCAGGTCAAAGAAAGCCTTGGGGCTCATGACCAAATCCTGCTCAAAGGCTCTAACTCTATGAATCTAGCCAAGTTGGTAGAAAGTTTAGAAAATGAAGACAAGTGATTTTGTCAAGTATTTGCAAAGAATGATTGCCATTACAGATACTGGCTTAACCTTTACAAAAGATCCGTTTGACCGTGAGCGCTACGAAGACTTGCGAGACCTTTTATCTGAAATGTTGAATCAAGCATCAGACCTTGATTCCGAAGAAGTGGCAGAAGTCTTGAAGCCAACTTCTGCTTATGCGACTCCGTTAATGGACGTCCGTGCTTGGATTGTTGAGGACGAAAAGATTTGTCTGGTTAGGGGACAAGGAGAGGATAGTTGGGCTTTGCCAGGTGGCTTTGGTGAGGTTGGCTATTCTCCAACAGAAAATATTCTCAAGGAAATTGAAGAAGAAACCGGTTTTAAAGCCAAAGTTGAAAGACTGCTAGCTGTTTTTGATACCAATCGTTTCCAACTACAGAGCAAACAGTATACAAAGTTTGTTTTTGGATGTAAGCTTCTCGATGGACAATTCCAAGAAAATCAAGAAATCGCTGACCTTCAATTTTTTGCAATTGACCAACTGCCGAATTTATCTGAAAAACGCATTACCAAGGAGCAAATCGAGATTCTTTGGCAGGTTTATCAAGGTCAGAGGGAGCAATATCTTGACTAAGAAGATGATTATCGTATTTCTAAATCCATTTTTGACAACTAGCATGGTATAATAATATGCAGGAAAATTTTGAATTATGAGGAAGACTAGATGAATTTATGGGATATTTTCTTTACGACTCAGGCAACCGAGCCGCCCAAATTTGACCTTTTTTGGTATGTTAGCCTATTTACGCTCTTAGCCTTAACCTTTTATACAGCCCATCGCTATCGTGAAAAGAAGGTTTACCAACGATTTTTCCAAATCTTGCAGACTGTTCAGTTAATCCTTCTTTATGGTTGGTACTGGGTCAATCATATGCCACTGTCAGAAAGCCTACCCTTTTACCATTGCCGTATGGCTATGTTTGTGGTACTCTTGCTTCCTGGTCAGTCCAAATATAAACAATACTTTGCATTATTGGGAACATTTGGGACATTAGCAGCCTTTGTTTATCCAGTGCCAGATGCTTACCCTTTTCCACATATCACCATTCTATCCTTTATCTTTGGTCATTTAGCACTCTTGGGGAACTCTCTAGTTTATCTATTGAGACAGTATAATGCGCGATTGCTGGATGTGAAGGGAATTTTTCTCATGACCTTTGCCCTAAATGCCTTGATTTTTGTGGTCAATTTGGTGACAGGTGGCGATTACGGATTTTTGACAAAACCGCCATTGGTTGGGGATCACGGTCTAGTAGCTAATTATTTACTTGTTTCAATTGTGCTGGTAGCTACTATCAGTTTGACTAAGAAAATCTTAGAATTCTTTTTAGCTCAAGAAGCAGAAAAAATGATTGTAAAGGAAGCTTAACACAGAGCTTTCTTTTTTGCTCTTAGAGAGTTTTTACAAGCAGCTTATAAAATAAGAATTTCTGAATAGACAAACTCAAAAAATGGCTGGGAAATTTAGGAAAAAAGCAAGCACGATTAAATTTTTTGTGTTATAATATTTTGTGAATAGCTATGCCTATGTTTAGCTATGGAATAATACGAAGTGCGAAACTTGGAAGATAGAGAGGAAGCGATGTAATGGCTAGAGAAGGCTTTTTTACAGGTCTAGATATTGGAACAAGCTCTGTCAAGGTGCTTGTGGCCGAGCAGAGAAATGGTGAATTAAATGTAATTGGCGTGAGTAATGCCAAAAGTAAAGGTGTAAAGGATGGAATTATTGTTGATATTGATGCAGCAGCAACTGCTATCAAGTCAGCCATTTCCCAAGCGGAAGAAAAGGCAGGCATTTCGATTAAATCAGTGAATGTCGGCTTGCCTGGTAATCTTTTGCAGGTAGAACCAACTCAGGGGATGATTCCAGTAACATCTGATACTAAGGAAATTACGGATCAAGATGTTGAAAATGTTGTCAAATCAGCTTTGACAAAGAGTATGACACCTGACCGTGAAGTCATTACCTTTATTCCTGAAGAATTTATTGTGGATGGTTTCCAAGGGATTCGTGACCCACGTGGTATGATGGGGGTTCGCCTTGAAATGCGTGGTTTGCTTTATACAGGACCTCGTACTATCTTGCACAATTTGCGTAAGACGGTTGAGCGTGCAGGTGTTCAGGTTGAAAATGTTATCATTTCACCACTAGCAATGGTTCAGTCTGTTTTGAACGAAGGGGAACGTGAATTTGGTGCTACAGTGATTGATATGGGGGCAGGTCAAACGACTGTCGCTACAATCCGTAATCAAGAACTCCAGTTCACACATATTCTCCAAGAAGGTGGAGATTATGTAACTAAAGATATCTCCAAGGTTTTGAAAACCTCTCGCAAATTAGCGGAAGGCTTGAAACTGAATTACGGGGAAGCCTATCCGCCTCTTGCAAGCAAAGAAACCTTCCAAGTAGAGGTTATTGGAGAAGTGGAAGCAGTCGAAGTGACGGAAGCCTACTTGTCAGAAATTATTTCTGCACGAATCAAGCACATCCTTGAACAAATCAAGCAAGAATTAGATAGAAGGCGTCTATTGGACCTCCCTGGTGGTATTGTCTTAATCGGTGGGAATGCCATTTTACCAGGTATGGTTGAGCTTGCTCAGGAAGTCTTTGGCGTCCGTGTCAAGCTTTATGTTCCAAATCAAGTTGGTATCCGTAATCCAGCCTTTGCGCATGTGATTAGTTTATCAGAATTTGCGGGTCAATTAACAGAAGTTAATCTTTTGGCTCAGGGAGCGATAAAAGGTGAGAATGACTTAAGTCATCAGCCAATTAGTTTTGGTGGGATGCTGCAAAAAACAGCTCAGTTTGTACAATCAACGCCTGTTCAACCAGCACCTGCTCCAGAAGTAGAGCCGGTGGCGCCTACAGAACCAATGGCGGATTTCCAACAAGCTTCACAAAATAAACCGAAATTAGCAGATCGTTTCCGTGGCTTGATCGGAAGCATGTTTGACGAATAAAGAGGAAAAATAAATTATGACATTTTCATTTGATACAGCTGCTGCTCAAGGGGCAGTGATTAAAGTAATTGGTGTCGGTGGAGGTGGTGGCAATGCCATCAACCGTATGGTCGACGAAGGTGTTACAGGCGTAGAATTTATCGCAGCAAACACAGATGTACAAGCATTGAGTAGTACAAAAGCTGAGACTGTTATTCAGTTGGGACCTAAATTGACTCGTGGTTTGGGTGCAGGAGGTCAACCTGAGGTTGGTCGTAAAGCCGCTGAAGAAAGCGAAGAAACACTGACGGAAGCTATTAGTGGTGCCGATATGGTCTTCATCACTGCTGGTATGGGAGGAGGCTCTGGAACTGGAGCTGCTCCTGTTATTGCTCGTATCGCCAAAGATTTAGGTGCGCTTACAGTTGGTGTTGTAACACGTCCCTTTGGTTTTGAAGGAAGTAAGCGTGGACAATTTGCTGTAGAAGGAATCAATCAACTTCGTGAGCATGTAGACACTCTATTGATTATCTCAAACAACAATTTGCTTGAAATTGTTGATAAGAAAACACCGCTTTTGGAGGCTCTTAGCGAAGCGGATAACGTTCTTCGTCAAGGTGTTCAAGGGATTACCGATTTGATTACCAATCCAGGATTGATTAACCTTGACTTTGCCGATGTGAAAACGGTAATGGCAAACAAAGGGAATGCTCTTATGGGTATTGGTATCGGTAGTGGAGAAGAACGTGTGGTAGAAGCGGCACGTAAGGCAATCTATTCACCACTTCTTGAAACAACTATTGACGGTGCTGAGGATGTTATCGTCAACGTTACTGGTGGTCTTGACTTAACCTTGATTGAGGCAGAAGAGGCTTCACAAATTGTGAACCAGGCAGCAGGTCAAGGAGTGAACATCTGGCTCGGTACTTCAATTGATGAAAGTATGCGTGATGAAATTCGTGTAACAGTTGTTGCAACGGGTGTTCGTCAAGACCGCGTAGAAAAGGTTGTGGCTCCACAAGCTAGATCTGCTACTAACTACCGTGAGACAGTGAAACCAGCTCATTCACATGGCTTTGATCGTCATTTTGATATGGCAGAAACAGTTGAATTGCCAAAACAAAATCCACGTCGTTTGGAACCAACTCAGGCATCTGCTTTTGGTGATTGGGATCTTCGCCGTGAATCGATTGTTCGTACAACAGATTCAGTCGTTTCTCCAGTCGAGCGCTTTGAAGCCCCAATTTCACAAGATGAAGATGAATTGGATACACCTCCATTTTTCAAAAATCGTTAAGTAAATGAATGTAAAAGAAAATACAGAACTTGTTTTTCGAGAAGTTGCAGAGGCTAGTCTGAGTGCTCATCGAGAGAGTGGTTCGGTCTCTGTCATTGCAGTTACCAAGTATGTAGATGTACCGACAGCGGAAGCCTTGCTTCCGCTAGGTGTCCATCATATCGGTGAAAATCGTGTAGATAAGTTTCTGGAAAAATATGAAGCTTTAAAAGATCGAGATGTGACTTGGCATTTGATTGGTACCTTGCAAAGACGTAAGGTGAAAGATGTCATTCAATACGTTGATTATTTCCATTCATTGGACTCAGTAAAGCTAGCAGGGGAAATTCAAAAAAGAAGTGACCGAGTCATCAAGTGTTTCCTTCAAGTAAATATTTCTAAAGAAGAAAGCAAACACGGTTTTTCGAGAGAAGAACTGCTGGAAATCTTGCCAGAGTTAGCCAGACTAGATAAGATTGAATATGTTGGTTTAATGACGATGGCACCTTTTGAGGCTAGCAGTGAGCAGTTGAAAGAGATTTTCAAGGCGGCCCAAGATTTACAAAGAGAAATTCAAGAGAAACAAATTCCAACTATGCCTATGACCGAGTTAAGTATGGGAATGAGTCGTGATTATAAAGAAGCAATTCAATTCGGTTCCACTTTTGTTCGTATAGGTACATCATTTTTTAAGTAGGAGAGAACCATGTCTTTAAAAGATAGATTCGATAGATTTATAGATTATTTTACGGAGGATGAGGATTCAAGTCTCCCTTATGAAAAAAGAGATGAGCCTGTGTTTACTTCAGTAAATTCTTCACAGGAACCGGCTCTCCCAATGAATCAACCTTCACAGTCGGCTGGTACAAAAGAGAACAATATCACCAGACTTCATGCAAGACAACAGGAATTGGCAAATCAGAGTCAGCGTGCAACGGATAAGGTCATTATAGATGTTCGTTATCCTAGAAAATATGAGGATGCAACAGAAATTGTTGATTTATTGGCAGGAAACGAAAGTATCTTGATTGATTTTCAGTATATGACAGAGGTGCAGGCTCGTCGTTGTTTGGACTATTTGGATGGAGCTTGTCATGTTTTAGCTGGAAATTTGAAAAAGGTAGCTTCTACCATGTATTTGTTGACACCAGTGAACGTTATTGTAAATGTTGAAGATATCCGTTTACCAGATGAAGATCAACAGGGTGAGTTCGGTTTTGATATGAAGCGAAATAGAGTACGATAATGATTTTTTTAATTCGTATGATTTATAATGCAGTGGATATTTACTCCCTGATTTTGGTAACCTTCGCTGTCATGTCTTGGTTTCCAGGTGCCTACGAATCCAGTTTAGGTCGTTGGATTGTAGCGTTGGTGAAACCAGTACTTGCTCCCTTGCAACGCCTGCCTTTACAGATAGCGGGTCTTGATTTATCTGTTTGGGTTGCGATTGTTTTGGTTCGATTTTTAGGAGAAAACCTAGTGCGTTTTCTGGCGATGATAGGATGAATAAAGGGATTTATCAGCATTTCTCCATAGAAGATCGTCCATTTCTTGACAAGGGAATGGAATGGATAAAGAAGGTAGAAGATAGCTATGCTCCTTTTTTAACTCCTTTTATCAATCATCATCAGGAGAAGCTATTAAAGATTTTGGCCAAAACCTATGGTCTTGCTTGTAGCAGTAGTGGGGAATTCGTCTCGAGTGAGTATGTTCGAGTTTTATTATACCCAGATTATTTCCAACCAGAGTTTTCAGATTTTGAAATATCTCTCCAGGAAATTGTGTATTCCAATAAATTTGAACATTTAACGCATGCTAAGATTTTAGGGACAGTCATCAATCAATTAGGGATTGAACGGAAACTTTTTGGAGATATCCTAGTAGATGAAGAACGGGCGCAGATTATGATTAATCAGCAGTTTCTTCTTCTCTTTCAAGATGGACTAAAGAAAATTGGTCGTATACCTGTTTCGCTGGAGGAACGTCCTTTCACCGAGAAAATAGATAAGCTAGAACAGTATCGAGAACTGGATTTATCTGTGTCTAGTTTTCGATTAGATGTTCTTTTATCAAATGTTTTGAAACTATCTAGGAATCAAGCAAACCAGTTGATTGAAAAGAAACTTGTCCAAGTAAATTATCATGTGGTAGACAAATCAGATTACACTGTTCAAGTTGGAGACTTGATTAGTGTGAGAAAATTTGGTCGCTTGAGATTACTTCAAGATAAGGGACAAACGAAAAAAGAGAAGAAAAAAATAACCGTCCAGTTATTATTAAGTAAGTGAGGAATAGAATGCCAATTACATCATTAGAAATAAAGGACAAGACTTTTGGAACTCGATTCAGAGGTTTTGATCCAGAAGAAGTCGATGAATTTTTAGATATTGTGGTTCGTGATTACGAAGATCTTGTGCGTGCGAATCATGATAAAAATTTGCGTATTAAGAGTTTAGAAGAGCGTTTGTCTTACTTTGATGAAATAAAAGATTCATTGAGCCAGTCTGTATTGATTGCTCAGGATACAGCTGAGAGAGTGAAACAGGCGGCGCATGAACGTTCAAACAATATCATTCATCAAGCAGAGCAAGATGCGCAACGCTTGTTGGAAGAAGCTAAATATAAGGCAAACGAGATTCTTCGTCAAGCAACTGATAATGCTAAGAAAGTCGCTGTTGAAACAGAAGAATTGAAGAACAAGAGCCGTGTCTTCCACCAACGTCTCAAATCTACAATTGAGAGTCAGTTGGCTATTGTTGAATCTTCAGATTGGGAAGATATTCTCCGTCCAACAGCTACTTATCTTCAAACCAGTGATGAAGCCTTTAAAGAAGTGGTTAGCGAAGTACTTGGAGAACCGATTCCAGCTCCAATTGAAGAAGAACCAATTGATATGACACGTCAGTTCTCTCAAGCAGAAATGGAAGAATTACAAGCTCGTATTGAGGTAGCCGATAAAGAATTGTCTGAATTTGAAGCTCAGATTAAACAGGAAGTGGAAACTCCAACTCCTGTAGTGAGTCCTCAAGTTGAAGAAGAGCCTCTGCTCATCCAGTTGGCCCAATGTATGAAGAACCAGAAGTAGCTCCAGTGCATCCGACAGGTCCAACACCAGCTACAGAAACTGTTGATTCAGCACCAGGATTTGAAGCACCGCAAGAATCCGTTACAATTTTATAAGAAACGATGTGAGAACAATATCTTATCCTTATATTTCCAGCGAGCAGGAGATGGTGTGAGTCCTGCATTCCCTAACGATAAGATTATCCTCTCAAAAACTCAAGTCTGAATCTAGTAAGATTTGACGTTTCCCACGTTACGGGATAAGAGGGAGAAAGACTAAATCTTTTTCCGAATAAAGGTGGTACCACGATTTTCGTCCTTTTTGGAAGTCGTGGTTTTTAATTTGTTATTATTTATAAAGGAGATACCATGAAACTAAAAGATACCCTTAATCTTGGGAAAACAGCTTTCCCAATGCGTGCAGGCCTTCCGACCAAAGAGCCAGTTTGGCAAAAGGAATGGGAAGATGCAAAACTTTACCAACGTCGTCAAGAACTAAATGAAGGGAAACCGCATTTTGTCTTGCATGATGGCCCTCCATACGCAAACGGAAATATCCACGTTGGACATGCCATGAATCATATCTCAAAAGATATCATCATTCGTTCTAAGTCTATGTCAGGTTTTAACGCACCTTATATCCCAGGTTGGGATACTCATGGTCTGCCAATCGAGCAAGTTTTGGCAAAGCAAGGTGTGAAGCGCAAAGAAATGGACTTGGTTGAGTACTTGAAACTCTGTCGTGAGTACGCTCTTTCTCAAGTTTATAAACAACGTGATGATTTCAAACGCTTGGGGATGTCAGGTGACTGGGAAAATTTATATGTGACTTTAACTCCAGACTATGAAGCAGCCCAAATCCGTGTCTTTGGTGAGATGGCTAATAAGGGTTATATCTACCGTGGTGCTAAGCCAGTTTACTGGTCATGGTCATCTGAGTCAGCCCTTGCCGAAGCGGAAATTGAATACCATGATTTGGTTTCGACTTCACTTTATTATGCCAATAAGGTAAAAGATGGCAAAGGTATCCTAGATACAGATACTTATATCGTAGTCTGGACAACAACTCCATTTACCATCACAGCTTCTCGTGGTTTGACTGTTGGTGCAGATATTGATTACGTTTTGGTTCAACCTGCTGGTGAAACTCGTAAGTTTGTCGTTGCTGCAGAATTATTGACTAGCTTGTCTGAGAAATTTGGCTGGGCTGATGTTCAAGTTTTGGCAACTTACCGTGGTCAAGAACTCAACCACATCGTAACAGAACACCCATGGGATACAGCTGTAGATGAATTGGTGATCCTTGGTGACCACGTTACAACTGACTCTGGTACTGGTATTGTCCATACAGCCCCTGGTTTTGGTGAGGACGACTACAATGTTGGTATTGCTAATGGTCTTGAAGTCGCGGTGACTGTTGACGAACGTGGTATCATGATGAAGAATGCTGGTCCTGAGTTTGAAGGTCAATTCTATGACAAGGTGGTTCCAACTGTTATCGAAAAACTCGGCAACCTCCTTCTTGCTCAAGAAGAAATCTCTCACTCATATCCCTTTGACTGGCGTACCAAGAAACCAATTATCTGGCGTGCAGTACCACAGTGGTTCGCCTCTGTTTCAAAATTCCGCCAAGAAATCTTGGATGCTATTGATAAAGTTAAATTCCATACAGAATGGGGTAAAGTCCGTCTTTACAACATGATTCGTGACCGTGGTGACTGGGTCATCTCTCGTCAACGCGCTTGGGGTGTTCCACTTCCAATCTTCTATGCAGAAGACGGTACAGCTATCATGACAGCTGAGACTATTGAACATGTGGCTCAACTCTTTGAAGTACATGGTTCAAGCATTTGGTGGGAACGTGATGCCAAAGACCTCTTGCCAGAAGGATTTACACATCCAGGTTCTCCAAATGGCGAGTTCAAGAAAGAAACAGACATCATGGACGTTTGGTTTGACTCAGGTTCATCATGGAATGGTGTTTTGGTAAATCGTCCAAATCTAACTTATCCAGCTGACCTTTACCTTGAAGGTTCTGACCAATACCGTGGTTGGTTCAACTCATCACTCATTACATCTGTTGCCAACCATGGCGTAGCACCTTACAAACAAATCTTGTCACAAGGTTTTACCCTTGATGGTAAAGGTGAGAAGATGTCTAAATCTCTTGGAAATACCATTGCTCCAAGCGATGTTGAAAAACAATTTGGTGCTGAAATCTTGCGTCTCTGGGTAACAAGTGTTGACTCAAGCAATGACGTGCGTATCTCTATGGATATCTTGAGCCAAGTCTCTGAAACTTACCGTAAGATTCGTAACACTCTTCGTTTCTTGATTGCCAATACATCTGACTTTAACCCAACTCAAGATGCAGTCGCTTACGATGAACTTCGTTCAGTTGATAAGTACATGACCATTCGCTTTAACCAGCTTGTCAAGACCATTCGTGATGCCTATGCAAACTTTGAATTCTTGACAATCTACAAGGCCTTGGTGAACTTTATCAACGTTGATTTATCAGCCTTTTACCTTGATTTTGCTAAAGATGTTGTTTACATCGAAGGTGCTAAATCACTGGAACGTCGTCAAATGCAGACTGTCTTCTATGATATTCTTGTCAAAATCACCAAACTCTTAACACCAATCCTTCCTCACACTGCGGAAGAAATCTGGTCATACCTTGAGTTTGAAGCAGAAGATTTCGTTCAATTGTCAGAATTGCCAGAAGCGGAAACTTTCGCTAATCAAGAAGAAATCTTGGATACATGGGCAGCCTTCATGGACTTCCGTGGACAAGCTCAAAAAGCCTTGGAAGAAGCGCGTAATGCCAAAGTAATCGGTAAATCACTTGAAGCTCACTTGACAGTTTATCCAAATGAAGTGGTGAAAACTCTACTCGAAGCAGTAAACAGCAATGTAGCTCAACTTTTAATCGTGTCAGACTTGACCATCACAGAAGGACCAGCTCCAGAAGCTGCTGTTAGCTTCGAAGATGTAGCCTTCACAGTTGAACGCGCTGCAGGCCAAGTATGTGACCGTTGCCGTCGTATCGACCCAACAACAGCAGAACGCAGCTACCAGGCAGTCATCTGTGACCACTGTGCAAGCATCGTAGAAGAAAACTTTGCGGACGCAGTCGCAGAAGGATTTGAAGAGAAGTAAGGTTGAAAAGTCTAGAGAAAACTCAATTTGAGAAGAAAAGACAACTAATCTTATAGTCTATAAAACGCATAGTATCACGTTTTTGAATACCTGATATGATGCGTTTTTTATTTATTTTAAAAATTTGCGAGGTATGACTTTTTATACTCAACAAGAATCAAAGAGAAACTTAGCAAGCTAACAGTAGTAAGATAAAATAGGAATTTGATATTAGGGATAAGATTGCTAAATAGTGTAATATTTTTACAATAATAAATTTATATAGTTATTTTTGGTTTCTGAAAAGTATTATATTTTATTTCATATTATACAAATTTTTATTTTATAATATCAGAAAATACTTTTTTTAAAAGCAAATATGATACAATTTTATTTGAAAAAAATAAAAAAGGAGATTTTATTATGAAATTAAAAACACTTGCTTTAATTAGTGGTATCGTCGGTCTTGTGGGAGGAATTTTACTTCTTATTGGTCCTTTTGTCTTGTTGGGAACAGCGGTAAACACAGTTGCTACAACTCTTAATGGAGGAGCTACTGCAGGGGCTTTTTCAGGTGTTGCCTTACTCTTGAATGCCTTGAAGATTGCAAATCTTGTTCTTGGTATCATTGCTATTGTTTACTATAAAGGAGATAAGCGTGTAGGTGCAGCTCCGTCTGTACTAATGATTGTTTCTGGTGGAGTTAGTCTCATTCCATTCTTAGGATGGGTTGGGGGGATTCTTGCTATTATCGGAGGATCTCTATTCCTTGCAACATTGAAGAAATTCAAATCAGAAGAATAAAAGGTATTTTAGCATGAAAAGAACAAAAAAGTTTATCGGTATAGGAGTAGCTCTATTATCTCTTTCTCTTCTAGTTGCATGTGGAACATAAAGTTCAAAGAATACTTCAACAAGTAATGATGAGAAGACAGTAGCAACATCCAATAGTTCAAAAGAAACAATCACTTTCGATACACCGGTTGTAACAGACGATGCGATTGAATCAATACGCACTTATGCAGATTATATAGATCTTTATAAAAATATTTTTGATGATTATTTTACTAAAGCTGAGGAAGGTTTCAAAGGCACAGCTATGGAAAATAATGACTCGTTTACTAAACTAAAAGAGTCAACTCAAAAATTATTCGATGCGCAGAAAAAAAGGTTAAATAAATGAAGATAGAATAGAAACAACCAAAAACAATGTGATTGCCAAACATTGTCAAACAGTCCTTTCCTTTTTGGTTTTGACTAGCTTTTTTGTGAAAAATTGTGTAAAATAGAATAGATAAACGAGGGGAAACCTCGGAAAATTTAAAGGAGAATCCATCTAATGGTAAAATTGGTTTTTGCTCGCCACGGTGAGTCTGAATGGAACAAAGCTAACCTTTTCACTGGTTGGGCTGATGTTGATTTGTCTGAAAAAGGTACACAACAAGCGATTGACGCTGGTAAATTGATCAAAGAAGCTGGTATCGAATTTGACCAAGCTTACACTTCAGTATTGAAACGTGCTATCAAAACAACTAACTTGGCTCTTGAAGCTTCTGACCAATTATGGGTTCCAGTTGAAAAATCATGGCGCTTGAACGAACGTCACTACGGTGGTTTGACTGGTAAAAACAAAGCTGAAGCTGCTGAACAATTTGGTGATGAGCAAGTTCACATCTGGCGTCGTTCATACGATGTATTGCCTCCAAACATGGACCGTGATGATGAGTACTCAGCTCACACAGACCGTCGTTACGCTTCACTTGACGACTCAGTTATCCCAGATGCTGAAAACTTGAAAGTGACTTTGGAACGTGCTCTTCCATTCTGGGAAGATAAAATCGCTCCAGCTCTTAAAGATGGTAAAAACGTATTCGTAGGAGCTCACGGTAACTCAATCCGTGCCCTTGTAAAACACATCAAAGGTTTGTCAGATGACGAGATCATGGACGTGGAAATCCCTAACTTCCCACCATTGGTATTCGAATTCGACGAAAAATTGAACGTCGTTTCTGAATACTACCTTGGAAAATAAAAAATTGTAAGTCTAGAATTGATTTCTAGGCTTTTTATGTTAGTATGGAAGTATGATAAGGAATAAAAAACAAGATTATGTACTGGCCTACAAGCAACCAGCTTCAACCACTTACATGGGTTGGGAGGAAGAAGCTTTACCGATAGGCAATGGTTCTTTAGGAGCAAAAGTATTTGGCCTTATAGGGGCTGAACGGATTCAATTTAATGAAAAAAGTCTCTGGTCTGGAGGTCCACTTCCTGATAGTTCAGATTATCAGGGTGGAAATCTTCAGGATCAGTATGTTTTTTTAGCTGAGATTCGGCAGGCTTTGGAGAAGAGAGATTACAATCTGGCTAAGGAACTGGCTGAGCAGCACCTAATTGGGCCAAAAACGAGTCAATATGGGACCTATCTGTCTTTTGGGGATATTCACATTGAGTTCAGCCAGCAAGATACGACTTTGTCTCAGGTGACGGACTATCAGAGACAGTTGAATATTAGTAAGGCACTTGCGACGACTTCTTATGTCTATAAGGGAACGCGATTTGAACGTGAAGCTTTTGCGAGTTTTCCAGATGATCTCTTGGTTCAATGTTTTACTAAGGAAGGGTTGGAAACTCTAGATTTTACTATAGAACTATCCTTGACCTGTGATTTGGCTTCTAATGGAAAGTATGAGCAGGAAAAATCTGATTACAAGGAGTGTAAGTTGGATATTACTGATTCTCATATCTTGATGAAGGGAAGAGTTAAGGATAATGATCTGCGGTTTGCTAGTTATCTAGCTTGGGAAACGGATGGAGATATTAGAGTTTGGTCAGATAGGGTTCAGATATCAGGAGCCAGTTATGCCAATCTCTTCTTGGCCGCTAAGACGGATTTTGCCCAAAATCCTGCTAGCAATTATCGCAAGAAACTAGATTTAGAGCAACAGGTGATAGACTTGGTGGACACAGCTAAAGAAAAGGGCTATACCCAATTGAAATCAAGGCATATCGAGGACTACCAAGCCTTATTCCAGCGTGTTCAATTGGATTTGGAAGCTGATGTTGACGCATCCACTACAGATGATTTGTTAAAAAATTATAAGCCACAAGAAGGGCAGGCTTTGGAGGAGCTGTTCTTCCAGTATGGACGGTATTTATTGATTAGTTCGTCCAGAGACTGCCCAGATGCTCTACCAGCTAACCTACAGGGAGTCTGGAATGCGGTCGACAATCCTCCTTGGAATTCGGACTATCACTTAAATGTCAATCTGCAGATGAATTATTGGCCAGCCTATGTTACCAATCTCCTAGAGACGGTCTTTCCAGTCATCAACTATGTAGATGATTTGCGTGTCTATGGTCGTCTAGCGGCTGTAAAGTATGCAGGAATCGTCTCTCAGAAAGGTGAGGAGAATGGTTGGTTGGTTCATACTCAAGCGACTCCCTTTGGTTGGACGGCACCTGGTTGGGATTACTATTGGGGTTGGTCACCAGCTGCCAATGCGTGGATGATGCAAACCGTTTATGAAGCCTATTCATTTTATAGGGACCAAGACTATCTCAGGGAGAAAATTTATCCCATGTTGAGGGAAACGGTTCGTTTTTGGAATGCCTTTTTACATAAGGATCAGCAGGCGCAGCGTTGGGTGTCTTCTCCGTCTTATTCCCCAGAACATGGGCCGATTTCGATTGGCAATACTTATGACCAATCTCTGATTTGGCAGTTATTTCATGATTTTATTCAGGCTGCTCAGGAATTGGGACTGGATGAGGACTTGTTGACTGAGGTTAAGGAGAAGTCTGATTTACTAAATCCTTTGCAAATCACTCAATCTGGTCGAATCAGGGAGTGGTATGAGGAGGAAGAGCAGTATTTTCAAAATGAGAAAGTGGAGGCCCAGCATCGGCACGCTTCCCATCTAGTGGGACTCTATTCTGGCAATCTCTTTAGCTACAAGGGACAAGAGTATATTGAAGCGGCGCGTGCTAGCCTCAATGATCGTGGAGATGGCGGCACAGGCTGGTCCAAGGCTAATAAGATCAATCTCTGGGCGCGTTTGGGAGATGGCAATCGAGCCCATAAATTATTGGCAGAGCAGTTAAAGACATCCACCTTGCCAAATCTTTGGTGTAGCCATCCTCCTTTTCAGATAGATGGTAATTTTGGTGCTACTAGTGGCATGGCAGAAATGTTACTCCAGTCTCATGCAGCTTATCTGGTACCTCTAGCTGCCCTACCTGATGCTTGGTCAACAGGTTCTGTTTCAGGCTTAATGGCACGTGGACATTTTGAAGTGAGCATGAGCTGGGAAGATAAAAAACTCTTACAGTTGACCATTTTATCAAGGAGTGGAGGAGATTTGCGAGTTTCTTATCCAGATATTGAGAAGAGTGTGATTAAAATGAATCAAGAAAAAATAAAAGCGAAATGCATGGGGAAAGATTGTATTTCGGTGGCAACAGCAGAAGGTGATCTTGTTCAATTTTATTTTTAAGAAGATGTTATAAGGCAGTAATTTGAAACTGCCTTTTAATAAGGATTTAAGAATATAAGCAGTTTTCAACTAGTTGAAAAAGCGTTATAATGATAATAGGAAGTAATACTCAATGAAAATCAAAGAGCACAAACAAGGAAGCTAGCCGCAGGTTGCTCAAAACAGTGTTTTGAGGTTGCAGATGGAAGCTGACGTGGTTTGAAGAGAGATTTTCGAGGAGTATAATTTGTTTGATAGAGGGTGGGTCTGATGGCTTATATTGAGATGAAACACTGTTACAAGCGTTATCAGGTTGGGGACACGGAGATTGTGGCCAATCGTGATGTGAATTTTGAGATTGAAAAGGGGGAGCTGGTTATTATCCTTGGTGCTTCAGGTGCAGGCAAGTCAACAGTGCTTAACCTTCTTGGGGGAATGGATACCAATGATGAAGGGGAAATCTGGATTGATGGTGTTAATATTGCGGATTATAGTTCCCACCAGCGCACCAATTACCGTAGAAATGATGTGGGGTTTGTTTTTCAGTTTTATAATCTAGTTTCTAATCTGACAGCTAAGGAAAATGTGGAACTGGCTTCTGAAATTGTGACAGATGCCTTGAATCCTGATCAGGTCTTGACAGATGTAGGTCTGGCTCATCGTCTAAATAACTTTCCAGCCCAGCTTTCTGGAGGGGAGCAACAGCGAGTCTCCATTGCACGCGCGGTAGCCAAAAATCCTAAAATTCTCCTTTGTGATGAACCGACTGGAGCCTTGGATTATCAGACGGGCAAGCAGGTTTTGAAAATTCTCCAAGATATGTCTCGTCAAAAGGGAGCGACGGTGATCATCGTGACTCATAATGGAGCTTTGGCGCCCATTGCTGATCGCGTGATTCATATGCACGATGCCAGTGTCAAGGATGTGGTGCTCAACCAGCATCCTCAGGATATTGACAGTTTGGAGTACTAGTATGATCAAGCGAAAAACTTATTGGAAGGACTTAATTCAGTCCTTCACAGGCTCCAAGGGGCGTTTTTTATCCATCTTGATCCTGATGATGTTGGGATCTCTAGCCTTAGTAGGTCTCAAAGTAACCAGTCCCAACATGGAGGCGACAGCTAATGCTTATTTAACAACTGCTCAAACCTTGGATTTGGCAGTCATGTCTAACTATGGCTTGGATCAAGCAGACCAAGAAGAACTAAAACAGACGGAGGGCGCAGAGGTCGAGTTTGGCTATTTGACAGATGTGACTATGGATAATGGGCAGGATGCCATTCGGCTGTACTCCAAACCAGAGCGAATTTCAACCTTTCAGCTAAGAAAGGGACGACTTCCTCAGTCAGACAAGGAAATCGCTTTGGCCACTCATTTGCAAGGTCAATACAGCGTGGGACAGGAGATTAGTTTTAAAGAAAAAGAAGAGGGTCATTCCTCTTTAAAAGACCATACTTATACCATTACTGGTTTTGTGGATTCGGCTGAAATCCTCTCCCAGCGAGATATGGGCTACGCAGGAAGTGGAAGTGGGACTCTGACAGCCTATGGGGTGATTTTACCTAGTCAGTTTGATCAGAAAGTCTACAATATAGCTCGTTTGAAATATCAAGATTTAGCAGGTTTAAATGCCTTTTCATCAGCTTATGAAGAAAAATCCAAGCAACATCAGGAAGACCTTGAACAAACTTTATCAGATAATGGCAAGGTACGTCTGCAACTTTTGAAAAAAGAAGGACAAGAGTCTCTAGACAAGGGGCAAGAGACCCTTGACAAGGCTCAGACTAATTTGCAGGAAGGCAAGCGTCGTTTAGCAGCTGCTCAAGCTCGTATACAGGCTCAAGAAAGTCAACTAGCCTTGTTTCCTCAAGTTCAGAGAGAGCAGGCTAGTGCTCAACTTACCCAAGCCAAGCAGGAATTGGGCAAGGAAGAGGACAAACTAAAGCAAGCTGAACAAAATCTAGCCCAAGAAAAGGAAAAATTAGAAAAATATCAGCAAGTCTTGGACGATTTGGCGGAGCCAAGGTATCAGGTCTATAATCGTCAGACCATGCCAGGTGGTCAGGGCTATCTTATGTATAGCAATGCTTCATCCAGTATTCGAGCAGTGGGCAATATCTTTCCTGTGGTACTTTATGCCGTAGCAGCCATGGTGACCTTTACGACCATGACTCGCTTTGTAGACGAAGAGCGAACTCATGCAGGGATTTTTAAGGCCTTGGGTTACCGTAGTAAGGATATTATCACCAAGTTTCTCCTTTATGGACTAGTAGCTGGGACTGTCGGAACGGCTCTAGGTAGTATACTTGGTCATTATTTGCTAGCCAGTGTAATTTCAAGTGTCATTACAAAAGGCATGGTGGTGGGAGAAACCCAGATTCAGTTCTATTGGACCTATAGCTTACTAGCTCTTGTCTTGAGCTGGTTGGCGAGTGTGTTACCAGCCTATCTGGTGGCTTGGAGGGAACTTCATGCCGAAGCAGCCCAGCTTCTACTTCCTAAACCTCCTGTCAAAGGAGCTAAAATCTTATTGGAGCGTATCGGTTTTATCTGGCGTCGTCTCAGTTTTACTCATAAGGTAACAGCCCGCAACATCTTTCGTTATAAGCAGAGAATGTTGATGACAATCTTTGGTGTGGCAGGTTCTGTAGCTCTGCTCTTTGCAGGTTTGGGAATCCAATCTTCTGTAGCAGGAGTTCCGTCTAAACAGTTTCAACAAATCCAACAGTATCAGATGCTTGTCTCTGAAAATCCTAGTGCGACCGATCAGGACAAGGTAGAGCTAGCAGAAGTGTTGAAAGGGCAGGAGATACTAGCCTACCAGAAAATCTATTCTAAAACGCTAGACAAGGATTTCAAAGGCAAGGCTGGTCTTCAAAACATTACTCTTATGATGATAGAGAAGGAAGATTTGACTCCCTTTATCCATCTTCAACATCATCAGCAGGAGCTGACATTAAAAGATGGCATCGTTATTACAGCTAAACTCGCCCAGCTGGCAGGTGTCAAGGTTGGGCAGACTTTAGAAATTGAAGGTAAGGAACTAAAGGTCGCTGCTATTACTGAGAACTACGTTGGTCACTTTATTTATATGAGTCAGGCTAGCTATGAGCAACTTTACGGACAGCTACCCCAAGCCAACACTTATCTGGTCTCATTAAGGGATACCAGTGCAACTAGTATCGAAAGTCAGGCGGGCTTGCTTATGAGTCAATCTGCGGTGTCCAGCGTTGTCCAAAATGCTTCAGCCATTCGACTCTTCGACTCTGTCGCTAGCTCACTCAATCAGACCATGACCATCTTGGTCATCGTATCGGTTCTATTAGCTATTGTCATCCTTTACAATCTGACCAATATCAACGTAGCTGAGAGAATCCGTGAACTCTCCACTACCAAGGTTCTTGGTTTTCATAATAATGAAGTCACCCTCTACATTTACCGTGAGACGATTGTGCTATCCCTTGTGGGAATCGTACTTGGTCTGGTAGCTGGTTTCTATTTACACCAATTTTTGATTCAAATGATTTCGCCTGCGACTATTCTCTTTTATCCGCAGGTAGGCTGGGAAGTCTATGTAATCCCAGTGGCAGCAGTAAGCATCATTTTGACCTTGCTTGGTTTCTTCGTCAATTATTATCTGAGAAAGGTTGATATGTTAGAAGCCCTGAAATCTGTAGAGTAAGGTAGTTATTTTTAGCTGATTGAACTTCTATTTACTAATATTCAAAAATCCTCCGTTTCAAAGAGCAGGGAACTCTTTGTGACAGAGGATTTTTTCTATAGGGCTTTAGCAGCTGCAATTGCGGCTTCGAAGTTTGGCTCAGAATTGATATTATCCACGTATTCAACGTAGCGAATCGTATTGTCAGTATCGAGGACAAAGACTGCGCGTGCTAATAGGTGCCATTCGTTGATCAAGAGGGCATAATCGCGCCCGAAAGAATGGTCAAAGTAGTCTGAAAGCATAATGGCATTGTCAAGGCCTTCAGCACCGCACCAACGTTTTTGAGCAAAAGGTAGGTCCATTGAAACAGTCAATACGACCGTGTTGTCCAGTCCAGCCAATTCTTCATTAAAACGACGTGTTTGAGTTGAGCAGATGCCTGTATCGATAGAAGGAACGACACTCAAGACTTTTTTCTTGCCATCAAAATCAGCCAGAGATTTTTTAGAAAGATCTGTTGTAGTAAGAGAAAAATCAAGCGCCTTGTCGCCGACTTGTAGTTGTTTACCTGTAAAGCTCACAGGATTTCCGAGAAAAGTTACCATAGGATACTCCAATCTTTTTTCTTCCATTGTATCTAAAACAGTCAGAATTTTCCAATGATTTGACCGGAAATGTGTGCATAGAAAAAACGCCAGCTCACATGAGAATGACGTTTTTCAGAGGCTTATTTTGCCAATCCTTCAGCAATCTTGTCAAGGTTGTATTTCATCATGCTGTAGTAGCTGTCGCCTTCTTTACCTTGTTCTGCGATAGAGTCAGTAAAGATTTGTGCGTAGATTGGGATGTTTGTGTCTTGAGAAACAGTTTTCATTGGACGGTCATCCACACTTGATTCTACAAAGAGTGATGGAACTTTTGTTTGGCGAAGTTTTTCAACCAAGGTCTTGATTTGTTCAGGAGTTCCTTCTTCTTCAGTATTGATTTCCCAGATGTAGGCACTTGGGACACCATAGGCTTTAGAGAAGTATTTGAATGCTCCTTCGCTGGTTACAATGAGTTTCTTTTCAGCAGGGATCTTATTAAATTTATCCTTACTTTCTTTATCAAGTTTGTCTAACTTATCAGTATATTCTTTGAGATTTTTTTCATAGAATTCTTTATTGTTAGGGTCTTTGGCGCTCAATTGTTTAGCGATATTTTTAGCAAAAATAATACCGTTTTCAAGGTTAAGCCAAGCGTGTGGGTCTTCTTTTCCTTTTTCATTTTGACCTTCAAGGTAGATAACATCAACGCCGTCGCTGACTGCGAAGTAGTCTTTGTTTTCAGTTTTCTTGGCATTTTCTACCAATTTTGTAAACCAAGCATTGCCACCTGTTTCAAGGTTGATACCGTTATAGAAAATCAAATCAGCCTCAGAAGTTTTCTTAACGTCTTCAGGAAGTGGTTCGTATTCGTGTGGGTCTTGCCCAATCGGAACGATACTATGAAGGTCAATTTTGTCACCAGCAATATTTTTAGTAATATCAGCGATGATTGAGTTTGTAGCAACAACTTTTAGTTTTTGACCAGAAGTTGTATCTTTTTTTCCGCTAGCACATGCTACAAGAATGATTGCAGAAAGAAAGAGAACGAGTAATGTACCTAATTTTTTCATTAGATCCTCCAATTTATTAGGGCTTTGCCCCTTATTTTAACAAATGTTTATTTTTCAGTTTCAAATATCGTTGTTTGGGAGCGATAAAGAAGCTAATGAGAAAGAAACTAGCAGCTGTAAGCACGATACTAGAACCTGCCGCAACATTAAAACTATAGCCAATAAAGAGTCCCAAAACTGAAGCAGTAGCTCCGAAGGTTGAGGAAAGGAAAATCATACTTTTCAGACTATTAGCATACAGATAAGCAGTTGCAGCTGGGGTAATCAGCATGGCTACAATCAGGATAGTTCCGACACTTTGCATGGCTGTCACAGACACGAGAGTCAGGAGTACCATGAGAAGGTAGTGATAGAAATTGACAGGCATTCCCATGGCTTTAGCCAAGAGTTCATCAAAGGAAGTTATCAAGAGTTGCTTGAAGAAAATCCAGATTAACAAGAGGATGGCTGCCCCCACACCCATAGTAATAAACATATCCGTATCTTGGACGGCCAGGATATTACCAAAAAGGATATGGAAAAGGTCAGTTGAACTTTTAGCGACACCAATCAAGATGATACCGAGGGCTAAGAAAGAAGAAAAGGTAATGCCGATGGCGGTATCGCTTTTGATAATCGAGTTTCCTTTGATGTAGGTAATGATGATGGCAGCTAGCAATCCAAAGACAATGGCTCCGATAAAGAAGTCAAGGCCCAAGATGAAGGAGAGGGCTACACCTGGTAAGACAGCATGTGAAATGGCATCTCCCATGAGTGACATCCCGCGTAGAATAATGAAACATCCCACGGCTCCAGCTACAATCCCGACGACAATAGCTGTTATCAAGGCATTTTGTAGGAAATGGAATTTTTGCAATCCATCGATAAATTCTGCAATCATAGGTCACCTCCATTGAAAAAGAGTTGATTACCGTAAGCTTCTTTTAGATTGGTTTCGGTAAAAGTTTCTTTTGTTGGACCAAAGGCAATCACTTCTCGATTGACAAGTAAGACTTGATCGAAGTAGTGGGGAATCTTGCTGAGGTCGTGGTGAACGATGAGAACCGTCTTCCCAGCTTTTTTCAAATCTCTCAGCGTATTCATGATGATTTCCTCACTGACAGAGTCAATCCCAGCAAAGGGTTCATCCAAGAGGATATAGTCGGCTTCCTGCACCAAACATCTGGCAATCAAGACCCGCTGGAATTGACCTCCAGACAGTTGACTAATTTGACGTTCAGCGTAGTCAGCTAGGCCGACGATTTCAAGGGCCTCTTGCACTTTCTTCCAATGTTTAGCCTTTAAACTTCGAAAGAGAGGAATAGAGGGAAATAGTCCTAACGAGACGCATTCCTTGACCTTGATGGGAAAGTTGTAGTCGATATTGATTTTTTGTTCGACATAGGCAATTCGGTGTAAGGATTTTTTAACTTCCTTGTCATCGAGAAATGCCTGACCTTGATGTGGGATAATTCCCAGCATACCTTTTAATAGTGTTGATTTCCCAGCGCCATTTGGACCAATGATGCCGGTAATTGTTGGTCCATGGAGCACTAGTGAAATATCCTTAAGTGCCAACGTTTCTTTGTAGGAGACACTGAGGTTTTCGATACGTATCATAAACTTGTATTCCTCCTGTCTCTTAATATACATTAAAAAAAAAATTAAGTCAAGTTAATTTTTGAAAAAATTAAAATAATAACTGAAAAATAGATTCTAAAGATAACTTTCAGGATAAATTTCTAAATTATAAAACGCATAGTATCAAGTGTAAAAAACTTGGAATTATGCGTTTTATCATGGAAAGGTTTTTTATAATAGCTAAAAAATAATAGTTAAATGGTTATTAATTGCATTCCCTAGTGATTTTTGTTAAGATAAATGCAAATACAAATGAAAGCGAGAACAAGATGACACGTTATCAAGATGATTTTTATGATGCTATCAATGGAGAATGGCAACAGACAGCTGAAATCCCAGCAGATAAGTCTCAAACAGGAGGTTTTGTTGATTTAGACCAGGAAATTGAAGACCTGATGCTGGCGACAACAGACAAGTGGTTAGCAGGTGAAGAAGTGCCTGAGGATGCTATCTTGGAAAACTTTGTCAAATACCACCGCCTAGTTCGTGATTTTGACAAGAGAGAAGCTGACGGTATCACACCTGTCTTACCACTCCTTAAAGAATTCCAAGAATTGGAGACTTTTGCGGATTTTACAGCTAAACTAGCAGAGTTTGAGCTTGCAGGAAAACCAAACTTCCTTCCTTTTGGTGTATCGCCAGACTTTATGGATGCTAGAATCAATGTTCTATGGGCTAGCGCTCCAAGCACAATCTTGCCAGATACGACCTACTATGCAGAAGAACATCCTCAGCGCGAAGAGCTCTTGACTCTTTGGAAAGAAAGCAGCGCAAATCTCCTCAAGGCTTATGATTTCTCTGATGAAGAAATTGAAGACTTGCTAGAAAAAAGACTTGAATTGGACCGCCGAGTTGCGGCAGTGGTGCTCTCTAATGAAGAAAGTTCAGAATATGCTAAACTCTATCATCCATATTCTTACGAAGATTTCAAGAAATTCGCGCCTGCCCTACCTTTGGATGACTTCTTCAAAGCAGTTATTGGGCAATTACCAGACAAGGTTATTGTAGACGAGGAACGTTTCTGGCAAGCGGCAGAGCAATTCTACAGTGAGGAAGCCTGGTCTCTCCTTAAAGCAACCTTGATTTTGAGTGTTGTCAATCTTTCAACCAGCTATTTAACAGAGGATATCCGTGTTTTGTCTGGTGCCTACAGCCGTGCCCTTTCTGGAGTTCCAGAGGCAAAAGATAAGGTCAAAGCAGCTTATCATCTAGCACAAGAACCTTTCAAGCAAGCCCTGGGTCTTTGGTACGCCCGTGAGAAGTTCTCTCCAGAAGCCAAGGCGGATGTGGAGAAAAAAGTGGCAACCATGATTGATGTCTATAAGGAGCGTCTGCTTAAGAATGACTGGCTCACTCCAGAAACCTGTAAACAGGCTATCGTGAAGCTCAATGTGATCAAACCTTATATTGGCTATCCAGAAGAATTGCCTGCACGTTACAAGGATAAGGTAGTGAATGAAACTGCCAGTCTTTTTGAGAATGCTCTAGCCTTTGCGCGTGTGGAAATCAAGCACAGTTGGAGTAAGTGGAACCAGCCTGTAGACTATAAGGAATGGGGCATGCCTGCTCATATGGTCAATGCCTACTACAATCCTCAGAAGAACCTGATTGTCTTTCCAGCGGCCATTTTACAGGCGCCTTTCTATGACTTGCATCAGTCATCTTCTGCTAACTACGGTGGTATTGGGGCAGTGATTGCCCATGAAATTTCCCACGCCTTTGATACTAACGGAGCTTCCTTTGACGAAAATGGTAGCCTCAAGGATTGGTGGACAGAGAGCGACTATGCTGCCTTCAAGGAGAAAACACAAAAAGTCATTGACCAATTTGATGGACAGGATTCTTATGGAGCAACCATTAACGGTAAATTGACTGTATCAGAAAACGTGGCTGACTTGGGAGGAATCGCAGCAGCGCTTGAAGCAGCTAAGAGAGAAGCAGACTTCTCAGCAGAAGAGTTCTTCTACAACTTCGGTCGCATCTGGCGCATGAAAGGTCGTCCAGAATTTATGAAACTTTTGGCTAGCGTCGATGTGCACGCACCAGCCAAACTCCGTGTCAATGTGCAAGTACCAAACTTCGACGATTTCTTTACAACCTATGATGTCAAAGAAGGAGACGGAATGTGGCGTTCACCAGAGGAGCGCGTGATTATTTGGTAATACAAAAAATCTAGTCATCAGAAAAAAGGCATCCAATCACGTGTGAAAACCTTGATAGGATGCCTTTTGTAATAGAAAGATTTGCTGGATAGTTTACTTAAATTTCGATTGTCATCATCTTGCTAAAAAAAGGGATTGAAGGCCTTTTCGTGAGCGATAGTAGTAGCTGGACCATGTCCTGGATAGACATCGTAGTTTGGTAGGGTGAAGAGTTGGGTCTGGATACTATGAAGGAGTTGCTCCATGCTACCAGTCGGAAGGTCGGTCCGTCCGATAGTTTCGCGGAATAGAGCATCTCCCGTCAAGACTAGGTGAGCATCAGGAAAGACTAGGGAAACACCACCGATAGAGTGCCCTGGGGTCGGTAGAACCTTAAAACGAAATTCCTCTAGTTGGTATTCTTCGTGAAAGACAAAGGTGTGTTCTGCAGGTTTTGTGACCACATCTGCCATATCATCGTGGCGAGGGAGACCGGAGAGATTATCGACAGGAGTGTAGAGCCAGCTGGCTTCGCTCTCTGCGATATAGACAGGAGGATTGCCAAACGTCTCGCGAACCAAGTCCAGACTCATGATATGGTCATAATGGGCGTGGGTCAAGAGAATAGCACAGATCGGTTTGTTGATCTTCTCGATTGTCTGACGAATGGCTTCCCAATGACTACCAGGATCGACGACGATGAGGTGCTTTTCGCCTTCTAGATAATAGGTATTTTCATAGGCAACAGGATTCACGGTTTTATGGATTTTCATACTAGCTCCAATCTCAAAGAATGTACTAATACTCTTCGAAAATCTCTTCAAACCGCGTCAACTTTATCTGCAACTTCAAAGCAGTGCTTTGAACAGCCTGCGGCTAGCTTTCTAGTTTGCTCTTTGATTTTCATTGAGTATAAATTAAGTATAGCACAGTTAGGGAGAATAGGTAAGGATTTAAAATGAACTTAAAAACCAGCATGACTAGATGAAGACAGGTTGGTTATCAATTTATCAATATTGGAAAGGTGTCAATTGCCCTTCATAGGTTGCATAAACTCCGTCATTAGCTTGTTTGATAGACGTGATGTTTAGAGTGCTACCGTAGTTGGCTTCTCATTTGTCGCTATATTCACTATAAGTTATCCTACTGGGCAGGTTCTGGTCGTTAGCATAGTATTGAACGAGTTTTTTATAGCTTTGCTGGCTGAATAGGAACAGGCAGCAAACTCCTAACATTAGGAGAGCAAAGATAGAAATAGCAGTTTTTTCATAGGTATTCTCCTTATAAACTAAAGGATAGAAGAAAGTATCTTGAGGATTTTTATACTCTTCAAAAATCTCTTCAAACCGCGCCAACGTCGCCTTACCGTATATATGTGACTGACTTTGTCAGTCTTATCTACAACCTCAAAGCAGTGCTTTGAACAGCTTGCGGCTAGTTTCCTAGTTTGCTCTTGGATTTTCATTGAGTATTAATTCCAAAATCCAGTCAAGGTACCAGTGTATGTGATACGAGTTCCACCGTTTATCTTTCGTATCTTCAATGGAATTGGGGAAGTCAGAAAGTCTTTGGGTTACAATATGGTTTCCGTTCTTCTATCTCTCCTTCTATCACCTAAGTTTAAAATCTAACTTCGTAGTATATTATGGACCAATAATTCAGAATTATCAAGCAATTTTGAATTATTTTTTTCTTATTCTGTTCCAATCTAGTTTTCATATTCTTAAAAAAGTGATAAAATGGTAGGAAGAATTGGAGAGTAGAGATGCCGAAAGAAGTGAATTTAACAGGCGAAGAAGTTGTCGCTTTAACCAAAGAATATTTAACGGAAGAGGATGTTCATTTTGTCCATAAGGCCTTGGTCTATGCTGTTGAATGCCACAGTGGTCAATATCGCAAATCAGGCGAGCCTTATATCATTCACCCTATCCAAGTGGCAGGTATTTTAGCTAAGCTAAAGCTGGATGCTGTAACAGTAGCTTGTGGATTCTTGCATGATGTGGTGGAAGATACAGATGCGACCTTGGACGATTTGGAAAGAGAGTTTGGTCCTGATGTGCGGGTGATTGTTGACGGAGTTACCAAGCTTGGCAAGGTCGAGTACAAATCGATCGAGGAGCAATTAGCGGAAAATCATCGCAAGATGCTCATGGCCATGTCTGAGGACATCCGCGTTATTTTGGTCAAACTGTCTGACCGCTTGCACAATATGCGGACCCTGAAACATCTTCGAAAAGACAAGCAGGAGCGTATTTCCAAAGAAACCATGGAAATCTATGCCCCACTTGCCCATCGTTTGGGGATTTCCAGTGTCAAATGGGAATTAGAAGACTTGTCTTTCCGTTATCTCAATCCAACGGAGTTTTACAAGATTACCCATATGATGAAGGAAAAGCGCAGGGAGCGTGAGGCCTTGGTGGATGAGGTAGTCACAAAATTAGAGGAGTATACGACAGAACGTCACTTGAAAGGGAAGATTTATGGTCGTCCCAAGCATATTTACTCAATTTTCCGCAAAATGCAGGACAAGAGAAAACGGTTTGAGGAAATCTATGATCTGATTGCTATTCGTTGTATTTTAGATACCCAAAGTGATGTTTATGCCATGCTTGGTTACGTGCATGAATTTTGGAAACCGATGCCAGGTCGCTTCAAAGACTATATTGCCAACCGCAAGGCCAATGGTTATCAGTCTATCCATACGACTGTTTATGGACCAAAAGGGCCGATTGAATTCCAGATTCGAACCAAGGAAATGCACGAGGTGGCTGAGTACGGGGTTGCGGCTCACTGGGCTTATAAGAAAGGTATAAAGGGGCAAGTTAACAGCAAGGAATCAGCTATTGGAATGAACTGGATCAAGGAGATGATGGAGCTCCAAGACCAGGCTGATGATGCTAAGGAATTTGTGGACTCTGTTAAGGAAAACTATCTGGCTGAGGAGATTTACGTTTTTACCCCAGATGGAGCTGTCCGTTCCCTTCCCAAAGATTCAGGACCGATTGATTTTGCCTACGAAATCCATACCAAGGTCGGTGAAAAAGCAACTGGTGCCAAGGTCAATGGCCGCATGGTTCCACTGACAACCAAGTTAAAGACAGGGGATCAGGTTGAAATTATCGCCAACCCGAACTCCTTTGGACCTAGCCGTGACTGGCTCAATATGGTCAAGACTAGCAAGGCGCGCAATAAGATTCGCCAGTTCTTTAAAAACCAAGATAAGGAATTGTCTGTCAACAAGGGTCGTGAGATGCTGATGGCTCAGTTCCAAGAAAATGGCTATGTGGCAAATAAATTTATGGACAAGCGCCACATGGATCAAGTTCTGCAAAAGACCAGTTACAAGACAGAAGACTCCCTCTTTGCGGCCATTGGTTTTGGGGAAATCGGTGCGATTACCGTCTTTAACCGTCTGACTGAAAAGGAACGCCGTGAGGAAGAGCGTGCCAAGGCCAAGGCTGAGGCAGAGGAGCTTGTCAAAGGTGGCGAGGTCAAGGTTGAAAATAAAGAAACTCTCAAGGTCAAGCATGAGGGGGGAGTGGTTATTGAAGGTGCTTCTGGTCTCCTAGTGCGGATTGCTAAGTGTTGTAATCCCGTGCCTGGTGACGATATTGTTGGCTACATTACCAAGGGTCGTGGTGTGGCTATTCACCGTGTGGACTGTATGAACCTGCGTGCCCAAGAAAACTACGAGCAACGTCTCCTTGATGTGGAATGGGAAGACCAGTACTCTAGCTCAAATAAGGAGTATCTGGCCCATATCGATATCTACGGTCTCAACCGTACAGGACTGTTGAACGATGTACTGCAAGTTCTTTCAAATACAACCAAGAATATTTCAACGGTCAATGCCCAACCAACCAAGGATATGAAGTTTGCTAATATCCATGTGTCCTTCGGTATTGCCAACCTCTCTACACTGACCACGGTTGTCGATAAAATTAAGAGTGTGCCAGAAGTTTACTCTGTCAAACGGACCAACGGCTAGTTGTCCTAGCTCTTACTAGAAAGGCTATTATGAAAATCATTATCCAACGGGTTAAAAAAGCCCAAGTGAGTATAGAAGGCCAGATTCAGGGAAAAATCAATCAGGGACTTTTATTGCTGGTTGGTGTTGGACCAGAGGACCAAGAGGAAGATTTGGACTATGCTGTGAGAAAACTGGTCAATATGCGGATTTTTTCAGACGCAGAAGGCAAGATGAACCTGTCTGTCAAAGATATTGAAGGAGAAATCCTCTCTATTTCTCAGTTTACCCTCTTTGCGGATACTAAGAAAGGCAATCGTCCAGCCTTTACAGGGGCAGCTAAACCTGATATGGCATCAGACTTCTATGATGCTTTCAATCAAAAATTAGCGCAAGAAGTGCCCGTTCAGACAGGCATCTTTGGAGCAGATATGCAGGTTGAGCTGGTTAATAACGGACCTGTTACCATTATCCTAGATACTAAAAAGAGATAAGAAAGACCAAGCCCAGTCGGCTTGGTCTTTCTCATCGATCATAAAATACTCCAAAAAGAAATCGGTTCTTGATATGCTTGGGGGAAGTCTCTTTTCAGGCTTTGGCAGATGCGATAGGAAGGGATGAGATGTCCTAGGATGAGGAGAGTTCCCTGAAGGAAAAGTGGAATATCACTTAAAGACACCAAGGAGAGAATCATCAGGCTATCCCATAGGAGAATTTGTAAAGCAAAACGCCAGAATCTCGGTCTAATCTGGGAATAGAGTTAACTAAAGTGGTCACAAAGTTGGTTTGAAAGATAGGTCAATAGCACAGGATGAAAGAAAATGAGCCAACCGCTATAAATCAAAATCCAGTCCCAAGTAAGCCCCCCTTTTAAATGTCAAAAATGCTAGCATGATTCCATCAATGACAAGGAGTTGAATGGTTTTGATGAAGATGATTTTTTTCATGCTAAAACCTCCTTTTCCTTAGAGACACTCCCATAAAGAGATGTGTTTGTCGTAAAAGTCTGGATAGTTTTCTCTTAGGTAGTCAGCTGTCATATAATAAAAAGTAGAATGGCAAGCAGTGATGATTGGCATAAGAGATGAAAAACGCTGAGAACTAATGAAGGCTAAGAGAACAAAAAATAGAAAATCAATGGTGAGAACCCCTAAATAGTAGAAGCGAATCTTTTTATTGATTTGAGGATAAATCTCAGCGAATTGATGTTTGAGTCGGACGATCAAGAGAAATAGCAGGAGTCCTTGAGTAAGGAAGAAAATTAAACCAGAGAGCAAGAGCCACTCAAAAGATGTCTCGAGTCTAATGATAAAAAATGCAAATAGTAGCAAATCAATAACTGCAATTGCTATAAAATGGATTCTATAGAGTTTTTTCATGACAAGACCTCCCTCTTTTATCTAACTTCATTCTACTCCAAAAGAATGGGAGTTACAACTAAAATGATAAAAATAGCAGAAGGGAGATTCTCTTAAGTTGGCTAGTATTCTTTATTTGAGTTTCCTTCTATTATCTAACTTCTTCATCATTCCAGACAAATAAAGCTCCGATTGCATTGAGGATATAAAAGATGTATTTACCGATATTGGCGAAGTTTCCTTGAATACCAGCTTTTGTCAGCTGAACGAAATTGTAAATCAACCAAAAGCCCCACTGAGTTGTTAGTTTTAATGCATTCAAAGCATTGGCAATGAGGGATAGTGCAAAGGCAATAGTTGTTACGTAGGCAAGGAGATTCATCTTGCCCTCATATCCGATATAGTTGGTCACAAAGGCAAAGAGGAAGGCGATGATGGAAATGATGATGACCGCCAATTTTACCTGTTTTTGGCTCATTTGGTTGGGTCTGCCTTCTTGCGAAGCTTTCCATTTCTTTATAGCAAAGGTATAAATGAGGAAGGTGACGGGATAGGTAATGATGGCCGCCTTATTTCCAAGGATATAATCAATAGCACCGGACAAAATGGTATTAACAATACTAAAGTAATTTCCCCATTTGCTTAATTTCCCCGTGAAACGAGTGGACAACATGGAAATCCCAACGTTGGTTACGGAAATCAATCCAAAGGGTACAAGAGCTGTCCATGGTCCCCAGTCTACAAATTTATCGAGGCGTGAGTTGAGGTAACCAGATGCAATCGCAATCCCAACGACCAAAGCAACCCCGAAGAGGTCAAACCATTTAGATGTAGCAAAAATTTTTAGTGATTTTTTCATAGGTTAAACTACCTTTCTTTTTTTTTTCAAATATTCTACCACCAAATGAAAGTAAAATAAAATGATAGAAATAAAACCCTGAAAATAAAACTTTCAGGGTTGGTAGGGGACTTGAGAAATTAGTTGATTTTCTCGACATAGAGTTGTTTTGCAATGTCCATATTCACTTGTAAATCCTCGTCGTTACTGAGGATAGTGAAGGTATTGCTGAAGCCATCAAACTGCTTGACTTGGAGCTGGTCACCGATGTGAAGTGAGTGCTTGTCCAGATAATGGAGAATGTCAAAACTATCGTGCACCCGAGTCAGGCGGTAGGCGCCAGCTTCCTTGATATCAGCTAGTGGGAGGTTATTGATTTCAACGAGTAGTTCTCCCTTGGCAGGAATAGTTCCTCCGTGGGGGCAGGTTTTAGGGAAACCTAGCAGTTTATCTAGTCTTTCCACGAACAGGTCAGAGACAGTGTGTTCCAAGACCTCAGCTTCCTCGTGAATCTGGTCACTTGTATAGTCTAAATGATGAACTAGAAAAACTTCAATCAAGCGGTGCTTACGATAGAGCTCAGAGACCAGTTTGAGACCGAGGTCAGTCAGTAGATAGCCACATTCCTTGTCCTTTAGGATGAGATTTTCACTTTTCATTCGTTTGATCATTTCAGTTACGGCAGGGGGAGAGACTTGCATGCGAGCCGCAATTTCCTTGTTGGTAATCTTATGCAGGTCTATGCCAATTTCATAAATACATTTTAGATAGTCTTCTTTGTTTGGGGTCATTCGTTTCCTCTTGTCTAATATCTTTATCTAGTATATCAAAAAAAGCTAGATTTCTCTAGCTGTGACTTTTTATGTTATACTTATTGCAAGAGAAAAAACGAGGAGATGGATATGACGAAAATAGCTCTTCTTTCAGATATTCATGGAAATACCACCGCCTTGGAGGCTGTTTTGGCAGATGCTCAGCAGCTAGGAGTGGATGAATACTGGCTTTTGGGAGATATTCTCATGCCAGGGACAGGACGTAGAAGGATTTTGGACTTGTTGGATCAACTACCGATTACGGCTAGAGTTTTGGGAAACTGGGAAGACAGTCTTTGGCATGGTGTCCGTAAGGAATTGGACAGTACTCGCCCCAGTCAACGCTATCTCTTGCGCCAGTGCCAGTATGTTTTAGAGGAAATTTCCCTAGAAGAAATTGAAGTGCTCCACAATCAACCTCTTCAAATTCATCGTCAGTTTGGGGATTTGACGGTGGGAATTAGCCATCATCTGCCTGATAAGAACTGGGGGCGAGAGTTGATTCATACTGGCAAACAAGAGGAGTTTGACCGCTTGGTGACTCATCCTCCCTGTGATATTGCTGTTTATGGACATATTCACCAGCAGTTGCTTCGTTACGGGACTGGTGGGCAATTGATTGTCAATCCGGGTTCGATTGGCCAACCTTTCTTTTTGGACGCTCAGCTACGGAAGGACTTGCGGGCCCAGTATATGATTTTGGAGTTTGATGACAAAGGCCTGGTAGATATGGACTTCCGACGGGTAGACTACGATGTGGCAGCGGAATTGCAGCTGGCTAAAGACCTGAGACTTCCCTATTTTGAGGTTTACTATGAAAGTCTGGTCAATGGGATCCACCATACTCATCATCAGGAATTTTTGAGAGAATTGGCTCAGAAAGAGGGCTGCGACCGGGAGTTAGACGACTGGTTGAAAAGTGGTAACGATTGACATTACAACTAAAAAGGGTATAATAATAGAAAAAGAAGAGTAGAGGCAGGGTAGCCTCGTAAAAAGGAGAAGAGGATGCAAATTCCAAGTAGATTTACCATTGCGACTCATATGCTGATAATCATTGCCCTCGAGGGGAAGGAAAGCAAGGTGACCAGTGATTTTCTGGCTGCTAGTGTCGGGGTCAATCCTGTCATTATCAGAAAGATCTTGTCCCAGTTGAAGAAGGCAGAGCTGATTTCAGTAGCGCGTGGAACGGGCGGAACAGAGATTGTCAAGGACCTTAAGGATATTAGTCTTTTAGATGTTTATCAGGCGGTCGAATGTCTTGGTAAGACAGGTCAACTCTTCAGTTTCCATGACAATCCGAATCCAAATTGCCCTGTAGGAGCTCATATTCATGATGTTTTGGATCAAAAATTGGAGAGAATTCAGTTGACTATGGAGGCAGAACTTGGTCAAACCAGTCTAGAAAAAGTCGTGGCCGATGCAGAGAGTCAGATGAAGGATTAAGAGGGATAAATGCCCTCTTTTTTCTTTGGATAATTATGATAAAATGTAGCTATTAAAGGAGTAAGAAATGTATCTCGTTATAGGAATTGTATTAGCCTTTATAGTGTCATTTTGGAAGGATAATAGAAGTTTGTGGAATCCAGTATTATTTTTATTATCCCTCATTTCAAGTTATTTTTATCTATCCTACCTTTTTTATAAAAATGGATACGAGAATGTTCAGTTAGCTTTTTATGTATTTGCCTTTGTCTTACTTCCTTTTTTGCTTTTTCTAAGTGGCATCTTTTTAATCTATAATGGGGTCATTTTGTTGAAGCGAGAGGGACGTTCCAAGCCCCATTATCTCTCAATGCTATTTGATTTTTATTGACTATTAGATTCTATTTAAAAAGACTTAGAATGCACATGAAAGTATGTATTCTAGGTCTTTTGTTTTGTATACATTTAATTTTCAAGAGTATTATCTATTTTTCCATGCCTGGTAACGAGTATCAATCAATAACTGGGTAAGGCGACCCAAGGTTTCTCTTTCTTCTGGAGTGAGGGATTGAGCTTGGACAAAGAGATGATGAATGTATTCAAGCGCCTTTAAGGAAGCCAAGTCATTGATAGAGCTAATACCAGCATCAAGAATAGTGCCAAAGAAGAGGTCGAAGTAGAGCTGAAGTTCTTCGTCAGGGACTGTGGCCACCCATTCTTTAAAGGTTGTGTCTACTTGCCGGCTATCACTGTTGGTCTTATCCAGTTGAACGAAGTGCTTGTCCTCAATCTGCCAACTAAAGGTATCGTGCTGGGCGATGCCACCCAGGGCAGTACTCTGAACGATGATTTGGTGAGCAGGAATTTCCAGCATCATACCGATAATGGAACCTTGTGGAATGAATATCTTGCTTCTATCCATTATCCTTTGATAACCCGCAGTCTGTGTCAATTCTTGATGGAGACCAGGTGCATCAAATGTATAAACTGCTGTGATCTGATTTTGCAAACTTTGCTCAATTTGGCTAGCAGCATAGATAGCGAGATTTCCTCCCTTGGAATGCCCAGCCAGAATAACCTTTTGCTTAGGATGATGGGCAAAAAAGTTCTTTAAATAGCGAAGGGCGTGCTTTTGAGCAGGAATTTCCTTCATATAGGTCAGGTGGAAATCTTCCTTCCAGCCAATGATACTGTCATCTGTCCCACGAAAGACAATCAGATAGGTATCGAGGCTGACACGATAAGTCATAGCCGCAAATTGCTTTTGCAGTTCAGGGTCGATGTCGTTGATAAAATGGGAGAGTTTGCAATTTTTGAAGCGCTTGTGTTGAGCCAATTCATCTAATAATTGAAGGCGATTTTTGCTAGTAAGCATGGTGGGCTCTCTTGGAACCTGAGGTGCTAGATCTAAAAGACGTTGAGGAAGTGTGGAGACCAGATTATCAAAGGAGAGGTAGGTGATTTCTATTAAGGTTAGAATGTCTAACTCATTCAAGGGAAGGTCGTAATAAGAATCATATGCGACATCTTTCAGATAGTCAAAAATATTGGCCATAAGAGCTCCTTTCTTTTTATTTATCTTAGCAAATTTCCCTCAAATTAGCTAGTAGCATAGCCTGTTTGTACTGGCTAAAAACAGGCTATTTCAAATTCAGTTTCAGACCATCTAGCATGGAAAAATCTGTTATAATAATGGAAAAGGAGAAGCGCATGCACAAGATTTTATTAATAGAAGATGATCAGGTCATTCGTCAACAGATTGGGAAAATGCTCTCTGAATGGGGATTTGAAGTGGTCCTGGTAGAAGACTTTATGGAAGTTTTGAGTCTATTTGTTCAGTCGGAACCTCATCTGGTCCTCATGGATATTGGTTTGCCCTTGTTTAATGGTTATCACTGGTGTCAGGAAATCCGCAAGATTTCCAAGGTACCTATCATGTTTCTTTCTTCGAGAGACCAGGCTATGGATATTGTCATGGCAATCAATATGGGGGCGGATGACTTTGTGACCAAGCCTTTTGACCAGCAGGTTCTTTTAGCTAAGGTTCAGGGCTTGTTGCGTCGTTCCTATGAGTTTGGGCGTGATGAGAGTTTGCTGGAATATGCTGGTGTTATCCTCAATACCAAATCCATGGATTTACATTATCAAGGGCAAGTCTTGAATTTGACCAAGAATGAATTCCAGATTTTACGCGTGTTATTTGAGCATGCAGGCAACATCGTAGCACGTGACGACCTGATGCGGGAACTTTGGAACAGTGACTTTTTCATTGATGATAATACCCTCTCTGTCAATGTGGCTCGTTTGCGTAAAAAGTTGGAGGAGCAGGGATTGGTAGGATTTATCGAGACCAAGAAAGGAATAGGGTACGGATTGAAGCATGCTTGATTGGAAACAATTTTTTCTAGCCTATCTGCGCTCCCGTAGTCGTCTTTTTATCTATCTGCTTTCTTTGGCATTTCTTGTCTTACTCTTTCAGTTTTTATTTGCCAGTCTAGGAATTTACTTCCTCTACTTTTTCTTCTTGTGTTGCTTTGTAACCATCTTATTTTTCACTTGGGACATATTGGTGGAAACGCAGGTCTATCGCCAGGAACTTCTCTATGGAGAGAGGGAAGCCAAGTCTCCTTTGGAAATAGCTTTAGCAGAAAAATTAGAAGCGCGTGAGATGGAACTCTATCAGCAGAGGTCAAAAGCAGAAAGAAAACTGACGGATTTGCTGGATTACTATACCTTGTGGGTCCATCAGATAAAGACCCCCATTGCAGCCAGTCAACTCTTAGTTGCAGAAGTGGTCGACCGCCAACTGAAGCAGCAGCTAGAACAGGAAATTTTCAAAATCGACTCCTATACCAACCTAGTTTTACAGTACCTGCGTTTAGAAAGTTTCCATGATGATTTGCTCTTAAAGCAGGTTCAAATTGAGGACTTGGTCAAGGAAATAATTCGTAAATATGCTCTTTTCTTTATTCAAAAAGGCTTAAATGTCAATCTACATGACCTTGATAAAGAAATCGTGACGGATAAAAAGTGGCTGCTAGTGGTTATTGAGCAAATCATCTCAAACAGTCTCAAGTACACCAAGGAAGGTGGTCTGGAGATTTATATGGATGACCAAGAGCTTTGTATCAAAGATACGGGAATCGGGATAAAAAACAGTGATGTCCTCCGAGTATTTGAACGTGGCTTTTCAGGATACAATGGCCGTTTGACCCAGCAGTCCTCTGGACTTGGCCTTTATCTATCTAAGAAAATTTCTGAAGAACTGGGGCACCAGATTCGTATCGAGTCTGAGGTCGGAAAAGGAACGACAGTGCGGATTCAGTTTGCTCAAGTGAACTTAGTCCTTGAGTGAGAATAGACGAAATCAACCCAGCTTTAAGGCTGGGTTACTTTAACTGTTAAATCTAACTTCAAATTATTTGGTTTACAGAGCTAGCTACTTGATAACTGGCAAAATTTTCAATACCATCTAAGAAGGTAGCTAAGTCTTGATTGCTTGCAAAATGAGCTTCAATCAAGTAACAACCACTTCCAGCAATACGGTGGTGCTGGGCGATTTGTGGTGAGAAACTTACTACATAGTCAAGATAGGGTGTATGTGTTTTCACTTTCATAGTTATGGTCATAAAAACGTGAATAGGCAAACCAAGCTTACCCCTATCGACTTGGGTGGTGTAACCTGTGATAATGCCTAGGTTTTCTAGTTTTTGAATCCGGCTTGTTATGGCCGGCGCTGTCATGTGAATCTGCTCTGCCATGTTCTTTAGCTTCATGCGACTATTTTGAGTTAGTAACTCTAAAATCTGTAAATCAATGCTATCCATACTATTCCTTTCAAAAATAAAGGAGTTATCCATGAAATTTACACATTATCGTCAATCAACTGCCCGCTTGAATTATGCAGGTAAAACCATTCTCATCGACCCGATGTTAGCTGAAAAAGGGACTTATCCACCTTTTGAAGGTGCTGTCACTGGCAATATGGAAATGAATCCATTGGTGGATCTGCCTGTGTCGTCTGATGAGCTGACATCAGGACTTGATGCTGTAATTGTGACACATTTGCACTATGAGCACTGGGATGAGGTCGCGGCGAAAATGTTGGATAAGAATTTGCCAATTTTTGTACAAAATGAGGTAGATGCGGCTGTCATCCGTGAATCTGGTTTTACCAAAGTCTATGTTATGGGTGACAATACCCATTTTGACAACATTACAATTAGTCGAGTATATGGCTAGCATGTTGAAAATTTGAATCAATTTACAGAAGAAGTTCAAACAATAATTGGTAAAGTATGCGGTGTTGTTCTTCGTCATGCAGACGAGAAGACCATTTACTTTACAGGTGATAGTATGTTGGAACCTTTTGTGAAAGACGCAGTTGCCGCTCATCAACCAGATATTATTGTTATGAATGCTGGTGGCAATGCCATACAAGGTGTTGGCAAAGTTGTCATGGATGCCAATGATGTCCATGAACTGAGCCAACTGACAGATGTCCAGTTAGTAGCCGTTCATATGGAAGCCGTCAATCACTGGACACTTTCACGTTCAGAGTTAGCTCGTTTTGCAACAGAAAAAGGCTTTGCCAACCAATTGGTTATTCCAGAAGATGGTGAAAGTATTGATTTTTAACGGTTCCAAAATTAGGAACAATCAAAAAAATCATTTAAAATATTATTTCTGGAGAGATTGTTTAAGTTCATTTTGATTTTCTTAGAACTAATTTACTTTACTGTTGACTTGATTTTCTAGTCGACTTAGAGTAAGAATATTTTTTGAGGCTGTAGGTTTGTAAGCTGAGTGTTTGGGGCTTTGTGTTTATTGACAAGGTGCTTGAGGGGATAGAAGCGCTCCGATCATCTATCCATAAAACTGCTCTATTTATTTTATGTATATTTCAAAAACGAATTAGTTAGTGTAGGTTGTTTGAAATAATTACTCTACTTCATATTAATTTTTGAAATCTATGTTATACTTAGTATAAGTATTGATAAGGAGAATGAATATGCTAATTAGGGATCGTTTACTGGATCAGTCTGAAATGACTGAAATCGAAGTTGATGTTGCTAATTATTTCTTAGAAGCTGGATATAAACTGAAGTCCTTAAGTTCCCGTTCAATTGCTAAGGAACTTTTTGTTGCTCCATCTACAATCACTCGATTTTGTCAATGGTTAGGTTTCGAAGGGTATAATGCTTTTAAGGAAGCTTATTTAACAGAAGTTGTATATTTAAATAAAAATTTCCAAAATATTGATCCCAACAAACCATTTAATAAACGTGATCAAAACCTAGCTATTGCTTCCAGAATTGCAGGTCTCTATCAAGAAACAGTTCATGATAGTCTTTCTCTTCTAAATCATGATATATTACAGAAAGCAACTCGAATATTAGAAAAATCAAATAATATTCAGTTCGGTGTCGTAGGTGATGCCTATGAAATGGCGGAAACATTCAAAAATCGAATGATTAAGATTGGAAAGCAGGTTACGATTGAACGTCGATTAGATAACCTTTTTTTCACAGCTTTGCAGGCTTCGAATGAAACTTGCTTCGTTCTAATTTCCTACTCTGGTGAGACAGAGTCTATCTTAAAAGTTGCAGAGGTCTTAAAACAAAGAAAATTACCGACCATTGTTTTGACATCTTTTGGTGATAACAGTCTTTCACAACTTTTTGATTTAGTTATTCGTATTTCAACTCGAGAAAGTTTAATAGAGAATTTAGGTAATTTCAGTTCTTTAATCTCAATTTCTTTTATTCTGGATAGTTTATATGCTTCATATTTTCAAAGGAATTTTGATAAACATTATGAGAGAAAATTAAACTTTTCTAGATCTTTTGAAAAGAAACGGAAATCAAGCAATCCTCTATTAAAGGGGAGAATAGAGTAATTTATTCCGCAACAGTGTTGCGGATTTTTTTGATAAATTACAGTAACTTTTGCAACAGCGATGAAAGCGGTTTTATTTTTGTTGCATTATTCTGTAAATGAGGCTAAAATTTAAACATCAAATGCAAAGGAGTTGGAGTCATGGCTAAAGATTATACAGCGTTGGCAAAAACAATTATAGAAAAAGTTGGCGGCGAGGATAATGTAAATGCATTAATTCATTGTGCAACACGATTACGTTTTAACCTTAAGGATGACAACAAGGCAGATACTGCTTATTTAAATAACACAGATGGAGTTATCAATGTTGTTGAAAGTGGAGGGCAGTATCAAATTGTGATTGGTCCTGAGGTGTCCTCTGTCTATAAAGCAATAAATGAACAGGCTAATTTTAGTTCGAGTGATGAAGTATCTCTGGATGAAAATGAAAAAGGCAATATTGCAAGAATTCTAGATACTGTTGCTGGAATGTTTGTCCCAATTGTTCCTGCCATGGCTGGAGCAGGGATGATAAAGGTTATTAATTCTTTGAGTTTAATGTTTGGGTGGTTAACACCTGAAGATTCTACATTCAAGTTTTTAAGTATTTTTGGAGACTCGATTTTTTATTTCTTACCAGTTATCTTGGGAGCCTCCGCAGCAAAAAAATTTAAAACAAACCAATATCTAGCTATGGTAGTAGGTGCTTGTTTAATCAGTCCTACATTTGTGGCAATGATATTATCAGCACGAGAAGCAGGAACTAGATTGAATTTCTTAGGGTTACCAGTTACCTTAGCGAACTATAGCTCATCAGTCATTCCAATCATTTTGGCAGTTTGGTTTTTATCGTATGTTGAACCAATAGTGGTCAAGTATACACCTGCTGTATTACGAATTTTCCTCGCGCCTATGGTAACACTTCTAATAGTTTTGCCTACAACATTCTTTTTCATTGGTCCGCTTGGAACGTGGATGGGTGATGGTTTAAATTCTATTGTATCGTTTTTAAACAATATCGTTCCATGGTTTGTTCCGATGTTGATAGGAGCAACTACACCAGTATTAGTTATGACAGGGATGCATTACGGAATCATTCCAATAGGAATCAATATGTTAGCAACTAAAGGAATTGATACAGTAGCTGGTCCAGGGATGATGGTTTCAAACATTGCACAAGGTGGAGCAGCCCTGGCCGTTGCATTTAAAACCAATGATAAAGGACTAAAAGGATTAACTTTTTCAACAGGATTCTCAGCAATATTAGGGATTACAGAGCCGGTTCTTTACGGAGTTAACCTCAAGTACAAACGTCCTCTTTATGCAGCGATGATTGGTGGTGGTATTGCGGGACTCTATTTAGGAATTATGGGAGTTGGTCGATTTGCACAAGTACCTCCAGGATTATTATCACTTCCAAGTTATTTTAGTGCAGAATTTCCAAATGTTATTTTTCATGCTGCAATAGGTTGTGGAATTGCCTTTATGGTTTCTTTCGTAGTATCATTTATGCTTGGTTTACCAAAGGAAAAAAAATCAACTTCAATACCTACAACAACAGTTTCAGATGAGACTATTGTTGCTGTTGCTAATGGTGTTTTAGTTCCTCTTGAGGAAGTAAATGATGAGGTTTTTGCAAGCAAAGCGATGGGTGATGGCGTAGCAGTCGTACCAAGCTCTGGTGATATTGTCTCACCTGTTAATGGAATTTTATCTACGGTTTTCCCAACAGGCCATGCTTATGGCATTGTACGTTCGGATGGTGTTGAAGTTCTTGTCCATATCGGCATTAATACAGTAGATTTATCTGGCGTAGGATTTAAATCTTTAGTACAACAGGGCCAAATTGTTAAAGCCGGTCAAAAAATTGCAACTGTAGATTTAGGACTTTTAAAATCTAAGGGCTATGATACCAGTATCATGACCATCATAACAGATGCCAAAGATAAAAATATTGTTCTCAAGACTTCCGGTGATGTTTATGCTGGAGACTTACTATAGTATAAAATTTTAGGAGGGGAACCCTCCTTTACTTAAAAAGTTATCAAGATAGAGGAGTAATTAATGGGATTTAAAAAAGATTTTCTGTGGGGAGGAGCAACTGCTGCCAACCAAATTGAGGGTGCGTTTAATCGTGATGGTCGTGGTTTAACCACGATGGATACTTTAACAGTTGGAGACAAAAATACCCCACGTCAAATTACTTATAAAACATTGGAAGGTGAAATTAAATACGCTGAGCGATTATCAGCTATTCCTGAAGGGGCAGTAGGGCATATCATCCCTAATGAATTCTATCCCTCACATTCTGGTATACAATTCTATGACCATTATAAAGATGACATTAAACTTTTTTCAGAAATGGGATTTAAGGCTTATCGAATGTCTATCTCTTGGACACGTATTTTCCCTAAGGGTAATGAGCTTGAACCTAGTGAGGCAGGGTTATCTTTCTATGATTCTGTGTTTGATGAGTGTATAAAGTATGGGATTGAGCCAGTTGTCACCTTATGTCATTTTGATACACCACTTTATTTAGCAAACCAATATGATGGCTGGTCTAGTCGGAAAGTTATTGACTTTTTTAGTCACTATTGTGAGACAGTTTTTAAACGCTATAAAAACAAGGTGAAGTATTGGATCACTTTTAACGAGATTAATGTATTACGTTCTTGGTTACAAATTGGCATTCACAAGAATGATGATCAGACAAAATTTCAGGCACTTCACCATATTTTTCTAACCTCAGCTAAGGCTGTTCAGCTCTGTCATGAGATTATTCCGAATGCTCAAATCGGCAATATGGTTATGTATGCTCCTAGTTATGCTATGACGGCTAGACCAGAAGATGTAATTGAAAATATTAACTATAAACGTCAAGTGGAATTTTACTTAGATGTACAGGTAAAAGGATATTATCCAGCTTACAAATTGAAAGAGTTTGAACGTAAGAGTGTTAGCATTGAGATGAAAGAAGGTGATTTAGAGCTCTTGTCTAATGGTACAGTTGATTTTATTGGTTTTAGCTATTATATGTCCACCATGTCAACAATAGATTCTAGTGTGCCTAAGACACCTGGAAATAATATTCTCAGCTACAAGAATCCAAATTTGGAGGTTTCTGAGTGGGGCTGGACTGTAGATCCTTTAGGCTTACGTATAGCCCTTTGTGAAATGTATGATCGCTATCATGTTCCCTTATTTATTGTGGAAAATGGATTAGGTGCCAACGATAATTTATTATCTAATGGTCAAGTTGATGATGATTATCGGATTGATTATCTCCGCGCTCATATTAAGGCTATGAAAGATGCAGTTGACCTAGATGGAGTAGATCTTATGGGCTATACTCCATGGGGATGCATAGATCTTATCGCATGGTCAACAGGTGAAATGAAGAAACGGTATGGCTTTATCTATGTTGACGTTGATGATAAAGGAAATGGTAGTTTCAAACGCTATAAGAAACTATCCTTTGATTGGTACAAAAATGTGATAGCAACAAATGCTGAAAATATTACATAGTTTGAATTTAGAGGACTAATATGGAAATTATTCTTTATTCACTTATTGTCTTTTTTGCGACAGCTATAGGTGCTACTTCAGGTGCAGGGGGAGGTGCAATCATTAAACCTCTCTTTGACTTAATTGGTATAGATAATGCAACAGTTATTGGGATATATTCAACCATTGCCGTTTTTGCAATGTGCTTGTCTTCTATCCATAAACATGCAAAAAATGGAGTAACATTCAATAAGAAAATTCTCTATGGATTATCAATTGGATCAATTATTGGAGGTATTGTTGGAGAAATTATTTTTAAGTCATTGATTCAATCTATTCCGAATAATTCAGTAGTTTTTATTCAGTCCATTTTACTCTTTTTTGTCCTATTATCAGTATTATTCTTTACTCAACTTAATGAAAGAGTCCCTAAATTTCAAATTAGACATTTACCAACCATTTTGTTTGTTGGGGGCATCGTTGGAGCTCTTTCAGTTTTCTTGGGAATTGGTGGGGGACCTTTAAATATAATTGTTCTTGTTGGAATGATGTCTTTCTCTGCAAAGGAATCTGCTCCTTATTCCATAGCCATGATTTTCTTTGCTCAAATTCCTAAAATCATAAAACTTGTAGCATTTCCTCCACAGGAAAATTTTAGATGGATTTTACTACCTTTGATTGTAGCTGCGGCAATTTTGGGTGGTCAGATTGGAACGATTATTAATCATAAGAACACAGATAAACAAGTCAATCGTATATATGCTTTTCTAATGATTGGATTATTGATTGTTTGTGTCTTTAATATAGTTAATAATTTTTAGATAATATTTATTACTGAAATCCACATGAGATTAGTTTGTTTTTTTAGTCAATTTGATCTCTCTCATGTCTGATCCATTGGTTTTCGAGAATGATAAAGGAAATGAGAACTACTATTGGTATTGTGGTATATACATTTTTCTAAATTTCTGAATGTGTAGATTATGAGTTTTCACAAAATTTATCTTATTAAAAGAGAATAAGATAAATTTTGTGAAAAAAAGTCTTTAAAATTAAAAAAGCAACAGCTGTTTTAGTTGTTGCTTTTTAGGTAGCTAGGATTTTATCCCAGGTTTTATCTCTTATTTCTCAACGCGTGATTTGTTGGCGATATCAGCTAGGATAGCTTGAACAAAATTATCAACTGAGACAGTTTGTGTTTCTTTTTGGCCGTAGCGACGAACGTTGACTGTTTCGTCTTCCATTTCTTTGTCTCCAACAATTAATTGGTAAGGAATCTTGCTGGTTTGTGAAGCACGGATCTTGAACTGCATTTTTTCATTGCGCTCATCTACGTCTGCACGGACACCGCGGTCACGGAGTTTCTTGGCCACTTCCCAAGCGTAGTCCACGTGTTTTTCGTTAGATACTGGGATGAGGGTTACTTGGTGTGGTGCCAGCCATGTTGGGAAGGCCCCCTTGTAGTTCTCAATCAAGATAGCTGTGAAGCGTTCCATAGTTGAGATAACCCCACGGTGGATCATGACTGGACGGTGATCTTCGCCATCAGCTCCGATGTATTTGAGGTCGAAGCGTTCTGGCAACAAGAAATCAAGTTGGATAGTAGAAAGGGTTTCTTCTTTTCCAAGGGCAGTTTTAATCTGGATATCCAATTTTGGTCCGTAGAAGGCTGCTTCACCTTCGGCTTCAAAGTAGTCCACGCCCATTTCATCAAGAGCTGCACGAAGCATGGTTTGGGCATTTTCCCACATCTCATCGTTATCAAAGTACTTATGAGTATCTTGAGGGTCACGAAGAGAGAGGCGGAAGCGGTAGTCAGTCAAGTTGAAGTCTTCATAAACATCGATAATCAACTGAAGGGCACGTTGGAATTCTTCTTGGATTTGTTCTGGAGTAACGAATAGGTGACCGTCGTTGAGTGACATTTCACGTACACGTTGAAGGCCAGTGAGGGCACCAGATTTTTCGTAACGGTGCATCATACCGATTTCAGCGATACGGATTGGCAATTCACGGTAAGAGTGAACATGGTGTTTGAAAACTTGGATGTGGTGCGGACAGTTCATTGGACGAAGGACAAATTCTTCCCCGTCACCCATGTCCATGGTTGGGAACATGTCTTCTTGGTAATGATCCCAGTGACCAGAAGTCTTGTAAAGCTCAACAGAAGCAAGTGGTGGAGTGTAGACGTGTTGGTAGCCAGAAGCCAACTCTTTGTTTACGATGTAGCGTTCCAATTCACGACGGATAGTCGCACCATTTGGTAACCAGAATGGCAAACCTTGTCCCACTTCTTGTGAAATCATAAAGAGGTCAAGCTCTTTACCAAGTTTACGGTGGTCACGTTCCTTAGCTTCTTCACGCATTTGAAGGTAGTTTTTCAAGTCTTTCTTGTCAAACCAAGCTGTACCATAGATACGTTGCATCATAGCGTTGTCGCTGTTTCCACGCCAGTACGCACCAGCTACATGGAGAAGGTGGAAGATTTGGATACGACCTGTTGATGGAACATGAGGTCCACGGCAGAGGTCTACATATTCACCCTGACGATAGATAGTCAAACCGCCTTCGTCTTCTGAGTGTTCTTCAATCAATTCCAACTTGTAAGGGTCATTTTTGAAGATTTCACGTGCCTCGTCTTTAGTCACTTCTTCACGAATAGATGGGAAGTTTTCTTTGACGATTTTTTGCATTTCTTCTTCGATACGAGGAAGGTCTTCGTTAGAGATTTGACCAGCTGTGTTGTCAGTATCGTAGTAGAAACCATCTTCGATGGCTGGACCAACTCCCAAGTGAATGTCTGGGAAAAGACGACGAGCTGCTTGGGCGAACAAGTGAGCTGCTGAGTGACGCAAGATTGGAAGGGCATCTTCGTGATCAGGTGTCACAATTTCGATGCTTCCATCTTCAGTGATAGCGCGAGTAGTGTCGATGAGTTTGCCGTTGAATTTACCAGCCAAGGCTTTTTTAGCTAGGGAATTGCTGATAGATTGGGCAATTTCAAAAGTTGTTACGCCAGATTCGAATTCACGAACAGCGCCATCTGGGAAAGTAATGTTAATCATGATGTTCTCCTTTTTTATTATTTCATAGTTTCTAAGCATTGATTTTTTATCAGCAGACTACTTCCGAGTCCTAACGTTCAATTGCTTTTCTTTATCAGAGAGGAAGTTTTCCATTTCCGTCAGAATGTCTATATCCAAACGTTGAGAAAGTTCTAATAGCCACCAGATATTTTCTGAAAGTTTTTGTTCCAGTGTGTAGGGTGTTTCATCATAGTAGCGTCCTTGCTTTGTCATCACCAGTCATTGGAAATTTCCAATATCATTAGATAAAGCCAAGAGGTCTTCTTCTACCGTCCACTTGAAATCATGATGCTTAACTTCCAGTTCGTGATAAGCTTGTCGGATTGCCCAACTGCGCTCCACTAATTCTTGCAACTCCATAATTAGTATCCTAATAAAAAAATGCGACATCCTCGAAAGGACGTCGCAACGTGGTTCCACCTTCATTTATGTACCTCAAAGGAGAGGGACACCTCTGATCGGCTCTAACGTGGCCACCGTTTTATGTTTTCATAAAAAACTCAAGAGTAGTATCAGTTTAGACTTCCTATGCGTTTCCAGCAACCACGCACTCTCTAGTAGAAAGGGACTAAGTGACTTGTCTCTATGGATTATTATAGCATGATTGTGAGATTTTTCAAGGATTTTGTGAAAGTTTTTTGTTTTTCATTTTTTGTAGAATATGCTTGATGCTAATACCAGAATCCATGCCGACCAGAGCAACAGTTTCATAGATTAGCAAGTAAATTAGTATAAACTCACCAAAGGTTATGATAGTAAAGTAAAAGAGCAGTCCGTTACCAACTAACCATCAAAGTGAGAAACGGAAACGGTAGCTATAGAGTAACGATATAATCAAGATTACCAGAGGTGTAAAGAAGAGAAGATTGTTTATATAGAGTTCCTTGAGTGTAAGGGGGTCAGAAACAACTAGTAAGAACAACTCATAAAGTGGCCAATAAAAGAATAATATGACCAGATAGTAGGGGAGATGGGAATAGAATCTACGCATGATAATCACCTCGTTTTAAAAAAAACAGACAACTTAGATCTCTTGCTATGATTATTATAGCATGTTTAAAACAAGAAAGTAAATTTGTTGACAAAGAAGATTTTTCTTTTCACTAGAATCATAGTTAGTTTTCTTGGTAGAAATATTTTGATAATAATTAAGCAAGACTATTGACATTGATTATTAAGAGTGTCACAATTATTGTAACTAAAATAATTACAACAAGAGAGGTATAAAAAATGAAACTAGCAGTTATTGCAGCAAATGGACAAGCGGGGAAAGCAATTGTTGAAGAAGCAGTCAAACGAGGACATGAAGTAACGGCTATTGTTCGTTCTGAAAACAAAAGTCAAGCTGAGTCTATTATTAAAAAAGATTTATTTGAGTTGACAAAAGATGATCTTACTGGATTTGATGCTGTTATTTCAGCGTTTGGTGCTTATACACCAGATACGCTACCGCTCCACAGCAAATCAATCGAACTATTTAATCAGCTTATTGCTGGAACACAGACACGTTTTCTAGTTGTAGGGGGAGCAGGAAGTCTTTATATAGATGAAACAAAAACGACACGACTTTTAGATACGTCTGATTTTCCTGAAGAATTTAAGTCACTAGCAAAAGATCAAGCGGATGAATTGGATCTTCTTCGTACAAAAAATAATCTCAACTGGACTTTTGTCAGTCCTGCTGTAGATTTTATTCCCGATGGTGAAAAAACAAGAAACTACATTCTAGCAGGAGAAATTTTTACTACTAATGAAAAAGGAATAAGCCAGATTAGTTATGCAGATTATGCTATTGGATTGGTAGATGAACTTGAAAAAGGTCATCATATAAAAGAACGTATCTCTTTACTTGAAAAATAATAACTATGAGAGTATTAATGTTTGACAGAAAATTTAAATCTTGGTAAAATAGGGATTGTCGTAAAGACAAATAACTTCTTCTTGGTTACAGGCATGCCAACCTGTCACTCGGATGAAGCCAAATAAAAAGGAGAAACATCATGGCAATCTCAAAAGAGAAAAAAAATGAAATCATTGCACAATATGCACGTCACGAAGGTGATACAGGTTCAGTAGAGGTTCAAGTTGCTGTCCTTACTTGGGAAATCAACCACCTTAACGAACACATCAAACAACACAAAAAAGACCACGCTACTTACCGTGGATTGATGAAAAAAATCGGTCGCCGTCGTAACTTGCTTGCATACTTGCGTAAAAACGACGTTAACCGTTACCGTGAGTTGATCAACTCTCTAGGACTTCGTCGCTAATTCAAGATACAAGTGCTTAGGCCGTGTTCAATTGAGCATATCTTGATAATGAAGCTACTCTAAATTGGGTAGCTTTTTTGCGTTGTCACCTTACCTCGATATACTCAAGTATAATCTTTGGTTACGGTTCCTAGCACTGTAAGGTAAAATAAACCAGCTTTTCTCCCTTCGGGGAGATTTTTTTGTTTCACTGAAAGTTTCGTACGATCTTCGCCTCGTCGCCTAGTCTATAAACGATTTATCTAGCAAGAATCATGATGCTAAGGGCGTCAAAAATCCGTATGAAAATAGGGAAATGACACAGTGTTCGATGAGCACAAGGAGTTTCATCTTTTTCACTAGGATTTTAGCCCGGGCTCAAATCAGCTCTCTGACTTCAGAGGGCTTTTTTATTGAGGTTTTATCGGTAACAATTTTGGAGACTACAAAAACCTCAAACGGTATCAGCTAATTACACCATAAAGGTGCGCAGTTACTCGGCTTTTCAAGCCGAGTAGCTGTATGCAAGCCCCCTAGAAGAGCCCACTCTTTACAAAGTAAAGTATAGTATGTTATACTTTACATGGAAGTAGTCACTGAATTCCAGTTAGAAATTACTTTGTAACTACGTTTTGAGGAGGAGTAAAATGCTTTCCTACGTTCGACATTACCCACTAGCGATAGCTAAATTAATGTGTCTGTGCTCTCCTAAAATCTGCTGATTTATTACTGACTAATACAGGAGGTTTTTTTATGGGACAGACAATCATATCTGCTATTGGTGTTTATATTTCCACCAGTATCGATTATTTAATTATTTTAATTATTTTATTTGCACAGCTATCACAGAATAAACAGAAATGGCATATTTATGCGGGGCAATATCTAGGCACAGGCTTACTTGTAGGGGCGAGTTTAGTTGCTGCTTATGTCGTTAATTTCGTGCCTGAAGAATGGATGGTTGGATTGCTTGGTTTAATCCCTATCTATTTAGGGATTCGCTTTGCAATTGTTGGAGAAGATGCGGAAGAAGAAGAGGAAGAAATTATTGAAAGATTAGAACAAAGCAAGGCAAATCAACTGTTTTGGACAGTTACATTGCTGACAATTGCGTCTGGCGGAGATAATTTAGGTATCTATATACCTTATTTTGCTTCGTTAGATTGGTCACAGACCCTCGTGGCCTTGCTTGTGTTTGTAATCGGCATAATTATCTTTTGCGAGATTAGTCGGGTGTTATCCTCTATTCCGTTAATATTCGAGACAATTGAAAAATACGAGCGAATCATTGTGCCCTTAGTATTCATTCTACTTGGACTATACATCATGTATGAAAATGGTACGATAGAGACTTTTCTGATCGTGTAGATTTTTTTGTTTCACTAGGATTTTAGCCCGAGCTCAAATCAGCTCTCTGATTTTCAGAGGGCTTTTTCATTGAGTATAAATGGACAATCTTAAAGTTACTCTATTGTAGAGTGGCTTTTGATTTGATTAGGAGATTCTTATAAATATAGTAAAATGAAACAAAAACAGGACAAATCGATCAGGACAGTCAAATCGATTTCTAAAAATGTTTTAAGAAGTAGAGGTGTACTATTCTAGTTTCAATTTGATATATAAATGAAAACCTTAGCTGTTTGGCCAAGGTTCATTTCTTCTATGCAAGTTCTTCTCTTTTCTTATCTGGGTTCCAGATGAAGCTTGCGATAAAGCTAAAGATGATGGTTAGGATAGCGAGGATAATAGCAAGGATGAGGGCAGGGATGCGGATAAACCACCAGAGTGGATTTGGTTTTTTATCATTGTGCCATTGTTTCGTTTCTTCGTCCAGACGTTGGAATTCTGTTTGAATACGATTGGCGACTGTTTCAATGCCTTCATCATTCATTTTCTTGATATCTGAGATATCGATTGGATTTCCAAAGTTCATATCGACACGTTCACGGCTAATCAAGCCCTTCAAAGTCATGGGACCGGTGTAGGTAACCGGCATGATACGGACCTTGGCCATTTTGGCAATCAGTGCTGCGCCCCCCTTGACATCGTTTGAGTGGCGGCTACCACTTGGAAACATGATGAGAGAGCGGTCACTTTTTTTGAGAACGTTGATAGGATATTTGATGGCTGAGGCGCTGGGATTTTCACGGTCGATGGGAAAGGCGCCACACATACGAATCCACCAACCAAAGATACGGTTGGTAAAGAGTTCTTTTTTTGCCATAAAGATGAACTGTTTTGGCTTGGTCGCAAAGGCCATATAAACAGGATCCCACCAGGTACGGTGAGGCGCAACTAAAATATAATTTTCATCTTGATTAGGAATTTTATCAGTATTATGATAGTGAGCATTGCCATTGATGGACCATAAGAGCAATACAACTAATCCACGCAAATAAGTATAAAACATGCGATCTCCTTCGATTGTTTTCTTGTTATTATTATACCTTATCAAAGGAGGGCTGGCAAACTTTTCCCTTGACTAGATACATATTTAGGATGAAATTAGAATTCTGTTAAAAAAAATGATATAATAGAATTTATGGATAAAAATAAGATTATGGGATTAACCCAAAGAGAAGTCAAGGAAAGACAGGCTGAGGGTTTGGTCAATGACTTTACCGCATCAGCCAGTACCAGCACTTGGCAAATCGTTAAACGAAATGTCTTTACCCTTTTTAACGCTTTGAACTTAGCCATTGCTTTGGCTCTTGCCTTTGTGCAGGCTTGGAGCAATCTGGTCTTCTTTGCTGTTATCTGCTTTAACGCTTTTTCTGGGATTGTGACCGAGCTACGAGCCAAACACATGGTGGACAAGCTCAATCTCATGACCAAGGAAAAGGTCAAAACCATCCGTGATGGTCAGGAAGTTGCTCTTAATCCTGAAGAATTAGTGCTAGGAGATGTCATTCGTTTGTCTGCAGGAGAGCAGATTCCTAGTGATGCCTTGGTTTTGGAAGGCTTTGCGGAAGTCAATGAAGCCATGTTAACGGGAGAAAGTGATTTGGTGCAAAAGGAAGTTGACGGCTTACTTTTGTCAGGAAGTTTCCTAGCCAGTGGGTCAGTTTTATCTCAAGTTCACCATGTCGGTGCAGACAACTATGCTGCCAAACTCATGCTTGAGGCTAAGACCGTTAAACCCATCAACTCCCGTATCATGAAATCGCTGGACAAGTTGGCTGGTTTTACTGGGAAGATTATCATTCCCTTTGGTCTGGCTCTCTTGCTGGAAGCCTTGCTTTTAAAAGGCCTGCCTCTCAAGTCATCTGTTGTAAACTCGTCGACAGCTCTTTTGGGAATGTTGCCTAAGGGAATTGCCCTTTTGACCATTACTTCGCTCTTGACTGCAGTTATCAAGCTAGGTTTGAAAAAGGTCTTGGTGCAGGAGATGTACTCTGTTGAGACCTTGGCGCGCGTGGATATGCTCTGTCTGGACAAGACGGGTACCATCACCCAAGGAAAGATGCAGGTGGAGGCTGTTCTTCCGTTGACGGAAACGTATGGTGAAGAGGCTATTGCCAGCATCTTGACTAGCTACATGGCCCATAGTGAGGATAAGAATCCAACTGCCCAAGCCATTCGCCAGCGTTTTGTGGGAGATGTTGCTTATCCTATGATTTCCAATCTTCCCTTCTCCAGCGACCGCAAGTGGGGGGCTATGGAGTTAGAAGGCTTGGGGACAGTTTTCTTAGGGGCACCTGAGATGTTGCTGGATTCTGAAGTCCCAGAAGCCAGGGAGGCCTTGGAGAGAGGATCACGTGTCTTGGTCTTAGCTCTCAGTCAGGAGAAATTAGACCATCACAAATCACAGAAACCATCTGATATTCAGGCTCTAGCCTTGCTGGAAATCTTGGACCCCATTCGAGAGGGAGCAGCAGAGACGCTGGACTATCTCCGTTCTCAGGAGGTAGGACTCAAGATTATCTCTGGTGACAATCCAGTTACGGTGTCTAGCATTGCCCAGAAGGCTGGTTTTGCGGACTATCACAGCTATGTAGATTGCTCAAAAATCACCGATGAGGAATTGATGGCCATGGCGGAGGAGACAGCTATTTTCGGACGTGTTTCCCCTCATCAAAAGAAACTCATCATCCAAACGTTGAAAAAAGCGGGTCATACAACGGCTATGACAGGGGACGGGGTTAATGATATCTTGGCCCTTCGTGAGGCGGATTGTTCTATCGTGATGGCGGAGGGGGATCCAGCAACCCGTCAGATTGCCAATCTGGTTCTCTTGAACTCAGACTTTAATGATGTTCCTGAGATTCTCTTCGAGGGTCGTCGCGTGGTCAATAACATTGCCCACATCGCCCCGATTTTCTTGATAAAGACCATCTATTCCTTCCTGTTAGCAGTCATCTGTATTGCCAGTGCTTTACTAGGTCGGTCAGAGTGGATTTTGATTTTCCCCTTCATTCCGATCCAGATTACCATGATTGACCAGTTTGTGGAAGGTTTCCCACCATTCGTTCTGACTTTTGAGCGAAATATCAAACCTGTTGAGCAGAATTTCCTCAGAAAATCCATGCTTCGTGCCCTACCAAGCGCTCTCATGGTCGTCTTCAGCGTCCTGTTTGTGAAAATGTTTGGCGCGAGTCAAGGTTGGTCTGAGTTAGAAATCTCAACTCTACTCTATTATCTCTTGGGGTCAATTGGTTTCTTATCCGTATTTAGAGCCTGCATGCCATTTACCCTATGGCGTGTCCTCTTGATTGTTTGGTCAGTAGGAGGTTTCCTAGCCACAGCTCTCTTCCCAAGAATTCAAAAACTGCTTGAAATTTCAACCTTAACAGAACAAACGTTGCCTGTTTATGGTGTCATGATGTTGGTCTTTACCGTGATTTTCATCCTGACCAGTCGTTACCAAGCGAAAAAATAAAGAAAGACTGCAATCTGTGGATTGCAGTTTTTTTAGGTACAAGATTGCCAGCCGAAATGTGGTATAATAAGAGGTAATAGAGTTTTGGAAAGTGAGAGAAGATGATTTCAAAGAGATTAGAATTGGTAGCTTCCTTTGTGTCACAGGGGGCTATTTTACTAGATGTGGGAAGTGACCATGCTTATCTGCCTATCGAGTTGGTTGAGAGAGGCCAAATCAAAAGCGCTATTGCAGGTGAGGTGGTGGAAGGTCCCTATCAGTCTGCGGTTAAAAATGTTGAGGCTCACGGCCTAAAGGAGAAAATCCAAGTCCGTTTAGCCAATGGCTTGGCAGCTTTTGAAGAGACTGACCAAGTGTCTGTCATTACCATTGCTGGCATGGGTGGTCGTTTGATTGCTAGGATTTTAGAAGAAGGTTTGGGGAAGTTAGCTAATGTAGAGCGTTTGATCCTCCAGCCCAATAATCGTGAAGACGACTTGCGTATCTGGCTACAGGATCATGGATTCCAGATTGTAGCAGAAAGCATCTTAGAAGAAGCTGGAAAGTTTTATGAGATTTTGGTGGTGGAAGCAGGACAAATGAAGCTATCAGCCAGTGATGTTCGCTTTGGTCCCTTCTTGTCCAAAGAAGTCAGTCCAGTATTTGTCCAAAAATGGCAAAAAGAAGCTGAGAAGCTAGAGTTCGCCCTCGGACAAATCCCAGAAAAAAATCTGGAAGAACGTCAAGTTCTAGTAGATAAGATTCAAGCTATCAAGGAGGTGCTCCATGTTAGCAAGTGAAGTGATCCAAGCTTATGAAGCCTTTTGCCCTCAGGAATTTTCTATGGAGGGAGACAGCCGTGGTCTGCAAATTGGCACTTTAGACAAGGGTATCCAAAGGGTCATGGTTGCCCTCGATATTCGTGAAGAGACAGTGGCAGAGGCCATTGAAAAGGGTGTGGACTTGATTATCGTCAAGCACGCGCCTATCTTTCGTCCTATCAAGGACTTGCTTGCCAGCCGTCCGCAAAATCAGATTTACATCGACCTGATTAAGCATGACATCGCAGTTTATGTCAGCCATACCAATATTGATATCGTTGAAAATGGGCTCAATGACTGGTTTTGTCAGATGCTAGAAATCGAGGAGACGACTTATCTGCAGGAAACAGGTCCAGAACGTGGAATTGGACGTATTGGGAATATTCAGCCTCAGACATTTTGGGAATTGGCCCAACAGGTCAAGCAAGTCTTTGACCTAGATAGCCTTCGAATGGTGCATTATCAAGAGAATGATTTGCAGAAGCCTATTTCAAGAGTAGCAATTTGTGGTGGAAGCGGGCAGTCTTTCTATAAGGATGCTTTGGCAAAGGGGGCAGATGTCTATATCACTGGTGATATCTACTACCATACTGCTCAGGATATGCTGTCTGATGGCTTGTTAGCATTGGATCCAGGTCACTATATCGAAGTGCTTTTTGTGGAAAAAATCGCAGCACTCCTTACTCAATGGAAAGAGAAAAAAGGCTGGGAACTAGAGATTTTACCTAGTCAAGCATCGACCAATCCTTTCCGTCATATCTAGTTAGAAAGTGAAGACAATGAAAAAAGTTGCCATTATTGGAGCAGGAATTGTGGGAGCAACAGCTGCCTACTACCTCTCGAGAGAAAGTGACCTAGAGGTGACCGTTTTTGACCATGAGCAAGGTCAAGCCACCAAGGCCGCAGCAGGAATTATCAGTCCTTGGTTTTCCAAACGCCGTAATAAAGCCTGGTACAAGATGGCGCGCTTGGGGGCTGATTTTTATGTGGATTTATTAGCTGATTTAGAGAAATCAGGACAAAAAATCGACTTTTACCAGCGTTCGGGAGTCTTTCTCTTGAAAAAGGATGAATCCAAGTTGGAAGAACTTTATCAACTGGCCCTCCAGCGCAGAGAAGAATCTCCCTTGATAGGGCAATTAGCCATTCTGGACCAAGCCTCAGCTAATGAATTATTCCCTGGTTTGCAGGGATTTGACCGCCTGCTCTATGCTTCTGGTGGAGCGAGAGTAGATGGCCAACTCTTGGTAACTCGTCTGCTAGAAGCCAGTCATGTCAAGCTGGTCAAAGAAAAAGTGACTCTGACACCGTTAGCATCAGGCTACCAGATTGGTGAAGAGGAGTTTGAGCAGGTTATTTTGGCGACGGGAGCTTGGTTGGGGGACATGTTAGAACCCTTGGGTTATGAAGTAGATGTTCGTCCTCAAAAAGGACAACTACGAGATTATCAGCTGGTCCAAGATATGGAAGCTTACCCTGTTGTCATGCCAGAAGGGGAGTGGGATTTGATTCCTTTTGCAGGTGGGAAATTGTCCTTAGGCGCTACCCACGAAAATGACATGGGATTTGATTTGACGGTAGATGAAACCTTGCTCCAACAAATGGAGGAGGCCACCTTGACTCACTATCTGATTTTGGCTGAAGCTACTTCAAAATCTGAGCGTGTTGGAATCCGTGCCTACACCAGTGATTTCTCTCCTTTCTTTGGGCAGGTGCCTGACTTAACTGGTGTCTATGCAGCCAGTGGACTAGGTTCATCAGGCCTCACAACTGGTCCTATTATTGGTTACCATTTAGCTCAACTGATCCAAGACAAGGAGTTGACCTTGGACCCTGAAAACTACCCAATTGAAAACTATGTCAAACGAGTAAAAAGCGAATAATACTCAATGAAAATCAAAGAACAAACTAGGAAACTAGCCGCGGGTTACTCAAAGCACTGCTTTGAGGTTGTGGATAGAACTGACGAAGTCAGTAACCATACCCATGGCAAGGCGACGTTGACGTGGTTTGAATTGGATTTTCGAAGAGTATAAGCATTTTACTGAAATTTTATCAGGTAGTTTAGGATGGCAAATGACATTCCCTGTCAAAAATGGTAAAATAAGAAAAAATAATCTGAGAATCGAGGAAAAAAGATGCAAGAAAAGATTTTGGTAACTGGTGGTGCCGGTTTTATTGGAACCCACACTGTTATTGAATTGATCCAAGCAGGCCATCAAGTTGTTGTGGTGGATAATCTTGTCAATAGCAATCGTAAGAGTTTAGAAGTTGTTGAAAGAATCACAGGAGTTGAGATTCCTTTCTATGAGGCAGATATTCGTGACACAGCTACCCTCAGAGATATTTTCAAGCAGGAAGAACCGACTGGTGTCATTCACTTTGCTGGTTTGAAGGCTGTTGGCGAATCAACACGTATCCCTCTTGCCTACTATGACAACAATATCGCTGGAACTGTCAGCCTTTTGAAAGCCATGGAAGAAAACAACTGTAAAAACATCATCTTCAGTTCTTCTGCGACAGTTTACGGGGATCCGCACACAGTGCCCATCTTGGAAGATTTCCCACTTTCAGTGACCAACCCATACGGTCGTACTAAGCTCATGCTAGAGGAAATTTTGACTGATATTTACAAAGCAGACTCAGAATGGAATGTTGTCTTGCTTCGTTACTTTAACCCAATCGGAGCCCATGAGAGTGGTGATTTGGGAGAAAATCCAAACGGTATTCCAAACAATCTCTTGCCATATGTGACTCAAGTAGCCGTTGGAAAATTAGAGCAAGTGCAAGTGTTTGGAGACGATTACGATACGGAAGATGGAACAGGTGTTCGTGACTATATCCACGTTGTCGATTTGGCTAAGGGTCACGTTGCAGCTTTGAAAAAAATCCAAAAAGGTTCAGGACTAAACGTTTATAACCTTGGAACTGGTAAAGGTTACTCAGTTCTTGAAATTATCCAAAACATGGAAAAAGCGGTGGGACGTCCTATTCCTTACCGTATCGTAGAACGTCGCCCAGGTGATATCGCTGCCTGCTACTCAGACCCAGCAAAAGCTAAAGCAGAACTCGGTTGGGAAGCAGAACTCGACATCACCCAAATGTGTGAAGACGCATGGCGTTGGCAAAGCAAGCATCCAAATGGATTTGAAGACTAAGATGATGATTTCAATCATCGTCCCTTGTTTAAACGAAGAGGAAGTACTTCCTCTTTTTTATCAGGCTCTGGAAGCTTTACTTCCAGATTTGGAAACAGAAATCGAGTATGTCTTTGTCGATGATGGATCAAGTGATGGGACCTTGGAACTCTTAAAGGCCTATCGGGAGCAAAATCCGGCAGTCCATTATATTTCTTTCTCTCGAAATTTTGGCAAAGAAGCAGCCCTTTATGCAGGCTTGCAATATGCGACAGGAGATTTGGTGGTGGTGATGGATGCAGACCTCCAAGATCCTCCTAGTATGTTGTTTGAGATGAAAAATGTACTAGACAAAAATGTAGACTTGGACTGCGTTGGGACACGGAGAACTAGTCGGGAGGGAGAACCCTTCTTTCGCAGTTTCTGTGCTGTTCTCTTTTATCGCCTCATGCAAAAAATCAGCCCAGTGGCTCTGCCGTCGGGTGTCCGTGATTTTCGTATGATGAGAAGGTCTGTAGTCGATGCCATTTTAAGCTTGACCGAGTCCAATCGTTTTTCAAAGGGGCTCTTCGCCTGGGTGGGTTTCAAAACCTACTATTTGGACTATCCAAATGTCGAAAGGCAGGCTGGCAAGACAAGTTGGAGTTTTAGGAAACTCTTTTTCTACTCCATTGAAGGGATTATTAATTTTTCAGATTTTCCCTTGATTATAGCCTTTGTAGCTGGTCTCCTATCTTGTTTTCTTTCTCTGCTGATGACCTTTTTTGTTGTGGTTCGGACCCTCATTTTGGGCAATCCGACATCTGGTTGGACCTCTCTGATGGCTGTTATTCTCTTTCTTGGAGGCATTCAACTCTTGACCATTGGGATTCTCGGCAAGTATATCAGTAAGATTTATTTAGAGACTAAAAAAAGACCACTTTATCTTATCAAAGAAAAAAGTGACCTTCCTGATTTTACAGAAAAAAATAAAGTGAAAAGACTATAATTTTACATGGAAATGTGCTAAACTAGAGGGAGTGGATTATCGCCATTGATTTAGGCTTCCTGGTTTCCAATCAGGGCGCGAGTTGGGCAATTTTTAACAGCCTCTAAGACATCCTGACTAGGAGAAATTTCTTTTTCCAGTTGGTCAGGGTCATCGTAAAAACGCACGATTCCATTATCGTGGTAATCAAATAAATCAGAATAAGTTTGGCAAAGCCCACAGGCGATACATCGTTCAGGTATAAGTGTGATTTTCATGTTCATATTTATATTGTAATAAGAAAAGTAAAAAAAAACAAGGAGTAAGGTATGGCAAAAGAACCGTGGCAAGAAGATATCTATGATCAAGAAGAATCAAGAGCAGAGCGTCGGCATCGAAACCACGGAGGGGCTGATAGGATGGCTAATCGTATTTTGACGATCCTAGCTAGTATTTTCTTTGTAATTGTGGTGGTGATGGTCATCGTTCTCATCTATCTATCATCGGGGGGAAGTAATCGCACAGCAGCCTTAAAAGACTTTCATGATTCTGATGCAAGTGTAGTACAAATCTCATCTTCAAGCAGTTCTCAGCCTGAGCAGAGTTCAGAGCCAGAATCTACTTCTAGTAGTTCAGAAGAAGCTGCTAATCCTGAAGGAACGATTAAAGTTCTCGCAGGAGAAGGGGAAGCAGCTATTGCCGCTCGTGCAGGAATCTCCATTGCTCAGTTAGAGGCCTTGAATCCTGGGCACATGGCTACAGGATCTTGGTTTGCTAATCCAGGTGATGTTATAAAAATAAAATAGGAGCCGATATGAAAACAATTCAAATTGCTATTGATGGTCCTGCTTCCAGCGGTAAGAGTACGGTCGCAAAGATTATTGCTAAGGATTTTGGATTCACCTACCTTGATACAGGAGCTATGTATCGTGCAGCGACCTATATGGCTCTTAAGAACCAATTAGGAGTTGAAGAAGTCGAAGCCCTTCTAGCCTTGTTGGACCAGCATCCAATCAGCTTTGGACGTTCAGAAACTGGAGACCAGCTTGTTTTTGTAGGAGATGTGGATATTACCCATCCTATCCGTGAAAATGAAGTGACCAATCATGTTTCTGCTATTGCAGCAATTCCTGAAGTGCGTGAGAAACTGGTTTCTCTCCAACAAGAAATTGCCCAGCAAGGCGGGATTGTCATGGATGGTCGCGATATTGGAACTGTTGTATTGCCACAAGCAGAATTGAAAATTTTCCTAGTAGCTTCTGTTGATGAGAGAGCAGAGCGTCGTTACAAGGAAAATATTGCCAAGGAAATTGAAACAGACCTTGAAACCCTAAAAAAGGAAATTGCTGCGCGTGACTACAAGGATAGTCATCGTGAGACTTCTCCTCTCAAACAAGCAGAGGATGCTGTCTACCTTGATACAACTGGTTTGAACATTCAAGAAGTAGTTGAAAAAATCAAAGCAGAAGCTGAAAAAAGAATGTAAATGTAGAAAAGCCGATAGATTGATATCGGTTTTTTTCTAAATTTGTCAAAATGCTGATTTTAGGGTATAATAGTTGCTGTTCGAGAAATTTTGATTTTCAAAGAATAGTGAATGATGATAAGGAGAAACCATGAACAATTTACCAAATTGTCCAAAATGTAACTCAGAGTATGTCTACGAAGACGGTGCCCTACTGGTTTGCCCAGAGTGTGCTCATGAGTGGAATCCTGCTGAAGTTGCAGAAGTAGAAGAAGGTCTTGTCGCTATCGATGCCAACGGAAATAAATTGGCTGATGGTGATACAGTAACTCTCATCAAGGACTTGAAAGTAAAAGGTGCGCCAAAAGATTTGAAACAAGGGACGCGCGTGAAAAATATCCGCATCGTAGAAGGCGACCACAATATCGACTGTAAGATTGATGGTTTTGGTGCCATGAAACTTAAATCAGAGTTTGTGAGGAAGATTTAAGCATGTCAAAACACTATAAACTTGTATTTTATAGCCGTATCTTCTTGTTTCTAGCGGCTTTTACGGGAGTTTATCTTGAAATTACTAAGCATGGTGGTTTTGGGATGCTTCTCTATTACACGGTTCTGTCCAACCTCTTGGTAACTATTTTTACCCTTTATCTTCTAAAGGTTATGAGCCGTGTAGGTGAAAATTGGCAAAGGCCAAGTCTCTTGCGCTTAAAAGGTGGGGTCACCATGAGTATCATGATTACCTGTGTGATTTACCATTTCCTCTTGGCGCCCATTGCGACTAATTTCTATACCCTAGAAAATTTCCTTTGCCACTATATCGTTCCCATCTGGTTTTTAGCGGATACCCTCTTTTTTGACAAACAGGGTCAATACAAGATTTGGGATCCAGCAGTGTGGACCATTTTACCCTTTCTGTATATGATGTTTGCTCTTTTTAATGGCTTGGTTCTAAAACTCAATATTCCAAATGCCAAGGATAATCCTTTCCCTTACTTCTTTTTGAATGTGAACAAGGGTTGGAATGTTGTGTTTAAGTGGTGTCTGATTATCTTTGTTGCCTATATGGTAGCAGGATTTATTTTCTACTTTATCAAGCAAATCAAGAGAAAGTCATCCTAATACTCTTCGAAAATCTCTTCAAACCACGTCAGTTTCCATCTGCAACCTCAAAACACTGTTTTGAACAACCTGCGGCTAGCTTCCTAGTTTGCTCTTTGATTTTCATTGAGTATAAGATACAAGGGATTCATTTTCGAATTTAAGAAGGAGTCTACAAACCAATGAGGCTTCTTCTTTTCTTGCTTATTTGATAACTATCAAAAAAGTAGAAGATTAAGAGAAATATAGAAAGAGATTTCATGAAACAATTTTTAGAACGGGCCAGCATTTTGGCTCTCTCCCTCGTTTTGATTACCTCCTTTTCCATTTCGAGTGCCCTACCAGCCATGTTTGACTATTATCAGGGTTATTCTAAGGAACAAATTGAGCTCTTGGTGAGCTTGCCTTCCTTTGGAATCATGATGATGTTACTGCTAAATGGTTTCTTAGAAAAAATATTTCCTGAGCGCTTACAGATTAGTTTGGGCTTGCTGATTTTATCATTGAGCGGTACAACTCCCTTCTGGTACCAAGCCTATCCCTTTGTCTTTGGAACACGGCTTCTCTTTGGTTTGGGTCTTGGGATGATCAATGCCAAGGCTATTTCTATTATCAGTGAACGCTACCAAGGAAAAAGGCGAATTCAGATGTTAGGGCTACGCGCTTCTGCAGAGGTCGTTGGAGCTTCTCTCATTACCTTGGCCGTCGGTCAGTTGTTGGCCTTTGGTTGGACAGCTATCTTTCTAGCCTATAGTGCTGGATTTTTGGTGCTGCCCCTTTATCTGCTCTTTGTCCCTTATGGAAAATCAAAGAAAGAAGTCAAGAAAAGAGCGAAGGAAGCAAGTCGTTTAACTCGAGAAATGAAAGGCTTGATTTTTACCTTAGCTATCGAAGCGGCAGTTGTAGTTTGTACCAATACAGCTATTACCATCCGTATTCCAAGTTTGATGGTGGAAAGAGGATTGGGGGATGCCCAGTTATCTAGTTTTGTTCTTAGTATCATGCAGTTGATCGGGATTGTGGCTGGGGTGAGTTTTTCTTTCTTGATTTCTATCTTTAAAGAGAAACTGCTCCTCTGGTCTGGTATTACCTTTGGCTTGGGGCAAATCGTGATTGCCTTGTCTTCATCCTTGTGGGTGGTAGTAGCAGGAAGTGTTCTGGCTGGATTTGCCTATAGTGTAGTCTTGACGACGGTCTTTCAACTTGTCTCTGAACGAATTCCAGCTAAACTCCTCAATCAAGCAACTTCATTTGCTGTATTAGGCTGTAGTTTCGGAGCCTTTACGACCCCATTCGTTCTAGGTGCAATTGGCTTACTAACTCACAATGGGATGTTGGTCTTTAGTATCTTAGGAGGTTGGTTGATTGTAATCTCTATCTTTGTCATGTACCTACTTCAGAAGAGAGCTTAGGATTGATTCCTAAGTTTTTCTTTTGATACTCAATGAAAATCAAAGAGCAAACTATAGTTGATTGAGTTTGGAATAGTACGCTGTAGCTGCTAAAATATTTCTAGAAATTAATTTGACTTTCCTAATAGAGTTGTTCATATCTTATTTCAATCTACTATAGAAAGCTAGCCGCAGGTTGCTCAAAATAGTGTTTTGAGGTTGCAGATGGAAACTGACGTGGTTTGAAGAGATTTTCAAGAGTATAAGATTTTTATACCCATACAATATTTGTTTTAGGTCCTTGTTTACAGACTAATTTCTTGATAAAATAGAGGTTATGACGAGATATAAAGCAACTATTTCCTATGATGGTTATGCCTTTGCTGGCTTTCAGCGCCAGCCTCATGCGCGTAGCGTTCAGGAAGAAATTGAAAAAACCTTGACCAGATTAAATAAAGGGCAAGCCATTACTGTTCACGGTGCTGGTAGGACAGATAGTGGGGTTCATGCCCTGGGACAGGTCATTCATTTTGACCTGCCTTATCAGATGGATGAGGAGAAACTCCGTTTTGCCTTGGATACCCAGTCTCCTGAAGATATTGATGTGATTTCGATTGAGCTTGTGGCAGATGATTTTCATTGCCGTTATGCCAAGCATAGCAAGACCTATGAGTTTACTGTGGATAGAGGACGTCCCAAAAATCCGATGCGCCGTCACTATGCCACCCACTTTCCCTACCCACTCGATGTGGAACGAATGCAGATTGCAATCAAAAAGCTAGAGGGAACCCATGATTTTACCGGTTTTACAGCCTCTGGGACTAGTGTAGAGGATAAGGTTCGCACCATCACAGAAGCTAGTTTAATAGTCGATGAGACAGGACAATTTTTGACCTTTACCTTTTCAGGAAATGGTTTCTTGTATAAACAGATTCGCAATATGGTGGGGACTCTTCTCAAAATCGGTAACAACCGCATGCCAGTAGAGCAGATTGATCTCATCTTGGAGAAGAAGGACAGGCAACTTGCAGGTCCCACTGCAGCACCAAATGGTTTGTATTTAAAGGAGATTCGTTATGAAGAATAATCGTATTTTAGCACTTTCTGGAAATGATATTTTTAGTGGTGGTGGACTGTCAGCTGATTTGGCTACCTATACCTTGAACGGCTTGCATGGGTTTGTAGCAGTGACTTGTTTGACAGCCTTGACAGAAAAAGGATTTGAAGTCTTTCCAACTGATGATACCATTTTTCAACATGAATTAGATAGCTTGCGTGATGTGGAATTTGGGGGAATTAAGATTGGTCTTCTCCCTACTGTCAGTGTGGCTGAGAAGGCCTTGGATTTTATCAAACAACGCCCAGGAATACCTGTGGTGTTGGATCCTGTCTTGGTCTGCAAGGAAACGCATGATGTAGCTGTCAGTGAGCTCTGCCAAGAGTTGATTCGCTTTTTCCCTTATGTCAGTGTGATTACGCCTAATCTCCCAGAAGCAGAATTATTATCCGGTCAGGAAATTAAAACCTTGGAAGACATGAAAACTGCAGCGCAGAAATTGCATGATTTAGGAGCGCCAGCAGTCATTATCAAGGGAGGCAATCGTCTTAGTCAGGACAAGGCTGTGGATGTCTTTTATGATGGACAGACCTTTACTATCCTAGAAAATCCAGTTATCCAAGGCCAAAATGCTGGTGCAGGTTGTACCTTTGCCTCTAGCATTGCCAGTCACTTGGTTAAAGGTGATAAACTTTTGCCAGCCGTAGAAAGCTCTAAGGCTTTCGTTTATCGTGCTATTGCACAAGCAGATCAGTATGGAGTAAGACAATATGAAGCAAACAAAAACAACTAAAATTGCCCTTGTATCCCTATTAACCGCCCTTTCTGTGGTTCTAGGTTATTTCTTAAAAATCCCAACACCTACAGGAATTCTAACTCTTTTAGATGCTGGTGTCTTCTTTGCGGCCTTTTACTTTGGTAGTCGGAGGACTAGCAAGTTTCTTGCTTGACCTCTTATCAGGCTACCCTCAGTGGATGTTCTTTAGCTTGGTCAACCATGGCTTGCAGGGATTTTTCGCAGGATTTAAAGGAAAAAGTCAGTGGTTAGGCCTTATTTTAGCAACTATTGCCATGGTAGGGGGCTACGCCTTGGGTTCTACTTTGATGAATGGCTGGGCAGCAGCCCTCCCAGAAATTCTACCAAATTTTATGCAAAATATGGCAGGGATGATTGTAGGATTTATTCTTAGTCAAAGTATCAAGAAGATTAAGTAATACTCTTCGAAAATCTCTTCAAACCACGTCGGCTTCCATCTGCAACCTCAAAACACTGTTTTGAGCAGCCTGCGGCTAGCTTTCTAGTTTGCACTTTGATTTTCATTGAGTATAAAAAGATCTTGGGAAAAGACTCAATTTCAGTAGAAAAGGAAGTAAATCTTCCCACATTAAAACGCATATTACCAAGGTTCTTATGAACTGCACCCCAAAAGTTAGACAGAAAAAATCTAACTTTTGGGGTGTTTTTATTATGAAATTAACTTATGATGATAAAGTTCAGATCTATGAACTTAGAAAACAAGGATATAGCTTAGAGAAGCTTTCAAATAAATTTGGGATAAACAATTCTAATCTTAGGTACATGATTAAATTGATTGATCGTTACGGAATAGAGTTCGTCAAAAAAGGGAAAAATCGTTACTATTCTCCTGATTTAAAACAAGAAATGATTCATAAAGTCTGACATGAAGGCTGGACTAAAGATAGAGTTTCTCTTGAATACGGTCTCCCAAGTCGTACGATACTTCTTAACTGGCTAGCACAATACAGGAAAAACGGGTATACTATTGTTGAGAAAACAAGAGAGAGAGTACCTGAGAGCGGAGAATGCCATCCTAAAAAAGTTAAGAGAACTCCGATTGAAGGAGGAAAAAGAGAAAGAAGAAAGACAGAAATTGTTCAAGAATTAATGACTGAGTTTTCGTTAGATCTTCTTCTAAAAGCCATTAAACTAGCTCGTTCGACCTACTACTATCACTTGAAACAGCTAGACAAAACAGATAAGGACCAAGGCTGGCAATATCAACACGATTCTTATCATCGGTTCCTAGAGAGTAAGGGAATTCAAGCATCCATGTCACGTAAGGGTAACAGCCAAGACAACGGTATGATGGAATCTTTCTTTGGGATTCTGAAATCGGAAATGTTTTACGGTTATGAGAAGTCGTTTCAGTCGTTTAAGCAATTGGAACAAGCTATTATAGACTATATTGATTACTACAACAATAAACGAATTAAGGTAAAACTAAAAGGACTTAGTCCTGTGCAGTACAGAACTAAATCCTTTGGATAAATTAATTGTCTAACTGTTTGGGGGCAGTACATTCAACACCTGATATTATGCGTTTTATTGTGGGAAGATTTTCCTCATTTTCTAGTGAAATTGAACTTTTTCTAACATCTTTTGATAGATGACTTCTTAATCAATTCTCATTTCCATTGTTGTTTCTTGGGGTTTCATCCCTTGTCTTTGATAAAAGCGGAGAGCACCCTCGTTATCATTCCAGACACTTAGGGTTAGATTACTGCAGCCAATTTCTTTAGCATAATAGCAGAAAAATGACAATAAAATAGCCCCTAGATATTTTGAAAGGAAAGCATAGGGGCTATATAGTTTAATCAAAATAAAGCAAATCTTTGCTGGTGCTTGTAAAGAGGTCGAAGCCATCCTTGGTAACAACACCGCAGTCTTCAATACGAACACCGACTTTACCAGGGATATAGATACCTGGTTCAACAGAGAAGCACATGCCTTCTTCGATGACCATGTCGTTTCCTTCCATGATAGATGGGAATTCATGGACATCCATACCGATACCATGCCCGAGACGGTGGTTGAAGTACTCACCATAACCAGCTTTTTCGATGACCTCACGGGCAGCGCGGTCCACTTCATGAGCAGTCACACCTGGCTTGATAAAGTCAAGAGCAGCTTGTTGGGCTTCAAGAGTCAAGTTGTAAATATCTTTCTTGAATTGGTCTGGTTTGCCGACAGCGACTGTACGAGTCATATCTGACGCATAGCCATTGACCAGAACACCCAGGTCAAAGAGGAGAAGAGCATCATTTTCAACCTTATTAGCTGCTGGAATGCCGTGTGGATTCGCAGCATTATCACCAGTCAAGACCATGGTATCAAAGCTCATTTCATAACCTTCACGTTTCATGGCAAAGTCGATTTGTGCGATGATATCTGTCTCAGTCTTATCAAGAGAAATATTGTCAAAACCAACATGAACAGCCTTGTCAGCATAAAGACCTGCAACCATCATTTTTTGCACTTCATCAGCTGATTTGATGAGGCGCATGCGTTGGATACGAGGAGTGAGGTTGTCAAACTCAGCAGTCTCAAAAACTGTTTTCAAACCATGGTATTTGGTCAAGATGAGATTGTCAAACTCAACAGCGACACGTTTGAAGTCAAGTTGTGGAAGAGCATGTTTGATTTTTTGCCATGGATTTTCAGAATCGACATAGCCCACTACTGGGAAGGAAACGGTGCTACTTGCACGTTCTACTTCAAGAGCTGGGACAAAGAGGAGAGGTTCCTGATCCGCTAGGACAAAGAGGAACATTTGGCGTTCATGGGGATCACTGTAAAAACCAGTGAGGTAATTGATTGTGACGGGGTCAGATACGACAGCGACGTCTAGTTTTTCTGATTCAAGATATGTTAGGATTTGTTGTAATTTAGACATATGCTACCTTCTTTCTACCCCTCTATTTTGGCAAAAAATGAGAGAAAATGCAAGGGAGAAGGGTAAAAGAAGAGACAAAAAACTCCGACAAGATAACGGAGTTCTTTGATATCATTTTCCTTTGTTTAAGAAAAGTCAGCCTTGCTTTTGACGTCACTGTACTCTTCAGCGATTTCTTGGCTGAGAATGTCCTCATAGGCAGGGAGTTGGATGTCCTGACCATATTTCTTCTTGAGGGCAGTAGTAACTAGGCGATAAGCCAGATTGGCATTACGAGAGAGGATAGGCCCGTGGAAGTAGGAACCAAAGACATTCTTATAATGAACCCCTTCACCGACCTTTTCTTCGTTGTTTCCATTTCCATAGACAACCTGTCCCAGCGGTTTTTGGTCATCAGAGAGGAAGGTACGGCCTTGGTGATTTTCAAATCCATAGTAGGTTTCATCGAAATCTTCATTGTGAATCTTGATGTCACCGATAAAACGGTTATTGGTCTGGTTGAGCGTGTAGTGTCCCATGACCCCTAGCCCTTCGATACGTTTTCCTGAAGCTTCAACATAATATTGACCCAATAGTTGGAAACCACCGCAGATAGCCAGAACTACACCGTCGTTTTGGATGTAGTTGTCAATGCTCTCTTTTTTAGCAGGTAGGTCGTCTGCAATGATACTTTGTTCAAAGTCTTGACCACCACCGAAAAAGGCGATGTCGTAGTGATTTTCATCAAAGTCATCATGGAGAGAAACGATGTCAACGGTCACATGGGCTCCCAGTTTTTCAGCCACATATTTGAGCATGAGGATGTTTCCATTGTCCCCGTAGGTATTCATGAGATTTCCGTAGAGGTGGGCAATGTTGAGCTGATAGGGGTAATTGCCATCTTTTGAGGAAAGTGAAGTATAAACCATTAGTTCATCTCCTTTCTAACAATCTGACGACTAGCCAGCAGTTCACGAAATTCCAGCATGGCAGTATAAGTTGCCAGAATATAGGCATGCTTGCAGTCTTGATTCTCAATGGTCTTGAGAACTTGCTCCAGATTACTCGTTTCAGTGATTTTCTCAGCTGGATAGCCAGTCACTCGGAGGCGACGAGCGATTTCAGAATGACGAACACCGCCAGCGTTGATTTCAGGAATGTCCATGTCAGTGATTTGCTCAAAGTCTGCATCCCAGATCCAGCTAGTGTCAATTCCATCTGCATAGTTGGCATTAAGGAGGACAGATAGGCTAAATGGATAAGGTGCTAGTTTGATCATTTCGATAGCTTGGGTTGCACCGACTGGATTTTTAATCAAGACAAGGGTACATTTCTTGTCACCGATATGAAAGGTTTCTTGGCGTCCAAAGACAGCACGGCTCTTGTCAAATCCCTGTTTGATGAGTTGCGAATCGGCACCTAGGAAACGGGCGATGGCCACAGCAGCTAGGGCGTTATAGATATTATAGAGCCCGCCGATTTGGATACCGTATTCTTGGCCGTCTATGACAAAGCGAGAGCGATTGTTGGTCAACTCAACCAGTTTTGTCAAACGATAGTCGAGATCAGGACGTTTACATCCACAACCTTCACAGATATAGGCACCCAAGTTTGCATAGGTATTATGCTCATATTTGAGGATGCCTTGGCAGTCAGGACAGAGAATCCCTTCGGTATTGTAGTGAGCCAGTTGGGCTGGTCCTTTTTCCAAGTCAAAACCAAAATACTCTATAGGGTTTGGAATAGTTGGCTTGTAGAAAAGTGGACTGTCTCCGTTAAGGAGAACAGTAGCAGTTGGAACTTTTCGAATGGCATCCAATATCATGTTATAGGTAGTATAGATTTCACCGAAACGGTCCATCTGGTCACGGAAGATATTAGTAATGACAAAAAGACTAGGCTGGATATAGTCACAGATACGAGATAGACTGGCTTCGTCAATTTCGAGGACGGCAATATTTTTCCCAGTTTTTGAAGATTTGGCTGTTAGGAAGGTTGTTGCAATCCCTGTAATCATGTTGGCACCGCTTGGGTTGGTTAGAACTTGACCATAAACCTCTTTTAAAATGCCGACAGTGAGGGCAGTTGTCAGGGTTTTTCCATTTGTTCCAGTGACAACGACAATCTCGTAGTTCTTAGCTAGGCTTTGTAAAATATCTTTATCAAATTGAAGGGCGACTTTCCCTGGGAGCGTACTTCCACGTCCAAGACGGCTTAAAACGAAGTGGGAAGAACGCCCAGCAAGAAGGCCCAAAGTAGTTTTTAAGTTCATGTTTCTATTATATCACAAAAGAGGGAAAAGACAGATTTGGTGTTTCGTAGAAGTAAAAACAGCCCAAAGAGGGCTGTCAGTTAAGATGAGATTTCAACTTAAATCGCAAACAAGTCATTCAAGTTCTCAGCCAAGGTTGGGTGAGTGAAGATTTGTTTTGTGAAGTAAGTGTAAGGAATCTTGTTGTCCATAGCAACAGTAATGATGTTGATGATTTCTTGAGAACCTTCTGAGAAGATGCTTGCACCAAGAATTTCTTTTGTTTCAGTATTAACAACAGCTTTGAAAGCTCCGCGAAGGTCTCCATTTACGTGACCACGAGGCATGGCTGCAACAGGGATTTCTTTCACTGCGTATGGAAGTTTCAAATCAGCTGCTTGGCTTTCAGTCAAACCAACTTGTGAAAGTGCAGGTGTGATGAACATAGTATTTGGCACATTGAGACGGTCCTCAAGTGTGTAGCTGCCATCTCCAGCAAGGTAGCTGTAAACAACACGGAAGTCATCAAGTGAAATGTAAGTAAATTGAAGGCCACCGTTGACATCTCCAACTGCAAAGACACCAGGAACGTTTGTTTGACAGTGTTTGTCTACTTTAATAGCACCACGTTCAGTTAGTTCAATATCTGTATTTTCAAGTTGAAGTGGTTCTACATTTGGTTTGCGTCCAGTTGCGTAGAGAAGGGCGTCGAAACGGTAAGTTTCGTCTTCAGTTACGACAAGCACTTGGTCACCATCGTTTTTGATTTCAGTAGTATGGATATTTTGAAGCAATTCAATGCCATCTTCTTCCATGTATTGTTTAGCAAGAGCTGCGATGGAAGGTTCTGCACGAGGTAGGAATGTATCCAAGGCATCTAGGACTGTGACCTTGCTTCCAAGTTTGTTGTAAAGGCCGGCAAATTCAAGACCGATATTTCCGCCACCAAGGATTCCAAGTTTTTCAGGTAATTTGTCCAAGCTTTGGATACCTGTTGAGTCAAAGATGTTTTTGCTTGTAGCAAGTCCAGGAATTGGCAAGACGTTTGAAACAGCACCAGTGTTGATGACGATTGTTTCAGCAGTCAGTTCTTTCTTTTCATCACCAGCTTGGATTTCGATGACTTTATTTGAAAGGAAGTGAGCTTCCGCATCAAAGATATTGACGCCAGTACCAGCAACAGTCGTATAGTTTTTACCGTTGAGGCGACCAGTGATCGTGTTTTTGGTAGCAATGACTTCTTCAAAAGACAAGTCTTTCTCAGCAGCAACCAGCAAAGTTTTAGTTGGGATACAACCGATGTTGATACAAGTTCCACCGTACATAGCTTTGCTACGTTCAACGAGGGCAACTTTTTTGCCAGCTGAAGCCAATTTACCTGCTAGTGTTTTACCAGCTTTACCAAATCCGATAACGATTAAATCATAAGTTAACATTTAGAGTTCCTCCTATTCGCATTTCATTCTAGCACAAGAAAAAAACTTTTGCACAATTCTGCTACGGAAAAGACAGAAAAAGATAAAAACGCTTTCCAGACAAAAAACTAGTAATTTTTTGACAAGCTTGATAAACTAAAATCCTATCTATTTTTATATAAGATAGAATAAATGTTCGAAAATAGGAGGTTTTATGAAATCGAATCGTTATATTATTGCCTTTGCTGGGGTCATTTTACACTTAATGCTGGGTTCGACTTATGCTTGGAGTGTTTATCGTAACCCTATTATTGAAAAAACGGGATGGGATCAGGCTTCTGTTGCCTTTGCCTTTAGTCTAGCAATCTTTTGTTTGGGCTTATCAGCTGCATTTATGGGGCGTTTGGTAGAAAAATTTGGTCCGAGAGTCATGGGGAGTCTATCTGCTTTTCTATACGCAGGTGGAAATATCTTAACAGGATTTGCAATAGACCGTCAGGAACTGTGGTTGTTGTATCTAGCTTATGGCATTTTAGGTGGGCTTGGTTTGGGAGCAGGCTATATTACCCCTGTGTCAACGATTATAAAATGGTTTCCTGATAAACGTGGTCTCGCAACAGGTTTAGCGATTATGGGGTTTGGTTTTGCTTCTTTATTGACTAGTCCCATAGCGCAACATCTCATCGCAGGGGTAGGGCTTGTAGAAACTTTTTATATTTTAGGTGCAAGTTACTTTATTATCATGCTCCTAGCTTCACAATTCATTAAGCGTCCAAATGAGCAAGAGCTTGCAATTTTATCTGCTTCAGGGAAAGAAAAAACAGACTCTCTGACGCAAGGGATGACTGCAAATCAGGCTCTAAAAAGCAATCGGTTTTATATACTTTGGATTATTTTCTTTATCAACATAGCTTGTGGTTTAGGCTTAATTTCAGCGGCATCGCCAATGGCACAGGAGATGGCTGGCTTGTCTACAAGTCATGCAGCAGTAATGGTGGGCGTTTTAGGGATTTTCAATGGATTTGGTCGCTTGCTCTGGGCGAGCTTATCTGACTATATCGGTCGCCCTCTAACCTTTAGTATATTACTGCTTGTCAATCTTTTCTTTTCTCTCTCACTTTGGCTCTTTACAGATTCCGTTTTATTTGTAGTTGCTATGTCTATTTTGATGACTTGCTATGGAGCTGGTTTTTCTTTGATTCCAGCTTATCTCAGTGATATTTTTGGAACCAAGGAATTGGCCGCTCTGCATGGTTATATTTTAACAGCTTGGGCAATGGCTGGTTTAGCGGGACCTATTTTATTAGCAGAGACTTATAAAATGGCTCATTCGTACACACAAACCTTGTTCGTTTTTCTCATTTTATACAGTATCGCCTTGGCTTTGTCTTATTATCTAGGTCGTTCAATCAAAAAAGAAAGTCAAAAACCGCTTACATGATTTTCTGTAGAAATGGGGCTATCTTTTGCTCTGGTCTTGTGTTATACTAGATAGGTTGCAAAGAAAACAGTACTTTTCTTTTGTGGAAAAGAAGCAACACGATTTTATATCTAGTTATATGAAAATACGTCATAAAAAGAAAAGTATAAACTAAGCCCTATAGGGTGGCTTCGCACCACCTTTAGAAAGAAGAATAACGTGAAATTTAATGAATTAAACTTGTCTGCTGATTTGCTAGCAGAAATTGAAAAAGCTGGTTTTGTAGAAGCTAGTCCTATCCAAGAACAAACTATTCCTTTGGCCCTTGAAGGCAAGGATGTTATTGGTCAAGCTCAGACTGGTACAGGAAAAACTGCAGCCTTTGGCTTGCCTACCCTTGAAAAAATCCGTACAGAAGAAGCGACTATCCAAGCTTTGGTCATCGCTCCAACTCGTGAACTAGCTGTCCAAAGTCAAGAAGAACTCTTCCGCTTTGGTCGTAGTAAGGGAGTCAAAGTCCGTTCAGTATATGGCGGATCAAGCATTGAAAAACAAATTAAGGCTCTTAAATCTGGTGCCCATATCGTGGTGGGAACTCCAGGTCGCCTCTTGGACTTGATTAAACGCAAGGCCTTGAAATTACAAAACATTGAAACCCTTATCCTTGACGAAGCGGATGAAATGCTTAACATGGGCTTCCTTGAAGACATCGAAGCCATTATTTCCCGTGTACCTGAGAACCGTCAAACTTTGCTTTTCTCAGCAACTATGCCAGATGCCATCAAACGTATCGGTGTTCAGTTTATGAAAGCCCCTGAACATGTCAAGATTGCGGCTAAGGAATTGACAACAGAATTGGTTGACCAGTACTATATCCGTGTTAAGGAACAAGAAAAATTTGACACCATGACTCGTCTCATGGATGTGGCACAACCAGAACTCGCTATTGTATTTGGTCGTACCAAACGCCGTGTGGATGAATTGACTCGTGGTTTGAAAATTCGTGGCTTCCGTGCAGAAGGAATTCATGGCGACCTAGACCAAAACAAACGTCTTCGTGTCCTTCGTGACTTTAAAAATGGCAATCTTGATGTTTTGGTTGCGACAGACGTTGCAGCGCGTGGTTTGGATATTTCAGGTGTGACCCATGTCTACAACTACGATATTCCACAAGATCCTGAGAGTTATGTTCACCGTATCGGTCGTACAGGTCGTGCTGGTAAGTCAGGTCAATCTATTACTTTTGTTGCTCCAAACGAAATGGGTTACCTTCAAATCATTGAAAACTTGACTAAGAAACGCATGAAAGGTCTCAAACCTGCAAGTGTAGAAGAATCCTTCCAATCAAAAAAACAGGTAGCTCTCAAGAAAATCGAACGTGATTTTGCAGATGAAACCATTCGTGCCAACTTTGAGAAATTTGGTAAGGATGCTCGCAAATTGGCTGCTGAGTTTACTCCAGAAGAATTGGCAATGTATATCTTGAGTCTGACAGTCCAAGACCCAGATAGCCTTCCAGAAGTGGAGATTGCACGTGAAAAACCACTACCGTTTAAACCATCAGGTAATGGTTTCGGTGGTAAAGCTAAGGGAGGTCGTGGAGGCCGTCGTGGGGACGACCGTCGAGAGCGTGATCGCCGTGGCAATGGTCGCCGTGATGAGTTCAAAAAAGGAAGTCGTGGCAACGATCGTTTTGATAAGGAAAAACGTTACCGTAAGGATAATAAAAAACCACGCAATACTTTAAGCGAAAAGCAAACAGGCTTTGTTATTCGTAACAAAGGCGATAAATAAGAAAAAGCGGTTCAAAATGAATCGCTTTTTTATATAAGGAGACCGAATGTGAAAAGACAAATAAAATTATTATATTATCTTTTATAATGTTATGATACACAAAAATAGGCAACTTGTCAATAGAAAAGGAACAATTTAATTAAAAATATTCTGGTTTTTAATTAAATTGTAAGTCAATGCAAGTCAATAAGGAATTTTCAGATAATTATTGAAAAAGAGACGTTTTTATGTTATAATGATAGCGATTAAATTCGAGGTGAAAAATGGCACATTTATTAGAAAAAACTAGAAAAATTACATCAATTTTGAAACGCTCAGAGGAGCAGTTGCAGGATGAGCTCCCTTACAACGCTATTACGCGTCAGTTAGCGGATATTATTCATTGCAATGCCTGCATTATCAATAGTAAGGGACGTCTGCTTGGCTATTTTATGCGTTATAAAACAAATACAGATCGCGTAGAGCAATTCTTCCAAACTAAGATTTTCCCAGATGACTACGTTCAAGGGGCTAATATGATTTACGAAACAGAAGCAAACTTGCCTGTTGAGCATGATATGAGTATTTTCCCTGTTGAGAGTAGAGATGATTTTCCAGATGGCTTGACGACTATTGCACCGATTCATGTATCGGGGATTCGCCTTGGTTCTTTGATTATTTGGCGTAATGATAAAAAATTCGAAGATGAGGACTTGGTTCTTGTTGAGATTGCCAGTACCGTTGTTGGGATTCAGCTTCTTAACTTCCAACGTGAAGAAGATGAGAAAAATATTCGTCGTCGTACTGCTGTCACCATGGCGGTCAATACCCTTTCTTACTCCGAACTCCGTGCTGTTTCAGCAATTTTAGGGGAATTAAATGGAAATGAAGGGAAGTTGACTGCGTCAGTGATTGCAGATCGTATCGGAATCACTCGCTCTGTGATTGTCAATGCTCTTCGTAAACTTGAGTCTGCGGGGATTATTGAAAGTCGCTCACTTGGAATGAAGGGAACCTATCTTAAGGTCTTGATTTCAGATATTTTTGAAGAAGTGAAGAAAAGAGATTACTAATGACAAAGGCTTTAATTTCGATTGATTATACAGAAGATTTTGTTGCTGATAGTGGGAAGCTGACAGCAGGTGCTCCAGCTCAGGCGATTTCGGATGCCATCAGCAAGGTAACTCGATTAGCTTTTGAACGAGGAGATTATATCTTCTTTACTATTGATGCTCATGAAGAAAACGATTTTTTCCATCCGGAAAGTAAGTTATTTCCTCCTCATAATCTGATTGGGACGAGTGGACGGAATTTATATGGAGATTTGGGGATCTTTTATCAAGAGCATGGTTCAGACAGTCGTGTCTTTTGGATGGATAAACGCCATTACTCAGCTTTTTCAGGGACTGACCTAGATATTCGTTTGAGAGAGCGTAGAGTGTCTACCGTTATCTTAACAGGTGTCTTGACGGATATCTGTGTCCTACATACAGCTATAGATGCCTATAATCTAGGATATGACATCGAGATTGTTAAACCAGCTGTTGCTTCCATCTGGCCTGAAAATCATCAATTTGCCCTAGGTCATTTCAAAAATACACTCGGAGCTAAGTTAGTAGATGAAAATCTAAATGAACTTTCTGAGTAACCTGGTTGGTGAAAATGAAAAAATTTGAAAAAAAGTGTTGACAAGCATCCCAAAAGTTGATATACTAGTAAAGTAATCGATGCGGGGATGGCGGAATTGGCAGACGCGCAGGACTAAGGATCCTGTGACCGCTTTAGGTCGTGAGGGTTCAAGTCCCTCTCTCCGCATAGGAAAAGAGTTAGCTAAAGCTAGCTCTTTTGTATTTCTCTAAAAAATTAGAATCCAGTCAAATGTAGTGGAGAATCAGCGAAAATATGGGAAAACTGATCCTTGTTTCTGCTTTTGTCATAGAAGAATAATAAAGATTATCTTCTTCAAATTCTCCGATATTCTCTAAAGTTTTGTGCAAGTTGCACAGAACTTTTTTATTTTTTTGGTCATCTTGCCATAGAAATATAAAGCGTTTTCATCTATAATATAATTATCAAAAGACAAAAGGAGTTCACCTCATGGTAGAATTGAATCTTAAAAATATTTACAAAAAATATCCAAACAGCGAACACTATTCAGTTGAAGATTTCAACTTGAACATCAAAGATAAAGAATTTATCGTTTTCGTAGGACCTTCAGGATGTGGTAAATCAACTACACTCCGTATGATTGCTGGTCTTGAAGACATCACAGAAGGTACTGCATCTATCGATGGCGTGGTTGTCAACGACGTAGCTCCAAAAGACCGTGATATCGCCATGGTATTCCAAAACTACGCTCTTTACCCACACATGACTGTTTATGACAACATGGCTTTCGGTTTGAAATTGCGTAAATACAGCAAAGAAGACATTAACAAACGTGTTCAAGAAGCAGCTGAAATACTTGGATTGAAAGAATTCTTGGAACGTAAACCAGCTGACCTTTCAGGTGGTCAACGTCAACGTGTTGCCATGGGGCGTGCGATTGTCCGTGATGCGAAAGTATTCTTGATGGACGAACCTTTGTCAAACTTGGATGCCAAACTTCGTGTATCAATGCGTGCTGAAATCGCTAAAATTCACCGTCGTATCGGAGCTACAACTATCTATGTAACTCACGACCAAACAGAAGCGATGACACTTGCAGACCGTATCGTTATTATGTCAGCTACTAAGAACCCTGCTGGTACAGGTACTATCGGACGTGTAGAACAAATCGGTACTCCTCAAGAAGTTTACAAAAATCCAGTTAACAAATTTGTTGCAGGATTCATCGGAAGCCCAGCTATGAATTTCATCAACGTGAAATTGGTTGGTAGCGAAATTGTTTCTGACGGTTTCCGTTTGAAAGTGCCAGAAGGAGCATTGAAAGTTCTTCGTGAAAAAGGCTACGAAGGAAAAGAATTGATCTTTGGTATCCGTCCAGAAGACGTGAATGCAGAACCTGCTTTCCTTGAAACATTCCCAGACTGTGTTGTAAAAGCGACTATCTCTGTATCAGAACTGCTTGGTTCAGAATCTCACCTTTACTGCCAAGTTGGTAAAGACGAGTTTGTTGCAAAAGTTGATGCTCGTGACTACTTGCAAACAGGTGCAACAGTTGAGCTTGGATTTGACTTGAACAAAGCACACTTCTTCGATGTAGAAACTGAAAAAACAATTTACTAAAATAAATAAAATTCAAAACACTACAAGAAAAGATATCTCTTTATCAATTGTAGTGGAGAGATATCAGTTAATCTAGGGAGAGAAACAAAATGCTTCTCTCCTTTTTGCTAGGGAAGTCATATTATGCATCTATATTGTGATGCTCTTTAATACTCTTCGAAAATCTCTTCAAACCACGTCAACGTCGCCTTGCCGTACGTATGATTACTGATTTCGTCAGTTTTATCTGCAACCTCAAAGCTGTACTTTGAGCAGCTTACGGCTAGTTTCCTAGTTTGCTCTTTGATTTCCATTGAGTATTATTTGTGGGTACCATCTACAAGTGAAGCTATATGCGTAAACTACGTGAGCAATTGAATTCGAACTAGAGAGGTAATAATAAATTTATGCTATAGTTATGGTGACTTGTATGCTTTTGATTCTAGTTTATCAAATAATAGATTAGAATTGTCAGATAATATCATTTTGTGTTATAATGAAGAAAAAACAGAGGTGTTCAAATGTCAGAAGCAGGTCATAAGTTTTTAGCAAAATTGGGGAAAAAACGCTTACGTCCAGGTGGAAAGCGTGCCACAGATTGGTTAATTGCAGAAGGAGGATTTTCAAAAGAAAAGAGAATACTAGAGGTTGCGTGTAATAGGGGAACTACAGCAATTGAGTTGGCACAGCGTTTTGGTTGCAAGATAACTGCTGTTGATATGGATGCTCAAGCTTTAGAAGTGGCTAAAAAATCTGCTGGAACGGCAGGTGTTGCTCATTTAATCAGTTTTGAAAGAGCAAATGCAATGAAACTTCCTTATCAAGATGCTAGTTTTGATATTGTTATAAATGAAGCTATGCTGACTATGCAAGCCGATCAAGCTAAGAAAAAATGTGTAATGGAATATCTAAGGGTATTAAAACCTGGAGGTCTTCTATTGACGCATGATGTGCTTCTTAAGGAAGCTAAAGAGTCTATCAGACAGGAATTATCACAAGCAATTCATGTAAATGTAGGTCCTTTAACTCAAGATGGTTGGGAACAGGTGATGATAGAATCAGGTTATTGTGATGTGAAAGTATTGACTGGTGAAATGACATTAATGAAATTATCGGGTATGATTTATGACGAAGGTTTGCTAGGAACTTTGAAAATTTGTGTAAATGCTTGTAAAAAGGAGAATAGAAAGCAGTTTTTAACTATGTATAAAATGTTTGCTAAGAATAAACAGAAATTGGGCTTTATTGCGATGGCTAGTTATAAATCGTCAAAACGTTAGATAATTATTGAAGTTAACTTTTCCTTTTTTCTTTCTTAAAAAATATGCTATAATAGAGAGTAAAAAACTTTGAAAGAAAGAAAAAGATGAATTTAAAAGATTACATTGCAACAATTGAAAATTATCCAAAGGAAGGCATTACCTTCCGTGATATTAGTCCTTTGATGGCTGATGGAAATGCTTATAGCTACGCTGTTCGTGAAATCGTTCAGTATGCTACTGACAAGAAAGTCGACATGATCGTGGGACCTGAAGCTCGTGGATTTATCGTGGGTTGTCCAGTTGCCTTTGAGTTGGGAATTGGTTTTGCGCCTGTTCGTAAGCCAGGTAAATTGCCACGCGAAGTTATTTCTGCTGACTATGAAAAAGAGTACGGTGTCGATACCTTGACTATGCACGCGGATGCCATTAAGCCAGGTCAACGTGTTCTTATTGTAGATGACCTTTTGGCGACAGGTGGAACTGTTAAGGCAACTATCGAGATGATTGAAAAACTTGGTGGTGTTATGGCAGGTTGTGCCTTCCTTGTTGAATTGGATGAATTGAACGGCCGTGAAAAAATTGGTGACTACGACTACAAAGTTCTTATGCATTATTAATGAAAACAGTCCCTAGGGCTGTTTTCTCTACACTAGGATATAAAAATAGACTATAACTAGTTAGAGAAAAACTATAATTGAAAACTATATCTTCTTACAGTATAATAAAAGGACTAAGTGTTTGAGATTTGTCTTCAAACATATGCAATTATTCCTGAAAGAGTACAGTTAGGAGAGGGTTATGCCGATTCGAATTGATAAAAAATTGCCAGCTGTTGAGATTTTACGGACAGAGAATATCTTTGTCATGGATGATCAACGTGCTGCCCACCAAGATATCCGTCCTTTGAAGATTTTAATTTTAAATCTCATGCCACAGAAAATGGTCACAGAGACCCAGTTGTTGCGCCACTTGGCTAATACACCCCTACAACTGGATATTGATTTTCTCTATATGGAGAGCCACCGTTCTAAAACAACTCGTTCAGAGCACATGGAGACCTTCTATAAAACTTTTCCTGAAGTCAAGGATGAGTATTTTGATGGGATGATCATCACGGGTGCTCCAGTTGAGCATTTACCATTTGAGGAAGTGGACTATTGGGAGGAATTTAGACAGATGCTTGAGTGGTCTAAGACTCATGTCTATTCGACCCTTCATATCTGTTGGGGGGCTCAGGCTGGGCTTTATCTGCGCTATGGTATAGAAAAATACCAGATGGACAGTAAGCTATCAGGTATTTATCCTCAGGACACCCTAAAAGAGGGTCACCTTCTATTTAGAGGCTTTGATGATAGCTATGTATCCCCTCATTCACGGCACACGGAGATTTCTAAGGAAGAGGTCTTAAACAAGACCAATCTCGAGATTTTATCAGAAGGACCTCAGGTTGGGGTTTCTATTTTGGCCAGTCGTGATTTACGAGAAATTTATAGTTTTGGTCATTTGGAGTATGACCGTGATACCTTGGCAAAAGAGTATTTTCGAGATCGTGATGCAGGTTTCGACCCACATATTCCAGAAAATTACTTTAAAGATGATGATGTTAATCAGGTACCTTGTCTTTGTTGGTCTTCATCTGCAGCCCTCTTTTTCAGTAATTGGGTAAACCATGCGGTCTATCAGGAGACGCCTTTTGATTGGAGAAAGATAGAAGATGATGCATCTGCATATGGGTATTTATAAGAGGAATTATGACATATTTAGACGCTTTTAAATCAGGTACCTTGGTTTTACCGAGTGCCCTGCTCTTGCATTTTAAGGAACTCTTTCCTTCTAGCGACGATTTTCTGGTTTGGCAATTTTTCTATTTGCAAAATACGACAGGCTTAGAAGAAATGTCGCCAAGCCAGATTGCTGAAAGGATTGGCAAGGAAATTTCGGATGTCAACCAGTCCATTTCTAATCTGACGGAAAGGGGACTGCTCCAGTATCGTACTATCGAATTAAATGGCGAAATTGAATTGCTCTTTGATGCTAGTTTGGCCTTGGAACGTTTGGATGACCTGTTTGGAGCAGTTCGTTCAAGTTCAGACCAGCTAACACCTCAAAACCAGCTCAAGGATTTGGTGGAAACCTTCCAGCAGGAGTTGGGACGATTGTTGACGCCTTTTGAGATTGAGGATTTGACCAAGACACTAAAGGAAGATGGAACCAGTGCTGACTTGATTAAGGAGGCTCTTCGTGAAGCTGTTTTGAATGGAAAACCAAACTGGAAGTACATTCAGGCGATTTTGAGAAACTGGCGCCATGAAGGAATCAAGAGTGTGGCTCAAATTGAGGCCAAGAGAGCAGAAAGAGAAGCAAGCAATCCTCAGTTGACACAGGTATCTGCAGATTTCAGAAATGCCATGGATCTCTGGAAGGATTAATCCATGCAAGTAGGCTTGAAATCCGAGTAAGATTTGCAAGCTGTGTATAATTGTGATAGAATAAATAGAAAATAAATTGAAAAAAGAGGTATGTGAAATGTCACGTAAACCATTTATCGCTGGTAACTGGAAAATGAACAAAAATCCAGAAGAAGCTAAAGCATTCGTTGAAGCAGTTGCATCAAAACTTCCTTCATCAGATCTTGTTGAAGCAGGTATCGCTGCTCCAGCTCTTGATTTGACAACTGTTCTTGCTGTTGCAAAAGGCTCAAACCTTAAAGTTGCTGCTCAAAACTGCTACTTTGAAAATGCAGGTGCTTTCACTGGTGAAACTAGCCCACAAGTTTTGAAAGAAATCGGTACTGATTACGTTGTTATCGGTCACTCAGAACGCCGTGACTACTTCCATGAAACTGACGAAGATATCAACAAAAAAGCAAAAGCAATCTTTGCGAACGGTATGCTTCCAATCATCTGTTGTGGTGAATCACTTGAAACTTACGAAGCTGGTAAAGCTGCTGAATTCGTAGGTGCTCAAGTATCTGCTGCATTGGCTGGATTGACTGCTGAACAAGTTGCTGCCTCAGTTATCGCTTATGAGCCAATCTGGGCTATCGGTACTGGTAAATCAGCTTCACAAGACGATGCACAAAAAATGTGTAAAGTTGTTCGTGACGTTGTAGCTGCTGACTTTGGTCAAGAAGTCGCAGACAAAGTTCGTGTTCAATACGGTGGTTCTGTTAAACCTGAAAATGTTGCTTCATACATGGCTTGCCCAGACGTTGACGGTGCCCTTGTAGGTGGTGCGTCACTTGAAGCTGAAAGCTTCTTGGCTTTGCTTGACTTTGTAAAATAATCAGTAAGTAGCAAAAGCTAGGTGGAACAGCATTCAGATGTCTGTTACATTTTTTATAGGAGAGAAAGATTGAAAACAAAAATTGGATTAGCAAGTATCTGTTTACTAGGCTTGGCAACTAGCCATGTCGCTGCAAATGAAACTGAAGTAGCAAAAACTTCGCAGGATACAACGATAGCTTCAAGTAGTTCAGAGCAAAATCAGTCTTCTAATAAAACGCAAACGAGCGCAGAAGTACAGACTAATGCTGCTGCCCACTGGGATGGGAATTATTATGTAAAGGATGATGGTTCTAAAGCTCAAAGTGAATGGATTTTTGACAACTACTATAAGGCTTGGTTTTATATTAATTCAGATGGTCGTTACTCGCAGAATGAATGGCATGGAAATTACTACCTGAAATCAGGTGGATATATGGCCCAAAACGAGTGGATCTATGACAGTAATTACAAGAGTTGGTTTTATCTCAAGTCAGATGGGGCTTATGCTCATCAAGAATGGCAATTGATTGGAAATAAGTGGTACTACTTCAAGAAGTGGGGTTACATGGCTAAAAGCCAATGGCAAGGAAGTTATTTCTTGAATGGTCAAGGAGCTATGATGCAAAATGAATGGCTCTATGATCCAGCCTATTCTGCTTATTTTTATCTAAAATCCGATGGAACTTATGCTAACCAAGAGTGGCAAAAAGTGGGCGGCAAATGGTACTATTTCAAGAAGTGGGGCTATATGGCTCGGAATGAGTGGCAAGGCAACTACTATTTGACTGGAAGTGGTGCCATGGCGACTGACGAAGTGATTATGGATGGTGCTCGCTATATCTTTGCGGCCTCTGGTGAGCTCAAAGAAAAGAAAGATTTGAATGTCGGCTGGGTTCACAGAGATGGTAAACGCTATTTCTTTAATAATAGAGAAGAACAAGTGGGAACCGAACATGCTAAGAAAATCATTGATATTAGTGAGCACAATGGTCGTATCAATGATTGGAAAAAGGTTATTGATGAGAACGAGGTGGATGGTGTCATTGTTCGTCTAGGTTATAGCGGTAAAGAAGACAAGGAATTGGCGCATAACATTAAGGAGTTAAACCGTCTGGGAATTCCTTATGGTGTCTATCTCTATACCTATGCTGAAAATGAGACCGATGCTGAGAATGACGCTAAACAGACCATTGAACTTATAAAGAAATACAATATGAACCTGTCTTACCCTATCTATTATGATGTTGAGAACTGGGAATATGTAAATAAGAGCAAGAGAGCTCCAAGTGATACAGACACTTGGGTTAAAATCATCAACAAGTACATGGACACGATGAAGCAGGCGGGTTATCAAAATGTGTATGTCTATAGCTATCGTAGTTTATTACAGACGCGTTTAAAACACCCAGATATTTTAAAACATGTAAACTGGGTAGCGGCCTATACGAATGCTTTAGAATGGGAAAACCCTTATTATTCAGGAGAAAAAGGTTGGCAATATACCTCTTCTGAATACATGAAAGGAATCCAAGGGCGCGTAGATGTCAGCGTTTGGTATTAAGCAATGATTTGAAAGAGGGATGTGATAGTAGCACCCTCTTTTTCTTTGTTTTATGATAGTTCATCCTCGAGTAAATTCAAGATCTTGCTCGGAAATGAAGCTTATATAGTAGATTGAATATAGACAAATACCTTGTGATTGGTAAAACATTTTAGAAATTCATTTACCTTTCCTAATCGACTTGGTTTCATCTTATTTCAATCTATTATAGTATTGGGGAATTTCTTCAAACCACATCAGCTTGGTCAGTTCTACCTGCGACCTCAAAACTTGTGCTTTGGTCAAGCTGGGTTTAGTTTCCTAGTTTGCTGATGGATTTCCATTGACTATAAGCATCCAACCCTCTTTTTGTCTTCTAAAGAATTCTTAAATTATCAGTCTATTGCAACTTTTCTCATATAAGTTCTTTGTCTTGCTATTGGTTTTCCTTAGTAGTATACTAAGGTAGTAATCATTAAGAAGTGGTTACAAAAAATAATGAATGAGGTAAAGAAAATGGTAGAATTGAAAAAAGAAGCAGTAAAAGACGTAACATCATTGACAAAAGCAGCGCCAGTAGCATTGGCAAAAACAAAGGAAGTCTTGAACCAAGCTGTTGCTGATTTGTATGTAGCTCACGTTGCTTTGCACCAAGTGCACTGGTATATGCATGGTCGTGGTTTCCTTGTATGGCATCCAAAAATGGATGAGTACATGGAAGCTCTTGACGATCAATTGGATGAAATCAGCGAACGCTTGATTACACTTGGTGGAAGCCCATTCTCTACATTGACAGAGTTCCTTCAAAATAGTGAAATCGAAGAAGAAGCTGGTGAATACCGTAATGTTGAAGAAAGTTTGGAACGTGTTCTTGTTATCTACCGTTACTTGTCAGAACTTTTCCAAAAAGGTTTGGATGTCACTGATGAAGAAGGTGACGATGTGACAAACGGTATCTTTGCAGGCGCTAAAACTGAAACAGATAAAACAATTTGGATGCTTGCAGCCGAACTTGGACAAGCACCTGGTTTGTAAGAAATAAGGAAACATAGATAAATCTGTAGGAAATTTCTTACAGATTTTTTCTATTTTGTAAGCTATTCCAAACCAGTCTTTTTTTGAGTTTTTTGATAAAATAGTACTATCAGTGAAAAGGATGGAAGCATGACCAAGAAAATCGTAGCTATTTGGGCCCAGGATGAAGAGGGTGTGATTGGTAAGAAAAATCGTCTGCCTTGGCATTTGCCAGCAGAATTGCAGCACTTTAAAGAAACAACTCTGAATCATGCTATCTTGATGGGGCGTGTGACCTTTGATGGGATGGGGCGTCGCTTGCTTCCAAAACGGGAAACCCTGATTTTGACGCGTAATCCGGAAGAAAAGATAGATGGGGTTGCTACTTTTCAGGACGTCCAGTCTGTTCTTGACTGGTATCAGGCTCAAGAAAAGAATCTCTACATTATCGGTGGGAAGCAAATTTTTCAGGCTTTTGAACCTTACCTTGATGAAGTGATTGTCACTCACATTCATGCTCGGGTGGAAGGAGATACCTATTTCCCTGAAGAACTTGACTTGTCTCTTTTTGAGACAGTTTCAAGCAAATTTTACGCCAAAGATGAGAAGAATCCTTATGATTTTACCATCCAATACCGCAAGAGAAAGGAAGTCTAATGGAACGGAGTTTATTTGGTCTATTCACGGCTTTTCTGTGTTTCATCTGCTTTCTGGCAGGAGCACAAGCTTTTCGTAAAAAGCGTTACGGGCTTTCTATCCTCCTTTGGTTAAATGCCTTTACCAATCTGGTCAATAGTATTCATGCTTTTTACATGACCTTATTTTAGATAGAATGACAGTATAGAATGGAAGGAAATCATGTCTACAAATAGAAAAAATGATATGATGGTTTATTGCTCATTTTGTGGCAAAAACCAAGAAGAAGTACAAAAAATAATTGCTGGCAACAATGCTTTTATTTGTAATGAATGCGTGGAGTTAGCTCAGGAAATCATTCGAGAAGAATTGGTTGAGGAAGTCTTGGCAGACTTGTCTGAGGTGCCAAAACCAATTGAACTCCTCCATATCTTGAACCACTATGTAATTGGTCAAGATCGTGCCAAGCGTGCCTTGGCAGTGGCGGTTTATAACCACTACAAACGCATCAATTTCCACGATACACGCGAAGAGTCAGAAGATGTGGATTTGCAGAAGTCAAACATTTTGATGATTGGCCCAACTGGTTCAGGGAAAACTTTCCTTGCCCAGACCTTGGCTAAGAGCTTGAATGTACCTTTTGCTATTGCGGATGCGACAGCTCTGACGGAGGCTGGTTATGTGGGTGAGGATGTGGAAAATATCCTCCTCAAACTCTTGCAGGTTGCTGACTTTAACATCGAACGTGCAGAGCGTGGCATTATCTATGTGGATGAAATTGACAAGATTGCCAAGAAGAGTGAGAATGTGTCTATCACACGTGATGTTTCTGGTGAAGGGGTGCAACAAGCCCTTCTCAAGATTATCGAGGGAACTGTTGCTAGCGTGCCGCCTCAAGGTGGACGCAAACATCCACAACAAGAGATGATTCAAGTGGATACAAAAAATATCCTCTTCATCGTGGGTGGTGCTTTTGATGGTATTGAAGAAATTGTCAAACAACGTATGGGTGAAAAAGTCATCGGATTTGGTCAAAACAATAAGGCGATTGACGAAAACAGCTCATACATGCAAGAAATCATCGCTGAAGACATTCAAAAATTTGGTATTATCCCTGAGTTGATTGGACGCTTGCCTGTTTTTGCGGCTCTTGAGCAATTGACTGTTGATGACTTGGTTCGCATCTTGAAAGAGCCAAGAAATGCCTTGGTGAAACAATACCAAACCTTGCTTTCTTATGATGATGTTGAGTTGGAATTTGACGACGAAGCCCTTCAAGAGATTGCTAATAAAGCAATCGAACGGAAGACAGGGGCGCGTGGACTTCGCTCCATTATCGAAGAAACCATGCTAGATGTTATGTTTGAGGTGCCGAGTCAGGAAAATGTGAAATTGGTTCGCATCACTAAAGAAACTGTCGATGGAACGGATAAACCGATCCTAGAAACAGCCTAGAGGTGACTATGGAACTTAATACACACAATGCTGAAATCTTGCTCAGTGCAGCTAATAAGTCCCATTATCCGCAGGATGAACTGCCAGAGATTGCCCTAGCAGGGCGTTCAAATGTTGGTAAATCCAGCTTTATCAACACTATGTTGAACCGTAAGAATCTCGCCCGTACATCAGGAAAACCTGGTAAAACCCAGCTCCTGAACTTTTTTAACATTGATGACAAGATGCGCTTTGTGGATGTGCCTGGTTATGGCTATGCTCGTGTTTCTAAAAAGGAACGTGAAAAGTGGGGGTGCATGATTGAGGAGTACTTAACGACTCGGGAAAATCTCCGTGCGGTTGTCAGTCTAGTTGACCTTCGTCATGACCCGTCAGCAGATGATGTGCAGATGTACGAATTTCTCAAGTATTATGAGATTCCAGTCATCATTGTGGCGACCAAGGCGGACAAGATTCCTCGTGGTAAATGGAACAAGCATGAATCAGCAATCAAAAAGAAATTAAACTTTGACCCAAGTGACGATTTCATCCTCTTTTCATCTGTCAGCAAGGCAGGGATGGATGAGGCTTGGGATGCAATCTTAGAAAAATTGTGAGGAAAAGAAAATGGCAAAAACAATTCATACAGATAAGGCCCCAAAGGCTATCGGACCCTATGTTCAAGGAAAAATCGTTGGCAACCTTTTGTTTGCTAGCGGTCAAGTTCCCCTATCCCCTGAAACTGGGGAAATTGTAGGAGAGAATATCCAAGAACAGACAGAGCAAGTCTTGAAAAACATCGGTGCTATTTTGGCAGAAGCAGGAACAGACTTTGACCATGTTGTCAAAACAACTTGTTTCTTGAGCGATATGAACGACTTTGTTCCTTTTAATGAGGTTTACCAAACGGCCTTCAAAGAGGAATTCCCAGCTCGTTCAGCTGTGGAGGTAGCTCGTCTTCCTCGTGATGTAAAAGTCGAAATTGAAGTCATCGCAGAGATTGGATAAGCTAGTTGAAGTTTGGTGTTGCCAAACTTCTTTTGATATAAGGAGAAAAAGATGACAAAGAAACAACTTCACTTGGTGATTGTGACAGGGATGAGTGGCGCAGGGAAAACTGTAGCCATTCAGTCCTTCGAGGATCTAGGTTATTTCACCATTGATAATATGCCGCCAGCTCTCTTGCCTAAGTTTTTGCAGCTGGTTGAAATTAAGGAAGACAATCCTAAGTTGGCCTTGGTAGTGGATATGCGTAGCCGTTCTTTCTTTTCAGAGATTCAAGCTGTTTTGGATGAGTTGGAAAATCAAGATGGTTTGGATTTCAAAATCCTCTTTTTGGATGCGGCTGATAAGGAATTGGTCGCTCGTTACAAGGAAACCAGACGGAGTCACCCACTAGCAGCAGACGGTCGTATTTTAGATGGAATCAAGTTGGAACGTGAACTCTTGGCACCTTTGAAAAATATGAGCCAAAATGTGGTGGATACGACTGAACTCACTCCACGTGAGCTGCGCAAAACCCTTGCAGAGCAGTTTTCAGACCAAGAACAAGCCCAGTCTTTCCGTATCGAAGTCATGTCTTTCGGATTTAAGTATGGAATCCCGATTGATGCGGACTTGGTCTTTGATGTCCGTTTCTTGCCAAATCCCTATTATTTACCAGAACTGAGAAACCAAACGGGTGTGGATGAACCTGTTTATGATTATGTCATGAACCATCCTGAGTCAGAAGACTTTTATCAACATTTATTGGCCTTGATTGAGCCGATTCTGCCAAGTTACCAAAAGGAAGGTAAGTCCGTTTTGACCATTGCTATGGGATGTACGGGTGGACAACACCGTAGTGTGGCATTTGCTAAACGCTTGGCGCAGGACTTATCCAAGAATTGGTCTGTTAATGAAGGGCATCGCGACAAAGACCGCAGAAAGGAAACGGTAAACCGTTCATGAGAAAACCAAAGATAACGGTGATTGGTGGAGGGACTGGAATTCCCGTCATTCTAAAAAGTCTGCGGGAAAAAGATGTGGAAATCGCAGCTATCGTGACGGTGGCAGATGATGGTGGTTCTTCAGGTGAACTCCGAAAAAATATGCAACAGTTGACACCGCCAGGTGATCTTCGTAATGTCCTTGTGGCCATGTCGGATATGCCTAAGTTTTATGAGAAGGTCTTTCAGTATCGGTTCTCTGAGGATGCCGGAGCCTTTGCTGGCCATCCATTGGGAAATCTCATCATTGCTGGCTTGTCAGAAATGCAGGGTTCAACCTATAATGCCATGCAGTTATTGAGCAAATTTTTCCATACAACAGGGAAAATTTATCCTTCCAGTGACCATCCTTTGACCCTTCATGCAGTCTTTCAGGATGGGACAGAAGTGGCTGGAGAGAGTCATATTGTAGACCATCGAGGCATAATTGACAATGTCTATGTGACCAATGCCCTAAACGATGATACGCCTCTGGCCAGCCGTCGAGTAGTGCAGACCATCCTTGAAAGTGACATGATTGTCCTAGGGCCAGGTTCCCTCTTTACCTCTATTTTGCCCAATATCGTGATTAAGGAAATTGGGCGGGCTCTTTTGGAAACTAAGGCAGAAATTGCCTATGTCTGCAATATCATGACCCAACGTGGGGAGACGGAACACTTTACAGATAGCGACCACGTGGAAGTCTTGCATCGTCACCTTGGTCGCCCTTTTATCGACACTGTCTTGGTGAATATTGAAAAAGTGCCTCAGGAATACATGAATTCCAACCGTTTTGATGAATACTTAGTGCAAGTGGAACACGATTTTGTAGGTCTTTGTAAGCAAGTTTCGCGCGTGATTTCATCTAACTTCCTTCGTCTGGAAAATGGCGGTGCCTTCCACGATGGAGATTTGATTGTGGACGAGTTGATGCGCATTATACAGGTGAAAAAATGAGTTTCACAGTAGCAGTAAAAGAAGAAATCCTGGGCCAACACCACCTGAGCCGGCATGAATTATCTGCCATTATCAAAATGTCTGGTAGCATCGGTCTCTCGACTTCGGGCTTGACTTTGTCAGTTGTGACAGAAAATGCCAAACTGGCCCGTCACCTCTATGAGTCCTTTCTCCATTTCTATGAAATCAAATCTGAAATTCGTCACTACCAACGGAGCAATCTTCGCAAGAATCGCGTCTATACCGTTTTTACAGATGAAAAGGTGCAGGATTTGTTAAGTGATTTGCACTTGGCAGACTCTTTCTTTGGCCTGGAAACAGGTATTGATGAGGCGATTTTATCGGACGAGGAAGCAGGTCGTGCCTATCTCTGTGGCGCTTTCTTGGCAAATGGGAGCATTCGTGACCCTGAGTCAGGCAAGTACCAGTTGGAAATCAGTTCTGTTTATCTGGACCACGCGCAAGGAATTGCCTCCCTTCTCCAACAGTTTTTACTGGATGCCAAGGTGCTTGAGCGCAAGAAGGGGGCTGTGACCTATCTCCAGCGAGCAGAAGACATTATGGACTTCTTGATAGTAATTGGAGCCATGCAGGCACGTGATGATTTTGAGCGGGTTAAGATTTTGCGAGAAACCCGTAACGACCTCAATCGGGCTAATAATGCCGAGACAGCTAATATCGCTCGGACAGTTTCTGCCAGCATGAAGACCATTAACAATATCAGTAAAATCAAAGATATCATGGGCTTAGAAAATTTGCCAGTAGATTTGCAGGAAGTGGCGCAACTGAGGATTCAGCACCCAGACTACTCTATCCAGCAGTTAGCAGATAGTCTCAGCACCCCTCTGACCAAAAGTGGTGTCAATCACAGACTCAGAAAAATCAATAAGATAGCGGATGAATTATAAAACCACGAATCCTATGTGACTCGTGGTTTTTTTTATAAACTAGTAGAGTGTTTTGGTTGTACTTTTTGTTCAGGGTCAATGTAGTTGATAGCGTTGTTGACAGCAGTTGGAGCTTCTCCGAGGCCTGTCGCAATCAGATCAATTTTTCCGTCATAGTAGCAGCAGTCACCGATAGCATAGATACCTGCTTGGCTGGATTCCTGTTTGCTGTTGACGATAATCTTGTGACGGTTGAGGTCGAGCCCCCAGTTTTTAAGGTTACCGACAGAAGATTTGAAACCATAGTTGACAAAGAGGTGGTCTAGGTCAATGGTTTCAGTTTCATCAGATTTGACTTTTGTGATTTCAAGTTTATCAAGTGTTTTTCCATTTCCAAGGAGTTGGCTAGGGGCGAATGGTGTCTTGATGGTTACAGATGATTCTTGCAAGGCTTGAACACTGTGTTCCAAGGCACGGAAATTATCTCTGCGGTGAACAAGGGTAGTTGGTGCGATTTTTTCAAAAGCCAAAGCCCAATCCACAGCCGAGTCTCCCCCACCAAGAATCGTCACTTTCTTACCAGCGTATTGCTGAATGTTAGAAACGTGGTAGTGGATATTTTCATAGCCCTCAACACCTTCAAGTTCCAGCGGACGTGGTTTGAAGGCACCGCCACCCATAGCGATGATGACTGTTTTAGTCAGGTGACTTCCTTTAGAAGTTGTGATGGCAAATTCTTCTTCTTGTTTGTCAATCTCAAGAACCGTTTCATTGAGATGAATAGGGGTATCAAATCCATTTAGCTGTTCAATCAAGCGGTTAGTCAACTCTTCTCCAGTCAGGTTTGGGAAGCCTGGTACGTCTAGGATTTCCTTTTCAGGGTAGAGAATAGCAGGTTGTCCACCTAGCTGGGGAAGAGAGTCGATGATTTGAACCTTGGCTTGGCGTAGGTGGGCATAAAAGGCTGCAAAAAGCCCGACAGGACCACCACCCACAATGGTAATATCATAGAGTTGAGACATAGTTTCTCCTTTGTTTTTTCTAGTCAGTTTATTTTATCATATTTTTGTTCAATGTAAAATGGACTAGGATAGGGAAAAAAATGCCAGAAAATGGTATAATAGGACGAAAGTGTTTTGATAGGGAGGATATCAGGGATGAATTTTCAACAATTATCCAATCTGCAATATTGGACCAGTTTGTTTGCAAGTCCATGGACGATAGCTATCAATCTGATTGATATTTTGATTGTTGCTTATATTTTATACCATTTTACAAAAGCTATTGCAGGAACCAAGATTATGATTTTGGTACGTGGAGTTTTGGTGTTTATTTTAGCTCAAATCCTTGCAAATATGATTGGTTTGACTACGATTTCTTGGTTAATCAATCAAATTATTACTTATGGGGTTATTGCGGCGGTTGTTATCTTCTCTCCAGAGATTCGGACTGGTTTGGAACGTTTGGGAAGAGCGACAGATTTCTTTTCCAATGCCCCTATTAGTGCTGAGGAACAGATGATTCGTGCCTTTGTTAAGTCTGTTGAATACATGAGTCCTCGTAAAATCGGGGCCTTGGTTGCTATTCAGCGTGTACGTACCTTGCAGGAGTATATTTCGACAGGAATTCCCTTGGATGCTAAGATTTCTGCAGAACTTCTCATTAACATTTTTATTCCCAACACTCCCCTACATGATGGTGCGGTGATTATCAAAGAAGAACGTATCGCTGTGACGTCTGCCTATCTGCCCTTGACAAAAAACACAGGGATTTCCAAGGAATTTGGGACCAGACACCGGGCGGCTATCGGTTTATCAGAAGTCTCAGATGCCTTGACTTTTGTCGTATCAGAGGAAACGGGAGGAATTTCGATAACCTATAATGGAAGGTTTAAGCACAACCTAACACTTGATGAATTTGAAACAGAATTACGTGAAATCTTACTTCCAAAAGAGGAAGTGGGTCTTAGTTTTAAAGAACGATTGCTAGGAGGATGGAAACATGAAAAAAAATAGTTTATATATCATATCCTCACTCTTTTTTGCTTGTGTCTTATTTGTCTATGCTACGGCGACGAATTTTCAAAACAGTACCAGTGCTAGGCAGGTAAAAACGGAAACCTATACTAATACAGTAACAAATGTCCCTATTGACATACGCTATAATAGTGATAAGTATTTTATTAGCGGTTTTGCTTCAGAAGTATCAGTGGTCTTGACTGGTGCAAATCGCCTATCGCTAGCTAGTGAAATGCAAGAAAGTACACGTAAATTCAAGGTTACTGCTGACCTAACAGATGCCGGTGTTGGAACGATTGAAGTTCCTTTGAGCATTGAAGATTTACCCAATGGGCTGACCGCTGTGGCGACTCCGCAAAAAATTACAGTCAAGATTGGTAAGAAGGCTCAGAAGGATAAGGTAAAGATTGTACCAGAGATTGACCCTAGTCAAATTGATAGTCGGGTACAAATTGAAAATGTCATGGTGTCAGATAAAGAAGTGTCGATTACGAGTGACCAAGAGACATTGGATAGAATTGATAAGATTATCGCTGTCTTGCCAACTAGCGAACGTATAACAGGTAATTACAGTGGTTCAGTACCTTTGCAGGCAATCGACCGCAATGGTGTTGTCTTACCGGCAGTTATCACTCCGTTTGATACAATAATGAAGGTGACTACAAAACCAGTAGCACCAAGTTCAAGCACATCAAATTCAAGTACAAGCAGTTCATCGGAGACATCTTCGTCAACGAAAGCAACTAGTTCAAAAACGAATTAAAAATAGAAAAGGATTTTATAACAATGGGTAAATATTTTGGGACTGATGGAGTCCGTGGAGAAGCTAACCTAGAACTAACACCAGAATTAGCCTTTAAACTAGGACGTTTTGGAGGCTATGTTCTTAGTCAACATGAAACGGAAGCGCCGAAAGTCTTTGTAGGACGTGACACACGTATTTCAGGGGAAATGCTGGAATCGGCCTTGGTGGCAGGTCTCCTTTCAGTAGGGATTCACGTATACAAACTTGGTGTCCTTGCAACACCAGCAGTAGCTTACTTGGTTGAAACTGAAGGAGCAAGTGCCGGTGTCATGATTTCTGCTAGCCACAACCCAGCCCTTGATAACGGAATCAAGTTCTTTGGCGGTGATGGCTTCAAACTAGATGATGAAAAAGAAGCAGAAATTGAAGCCTTGCTAGATGCTGAGGAAGACACTCTTCCTCGTCCAAGTGCAGAAGGCTTAGGAATTTTGGTAGATTATCCAGAAGGCTTGCGTAAGTATGAAGGATACCTTGTTTCAACTGGAACTCCTCTTGATGGAATGAAGGTTGCCTTGGATACAGCTAATGGAGCAGCTTCTACCAGTGCCCGTCAAATCTTTGCAGACCTTGGTGCCCAATTGACGGTTATCGGGGAAACACCAGACGGTCTTAACATCAACCTTAATGTTGGTTCAACACATCCAGAAGCCCTTCAAGAAGTGGTCAAAGAAAGTGGGTCAGCTATTGGTTTGGCCTTTGATGGAGACAGTGACCGCTTGATTGCTGTTGATGAGAATGGTGACATCGTCGATGGTGACAAGATTATGTACATCATCGGAAAATACCTTTCTGAAAAAGGACAATTGGCTCAAAATACAATTGTGACAACTGTTATGTCTAACCTTGGTTTCCATAAGGCCTTGAATCGCGAAGGTATTAACAAGGCAGTTACTGCAGTTGGTGACCGCTACGTTGTTGAAGAAATGAGAAAATCAGGCTACAACCTTGGTGGTGAACAGTCTGGTCACGTTATCTTGATGGATTACAATACCACAGGTGATGGTCAATTATCAGCAGTTCAATTGACTAAAATCATGAAGGAAACTGGTAAGAGCTTATCAGAGTTGGCGGCAGAAGTGACGATTTATCCACAAAAATTAGTTAATATCCGAGTGGAAAACGTCATGAAGGAAAAGGCCATGGAAGTGCCAGCTATCAAGGCCATCATCGAGAAGATGGAAGAAGAAATGGCGGGGAACGGCCGTATCCTTGTTCGTCCAAGTGGAACAGAGCCCCTCTTGCGTGTTATGGCAGAAGCGCCTACAACAGAAGAAGTGGACTACTATGTTGATACCATCACAGATGTAGTTCGTGCTGAAATTGGGATTGACTAAATCCTAGAAAACTAGATGAAAATAAAAAATTATGGTACAATAGCTTATAATATTGTAGCCGATGGAGAAAGACATGAATCTTAAACGTGAACAAGAATTTGTTAGTCAGTATCATTTTGATGCGCGTAATTTTGAATGGGAAAATGAAAATGGAGCTCCTGAAACCAAGGTGGATGTGAATTTCCAATTGCTCCAACATGACCAAGAAAATCAAGTGACTTCCTTGATTGTCATCTTGAGCTTTATGATTGTATTTGATAAGTTTGTCATTAGTGGAACAATCTCACAAGTAAACCATATCGATGGCCGTATTGTCAATGAACCAAGTGAATTGAACCAAGAAGAGGTGGAAACCTTGGCTCGTCCATGTTTGAACATGCTCAATCGTTTGACTTACGAAGTGACTGAAATTGCATTAGACTTACCAGGAATTAATTTGGAGTTCTAATATGAAATTAGCTGTTTTCACAGATTCCTCTGCTTATCTCAGTGAAGAGACCTTGCAAAGAGAAGACTTGTTTGTCTTGGATATTCCTGTCAATATTGATGGTGAGGAATATGTCGAAGGCATTAATCTGTCTGCTGAGGAATTTTACCAAAAAATGGCTCAGGCTTCTGAATTGCCTAAGACCAGTCAACCAAGTATTGCCAAGTTAGATGAGATCTTAACTTCGCTCAAAGAACAAGGCTATACACATGCCTTGGGGCTTTTCCTATCTTCTGGAATTTCAGGTTTTTACCAAAATATCCAGTATATGGTCGATGACTATGAGGGCTTAACCATTGCTTTCCCAGACACTTTGATTACAAGTGCTCCTCTGGGTATCATGGTTGAAAGCGTCTTTAATTGGCGTGATCAGGGCGATGATTTTGCCAGCATTCAGGATAAGCTAGCCATTCAAATCAGCCGTACGTCAGCCTTTATCATGGTAGATGACTTGGATCATTTGGTAAAAGGTGGACGCCTTTCAAATGGGGCTGCCATTTTGGGCAATTTGCTTAGCATTAAGCCAATCCTTTATTTTAACGATCAAGGTGTGATTGAAGTTTACGAAAAAGTTCGTACTGAAAAGAAGGCCACCAAGCGCTTAATTGAAATTATCAAGGAAACAACGGCTTCAGGTCAATACCGGGTCATTGTCATTCATGGGAATGCTCCTGAAAAGGCTGAAGAATTGCGTCAGCATTTGCTTGATTTTGGCTTGGGTTCGGATGTTTCACTTGCTACATTTGGTAGTGTCATTGGAACGCACCTAGGAGCAGGAAGTATTGCTCTGGGTTATATTCCAGTGATTTAGTTGGCACCTCTAGGCTAGTTAATCTTAGCAATTGAACACGGACTACCTGCCTCTTGAAAAAAGATGCCTGTCTTGCCTTTCGTGGAAAGTCAGTGCCATTCCCTATTTTTCAGGGGCAGCTAAGGTCCTTTGTATCTTGATAATTGAACACGCCTGGAACCCTGTGTGAAAAAGATAGTTCTTCCAAGAAGTAGACACTTCTTGATTGGAATTCCTATTTTCACTTTGTGTTCTTACGGACTTTGTATCTTAGACAGGAGTAGAGATGAGTATTCGAGTAATTATTGCCGGTTTTAAGGGAAAGATGGGCCAGGCTGCTTGTCAGATGGTATTGAATGATCCAGACTTGGACTTGGTAGCAGTTTTGGATCCTTTTGAGTCTGAGTCAGAATGGCAGGGTATTCCTGTTTTCAAGGATAAGGCTGATTTAGCTGGTTTTGAAGCGGATGTCTGGGTAGATTTTACTACTCCAGCTGTTGCCTACGAAAACACACGTTTTGCTCTTGAAAATGGCTTTGCTCCAGTAGTTGGAACGACTGGTTTCACGAGTGAAGAAATTGCAGAGCTAAAAGAATTTTCTCGTACCCAAGACTTGGGTGGCCTGATTGCCCCTAACTTTGCCTTGGGTGCTGTCTTACTCATGCAATTTGCGACGCAGGCTGCCAAATATTTCCCAAATGTGGAGATTATTGAGCTCCATCATGACAAGAAAAAGGATGCTCCGAGTGGAACAGCCATTAAAACAGCTGAGTTGATGGCAGAGATTCGAGAGTCCATTCAGCAAGGTGCAGCAGATGAGGAAGAGCTGATTGCTGGTGCTCGTGGTGCTGACTTTGATGGTATGCGCATCCACTCAGTTCGTTTACCAGGTTTGGTAGCCCATCAGGAAGTCATCTTTGGCAATCAAGGAGAAGGATTGACCCTCCGTCATGACTCCTATGATCGCATCTCCTTCATGACAGGAGTCAATTTGGGAATTAAAGAAGTTGTCAAGCGTCATGAGCTTGTCTATGGATTAGAACACTTATTATGAGATTAATGCAAATGCCTTCTGAATTTCAGAAGGCTTTACCAGTATTAGAAAAAATTAAAGAAGCAGGCTTTGAGGCTTATTTTGTTGGGGGCTCTGTTCGAGATGCCCTTCTCCATAGCCCTATCCACGATGTGGATATTGCGACGTCTTCTTATCCAGAAGAGACCAAGCAGATTTTTCCGCGAACAGCCGATATCGGAATCGAGCATGGAACCGTCTTGGTCTTAGATGGGGATGAGGAGTATGAGGTAACAACCTTTCGGACAGAGGATGTCTATGTGGACTATCGCAGACCCAGTGCGGTTTCCTTTGTGCGCTCGCTAGAAGAAGACCTCAAACGCCGTGATTTCACAGTCAACGCCTTTGCCTTGGATGAGACAGGAGAAATCGTTGACTTGTTCCATGGTTTAGAAGATTTGGAAAAGCAAGTCTTGCGAGCAGTTGGAGTGGCTAGTGAGCGTTTCAACGAAGATGCTTTACGGATTATGCGTGGTTTCCGTTTTCAGGCTAGTCTTGGTTTTGCACTTGAACCAGAAACATTTAAAGCTATGAAGACCTTGACGCCGCTTTTGGAGAACATTTCTGTAGAGCGTACCTTCGTCGAGTTTGATAAACTCTTGCTGGCTCCATTTTGGAGAAGGGGGTTGGCTTCCATGATTGAGAGTCAAGCTTATGACTATCTCCCTGATATGGCATCTAGCCAGGACAAGCTCAACAGACTGTTTGATTTGGAGACTGATTTTACTTTTGAATCCTCTGAACAAGCCTGGGCGGCTTTACTATGGGCTTTGGAGATTGAAAATGCGCAGTCATTTTTGAAATCTTGGAAGACCTCACGCCAGTTTGCCAAGCAAGTTCAGGATTTGCTGATTATTTTGGCTCTGCGTGAAAATGGAGAATTGAGCAAGCGAGATTGTTATCGCTTTGACATAGATTTGCTTTTACAGGCTGAAAATCTTCGTCAAGCTCAAGGAAAAGAAGTCAACCCACAAGCCATCACAGAAAAATACCAAAGCTTGACTATCCATGACAAGAAAGAGATTCAGATTAATGGCGATATTTTGATCAAGGAATATGGCTATCAGCCAGGCCCAGACTTGGGAGAGATTTTAACAGAGATTGAGTTTGCCATTGTCGATGGAGAATTGGAGAATAATCGTGAAGCCATCCATGCTTACCTGAGGGAGAAAAAATGAGTGATTTTATCGTTGAAAAACTAAGTAAATCTGTTGGTGACAAGACCGTTTTTAGGGATATTTCCTTTATTATCCATGACTTAGACAGAATTGGTTTAATCGGTGTCAATGGGACTGGCAAGACCACCCTTTTGGACGTCCTTTCTGGTGTTTCTGGCTTTGATGGGGATGTCAGTCCTTTTTCAGCTAAAAATGATTACCAGATTGGTTACTTGACTCAGGATCCTGATTTTGATGATAGAAAGACAGTTTTGGATACGATTCTATCTAGTGAACTCAAGGAAATCCAGCTCATTCGTGAGTATGAATTGATTATGCTCGACTATAGTGAGGACAAGCAGGCGCGTTTGGAACGTGTCATGGCAGAGATGGACTCTCTCCAAGCTTGGGAAATCGAGAGTCAGGTCAAGACCGTTCTTAGCAAATTGGGCATTCAAGACTTATCTACTCCTGTTGGGGAATTGTCAGGTGGTCTGAGAAGACGGGTACAGTTGGCACAAGTCTTACTTGGCAACCACGACCTCTTGCTTTTGGATGAGCCGACCAACCATCTGGATATTGCGATTATTGAGTGGCTGACCCTCTTTTTGAAAAATTCTAAGAAGACCGTCCTTTTTATCACTCACGATCGTTATTTCTTAGACGCTTTGTCAACACGGATTTTCGAGTTGGAGCGAGCAGGCTTGACAGAATATCAGGGCAATTACCAGGACTATGTTCGCCTTAAGGCAGAACAGGACGAGCGCGATGCAGCTCTACTTCATAAAAAAGAACAACTCTACAAACAAGAACTGGCCTGGATGCGCAGACAACCGCAGGCACGTGCGACCAAGCAACAAGCTCGTATCAATCGTTTCCATGATCTGAAAAAGGAAGTTTCAGGCAGTAGTGCTGAGACAGACTTGACTATGAACTTTGAAACCAGTCGGATTGGGAAGAAAGTCATCGAGTTTCAGGATGTTTCCTTTGCCTATGAAAATAAGCCCATTTTGCAAGATTTTAATCTCTTGGTACAGGTCAAAGATCGTATCGGAATCGTTGGGGACAATGGTGTTGGAAAATCAACCCTACTTAACCTGATTGCAGGAAGTCTTGAGCCGACAGCAGGACAAGTTGTGATTGGGGAAACTGTTCGCATCGCCTATTTCTCTCAACAAATTGAGGGTTTGGATGAAAGCAAGCGTGTGATCAATTACCTGCAGGAAGTGGCAGAAGAGGTCAAGACCAGTGGTGGTTCTACGACTTCCATCGCTGAGTTGCTGGAGCAATTCCTCTTCCCACGTTCGACGCATGGGACCTTGATTGAGAAATTGTCAGGGGGTGAGAAAAAACGTCTTTATCTCCTCAAACTGCTTTTGGAAAAACCAAATGTTCTTCTTTTAGACGAGCCAACCAATGACCTAGATATTGCAACTTTGACAGTCTTAGAGAATTTCTTGCAAGGTTTTGCAGGTCCCGTTTTAACAGTCAGTCACGACCGCTATTTCTTGGATAAGGTAGCGACCAAGATTCTCGCTTTTGAGGATGGCAAGATTCGTCCTTTCTTTGGTCATTACACCGACTATCTTGATGAAAAAGCTTTTGAAACAGATATGGCCAATCAAGTGCAAAAGGCCGAAAAGGAAAAAGTGGTCAAGGTTCGAGAAGACAAGAAACGCATGACCTACCAAGAAAAGCAGGAGTGGGCAAGTATTGAAGGTGATATTGAAGCCTTGGAAAAACGTATCGCTGCTATTGAAGAGGAAATGCAGGCTAACGGCTCTGACTTTGGTAAGCTGGCTACTCTCCAAAAAGAATTGGATGAGAAAAATGAAGCACTCCTTGAAAAATACGAACGCTATGAGTATCTCAGTGAATTTGATAGTTAAGACTATTCGAAAATCAAAGTGCAAACTATGTCGGCTTCACATTGCTGACTCAAGTACAGCCTGTGGCCGGCTTCCTAGTTTGCACTTTGATTTTTATTGAGTATAAAAGAATAGAAAAATCCCGTCTCATGAAAGGATTTCTCTATTCTTTTTTGGTTTCTTGATGAAAGATATTTTGCCAGGTTTCGTGGCGACGCCAGATACTGGTATGGATGATACCATCTAACTCATAGCAGATGAGTTTGGTTTTTTGACTGATGGAAGTAATTTGAATGTCCTTGATAGCAGAATTTAACTCTTTTTTGGTCTTATAAGTCTCTTTATCCATCTGCTCTCCATCTTGGCGAATATAGACAAAATCATCAGTCAAGAGTTCTTCTAGTTGGTTTCCTTGGTCAATCAATTGTTCACGCATAAGCAATTTTTTATAGACATTGTCTAAAATTTCATCCTCAGGGATAGGTGCTGGTTCGATATGGACATCGGTATCAAAGACGCCAAAACGATCCTCCAGCATAGACTCGACCTGATCCGCGATTTCATGGCTTTCAAAAACAGACAAGTCAGGATTCATCTCTAGTGTAATATCCAGGTAGATGTTGCTACCGTAGGTGCGACCTCTTTGCGATTTGACCTTGCTGATTTTAGGAATTTCCATGATAGCCTTTTGGTAGTCCTCGAGCAGGCGGTCGTCAAAGCCATCTGAAAGACTAAAGGAAGACTCGATGAAGATATCATAGGCAGTCTTCAAGATAAAGAAAGTGATGATGATAGCAACCAGTTTATCCACAATCGGATAATTGAAACTACTAGCTAGGATGGCAATGGCGGTTCCAAGTGAGGTAACAGCGTCAGAAAGATTGTCCTTAGCAGCTGCTTTCAGCGCCTTGGAGTTGGATTTCTTACTGAGGCGAGTATTGTAGAGATAGACCACAAACATAATCGCTGCAGAAATGATTCCTAGAGTTGCACCAAGAGGATCAATGACCGTTTCTTCCCGACTGAGAATCTTTTGAATGGTATCTCTTAGAACATCGAAACCGACATAGAACATGATGATAGAAGTGATCAAGCTTGCCAAATCTTCAATCTTCCAATGACCAAAACGGTGGTCACGGTCTGCAGGCTGGCGCGCCATCCGAATCCCGATTAAGAGGGCCACATTTCCAATGATGTCCGATACGTTATTAAAACCATCGGCCACCAAACTGGATGAATGAAGGAGATGACCAGTTGCTAATTTGGCTGCAGACAAGATCAAATAGGTCGAAATACTGATAATGGCTCCACGCTCGGCTAACTTGAGATTTGAGATAGATTGCTTCATTCAACTTCCTTTCTAGTCACATAGCATTCTACCATTATACTGGTTTTCAAGGAAAAATTCAAATAAGGCAGTTTTTATTCTTTGAAAACTCCCCAAAATTTGGTATAATGGTACTACTCAAGGGAGTAGCTGGCAGAAACCTGTGATAGTGTCGTCATTCCGAATTTTATGCTGAAAAGTATGCTTTCCGGCCCTATCTTAAACAGCGAGACTTGTTATGATTAACAGGTCTCTTTTTGTTTGTCGTGAAAAGATATGACAGAAAGAGAGTCTGTTTTGCACACAATGTCAAGGAGGAGACACATGTCAAAAGAACAAAAACGCCAAGCGTTTTATACTCAGAGCCCTGAAGAGGTCTTGCAGGCTGTGGATGCGACCGAGCAAGGTTTGTCATCAAGTGAGGCGGAAAAGCGCCTTGCCGAATTTGGGCACAATGAACTCGAAGAAGGCGAGAAACGATCAATCTTGGTCAAATTCATCGAGCAATTTAAGGATTTGATGATTATCATCCTAGTTGCGGCAGCAATCTTGTCAGTCGTGACTTCTGGTGGGGAAGATATCGCAGATGCCATTATCATCCTAGCTGTGGTTATCATCAACGCTGCCTTTGGTGTTTACCAAGAAGGAAAAGCTGAAGAAGCTATTGAAGCCCTCAAATCCATGTCTAGTCCAGTTGCCCGCGTTCTTCGTGATGGACACATGGCAGAGATTGACTCTAAAGAATTGGTACCAGGCGATATCGTTGCCCTTGAAGCAGGTGACGTGGTACCAGCGGACCTACGTTTGCTAGAAGCCAACTCTCTTAAAATTGAAGAAGCAGCCTTGACGGGTGAATCTGTACCAGTCGAAAAAGACTTGTCAGTCGAGCTTGCGACAGATGCTGGTATTGGTGACCGTGTCAACATGGCCTTCCAAAACTCAAACGTAACCTATGGTCGTGGGATGGGTGTTGTTGTCAATACAGGTATGTACACTGAAGTTGGTCATATTGCTGGTATGCTTCAAGATGCGGATGAGACTGATACACCACTCAAACAAAACTTGAACAACCTTTCTAAGGTCTTGACCTATGCTATCTTGGTCATTGCCCTTATTACTTTTGTAGTGGGTGTCTTCATTCAAGGGAAAAATCCACTTGGTGAGTTGTTGACTTCTGTTGCCCTTGCCGTTGCAGCCATTCCAGAAGGACTTCCTGCTATCGTTACCATCGTTCTTTCTCTTGGTACTCAAGTTTTGGCCAAACGACATTCCATCGTTCGTAAGTTGCCAGCAGTTGAAACACTTGGTTCAACTGAAATCATCGCTTCTGATAAGACTGGTACGCTGACTATGAACAAGATGACAGTCGAAAAAGTCTTCTACGATGCGGTTCTACATGACTCAGCTGATGATATTGAACTAGGTCTTGAAATGCCACTACTTCGTTCAGTTGTCTTGGCCAATGATACGAAAATCGATGTGGAAGGTAACTTGATTGGTGACCCAACCGAAACAGCCTTTATCCAATATGCCTTGGACAAGGGCTATGATGTCAAAGGTTTCTTAGAGAAATATCCTCGTGTAGCTGAATTGCCATTTGACTCTGACCGTAAGCTCATGTCAACAGTTCACCCATTGCCAGATGGTCGTTTCCTTGTAGCAGTCAAGGGTGCGCCAGACCAACTCTTAAAACGTTGTCTTCTTCGTGATAAGGCTGGGGATATTGCTCCGATTGATGAGAAGGTTACAAATCTCATTCATACAAACAATTCTGAAATGGCTCATCAAGCCTTGCGTGTCCTTGCAGGTGCTTATAAGATTATCGATAGTATTCCAGAAAATCTCACTTCTGAAGAGCTTGAAAATGATTTAATTTTTACTGGTTTGATTGGGATGATTGACCCTGAACGTCCTGAAGCCGCTGAGGCTGTTCGTGTGGCTAAGGAAGCGGGAATCCGTCCAATTATGATTACAGGTGACCACCAAGACACAGCGGAAGCCATTGCCAAACGTTTGGGAATCATTGACGCAAACGATACAGAAGGTCACGTTTTAACTGGTGCTGAACTCAATGAACTGTCAGATGAAGAATTTGAAAAAGTCGTTGGTCAATACTCTGTTTATGCCCGTGTGTCTCCAGAACACAAGGTTCGTATCGTCAAGGCTTGGCAAAAACAAGGTAAAGTCGTTGCCATGACAGGTGACGGTGTCAATGACGCGCCAGCTCTGAAAACAGCCGATATCGGTATCGGTATGGGAATCACTGGTACAGAGGTTTCTAAGGGGGCTTCTGATATGATTCTTGCAGATGATAACTTTGCGACTATTATCGTCGCAGTGGAAGAAGGACGTAAGGTCTTCTCAAACATTCAAAAGACTATTCAGTACCTACTTTCTGCTAATACTGCTGAAGTATTAACCATCTTCCTATCAACCTTGTTTGGTTGGGATGTCTTGCAGCCGGTTCATCTTTTGTGGATCAACTTGGTAACGGATACCTTCCCAGCTATCGCTCTTGGTGTTGAACCTGCGGAACCTGGTGTCATGAATCATAAACCACGTGGACGCAAGGCAAGCTTCTTCTCAGGTGGTGTTTTGAGTTCTATCATTTATCAAGGTGTACTCCAAGCAGCTCTTGTTATGAGTGTTTATGGCCTTGCGATTGCTTACCCAGTTCATGTGGGTGACAATCATGCTATTCATGCAGATGCCCTAACGATGGCCTTTGCAACCCTTGGTTTGATTCAGCTCTTCCATGCCTACAATGTCAAGTCTGTCTACCAATCCATCTTGACAGTTGGCCCATTCAAGTCTAAGACCTTTAACTGGTCCATCTTGGTATCCTTTATCCTTCTCATGGCAACAATCGTTGTAGAACCGCTTGAAGGAATCTTCCACGTAACCAAACTAGACTTGTCACAATGGGGAATTGTTATGGCTGGAAGCTTCTCAATGATTATCATCGTCGAAATCGTTAAGTTTATTCAACGCAAACTCGGTTTTGACAAGAATGCGATTTAAGGGAGGTTTCGGATGTCAGCATATCAATTACCGACCGTATGGCAGGATGAAGCTAGTAATCAAGGAGCTTTTACGGGGCTAAACAGACCAACAGCAGGTGCCCGTTTCGAACAAAACTTGCCAAAAGGAGAACAAGCTTTTCAGCTTTATTCACTGGGAACACCAAATGGTGTGAAGGTTACTATCTTATTGGAAGAATTACTAGAAGCTGGTTTTAAGGAAGCGGCTTACGACTTGTATAAGATTGCTATCATGGATGGGGATCAATTCGGCTCAGACTTTGTGAAGCTCAATCCAAATTCCAAGATTCCAGCCTTATTGGACCAGTCAGGTACTGAAAACGTAAGAGTCTTTGAGTCTGCTCATATTCTTCTTTACCTTGCTGAGAAATTTGGAGCCTTTTTACCAAGTAATCCTGTGGAAAAGGTAGAAGTTTTGAATTGGCTATTCTGGCAAGCAGGTGCAGCACCTTTTCTAGGTGGGGGATTTGGACATTTCTTCAATTATGCTCCTGAAAAATTGGAATATCCTATTAACCGTTTTACGATGGAAGTGAAACGCCAGTTGGATTTATTGGATAAGGAATTGGCTCAGAAACCTTATATTGCAGGCAATGACTATACGATTGCAGATATTGCTATCTGGTCTTGGTATGGACAGTTAGTTCAAGGAAATCTTTACCAAGGTTCTGCAAAATTCTTGGATGCCTCAAGTTATCAAAATCTAGTAAAATGGGCAGAAAAAATTGCCAATCGTCCAGCTGTTAAGCGTGGCTTGGAAGTAACTTATAAAGAAATTAAATAGCAAAAAAGTCATCTTCGGATGGCTTTTTGCTACAGTTGAGGGAAAGGGTTTGCAGTTATCGGCTTTTGTGCTATAATTGCTATAATATAGTAAAAAGCAAGAGGAGTGTGAGGAAGTGGAAAAGAAAATTGTGAAGGATATCTTATTTTTATCTCAAGTGTCTCATCCGGCAAGTCAGGAGGACCTTTATCTTGCCAGAGATTTGCAGGATACACTCTTAGCAAATCGTGATACCTGTGTTGGTCTAGCTGCCAATATGATTGGGGTGCAGAAGCGCGTGATTATCTTTAATCTTGGCTTGGTTCCCGTGGTCATGTTTAACCCAGTGCTTCTGTCCTTTGAAGGATCCTATGAGGCAGAAGAAGGCTGTTTGTCCTTGGTAGGTGTGAGATCAACTAAGCGTTATGAAACCATAAGGCTTGCCTATCGTGACAGCAAGTGGCAGGAACAGACCATTACCTTGACAGGCTTCCCAGCTCAGATTTGCCAGCATGAGCTGGATCACTTGGAAGGACGAATCATTTAGGAGGAAAGCAAATGAAACGAATAGTCTTTGAACTTATTTTTATCGCAACGACCTGGTATATCTTTTTACCGCCCCTTAACCTGACCAGCTGGGAATTTCTCTTCTTCCTCTGTGGGCATTTGTTAGTTGTGGCAATCTTATTTGGCTTTGGCAAGGGGATAAACCTTGTCAAAACGGTTCATGTGCGCCACGGTAAGGCGGAAGCTGCCTTAAATCTTGAGGGTTTCAAAATCAATCGGTTAGGGAAAATTCTGTTAGCTTCGATTGGAGGAATTCTTCTCTTGGCAGCTTTGGTTTCCTTGGTAACTTCTAGCATGTTTCAGGCTAAAAATTATGCCAATGTAGTCACGGTTACGGAAAAAGACTTTACTGAATTTCCTAAGAGTGACACCAGTAAGGTTCCTATCCTAGATAGAAGTACTGCTGAAAAAATTGGAGACCGCTACTTGGGTTCCCTAACCGATAAGGTGTCGCAATACGTAGCGGCAGATACCTATACCCAATTGACAATTGATGGGAAACCTTATCGGGTCACACCACTAGAATATGCAGACCCTATCAAATGGTTTAACAATCAAGCCAAGGGAATCGGTGAGTATATCAAGGTGGACATGGTAACTGGAAATGCGGATTTGGTGGACTTGAAGACACCAATCAAGTATTCAGACTCGGAGTATTTTAACCGTGATGTCAAACGTCACCTGCGCTTGAAGTACCCGACCAAAATCTTTAAAACTCCATCTTTTGAGGTGGACGATGAGGGCAATCCTTTCTATGTAGCAACGGTTTACCAAAAGCAATTTGGACTTGCTGTTCCTCGTCCTGCTTCAGTCATTATCTTGGATGCTACAAATGGAGAAACCAAGGAATACAGCTTATCAGATGTTCCAGAATGGGTGGACAGGATCTATCCAGCAGAGGAAACCATTGAGCAAATCAACTACAACGGCAAGTACAAGGACGGTTTCTTGAATTCCATGATTTCCAAGAAAAACGTGACCCAGACTACCAATGGCTATAATTACTTGTCTATCGGTAATGACATCTATCTCTACACAGGTGTGACGTCGGCTAATGCGGATGAGAGTAATCTTGGTTTCATCCTTGAAAATATGCGAACAGGAGAAATTACTAAGTATAGCTTGGCTTCTGCGACAGAAGAATCAGCCCGTGAATCAGCAGAAGGTGCTGTTCAGGAGAAATCCTACAAAGCAACCTTCCCAATCCTCATCAACCTCAATGACAAGCCTCTCTACATCATGGGCTTAAAGGACAATGCTGGCTTGGTCAAAGAGTACGCCCTGGTAGACGCAGTCGAGTACCAAAATGTTATCGTTGCTACTACAGTGGAAGAGATGCTCAGCAAGTATGCCAATAAAAACGACCTTGAAATTGACAATGCAACGACAGAAAGCATCAAGGGAGTAGTAGCAGACCTCAAATCAGCTGTTATCAAGGGAGACACTGTCTACTTCTTTAAAGTTGATGGCAAGATATACAAGGTAAAGGCTTCAGTATCCGATGACCTTCCTTACCTTGAAAATGGTAAAACCTTCGAAGGTCAAGTAGGAAAAGACAATTATCTCAAGACCTTTAAAGTACAATAATACTCTTCGAAAATCTCTAGCTCTATCTGCAACCTCAAAACAGTGTTTTGAGCAGCCTGCGGCTAGTTTCCTAGTTTGCTCTTTGATTTTCATTGAGTATAAAATAGGTTTTTTTCAGAAAGTATATGTTATAATAAGGTAAATTAAGCCTAATGGAGGACAAAGAAATGGGTTTTTATTTGATGGTTGCTTCAATGCTACTCGGACTGCTCGCTTTGAAGATAGGTTTTTCTCAGTTCAAGGAGAAAAAAGATAAATTCTTATCTATCTTAACAAGTTTAGCTGGCACAGCCCTTGTTCTCGTGGCTGTCTGGTTGGGATGGCCCAAATAAATAGAAAAACCTCGGTCAAACCGAGGTTTTTCAAATGAATTTCTTGGTTGTGGCTAAAAAATATGCTACACTATCAATATGAAAATTTTAATCCCAACAGCAAAAGAAATGAACACAGACTTGCCAAGTATCGAGGCAATTTCTTTAAAACCAGAAAGTCAGGCCGTGCTTGATGCCTTGGCTCTCTATTCTGCCAGTCAATTGGAGAGTTTCTACAAGGTATCAGCTGAGAAAGCGGCGGAAGAATTTCAAAATATCCAAGCTTTGAAAAGGCAAACTACTCAACACTATCCAGCCTTGAAACTTTTTGATGGGCTTATGTACCGCAACATTAAGAGAGATAAGCTGACCGAGGCGGAACAAGATTATCTTGAAAATCATGTCTTCATTACCTCGACTTTGTACGGTGTTGTTCCAGCCTTGTCACCCATGGCTCCTCACCGTTTGGATTTTTTGATGAAATTAAAAGTCGCTGGTAAGACTTTGAAGAGCCATTGGAAGGCAGTCTATGATGAAGCTCTGAAGAAGGAAGAAGTGATTTTCTCTCTCTTGTCATCAGAGTTTGAGACTGTATTTTCTAAGGAAATCAGAGCAAAGATGGTGACCTTCAAATTCATGGAGGATAGAGGGGGTCAGCTGAAGATTCACTCAACTATCTCCAAGAAAGCGCGCGGGGCCTTTCTAACAGCTTTAATAGAAAATCAAGTACAAACTGTGGGGGAAGCACGTCGCTTGAACTTTGCTGGATTTGTTTACCGAGAAGATTTGTCACAACCACAGGGATTGGTTTTTGTAAAGGAAGTATAGAAATCAGATATTTTGTATTTGGCAATATGTATCATCAGCTGTTTTAGTTTATAAATGAGAAAAAAAGCGAACAAGCTAGTCTTCTGAGTGTCAGAAAAGTAGTCTTGTTCGCTTTTATTATGTTATACTCTTCGAAAATCTCTTCAAGTCACGTCAGCGTCGCCTTACCGTATATATGTCACTGACTTCGTCAGTTCTATCTACAACCTCAAAGCAGTGCTTTGAGCAGCTTGCGGCTAGCTTCCTAGTTTGCTTTTTGATTTTTATTGAGTGTTAGTTACTTGATAGCTTCGACCAAGTCTTGAGCTTGTTTTTCAAGTGAGTTTAGGACTGTTTCTTCAAGAACCAATTTTCCGTCTGCCCAGGCAGAGTCATTAACACGTGCAGCAGTGAAATCACCAACGCCTTGTGTACGGATAAATGGCAAGAGGTCTTTGTAGATAGCGAAAAGTTGATCGTGCCCTGCATTGGCTACAGATGATACTGTGACAAACTTGTCTTGAAGGGCAGAAACGCCACGTGTATCAGACAAGTCAAGGGCACGAGATAGCCAGTCAAGCAAGTTTTTCACTGTACCAGGGATAGAGAAGTTGTAGACTGGAGAGAAAATCCAGATAGCATCCGCAACGAGAACTGCTTCACGAGCAGCAGCTACAGCTGGATGTGTTGGAACTTCCAAATCTTGGCTGAAGAGAGGAAGGGCTGAATAATCAAGGTAGCTAACTTCCGCTTTACCAGCAAGTGCTTTCTCAGCTTCGAGCGCCATTTGGTGGTTGAAAGAACCTTGACGTAGTGATCCGACGATAAATAATACTTTTTTAGACATGATGTGTCTCCTTTTTCTTAAAATTTCGAGAACTCTCTCGTTGTTATAAAATATATTACAACAAAACAAAAGAACTTGCAAGAAATTTGCTCAGAGTTTATTTGAAAATTGTAAAATTTGGGAAACTCTAGTCATTTGTGACTGAAAAAGTAAGAACTGTTTCACTTTCAAAATCGGTTTTGTTTGAAGGGAGAAATAGAATTGGTTGCTCAAAGCACAGCTTTGAGGTTGCAGATAAAGCTGACGTGGTTTGAAGAGCTTTTCGAAGAGTATTCTTATATTCACTTGTAATAAAGCTTAATAGATGGTAAAATAGACGAGTGAAAAAAAGACAAAACAAAGCAAAAAATAATCTACTGTGGCAGTATGGTCTAGGGATGACGATTTTGTTTGTGGTTATCAGTGCTTCCTTTCTGTATATGGTTTCTCTTAGCATGAAACCCTATCAAACAGCTAAAAGTGAAGGAGAAAAATTAGCTCAGCAGTATGCAGGATTAGAGCAGGCTGATCAGGTTGATTTATACAATGGCTTGGAATCTTATTACAGCGTTCTTGGTCGTAATAAACAGCAAGAAGCGCTTGCTGTCCTGATTGGTAAAGATGACCATAAGATTTACGTTTATCAGCTAAATCAGGGTGTTTCACAAGAAAAAGCAGAAACGGTTTCTAAGGAAAAGGGAGCTGGCGAAATTGACAAGATTATCTTTGGCCGTTATCGAGACAAGCCAATCTGGGAAGTTAAGTCAGGATCTGATTTTTATCTAGTAGATTTTGAAACAGGAGCATTGGTCAATAAGGAGGGCCTATGAAACTATCCAACCGTGTTTTAGAAATGGAAGAAAGTGTGACTTTGGCTGCTGGAGCCCGTGCCAAAGCACTGAAGGCTGAGGGCAGAGATATTTTGTCTCTAACCTTGGGTGAGCCAGATTTCACTACTCCCAAAAATATCCAAGATGCCGCCATTGCATCGATTCGAGATGGGCGTGCTTCTTTTTATACAGTAACCTCAGGTCTGCCAGAGCTTAAGGCGGCGGTCAATAGCTACTTTGAGCGCTTTTACGGCTATTCTGTAGCGTCAAATCAAGTGACAGTCGCTGCGGGAGCCAAATATTCTCTCTATACCTTCTTTATGGCTGCGGTCAATCCAGGTGATGAAGTCATCATCCCAACCCCATACTGGGTTAGCTATGGAGATCAGGTCAAGATGGCAGAAGGCGTTCCCGTCTTTGTTTCTACTAAGGAAGACAATCACTTTAAGGTGACCGTAGATCAGTTAGAAGCAGCTCGCACTGACAAGACCAAGGTTTTGGTGCTGAATTCGCCATCTAATCCCACAGGTATGATTTACACCCGTGAGGAACTCTTGGCAATTGGAAACTGGGCTGTAGAAAATGATATTCTCATCCTAGCAGATGATATCTATGGCCGCTTGGTTTATAATGGTCATGAGTTCACACCGATTTCTAGCCTATCGGAAGCGATTCGCAAGCAAACAGTGGTCATCAATGGTGTTTCTAAAACCTATGCCATGACTGGTTGGCGGATTGGTTATGCCGTTGGAGAAGCAGACATTATCGCTGCCATGTCCAAGATTGCAGGTCAAACAACTTCGAATCCGTCAGCAGTAGCCCAATATGCAGCAGTTGAGGCTCTATCAGGTGAGCAAGATACTGTAGAAAGCATGCGTCAGGCCTTTGAGGAACGTCTTAATACCATCTATCCCCTCCTTGCAGAAGTGCCAGGATTTGAAGTGGTCAAACCGCAAGGGGCCTTCTATCTCTTCCCAAATGTCAAAAAGGCCATGGAGATGAAAGGCTACACGGATGTGACAGACTTTACAACTGTTATCTTAGAAGAAGCCGAAGTGGCCTTGGTAACAGGAGCTGGATTTGGAGCACCAGAAAATGTCCGCCTCAGCTATGCGACAGACCTAGACACGCTTAAAGAAGCAGTCGAACGCTTGAAAGCATTTATGGGTAGTGAGAATGATTGATCATTTTGAGATTAAGGTAAAGGATTTACAAATTTCAGAAGGATTTTATAGGAGTTTTCTCGCTCCTTTGGACTATAAATTGGCTTTTAAGACTAGTTCTCTAATTAGTTTTCTATCCCCGAACAGCCCTCATCCTGGTGGTGATTTTTGGCTGACTCAGGGAACACAAGATCCTGTTCATTTTGCTTTTTTAGCAGAAAATAAGGAAGAAGTTCAGGCTTGTTATGAGGCTGGCTTAGAGGCAGGTGGGCGAGACAATGGGGCTCCTGGTTATCGAAGTGAGCATCCGATTTACTATGCTGCTTTTATGATTGACCTGGATGGGAACAATATAGAGGTGGTTTGCCATAAAGAATAAAAAAGAAAAGGAAAAATAATGACAAAACGTGTAACGATTATTGACGTAAAAGACTATGTTGGTCAGGAAGTGACGATTGGCGCTTGGGTTGCCAACAAATCAGGAAAAGGAAAAATCGCTTTCTTACAATTGCGTGATGGAACAGCCTTCTTTCAAGGTGTGGCTTTTAAACCAAACTTTGTCGAAAAATTTGGTGAAGAAGTGGGACTTGAGAAGTTTGATGTTATCAAACGTTTGAGCCAAGAAACGTCTGTTTATGTGACAGGTATTGTCAAAGAGGACGAACGTTCTAAATTTGGCTATGAGTTGGACATCACAGACATCGAAGTGATCGGTGAATCTCAAGACTACCCAATCACACCAAAAGAACACGGAACAGACTTTTTGATGGATAACCGTCACTTGTGGCTACGCTCTCGTAAGCAAGTAGCTGTGTTGCAAATCCGTAACGCTATTATCTATGCAACTTATGAGTTCTTTGACAAGAACGGTTTTATGAAGTTTGACAGCCCAATTCTTTCAGGAAATGCGGCAGAAGATTCTACAGAACTCTTTGAAACTGACTACTTCGGAACGCCAGCCTACTTGAGCCAATCAGGTCAGCTTTACCTAGAAGCAGGGGCTATGGCTCTTGGTCGTGTCTTTGACTTTGGTCCAGTTTTCCGTGCTGAAAAATCAAAAACACGCCGTCACTTGACTGAGTTCTGGATGATGGATGCTGAGTACTCATACTTGACACATGATGAGTCGCTTGACTTGCAAGAAGCTTATGTGAAAGCTCTTCTACAAGGTGTTCTTGACCGCGCGCCTCAAGCCTTGGAAACCTTGGAACGTGATACAGAACTCTTGAAACGCTACATTGCAGAGCCATTCAAACGTATCACTTATGATCAAGCCATTGACCTCTTGCAAGAGCATGAAAATGATGAAGATGCTGACTACGAGCATCTTGAGCATGGTGATGACTTTGGGTCACCACACGAAACTTGGATTTCAAACCACTTTGGTGTGCCAACATTTGTCATGAACTATCCAGCAGCCATCAAGGCCTTCTACATGAAACCAGTTCCTGGAAATCCAGAGCGCGTGCTTTGTGCAGACTTGCTTGCTCCAGAAGGCTATGGAGAAATTATCGGTGGGTCTATGCGTGAGGAAGATTACGATGCCCTTGTCGCTAAGATGGATGAACTTGGCATGGATCGTACAGAATATGAATTCTACCTTGACCTTCGTAAATACGGTACAGTTCCACACGGAGGATTTGGTATCGGTATCGAACGTATGGTAACCTTCGCAGCAGGAACAAAACATATCCGTGAAGCTATTCCATTCCCACGTATGTTGCACCGTATCAAACCATAAGAACAGGAAAACGCCCATGTGGCGTTTTTTCGAATTCTAGTGTTTTTACTTGCGTAAAAAAATTTTTTCTAGTATAATAGTTTATTGTGAGCGAACCTCACTTACCCCTTGCAAAGTCTTGGGGTCATTAGACCAAAAGGAGGAACATATCAATGGCTAAATACGAAATTCTTTATATCATTCGTCCAAACATTGAAGAAGAAGCTAAAAACGCTTTGGTAGCACGTTTTGACTCTATTTTGACTGACAACGGTGCAACTGTTGTTGAATCAAAAACTTGGGAAAAACGTCGTCTTGCATACGAAATCCAAGATTTCCGTGAAGGACTTTACCACATCGTTAACGTTGAAGCAAATGACGATGCAGCTCTTAAAGAGTTTGACCGTCTTTCAAAAATCAACGCTGACATTCTTCGTCACATGATCGTCAAAATTGACGCGTAAGAAGGTAAACTATGATTAACAATGTTGTACTTGTAGGGCGTATGACACGTGACGCTGAGTTGCGTTATACCCCATCAAATGTAGCAGTTGCGACTTTTACTCTTGCAGTAAACCGTACATTTAAGAGTCAAAATGGTGAACGTGAGGCTGATTTTATCAATGTCGTTATGTGGCGCCAACAGGCTGAAAATCTTGCTAACTGGGCTAAAAAAGGCTCTCTTATTGGGATCACAGGTCGTATCCAGACTCGTAGTTACGATAACCAGCAAGGACAACGTGTCTACGTGACAGAGGTCGTGGCTGAGAATTTCCAAATGTTGGAAAGCCGTAGTGTGCGTGAGGGTCACACAGGTGGAGCTTACTCTGCACCAACTGCAAACTATTCAGCACCTACAAATTCAGTACCAGACTTTTCACGTAATGAAAATCCATTTGGAGCAACAAACCCATTGGATATTTCAGATGATGATTTACCATTCTAATGGACAACTAAACTTATAAAGGAGAAAAAACATGGCTCAACAACGTCGTGGCGGATTCAAACGCCGTAAAAAAGTTGATTACATCGCAGCAAACAAAATTGAATATGTTGATTACAAAGATACTGAGCTTCTTAGCCGTTTCGTTTCAGAACGTGGGAAAATCCTTCCTCGTCGTGTAACAGGAACTTCAGCTAAAAACCAACGTAAAGTAACAACAGCTATCAAACGCGCTCGCGTAATGGCTTTGATGCCTTTCGTAAACGAAGATTAAAGAAAAGACCCAGTTGGGTCTCTTTTCATGAGCTTGAAAACAAGAAAGCGAATTAAGACCCCAACGGGTCTTTTTTCACAAGCTTTGAAATGAGAGAGCGAGTTAGGCTCAGTGGCTCCCTTTTTACGAGTTTGAAAACAAGAGAACACATTAAAAGCACGATGGAGCTTTTTCATAAATATGTCTCTTTTCTCATCCAAGAAATTAAAATAAAAATGATAAACTTTTTGAAAATAGGGGATTTGCCTACTTTATGATATAATGGAAAGAGTTAGATTGAAAGAGGTAGTGAGATGGACGCGAAATTAAGATACAAGGCAAAGAAGATCAAGATTGTCTTTTTTGATATTGATGATACATTGCGGAATTCAAAGACAGGGTTTATTCCAACTACAATTCCCACTGTTTTTAAACAGTTGCGTGAAAAAGGAATTTTAACAGGAATCGCCTCTGGACGTGGCATTTTTGGTGTTGTTCCAGAGATTCGTGATCTCAAGCCTGACTTTTTTGTAACTTTGAATGGGGCTTATATCGAAGATAAAAAAGGTCAGGTCATTTATCAGCATCAGATTGAAAAGTCAGATGTTGAGGAGTATATCTCTTGGGCTAAGCAAGAAGGAATTGAGTATGGCTTGGTTGGGAGTCATGATGCCAAGTTGTCGACTCGCACCGATATGATGAGTGAAGCTATCAATCCAATTTATCCCGACTTAGATGTAGATCCCGATTTCCATGAAAAAGAAGATATCTATCAGATGTGGACTTTTGAAGATAAGGGAGATGACTTGCACTTGCCTGACAGTCTCTCAGACAAACTTCGCATGGTTCGTTGGCATCAACATTCGTCTGATATTGTGCCGATTTCAGGCTCCAAAGCGACGGGGGTGGAAAAGGTTGTGGAACACCTTGGCTTGAAACCAGAGAAGGTCATGGTTTTTGGAGATGGTCTCAACGACTTGGAACTCTTTGATTATGCTGGAATCAGCGTTGCCATGGGAATTTCTCATGATAAAATCAAAGAAAAAGCAGATTATATTACAAAAACATTAGAAGAAGATGGCATTTTTGCTGCCTTAGAAGTATTTGGTATGGTAGAAAAAGAATTGCATTTTCCACAAGTAGACATTGAAACAGTAGAAGGTCCTCTTGCGACTATTAAGACCAATCACGGAGACTTACGTATCAAGCTTTTCCCTGAACATGCTCCTAAAACAGTGGCTAACTTTGTATCTCTTTCAAAAGATGGCTACTATGATGGTGTCATTTTCCACCGTATTATCAAGGACTTTATGATCCAAGGTGGAGACCCAACTGGAACTGGTATGGGTGGCCAGTCAATCTACGGCGAATCTTTTGAGGATGAATTCTCAGAAGAGCTTTACAATATCCGTGGTGCTCTTTCCATGGCAAATGCTGGTCCAAATACCAACGGCAGCCAGTTCTTTATCGTGCAAAACCAACACCTACCTTATTCGAAGAAAGAAATTACTCGTGGTGGTTGGCCAGAACCGATTGCAGAAATCTATGCCAATCAAGGTGGGACACCTCACCTAGACCGCCGTCACACGGTTTTTGGTCAGTTAGCTGATGAAGCATCTTACGCTGTCTTGGATGCCATTGCTGCTGTTGAGACAGGAGCTATGGACAAGCCAGTTGAAGATGTTGTAATTGAAACTATTGAAATCGAGGACTAAGATGAAAATCGGTGATAAGCTAAAGGGGCGTATTACAGGGATTCAGCCCTACGGTGCCTTTGTTGAGTTAGAGACGGGTGATACGGGGCTGATTCACATTTCAGAGATTCGGACAGGATTTATTGAAAATATTCATGAAACCTTGAAAGTCGATGAAGAGGTTCAAGTTCAGGTAGTGGATTTAGATGAATTTACAGGGAAAGCCAGTCTTTCTATCCGCACTTTGGAGGAAGAAAAGTACCAGTTTCCTAGACGGAGACGCTTTTCAAGCGACCGCTTTAACTACGGCTTTGCTCCCTTTCGACGAATGCTACCAATCTGGACTGGAGAAGCCCTGCACCATTTAAAAAAGAAGAAGTAGTTTAGAGTTTTATATTTTTTGTAATGTTAATATAAATTTGCTATAATAGGACCATGGAAGAAGAACAATTATTAAAATCAGGAGAGCGCATTAACCAGCTCTTTTCGACAGATATCAAAATCATTCAAAATAGAGAGGTTTTTAGTTATTCGGTGGATAGTGTTCTCTTATCACGATTTCCACGTTTTCCTAAGAAGGGGTTGATTGTGGATTTTTGTGCTGGGAATGGAGCAGTGGGGCTTTTTGCTAGCACTCGTACTCAAGCACAGATATTGTCTGTTGAGATTCAGGAGCGTTTGGCGGATATGGCTGAACGCTCTGTCCGTTTGAATGGATTAGAGGAACAAATGCAGGTCATCTGCGATGATTTGAAAAATATGCCTGCTCACATTCAGGGGAGTAAGGTGGATATGATTTTGTGTAATCCACCCTATTTCAAGGTGGATCCTCATTCTAATCTGAACGAGAGTGAACATTATCTCTTGGCTCGGCACGAAATCACGACTAATTTGGAAGAAATCTGTCATAGTGCCCAGAGTATTCTCAAGTCTAATGGGCGTTTGGCCATGGTTCATCGTCCTGAACGACTTCTGGATATTTTGGATACGTTAAAACGACATAATCTAGCCCCTAAGCGCCTGCAGTTTGTTTATCCAAAAAGAGAAAAGGAAGCCAATATGCTTTTGATTGAGGCGATCAAGGATGGCTCAACAAGTGGCTTTAAGGTCTTACCTCCTTTGATTGTCCACAATGATGATGGCTCTTATACGCCCGAAATCGAAGAGATTTATTATGGATCATAAGGCTTATATGTACGTTCTGGAGTGTCGTGATGGATCCTACTATATAGGCTATACGACTGATGTGAGAAGACGCCTCGCTATCCACAATAGTGGGAAGGGAGCCAAATATACACGAGCACGCTTGCCAGTCAAACTTATCTATGCTCAAGGTTTTGCCAGTAAGGAAGAAGCCATGTCGGCTGAAGCTCTTCTCAAGCGTAAGAAGAGGCCACAGAAGGAAGAATTTTTATCTGAAAATCAAGATAGAAATTTACTCAGTTATTTTGAAGAATCGTGGGGAGTCCTTTGACTCCTCTTACCTTTGTCAAAAAGCGAAAAAAATGCTACAATAAAGAAAATAAACAAAATGAGGTATTATCATGTCCAAGATTCTAGTATTTGGTCACCAAAATCCAGACTCAGATGCCATCGGATCATCTGTAGCTTTTGCCTACCTTGCAAAAGAAGCTTACGGTTTGGATACGGAAGCTGTTGCCCTTGGAACTCCAAATGAAGAAACAGCCTTTGTCTTGAACTATTTTGGTGTGGAAGCACCACGTGTTATCACTTCTGTCAAAGCAGAGGGGGCAGAGCAAGTTATCTTGACTGACCACAATGAATTCCAACAATCTGTATCAGATATCGCTGAAGTAGAAGTTTACGGTGTTGTAGACCACCACCGTGTGGCTAACTTTGAAACTGCAAGCCCACTTTACATGCGTTTGGAGCCAGTTGGATCAGCGTCTTCAATCGTTTACCGTATGTTCAAAGAACATGGTGTAGCTGTGCCTAAAGAGATTGCAGGTTTGATGCTTTCAGGTTTGATTTCAGATACCCTTCTTTTGAAATCACCAACAACACACCCAACAGATAAAATCATTGCTCCTGAATTGGCTGAATTGGCTGGTGTGAACTTGGAAGAATATGGTTTGGCAATGTTGAAAGCTGGTACCAACTTGGCTAGCAAATCTGCTGAAGAATTGATTGACATCGATGCTAAGACTTTTGAACTCAACGGAAATAATGTCCGTGTTGCCCAAGTGAACACAGTTGACATCGCTGAAGTTTTGGAACGCCAAGCAGAAATTGAAGCTGCAATGCAAGCTGCCAACGAATCAAACGGCTACTCTGACTTTGTCTTGATGATTACAGATATCGTCAACTCAAACTCAGAAATCTTGGCTCTTGGTGCCAATATGGACAAGGTCGAAGCGGCTTTCAACTTCAAACTTGAAAACAATCATGCCTTCCTTGCTGGTGCCGTTTCACGTAAGAAACAAGTGGTACCTCAATTGACTGAAAGCTTTAATGCGTAAGATTTTGGGTGTCAGCTCAAAATCGGAAAGTCTAGTTTGCCTTATATCGAAAGGAGTTTCGGCTCCTTTTTTCTAGGAGTGAAGTATGTTAGAAAATGGCGATTTGATTTTTGTGAGAGATGGGTCAGACATGGGACAGGCCATCCAGACTTCCACAGGTAACTATAGCCATGTTGCCATTTATTTGGATGGGATGATTTATCATGCTAGTGGACAGGCTGGTGTTGTCTGTCAAGAACCGGCAGACTTCTTTGAGTCCAATCATTTATACGACCTCTATGTTTACCCAGAAATGGATATCCAGTCGGTGAAGGAAAGAGCTTGCAAACATCTTGGAGCACCCTACAATGCTTCTTTCTATCCAGATGCAGCTGGTTTCTACTGCTCCCAGTATATAGCAGAAATCCTACCTATTTTTGAAACTATTCCTATGAAATTTGGAGATGGGGAACAGGAGATTAGTGATTTTTGGAGGGAGTATTACATAGAACTAGGTCTGCCTGTTCCTCTGAACCAAGCTGGGACCAATCCTAGTCAGTTGGCAGCATCGCCTCTGTTACAATGTAAAGAAAGGAATCTTCGTGATTCAGATTTTTAATCCATCTCGTTTGACGAGACAGCCATTTTTGGAGAATTGATCCGCTATCTGGATCAGTATGAGGATGTGATTCTACGGGAAATTAAGGCTCAATTTTCAGATGTTGCAGTTGATAAACTCATGGAAGAGTATATAAAGGCAGGCTTGATTCTACGTGAAAATAAGCGCTATTACCTTAATTTTCCTACGCTTGAATCACTTGATAGTCTTGAACTGGATCAAGAGATTTTTGTCAGAGAAGCTAGTCCGGTCTATCAAGCCTTGTTGGAGCAGAGTTTTGAGACGGAATTGCGCAATCAAATCAATGCAGCTATTTTAGTTGAAAAGACGGACTTTGCGCGCATTAAAATGACCCTGTCCAATTATTTTTACAAGGTCAAACAGCAGTATCCTTTGACAGAAAAACAGCAGGAGCTCTATGACATTTTAGGAGATGTTAATCCTGAGTATGCCCTCAAGTATATGACGGCTTTTTTGTTGAAATTTCTCAAAAAAGACCAGCTTATGCAGAAATGCCGTGATATCTTTGTGGACAGTTTGGTTGTCTTAGGCTATATTGTGCAAAATGAAGATGGAAAGTATGAGTTGGCTATCGATTTTGATAAGGAGAGATTAACTTTCTACTTAGCGTGATTTCTTGTTTCTGAGCACATTGTTTGACTTTCCTTAGTATTCGGTATAAACTATATGTAACCGGTAACACATATCGGAATAAACTAAAGGAGACAATCATATGTCACTTGAAAACAAATTGGAACAAGCAACAGGCGCTGTCAAAGAAGGTTTTGGTAAAGTTACTGGAGACAGCAAGACAGAACTTGAAGGAGCTGTTGAAAAAACAGTTGCTAAGGCAAAAGACGTTGTAGAAGACGCAAAAGGTGCTGTAGAAGGTGCCGTTGAAGGTTTGAAAAACGTTTTTACTAAAGAATAGGAAAAAATCAAGGGTTTCATTTTCCCTTGATTTTTTCTATTCTTATAAATAATTTTCTGCGACGGCTGTATCTCCTGGGTAGGATTCTTTCTTGCCCTGGATGATTTGGTAACAATCGGCTCCCTTACCCGCAATAATAACTGCATCTAATTCGTGATTTGTGATAGCCATTGCCGCCTTGATGGCTTCTTGGCGATCCGCAATCTTTTCAACAGGATGATTGATGTAGCTACTAATTTCATCTGCAATGGCCATTGGGTCTTCATAGTTAGGGTCATCAGCAGTCAGAAAGACTTGAATCTCAGGGTGTTGATTGAGGAGGAGGCCAAAGTCCTTACGACGACTTTCTCCCTTGTTTCCTGTTGATCCCAGAACCAGAGCAATCTTTCCGGTTTGATGAGTTTCAACCACATTGATGAGTTTTTTCAGACTATCCCCATTGTGGGCATAGTCGATGAAGACCTTGGCTCCATTTTTCTGAGTGAGGACTTCCATACGACCAGGAACGCGGGTTGCAGCGATGCCTTTTTTGATGTCCTCAAGACTTGCTCCGAGACGGAGACAAGCAAGTCCAGCAGCAACTGCATTTTCTTGGTTGAAGTTGCCAATGAGTTGGATATCATAATCTCCAGCGAGTTTACCCGTAGCTGAAAAGCTAAAGGCTTTGGAATTCTCGATTTGGTTATCAAATTGGCTACCATAGAAATCATGGTCTTGATCTTCAACCTGTTCTTTCAAGACTGAGAAGTGGTCCATGTCACTGTTAATGATGACTGCTCGGCTATTTTCCATCAAGAGACGCTTGTGGTAGAAATAGTCTTCAAAGCTAGGGTGTTCAATCGGGCCGATATGGTCTAGGCTGATATTTAGGAAAACTCCCACATCAAAGGTTAGACCATAGACACGTTTGACCAGATAGGCTTGACTGGAGACTTCCATGATGAGGTGGGTACGGTCATTTTGCACAGCCTGATTCATCATGTCAAAGAGGTCAATACTCTCAGGGGTTGTCAACGCTGACTTAAAGAAAGTCTCTCCATCAAGAGTTGTGTTCATGGTCGACAACATAGCAGGTCGATGCCCTTGAGATAAGATGTTATAGGCGAAATAGGCTGCTGTTGTCTTACCCTTAGTACCAGTAAAGGCAAGGAGTTTGAGTTTTTCCTGTGGATTACCATAGAACTCCATGGCAATCAAACTCATGGCTTTCTTTATATCGTTCACAATGATGACAGGGATACCGACTTCGTAGTCCTTTTCAGCTATATACCAAGCTAAGCCTTGTGTTATAGCAGAAAGAAGGTATTCTTTTTTAAAGGCAGCGCCTTTTGCAAAAAAAAGAGTGTCTTCTGTTACTTTTCGGCTGTCGTAGCTGATGCTATCAAAAACAACTTTGCTGTAGTTGTAGTGGTAATGACCTTGGTCAATAATTTCGCGAAAAAGGCCATCTTTCTTTAAAATATCTAATACAGTTTCAATTTTTATCATACTTTCTATTATAAACCGAAAGTCGCAAATTTACAAGTAACAAGGAAAAGTTTATAATGGAAGATAAGGAGTTTTTCCTAGTTATCAAAATTGAATGAGGAATCTATGTCGCACGAAAACAATCACCAGCAGGCCCAGATGTTACGGGGGACTGCTTGGCTAACGGCTAGTAACTTTATCAGTCGCCTACTCGGGGCTGTTTACATTATCCCTTGGTACATCTGGATGGGGGCTTATGCAGCTAAGGCAAATGGTCTCTTTACCATGGGTTACAATATCTATGCTTGGTTCTTGTTGGTTTCAACAGCGGGGATTCCAGTTGCGGTGGCCAAGCAAGTTGCCAAGTATAATACCATGCGAGAAGAAGAGCATAGCTTTGCCCTGATTCGGAGCTTCTTAGGCTTTATGACAGGACTAGGCCTGGTTTTTGCTTTAGTCTTGTATGTCTTTGCTCCTTGGCTAGCAGACTTGTCTGGCGTGGGCAAAGACTTGATCCCAATCATGCAAAGCTTGGCTTGGGGAGTCTTGATTTTCCCGTCTATGAGTGTTATCCGAGGATTTTTCCAAGGGATGAATAACCTCAAACCCTATGCCATGAGCCAAATTGCTGAGCAGGTCATTCGTGTTATCTGGATGCTCCTAGCAACCTTTATCATTATGAAGCTCGGTTCAGGAGATTATCTAGCAGCCGTTACCCAATCAACCTTTGCTGCCTTTGTCGGTATGGTAGCCAGTTTTGCAGTCTTGATTTATTTCCTTGCCCAAGAAGGTTCACTCAAAAGAGTCTTTGAAACAGGAGATAAGATTAACAGTAAGCGTCTCTTGGTTGATACCATTAAGGAAGCCATTCCTTTTATCCTGACAGGGTCTGCCATCCAGCTCTTCCAGATTTTGGATCAGCTGACCTTTATCAATAGTATGAGCTGGTTTACCAACTACAGCAATGAGGACTTGGTTGTCATGTTTTCTTATTTCTCAGCCAATCCTAATAAAATCACGATGATTTTGATTTCTGTAGGGGTTTCGATTGGGAGTGTTGGTTTGCCACTTTTGACGGAAAACTATGTCAAGGGGGACTTGAAAGCAGCTTCTCGTCTCGTTCAGGACAGTCTCACCCTACTCTTTATGTTCTTGCTACCAGCAACGGTTGGAGTGGTTATGGTAGGAGAACCTCTTTATACGGTCTTCTATGGTAAGCCAGATAGTTTGGCTCTGGGCTTATTTGTCTTTGCAGTTTTGCAGTCTATTATTTTAGGCTTGTACATGGTCTTGTCTCCAATGCTTCAGGCCATGTTCCGCAACCGCAAGGCCGTTCTCTATTTTATCTATGGTTCTATTGCCAAGCTAGTCTTGCAACTACCTACCATCGCCCTCTTCCACAGTTATGGTCCTTTGATTTCAACAACCATTGCTCTCATCATTCCTAACGTCTTGATGTATCGGGATATTTGTAAAGTAACTGGTGTCAAGCGCAAGGTGATTTTGAAGCGAACCATTTTAATCAGTTTGCTGACCCTAGTCATGTTTCTGTTAATAGGAACCATCCAGTGGCTGTTAGGATTTTTCTTCCAACCAAGTGGACGTTTGTGGAGCTTCTTTTATGTAGCTCTTGTCGGTGCCATGGGGGGTGGACTTTATATGGTTATGAGTCTGCGTACCTATTTATTAGATAAGGTAATAGGAAAAGCCCAAGCAGATCGCCTGCGAGCAAAATTTAAGCTTTCGTAAGGTAGCATTTATAAATAAAAGGAATAAGTTGAACAATCTTTTAGGAGAACTTGAAGCTTATTCCTTTTTTAGCGTAAAAATAGCTAAAATTATATTTCAAAAATAGAAAATGAGGCTTTTTTCGATTTTTTGGAAAAAATCATTGACTAAACAAACTAAACGTTGTATAATAAAACAAATATTTAAAGCAGGAGGTTCCGGAAATGAAAAGGTCTAAGAGCAAATATCTAACCTTGGCAGGTCTTGTCCTGGGTACAGGAGTTTTATTGAGCGCGTGTGGAAATTCTAGCACGGCGTCAAAAACATACAACTATGTTTATTCAAGTGATCCATCTAGCTTGAACTATCTAGCAGAAAACCGCGCAGCAACATCCGATATTGTTGCAAATTTGGTAGACGGGTTATTAGAAAATGACCAATATGGGAATATTATTCCATCATTAGCAGAGGATTGGACTGTTTCTCAGGACGGTTTGACCTATACCTACAAACTTCGTAAGGATGCCAAGTGGTTTACTTCTGAGGGAGAAGAATATGCGCCTGTAACTGCCCAGGATTTTGTGACAGGTTTGCAATATGCAGCTGATAAAAAATCAGAAGCCTTGTATCTAGTGCAGGACTCTGTTGCTGGTTTGGATGACTATATCACTGGTAAAACAAGCGACTTTTCAACTGTCGGTGTCAAGGCACTTGATGACCAAACGGTTCAATATACTTTGGTTAAACCAGAACTTTACTGGAATTCAAAAACACTTGCAACGATACTTTTTCCTGTTAATGCAGATTTCCTGAAATCAAAAGGGGATGATTTTGGGAAGGCGGATCCATCTAGTATTTTGTACAATGGACCTTTCTTGATGAAAGCACTTGTCTCAAAATCTGCTATTGAATATAAGAAAAACCCTAATTACTGGGATGCTAAGAATGTCTTTGTAGACGATGTGAAATTGACCTACTATGATGGTAGCGACCAAGAATCACTGGAACGTAATTTTACAGCTGGTGCTTATACTACGGCTCGTCTTTTTCCTAACAGCTCCAGCTATGAAGGGATTAAAGAAAAATACAAAAACAATATCATCTATAGTATGCAAAATTCAACTTCATATTTCTTTAATTTTAACCTAGATAGGAAGTCTTACAATTATACTTCTAAAACAAGTGACATTGAAAAGAAATCGACTCAGGAAGCAGTTCTCAATAAAAACTTCCGTCAGGCTATCAATTTTGCTTTTGACAGAACATCTTATGGGGCTCAGTCTGAAGGGAAAGAAGGTGCAACAAAGATTTTGCGTAACCTAGTGGTTCCTCCAAACTTTGTCAGTATCAAGGGAAAAGACTTTGGTGAAGTTGTAGCCTCTAAGATGGTCAACTATGGTAAGGAATGGCAAGGTATCAACTTTGCGGATGGTCAAGACCCTTACTACAATCCTGAGAAAGCCAAGGCTAAGTTTGCGGAAGCTAAGAAAGAACTCGAAGCAAAGGGTGTTCAATTCCCAATCCACTTGGATAAGACTGTGGAAGTAACAGATAAAGTAGGCATACAAGGAGTTAGTTCTATCAAACAATCAATTGAATCTGTTTTAGGTTCTGATAATGTAGTGATTGACATTCAGCAATTAACATCAGATGAGTTTGACAGTTCAGGCTACTTTGCTCAAACAGCTGCTCAGAAAGACTATGATTTATATCATGGCGGTTGGGGACCTGATTATCAAGACCCGTCAACCTATCTCGATATTTTTAATACTAATAGTGGAGGATTTCTGCAAAATCTTGGACTAGAGCCTGGTGAGGCCAATGACAAGGCTAAGGCAGTTGGACTGGATGTCTATACTCAAATGTTGGAAGAAGCTAATAAAGAGCAAGATCCAGCCAAACGTTATGAGAAATATGCTGATATTCAAGCTTGGTTGATTGATAGTTCTTTAGTTCTTCCAAGTGTTTCGCGTGGGGGAACACCATCATTGAGAAGAACCGTACCATTTGCTGCTGCCTATGGTTTAACCGGTACAAAAGGGGTTGAATCATATAAATACCTCAAAGTACAAGATAAGATTGTCACAACAGACGAATATGCAAAAGCCAGAGAAAAATGGTTGAAAGAAAAAGAAGAATCCAATAAAAAAGCCCAAGAAGAATTGGCAAAACATGTCAAATAAAATCTAATTGTAGATAAGTTTGTGTAAGAAGTCTTTGTGCTTAAAAACGCATAATATCAGGTATATAAAATCCTAGATGTTATGCGTTTTGTTATAGGAAGATTTATTAGATTTTATCCTCAAATTGAGTTATTCCCGACTTTATCCGTTGAAATATTATAAGGAGTATTTATGAAATTAAAATTATTAAGAGTAGATACTAAGGTGATTATGGGGAGTTTCTTACTTGTTCTGTCTAGTCTACTTGCTTTGTTGCTTCCCCTTATCTTAAAGGGTTTAATAGATGGGAGTTCTATTGAAAATATAGGTTCCAAAGTATTTCAATCGTTTTTGATTTTTATTGGTCAAGCCTTGTTTTCTTCTATTGGTTACTATCTGTTTAGTCAATCGGGTGAAAAAAAGATAGCAAAAATCAGGAAAAAAGTGATAGAGGGGTTGATTTATGCAGAGAAATCCTTCTTTGATAAGAGCCAAAGTGGGGAGTTGACTTCTGCCATTGTCAATGACACGAGTGTCATTCGTGAGTTTTTAATTACGACTTTCCCAAATATTATTCTGAGTTTAGTTATGGTACTTGGTTCCATTGTAGTCTTATTTAGTCTTGATTGGAATCTTTCTCTACTTTTATTCATCACTCTTCCTTGTATGATGTTTATTATCTTGCCCCTTTCCAATATCAGTGAAAAGTATAGTCGTCGTTTACAGGAGGAAATCGGATTTTTAACAGGGCAATTGACTGAAAAGATTCAAGAACATGAATTAATTAAGACTAACCAAGCAGAGAAAAGTGTACAGGATGTTTTGGATAATTGTATTGAAAGGGTACAAAACAATTCACTGAAATCAGATAGGGTTACTTCTTTTGAGACCCCGTTTGCTCTCTTATTTATCTTTGCGACTATAGCTGTGATGCTAACCTATGGGGGTTATCGGGTCAGCGCAGGATATATATCTGTGGGAACCTTGGTTTCGTTTTTGATTTACCTCTTTCAATTACTTAATCCTATTAGTAATATAGCTAATTTTGTAACTGTTTATTCTAGGAGCAAGGGATCTTCAGTTGCACTGGAGAACTTGCTTGCAGTTCCTAAAGAAAAATTTGAGTGAGGAAAATCGGTATCAGGACAAGGGTTGAATTTTAACCATGTCTATTTTGGTTATGATGAAAATCGACCTGTCTTAAAGGATATTACTTGTTCAATTTTCAAGGGGCAAAAAATTGCTTTTGTTGGACCATCTGGATCAGGAAAATCAACGATTGTGCGTTTGTTAGAGCGGTTTTATAAACCGCTTTCAGGAGATATTCTAATGGAGCAATCAAGTATATATGATTTTAACTTAAAAGAATGGAGAAGTAAAATCGCTTGGGTTTCACAAAATAATGCAGTCTTATCTGGCAGTATTCGTGACAATCTTTGTCTCGGTTTGAATCGCTTAGTAACTGATGATGAATTGATGAAAGTGCTAGACTTAGTATCACTAGGTGATGAGATTCGCTCCATGAAAGAGGGACTAGATACTGAAGTTGGTGAACGCGGACGACTCTTGTCAGGGGGGCAAAGCCAAAGACTTCAAATAGCTAGAGCCTACTTAAAAGATGCTGAAATTCTTATATTTGATGAAGCCACTGCTAATCTTGATGCGGATTCTGAGTATGCGATTATCAGTAGCCTCTATTCTGTATTAAAGGAGAAGACGGTTGTGATTATAGCGCATCGTTTGTCAACGGTAAAAGATGTGGATTGTATTTTCTTCTTAGAGGAGGGGAAAATCACTGGCTCAGGAACTCATAAGGAACTACTGGAAAATCATGAGCGTTATGCTCGTTTTGTGCAGGAGCAAATGATAGAGTGAAGGTGTCTTTTGAGATTCACCATTTTATAGTCTATTAAAGGGAGCAGGAAAAACTCCCTTTTTATATAGTTTGAAACTATAACTAGCTCTTGAAAAGAAGAAAATGAGTTGATGAAAATAAGTGGTACAATAGTTACTATAGATTTGGAGGTATTGTATGAGCAAGGAATTACACATTAACACAATTTTGGCCCAGGCGGGTATTAAGTCAGATGAAGCGACAGGTGCATTGGTGACACCGCTTCATTTTTCAACGACCTATCAGCATCCAGAGTTTGGTCGATCTACTGGGTTTGACTATACGCGCACTAAAAATCCAACTCGTAGTAAGGCTGAGGAAGTCTTGGCGGCTATTGAGTCAGCAGACTATGCCCTAGCGACTAGCTCAGGGATGTCAGCTATTGTACTGGCCTTTAGCGTCTTTCCAGTAGGAAGTAAGGTCTTGGCAGTGCGTGATCTTTACGGTGGTTCTTTTCGCTGGTTTAACCAAGTGGAGCAGGAAGGTCGTTTCCATTTTACCTATGCCAATACAGAAGAAGAGTTGATTGCCGAGTTAGAAAAGGATGTGGATGTTCTCTATATCGAAACCCCAACCAATCCCTTGATGTTGGAATTTGATATCGAAAAACTAGCAAAATTGGCTCATGCTAAGGGTGCCAAAGTGGTGGTGGACAATACCTTCTATAGCCCTATCTACCAACGTCCGATTGAAGATGGAGCAGATATCGTTCTCCATTCAGCAACCAAGTATCTAGCAGGCCACAATGATGTCTTGGCTGGAGTGGTTGTGACCAATAGTTTAGAACTATACGAGAAGCTTTTTTACAATCTCAATACAACAGGGGCAGTCTTGTCTCCATTTGACAGCTACCAGTTGCTTCGTGGTCTCAAGACCTTGTCTCTTCGTATGGAGCGCTCAACAGCTAACGCCCAAGAAGTGGTTGCCTTTTTGAAGGATTCTCCAGCAGTTAAGGAAGTTCTCTACACTGGTCGTGGAGGCATGATTTCCTTTAAAGTAGCCGATGAAACACGCATTCCTCATATTTTGAACAGTCTCAAGGTCTTCTCTTTTGCGGAAAGTTTGGGTGGAGTGGAAAGTCTTATTACTTATCCAACGACTCAAACTCATGCTGATATTCCAGCAGAAGTACGCCATTCTTATGGTTTGACAGATGACCTTTTGCGTTTGTCTATTGGGATTGAGGATGCTAGAGATTTGATTGCAGATTTGCGCCAAGCCTTATAAGGATAAGACAAAGATGGGAAAATATGATTTTACAAGCCTGCCCAACCGTTTAGGGCACCATACCTATAAATGGAAAGAAACAGAAACGGATAGTGAAGTTCTACCAGCTTGGATAGCGGATATGGACTTTGTGGTCTTGCCTGAAATCCGCCAAGCCGTGCAAACTTACGCAGACCAACTGGTTTATGGTTATACCTATGCCAGTGAAGACTTAATTAAGGAAGTTCAAAAGTGGGAAGCTACACAATACGGTTACAACTTTGACAAAGAGGCTCTTGTCTTTATCGAGGGTGTGGTACCAGCCATCTCAACAGCTATTCAAACCTTTACAAAAGAAGGCGAGGCGGTTTTAATTAACACGCCTGTCTACCCACCCTTTGCTCGCAGTATCAAGTTGAATAATCGTAGATTGATTACTAATTCCTTAGTGGAAAAGGATGGTCTGTTTGAGATTGACTTTGACCAACTTGAAAAGGATTTGGTGGAAGAGGAGGTTAAACTCTATATTCTTTGCAACCCTCACAATCCTGGTGGACGTGTTTGGGAAAAAGAAGTGTTGGAGAAGATTGGCCAACTCTGCCAAAAACACGGTGTTTTGTTAGTTTCGGATGAGATTCACCAAGATTTGACCCTCTTTGGTCACAAACACCAGTCTTTCAATACCATCAATCCTGCCTTCAAAAATTTTGCTATTGTCTTGAGCAGTGCCACTAAAACATTTAATATTGCTGGAACAAAAAATTCCTATGCAGTCATTGAAAATCCTAAGTTGAGACTGGCTTTCCAGAAACGCCTGTTGGCCAATAATCAGCATGAAATTTCAGGCTTGGGTTATTTGGCGACAGAAGCTGCCTATCGATACGGTAAAGATTGGCTAGAGGAACTCAAGCAAGTCTTTGAAGACCACATCAATTATGTGGTGGATCTATTTGGAAAAGAGACTAAAATCAAGGTCATGAAACCGCAAGGTACCTACTTGATTTGGCTTGACTTTTCAGCTTATGACCTGACTGATGAAACATTGCAAGAGTTGTTGAGAAATGAAGCCAAGGTTATCCTCAACCGTGGTTTGGATTTTGGAGAGGAAGGAAGTCTCCATGCCCGCATCAATATAGCTATGCCCAAATCTCTGTTGCAAGAAGTCTGTCAGCGGATTGTGGCTACTTTTGCCAAACGTTAAAAATCCAGCCTTCTAGGAGAAAAGTCTTCCTAGAAGGCTATTTTCATAGGAGAAAATATGGTATAATAAAAAGATAAGGTAAAGGTGAAAATATGGCTAAATTGATTCCGGGGAAAGTTCGTATCGAAGGTGTTGCCCTTTATGAAACTGGTAAGGTTGATATCATCAAGGAAAAGAACAATCGGCTCTACGCTCGCGTTGCAGAAGAAGAACTGCGCTATAGTTTAGAGGATGATTTGGTTTTTTGTGCCTGTGATTTTTTTCAAAAGAGGGGCTACTGTGTGCATTTGGCAGCGCTAGAGCATTTTCTGAAAAATGATGAGCGTGGTCAGGAAATCTTGTGGAGTCTGGAAGAAGGTCATGAAGAAAAAGAGGCTGTTGAAACCAAGGTGACCTTGGGTGGCAAGTTTTTGGATCGAATTTTATCTCCAAAATCAGAATGCGCCTATGAGTTATCAGCTGTGGGTCAGGTGGAAGCAGGAACCAATCATATCTTGTGGACTCTGAGAATCGGCCAAATCAATAGCCAAAAATACTATGTCATTCGGGATATTCCACTTTTTTTAAGGATTGTCGAGCAGAGAAAGTCGTATATGATTGGCAAGATTTATGAGGAGTCTCTTTCTTGGGAAGCCTTTGATGATGCCAGCCAAGAACTTTTGACTTTCTTGCACGGACTAACGGAGGAAGGGCTGGTTCCAGACCTCTTTTTCCAAAACCAAGGTCGGCACCTCTTTTTCCCTCTGACCTTTTTTGAGCAGGGTGTGAATTTACTGATGGCCTTGCCCCATTTTCAATTTGACCATCAAGTGGATAGCTACCAAACCCTGCTTTTTCAGGATATGCATGCTGATGCCAATCTATTTGCCTTTACAGTAACAGAATACTCGGATTATTTTGAAATGGAAATCAGTGAGAGTCCTAGGGTTAATGTCTTTTATCAGGGAGCAGTACTTTTCCATAAAGGTCAGGTTTATTTTTTAACAGACCAGCAGATGCGTCTTCTCAAGGAAATTAAAGTGTTACCTGTGGGTCAACAAGGAAAGAAATACTTGCAATTTGATAGCAGTGATCGAGACAAATTGGCCTCCTGTCTGACTCTTTTTATCCAGATGGGCACCGTTTCAGCTCCAGAACGTCTACAAATCAAAACTTTTGCGCCCTCTTTTTACTTTGACAGGGAAGAAGATAATCGGATTCGTTTAGAAATTCAGTTTGATTATGGAAATAGACAGGTATCTAGCCGACAAGAGCTAGAAGAATTACCATTTTCAAGTGACGCGGACTTAGAAGAAAGAATTTTCCAAGTCTGTTTGGCTGCGGGCTTTGAAGCCGATTTTCAATCTTGGCGTCAGGCCTTAAAAGCGGAGTCTGTCTATCATTTTTTTCATGATATCATTCCAGTCTTTGAAAAACTCGGGCATGTTGACCTATCAGATAAACTAGAAGAGCTTTATAGCCTAGCGAGTCCTCAGGTGCAGATTGCCTCCAAGGGAGGTCTCTTGGAAATCCAGTTTGATTTTCAAAATATTGCCCAGGAGGAAATCGACCAAGCCATGCAGGCCTTGGTTGCCAATCAGGATTTTTATATTGATTCGTCTAATCAAGTTTACTTTTTCGATGAAGAAACCAAGAAAATTCGGCAAAATCTACAGGAACTGGGGCAATTTGAATTAAAAGATGGGACCTTGCAGGCTCGGAAATCCTTGGCCTACAGTTTAGCTCATCTCTTTGAAGGGCGAGACCGTGTTTCTTTTTCACAAGAATTCCAGAATCTGGCCCAGGATTTGACACATCCAGAGGACTTTCCTCGACAGGCAACTCAGGTTCAGGCTGACTTGCGAGATTATCAGGAAAAGGGAATTGGCTGGTTGCAGATGCTCCATCATTATGGTTTTGGTGGGATTTTGGCTGATGATATGGGACTTGGGAAAACCCTTCAGACCATTGCTTTTTTGACTAGTCAAGTGACAAAAGAAAGTCGGGTTTTGATTCTCGCTCCGTCAGGTTTGATTTACAACTGGGCAGATGAGTTTCAGAAATTTGCCCCACAGTTGGATGTGGCTGTTGTTCATGGTTTGAAAGCAAGTCGTGAGGAGATTCTTGCCGAGAGCCATCAAATCTATGTGACTAGCTATGCCACCTTCCGTCAGGACAGTGAGTTTTATCAGGGGATGGCCTTTGACTTCCTTTTCTTAGATGAGGCTCAGGTCATGAAAAATGCCCAGACCAAGATTGCCCAGACCTTGAGACAATTTGTGGTGCCGTCGGTCTTTGCCTTGTCAGGAACTCCGATTGAAAACCATCTGGGTGAGTTGTGGTCTATTTTCCAAATCGTCATGCCCGGACTTTTGCCAAGCAAGAAAGAATTTATGAAATTGCCAGCAGAGCGAGTGGCTCAGTTTATCAAGCCTTTCGTGATGCGACGCAAGAAAGAAGAAGTTCTGACTGAATTGCCAGACTTGATTGAGGTGGTTTATAAAAATGAACTGGAAGACCAGCAAAAGGCTATTTACCTTGCCCAGTTACAACAGATGCGAGACCATCTGGCTCAAGTGTCAGAACAGGAATTTCAGCGAAGTCGTGTGGAAATTTTATCTGGTTTGATGCGCTTGCGTCAAATATGTGACACTCCTGCCCTGTTTATGGAAGATTATCAGGGAGCCAGCGGCAAACTAGATAGTCTCCGAGACCTACTGGTACAGGTGGCAGACGGCGGACACCGTGTCTTGATTTTCTCTCAGTTCAAGGGAATGTTGGAAAAAATTGAACAAGAACTGCCAGACTTGGGCCTGACATCCTTTAAAATTACGGGTTCAACCCCAGCCAAGGAAAGACAAGACATGACCAAGGCCTTTAACCAAGGAGAAAGAGATGCCTTTCTGATTTCCCTCAAGGCTGGTGGGGTCGGTCTGAACCTGACAGGTGCAGATACAGTGATCTTGGTTGACCTTTGGTGGAATCCTGCGGTGGAAGCGCAAGCCATTGGCCGTGCCCATCGGATGGGTCAGGAAGAAACGGTTGAGGTCTATCGCTTGGTGACCAAGGGAACCATTGAAGAAAAAATTCAGGAACTCCAAGAACAAAAGAAACATCTGGTGTCACAAGTATTGGATGGCACAGAGTCACGTGGTAGTCTGACCCTAGCAGAAATTAGAGAAATTTTGGGAATTTCTGAAGCCAGCACTTGAAAAATCAAGACAATACGCTATAATGAAGTGTTGAAAGGAAATAGAAAATGAAACAAGAACGATTTCCATTGGTGTCAGATGACGAGGTCATGTTGACTGAAATGCCAGTCATGAATCTCTATGATGAGTCTGATCTGATCAGTAATATCAAGGGTGAGTATCGAGATAAAAATTATTTAGAATGGGCTCCTATTACTGAAGAAAAACCAGTAAAACCGATTGAAAAGCAAGTCGAAAAACCTAAAAAGGCTCCTTTAGGGGTTAAAAAAGAAGGAAAGAGCTATGCGGAGGTGGCGCGTGAAGAAGCGCGTGCGGACTTGAAAAAGAAACGCTCTGCTAACTACCTAACTCAGGATTTCAGCCTTGCGAGACGTCATTCTCAGCCCAGTCTAGTTAGACAGGGCAATCAACCGACAACTCCTTTCCAAAAGGAAAATCCTGGTGAATTTGTCAAATATAGCCAAAAATTGACCCAGTCTCATTATATCTTGGCGGAAGAAGTTCATTCTATCCCTACCAAGAATGAAGAAGTGTCAGCACCTGCTCCAAAGAAAAACAATTATGATTTTCTAAAGAAGAGCCAAATCTACAATAAAAAAAGTAAACAAACAGAACAAGAACGTCGGGTTGCCCAAGAGTTGAATCTGACCAGAATGACAGAATAGGGGAGAAAACATGTCAAAGACATATCATTTTATCGGAATTAAGGGATCAGGGATGAGTGCCTTGGCCTTGATGTTGCACCAGATGGGGCACAAGGTTCAGGGATCAGATGTTGAAAAGTACTACTTTACCCAACGCGGTCTTGAGCAGGCAGGAATTACCATTCTTCCTTTTGATGAAAAGAATCTAGACGGTGATATGGAAATTATCGCTGGAAATGCCTTTCGTCCAGATAACAACGTCGAAATTGCCTATGCGGACCAAAATGGTATCAGCTACAAACGTTACCATGAGTTTCTAGGTAGCTTTATGCGTGACTTTGTTAGCATGGGAGTAGCAGGAGCACATGGAAAAACTTCAACGACAGGTATGTTGTCTCATGTCTTGTCTCACATTACAGATACCAGCTTCTTGATTGGAGATGGGACAGGTCGTGGTTCGGCTAATGCCAAATATTTTGTCTTTGAATCTGACGAATATGAGCGTCACTTCATGCCTTACCACCCAGAATACTCTATTATCACCAACATTGACTTTGACCATCCAGATTATTTCACAAGTCTCGAGGATGTTTTCAATGCCTTTAACGACTATGCCAAACAAATTACCAAGGGTCTTTTTGTCTATGGTGAAGATGCTGAATTGCGTAAGATTACGTCTGATGCACCAATTTATTATTATGGTTTTGAAGCTGAAGGCAATGACTTTGTAGCTAGTGATCTTCTTCGTTCAACAACTGGTTCAACCTTCACCGTTCATTTCCGTGGACAAAACTTGGGGCAATTCCACATTCCAACCTTTGGTCGTCACAATATCATGAATGCGACAGCCGTTATTGGTCTTCTTTACACAGCAGGATTTGATTTGAACTTGGTGCGTGAGCACTTGAAAACATTTGCCGGTGTTAAACGTCGTTTCACTGAGAAAATTGTCAATGATACAGTGATTATCGATGACTTTGCCCACCATCCAACAGAAATTATTGCGACCTTGGATGCGGCTCGTCAGAAATACCCAAGCAAGGAAATTGTAGCAGTCTTTCAACCGCATACCTTTACAAGAACCATTGCCTTGTTGGACGACTTTGCCCATGCTTTAAACCAAGCAGATGCTGTTTATCTAGCGCAAATTTATGGCTCGGCTCGTGAAGTAGATCATGGTGACGTTAAGGTAGAAGACCTAGCCAATAAAATCAACAAAAAACACCAAGTGATTACTGTTGAAAATGTTTCTCCACTCCTAGACCATGACAATGCTGTTTACGTCTTTATGGGAGCAGGAGACATCCAAACCTATGAATACTCATTTGAGCGTCTCTTGTCTAACTTGACAAGCAATGTTCAATAGGATGTTCCCATGGAAATTCCAATTAAGATCATTCAGGCAAGCAAGTCTGATTTGCCTGAGATAGGGGCACTTCAGACCTCGTCTTTTCCAGCTGAAAAGCAGCAACTTTCCCATATTTTAGAAGAAAGTATCCGTAAGTGTGCGGATACCTTTCTTCTAGCTAGGGATGAAAATCAACTTTTAGGCTATATTTTATCAAGTCCCCAGTCAGACAATCCGCAATGTCTAAAAGTACATTCTTTAGTCATCGAGTCTGACCATCAGAGACAGGGCTTGGGAACACTTCTTCTTGCAGCCTTGAAAGAGGTGGCAGTTGAGCTGGATTACAAAGGGATTCGTTTGGAGAGTCCTGATGAGCTGCTTTCCTATTTTGAAATGAACGGTTTTGTTGATGAAGAAGCAACTTTGCTCTATGCAACTAGCCAGGGCTATAGTATGATTTGGTTTAATCCCTTTTATCTGGAGGAACAATGAAAATCAGACAAGCAAGATTAGAAGATTTGGATCGGATTGTTGAACTTGAATTTGAAAATTTTTCGGTCGAAGAAGCCATTCCTCCTTCTGTCTTTGAAGCACATTTGAGAGAAATTCAGACCTCTTTTCTGGTTGCTGAAAAAGAAGGAAGAATCATGGGTTATATCGAAGGACCAGTTGGCCTGCACCGCCATCTGCAAGACCAGTCTTTTACAGAAGAAATAAAAGACTATAGTCATGAACCTGGTGGTTATATCTCTGTGACCTGTCTGTCTATTGCCAAGGAGGCACAGGGACTCGGACTGGGTCAGAAATTGCTGACAGCCTTGAAAGAAGTTGCTCTTGAAGATGAGAGAGATGGCATTAATCTAACCTGTCATGACTATCTCATCGCCTATTATGAAAAACATGGATTTGTCAACGAAGGCCAGTCCCAGTCAACCTTTGCAGGGGAAACATGGTATGATATGGTCTGGGAAATGAAAAAATAAGTTAGGAAAAGTATCATAGATTGCTTTTTTTGGACTTTTAAGATATAATATTATGGATTATCAACAAGGAGGAAAAACTTTTGAGTGAAAAGTCAAGAGAAGAAGAGAAATTAAGCTTTAAAGAGCAGATTCTGAGAGATTTAGAAAAAGTAAAAGGCTATGATGAAGTTCTGAAAGAAGATGAGGCAGTAGTTCGCACTCCTGCAAATGAACCTTCAGCTGAAGAACTCATGGCTGATTCCTTGTCAACGGTAGAGGAGATTATGAGAAAAGCTCCTACCGTGCCTACTCACCCAAGTCAAGGTGTACCAGCTTCTCCAGCAGATGAGATTCAAAGAGAAACTCCTGGTGTTCCAAGTCATCCAAGTCAAGATGTACCTTCTTCTCCAGCGGAAGAAAGTGGATCAAGACCAGGTCCAGGTCCTGTTAGACCTAAGAAACTTGAAAGAGAATACAATGAAACCCCAACAAGGGTAGCTGTTTCCTATACGACGGCAGAGAAAAAAGCAGAACAAGCAGGTCCAGAAACACCTACGCCTGCTACAGAAACAGTGGATATCATCAGAGATACATCACGTCGTAGCCGTAGAGAAGGAGCAAAACCCGTTAAGCCTAAGAAAGAGAAGAAGTCACATGTGAAAGCTTTTGTGATTTCATTCCTTGTATTCCTTGCCTTGCTCTCAGCAGGTGGTTACTTTGGTTACCAGTACGTGCTAGATTCCTTATTACCTATCGATGCTAATTCTAAGAAATATGTGACGGTTGGAATTCCAGAAGGTTCAAACGTTCAAGAAATCGGTACGACGCTTGAAAAAGCTGGTTTGGTAAAGCATGGTCTGATTTTTAGTTTTTATGCCAAGTATAAAAATTATACCGACTTGAAAGCAGGTTACTACAATTTGCAAAAGAGTATGAGTACAGAAGACTTACTCAAAGAGTTGCAAAAAGGTGGAACAGATGAACCGCAAGAACCTGTACTTGCGACTTTGACAATTCCAGAAGGTTATACCTTGGATCAGATTGCTCAAACTGTGGGTCAATTGCAAGGTGACTTCAAAGAGTCTTTGACAGCGGAGGCTTTCTTGGCTAAAGTTCAAGATGAGACGTTTATCAGTCAAGCAGTAGCGAAATATCCTACTTTACTGGAAAGTTTGCCTGTAAAAGACAGCGGTGCGCGTTATCGTTTGGAAGGATACCTTTTCCCAGCTACATACTCTATCAAGGAAAGCACAACTATTGAGAGCTTGATTGATGAGATGTTAGCTGCTATGGATAAGAACCTATCTCCTTACTATAGTACTATCAAATCTAAAAACTTGACTGTCAATGAGTTGTTGACCATTGCTTCCTTGGTCGAAAAAGAAGGTGCCAAGACAGAAGATCGTAAGCTCATTGCAGGTGTATTCTACAATCGTTTGAATCGTGATATGCCACTTCAAAGTAATATTGCAATCTTGTATGCCCAAGGAAAACTGGGGCAAAATATCAGTCTAGCTGAGGATGTTGCGATTGATACCAACATTGATTCACCTTATAATGTTTATAAAAATGTAGGTCTCATGCCTGGTCCAGTCGATAGTCCAAGTCTGGATGCGATTGAGTCAAGCATCAATCAAACTAAGAGCGATAACCTCTACTTTGTAGCAGATGTCACAGAAGGCAAGGTCTACTATGCTAACAATCAAGAAGACCACGACCGCAATGTCGCTGAACATGTCAACAGCAAATTAAACTAAACAAACTAAAATTATGTGATACTTCACATAATTTTCTTTAGAAAATATTATCAGAAGAAAGTTGAGAAAAATGGCAGAAAAAACATATCCTATGACCCTTGAGGAAAAGGAGAAACTTGAAAAAGAATTAGAAGAATTGAAATTGGTTCGTCGACCAGAAGTGGTAGAACGCATTAAGATTGCCCGTTCATACGGTGACCTTTCAGAAAACAGTGAGTACGAAGCAGCTAAGGATGAACAAGCCTTTGTCGAAGGACAAATCTCTAGCTTAGAAACAAAAATCCGCTATGCTGAAATCGTCAATAGCGACGCAGTTGCCCAGGACGAAGTAGCGATTGGTAAAACAGTCACCATCCAAGAAATTGGTGAGGACGAAGAAGAAGTTTATATTATCGTAGGTTCAGCTGGTGCGGATGCCTTTGCAGGTAAGGTTTCAAATGAAAGCCCAATTGGGCAGGCCTTGATTGGCAAGAAAACAGGTGATACAGCAACCATTGAAACGCCTGTTGGTAGCTATGATGTAAAAATCTTGAAGGTTGAAAAAACAGCCTAAAAACAGAAAAAGGAGTGGGGAGGCGATGTGCTTCACTCACTCCTTTTTCCATTTTGCTATTCTTCGAAAATCTCTTCAAACCACGTCAGCGTCGCCTTGCCGTATGTATGGTTACTGACTTCGTCAGTTTCATCTACAACCTCAAAACCATGTTTTGAGC
>ERZ1023453.8-NODE-8-length-211836-cov-56.650375_pt1 | contig 211836 bp, 219 predicted proteins | sample MGYA00380525_ERZ1023453 | MGnify/ENA primary metagenome ERZ1023453 (study PRJEB33173, sample SAMEA4830419) | metagenome | study: EMG produced TPA metagenomics assembly of the PRJEB25223 data set... | reverse complement strand
TTTGTCCTTTCTCAAGCTTAGCTTTTCTTCAACCCACTACAGTTGACAAAGAGCCCTTTATTCTTCATCTGGTGTGAGGATCATCGGGATGATGATCGGTTCACGTTCGGTATTTTCATAGAGGAAGGGGCGAATAGCGTTGACAATGGCACCATTGACAGATTGCACGCTAGCATCCTTATTTTTCAGTGCGATACGAATGGCATTGAAGAGGATACGCTGGCTTTGGCGAATCAAGTCTCCAGACTCTCTCATGTAGACAAAGCCTCGGCTGAGGATATCTGGGCCAGACAGAATCATCTGCGATTTGAAGTCAACAGTTGCGACTGCCAGAACGACACCGTCTTCAGATAGATCGCGACGATCTTTGAGGACAGCTGCGCCAATTTCACCGATACGATTTCCATCGACATAGATATCTTGGGCGTTGAAATGACCTGCGATACGAGCTGAGTCAGCAGTAAGGGCAAGCACATCGCCATTGCTCATGATAAAGATATTGTCCTTCTCAACACCAGTATCCACTGCTAGTCCAGCGTGGACTTTTTGCATACGGTATTCACCGTGGACAGGCATGAAGTATTTTGGCTTAATCAAGCGGAGCATGAGTTTTTGCTCTTGCTGACCACCGTGTCCAGATGTATGGATATTGTTCACTTTACCGTGGATAACTTCGACACCAGCTTCAGAAATGATGTTAATCAGCTTGTTGACGCTAGTAGTGTTTCCAGGGATGGGACTAGAAGAGAAGATAACGGTATCACCTGGTTGTAATTGTACTTGACGGTGGGTTCCGTTGGCGATACGAGAGAGGGCTGCCATAGGCTCACCCTGACTACCTGTACAGAGGATAAGAACTTCTCCTGCAGGATAATCTTTGATTTCATTTGGCTCGATAAAGGTTCCCTTAGGAGTTTTGATGTAGCCAAGATCGATTCCGTTGACAATGGCCTTTTCCATAGAACGACCAAAGACCGCAATCTTGCGTCCAGTCTTAACAGCAGCTTCTGTTGCCTGCTGGAGACGGAAGATATTTGAGGCAAAGGATGCAAAGATGATACGTCCTTCAATACCTTGGATAATCTTCATAATGGACTGACCAACGACTTTTTCAGAGTTGGTAAAGGTTGGTACTTCCGCATTTGTCGAGTCAGACAGGAGACAGAGCACACCTTCTTCACCAAGCGCAGCCATACGATGCAAGTCCGCAGGTTCTCCAACTGGAGTAAAGTCGAACTTAAAGTCACCCGTACAGACGATTTTCCCTTGAGGAGTATGAATGACAATCCCCAAAGGCTCTGGAATAGAGTGAGTCGTTCTAAAGAAAGTTGCCTTGAGATTTTTAAAGGTCAACTCGGTGTTGTGGTTGATTTCGTAAAGTTTGGCGTTGCGCAAGAGGCCGTGTTCTTCGAGTTTCCCACGGATCAAAGCCAAGGCAAGCGGTCCAGCGTAGATAGGGACATTTGCTTGCTTGAGTAGGAACGGAATCCCACCAATGTGGTCCTCGTGTCCGTGTGTGATTAAAACAGCCTTGACGCGGTCGATATTGTCCACGATGTAAGAGTAGTCAGGAATGACATAGTCGATACCAAGCAAGTCATCTTCTGGGAATTTAATCCCAGCATCGACGATGATAATCTCGTCTTGGTATTCAATTCCGTAAGTGTTTTTCCCGATTTCTCCTAGACCACCGATGGCAAAAACGCCGACTTCTTCAGGTTTAAGAGTGTAGGCCATATTAGAACTCCGTAATTTCGAAGGCGCCAGTTTCTTTTTCGTAATCGAGCAATTTGTCAGACAAGAGTTCGATATATTCGATATTGTACTCTGGGCGATTTTCTTCGACAAGTTGGCGAGCAGCGATACGACCCTCAAGTTCTGAGCTGGCATCGATGTCTAGGTAAAGCGCGCGTGTTGTTTCACGACGTGGGCTACGTTCTTTTGTTTCTTGATAAAAAACTTTGTAAATCATATAGTTCCTTTCTATTTACAGGTCAGCTTATTCCAAACTTTTAGCAGAGATTTGCTTGATTTCATTCCATTTTGTGTCTAGATTGACCTTGATTCGTTACAATTATTTCAATTATACCACAAAATGAAAAATTAGTAAAAGACGGAAACGAGAAAGTTAGGGGACGATTTCTTTGGTAAGCGTTTGCAAAAATAAAGAAAATGTATTATGTTGATAACGGAAGTGAAATTTATTGCTTGTCATAATTCCATATAGATTTTAAGTCAAGGAGGTTGCCCTATGTATAACTTATTTGCTTTTGCTATCGGAGTTCGTTTGTTAGCTTTTATCGTTTTTGTTGCTTGCGTTTATGGAGGAAATCTTCTATTTGCCAAACTGGAACGATGACAAACCAAGTTCTTGTGGAAAATTACCTTTGTGACTCTCTACTCGCTTTTTCTCCTCCTTGTAACCTATGTCGTTTGGTTTGTATTTTACTTTGGATTAAATGCTTAGATGCCCTGCTCATGCTAGGGCATTTTTGTTTGGGAATGTAGAGATAGTAGATTTACGACACGAAAATTCCACCCCATCTATCAAGATGAGGTGGTCTTTGCATTTTTCTAACATGACATGACAATGGAATTTTCAAAGCTTATTATTTTTATGGGAGTCATTGTTCTGCTCAAAAATAGAGTTGAAGCATAAAAATAAAACAATACAAACAGATAAATCGAATGGTAAAGGGATAGTAGTAATGTTCAAATCATTGAGAATGCTGAGCAAACTGTAAGAGATGAAGACAATAAAATTTATCCTTCTAAAAATGTGTTTCTTATCTAGCATGACTTACCAAACTTTTTACGAAGGTCTTTTCCAATGGTATAACCTGCCATAAATAAAGCGATACTAACACCTACACCAAAGCCACCCTTGATTTCTTGCAATTCCTTATTAGAAATTTCACGATAGTTGTTCAAATCTTTCATCATAGTTAATCTCCTCCTAAAAAATAACCAGCTGCCAAACCAGAACCTATAAGTGCTGTTCCACCTGCAATAGCCTTCCAAGATACTGCTACTCCAAAGATAACCAAGGGAGCGAGACCGCCATCAATATCTGATAATTCATTTTCAGATAAGGATAAAAATTGATTGTCAAGAATGTCAAAATTTGTCATTGAACTTTCCTCCTTTTTTCTTGTTCACTTTTATATTCGGAAAAGAAAAGGAAAAGTGAGCATTTTTTTAAATTATTTTTAGTTAAGTGAGGGCACTCTTGTCTAGGGGCAAAGAAAATTCCCATGTGCCAGCTTTTGTAGTATAATAGTAAGCAGACAAAAAGATAGGAATGTGTTATGAAAGTATTAGCTTTTGATACGTCCAGCAAGGCTCTTTCTCTCGCTATTTTAGAGGATAAGCAGGTTCTTGCCGAGACGACGATTAATATTAAGAAAAATCACAGTATTACCCTTATGCCTGCCATAGATTTTTTGATGGCAAGTTTGGATTGGACACCCAAGGACTTGGACCGAATCGTGGTAGCTGAAGGGCCGGGTAGCTATACAGGCTTGCGAATTGCGGTAGCAACTGCTAAGACCTTAGCTCACACCCTGAACATCGAGTTGGTTGGTATGTCGAGTCTCTTGGCTCTGGTGCCCTACCAACAAGAAGGTTTGTTTATCCCCTTGATGGATGCGCGTCGCAACAATGTTTATGCAGGATTTTATGAAAATGCTAAACCTGTCATGCCAGAAGCGCACCTGCCCTTTGAGCGAGTCATTGAGCTAATCAAGGGTGCTAGTCAGGTAACCTTTGTCGGAGAAGTTGCCCCCTTTGTTGAGCAGATTCAAAAACACTTGCCAAGGACTAATTTCAAAGAAACCTTGCCAAATGCAGCTAATCTAGCTCTTTTGGCCTGGGATAAGGAAGCAGACTCCTTGCATGATTTTGTGCCGAATTATCTCAAACGTGTTGAGGCTGAGGAAAACTGGCTCAAGAACCACACAGAGTCTGGCGAGTCTTACATTAAACGCCTATGATAGAAATCAAACGAATCCAAAAACATCCTGACTTGGCTCAAGCCATCTACGCTGTCATGGCAGCTGTTTACCCAGTCAGTCCTTGGACACTAGAACAAATCCAAGCAGATCTGTCCCAAGACCAGACTTGGTATGCATTGGCTTATGATGGGGCAGAAGTGATTGGATTTCTAGCTGTTCAGGAGACTCTCTTTGAAGCAGAAGTCCTGCAAATCGCTGTCAAAGGAGCCTATCAGGATAAGGGCATTGCGTCAGCCTTGTTTGCTCAATTGCCGACAGATAAGGAGATTTTCCTCGAAGTTAGAAAGTCAAATCAACGAGCGCAAGTATTTTACAAGAAAGAAAAAATGGCGGTCATCGCTGAGCGAAAAGCCTACTACCATGACCCAGTCGAAGACGCCATCATCATGAAGAGAGAAATAGATGAAGGATAGATATATTTTAGCATTTGAGACATCCTGTGATGAGACCAGTGTCGCCGTCTTGAAAAACGACGATGAGCTCTTGTCCAATGTCATTGCTAGTCAAATTGAGAGTCACAAACGTTTTGGTGGCGTAGTGCCCGAAGTAGCCAGTCGTCACCATGTCGAGGTCATTACAGCCTGTATCGAGGAGGCATTGGCAGAAGCAGGGATTACCGAAGAGGACGTGACAGCTGTTGCGGTTACCTACGGACCAGGCTTGGTCGGAGCCTTGCTAGTTGGTTTGTCAGCTGCCAAGGCCTTTGCTTGGGCTCACGGACTTCCACTGATTCCTGTTAATCACATGGCTGGGCACCTCATGGCAGCTCAGAGTGTGGAGCCTTTGGAGTTTCCCTTGCTAGCCCTTTTAGTCAGTGGTGGGCACACAGAGTTGGTCTATGTTTCTGAGGCTGGCGATTACAAGATTGTTGGGGAGACACGAGACGATGCAGTTGGGGAGGCTTATGACAAGGTCGGTCGTGTCATGGGCTTGACCTATCCTGCAGGTCGTGAGATTGACGAGCTGGCTCATCAGGGGCAGGATATTTATGATTTCCCCCGTGCCATGATTAAGGAAGATAATCTGGAGTTCTCCTTCTCAGGTTTGAAATCTGCCTTTATCAATCTTCATCACAATGCCGAGCAAAAGGGAGAAAGCCTGTCTACAGAAGATTTGTGTGCTTCCTTCCAAGCAGCAGTTATGGACATTCTCATGGCAAAAACCAAGAAGGCTTTGGAGAAATATCCTGTTAAAACCCTAGTTGTGGCAGGTGGTGTGGCAGCCAATAAAGGTCTCAGAGAACGCCTAGCAGCCGAAATCACAGATGTCAAGGTTATCATCCCCCCTCTGCGACTCTGCGGAGACAATGCAGGTATGATTGCCTATGCCAGCGTCAGCGAGTGGAACAAAGAAAACTTCGCAGGCTGGGACCTCAATGCCAAACCAAGTCTTGCCTTTGATACCATGGAATAAAGAGTGGCTCTTTGTCAAGTGTAGTGGGTAGGCGAAAAGCTACAATCTGGAGAGTACGAAATTCGTACTCTCTTTTTTGATGTTCAAAGTCATCAAAATCCGTTTTTTAAAATTGTTAAAGTTCCGGAAACCAAAGGCTTTGCGCTTGATAACCTTAATAAAATTATTGGTCGCTTCAAGTTTAGCGTTGGAATAAGGCAGCTTAAGTGCGTTGATAATCTTATCTCTATCCCTTAAAAAAGTCCAAAAGACCGTTTGAAAAAGCGGATGAACCGTTGGCAGTTCTTGCTCAATCAATCCAAAGAAATGGTTGGCATTCTTCTCTTGAAAATGAAAGAGCAGGAGTTGATAGAGTTCGTAGTGAACCTGTAATCCCTCAGAGTAAGAAAGCAGCTTATCTCGTACTTCCCGATGGGTTAAGTGCATTCGAAACGTGGGCTGATAGAATCGTTTCTGACAGAGCTTGAAGCTATCCTGGTGTAGTAAATCAGTCCAGTGGACTGATTTAGCCCGAGCCTAGAAACGAAAAAGCGAGGGTTCCAAAAGCGCTTGAGCGCCCGATACTCCAAGGATTTTCGGTCAAATTGGTTCATGATTTGGATTCGTACTCGGTTCATAGCTCGGCTCAGATGTTGGACAATGTGGAGGCGGTCAAGAACAATCTTCGCCTTTGGAAAGAGTTGCTTAGCGAGCCGATAATAAGGGCTGTACATGTCCATGGTGATGACCTCGACCAGCTCCCGAACCTCTCTCTGATAGCGTTGGAAATGGTTTCGAATCACCGCATGAGTTCGCCCGTCTAAAATTGCGAGGATGGATTTGGACTCAAAATCTTGGGCAATGAAGCTCATTTTGCTCTTTTTGAAGCTATACTCATCCCAACTCATAACTTTTGGCAACTTGGTCCAATCGGTTTCAAACTTAAATTCCCTCAGTTTTCGGATGACGGTGGAAGTTGAGACCGCCAATCTGTGGGCAATCTCAGTCATAGACTGCTTTTCAAGGAGGAGCTGAGCGATTTTTTGTCTCACCATGTTGGAAATCTGGCAATTTTTCTTGACAATGGATGTTTGAGAAACGACCACCTTAAGGCAATTCTTGCACTGAAAGCGGCGCTTTTTGAGATGCAGTACCGTGGGTAAACCCTGACAGTCGAGAAGCGGAATTTTAGAGGCTTTCTGGAAGTCGTATTTGATCATCTTCCCTTGACAATGAGGACAAGGAGGAGCGGGGGAATCCAACTTTGCCTGAACGACTAGATGGGTTTGGTATTTCAGAACAGACAAGATTTTGATATTTTTGTCTTCCAATCCGAGCAAATCTGTGGTATTCTTAAGTTGTTCCATATGAACCCTTTCTAATGAGTTGGTTAGACGCTTTTCATTATAGGTCATATGGGGCTTTTTTTCTACAAGAAACGACCCTATAATTCCTGGGGTGGGATTACCCACTAAAGAAATTATAGAGCCCAAACATTCCAAAGTCTTGTCTGACTCTGGAATGTTTTCTGTTCACAGTTGTTTTGTAACTGCCTAATAAGTAACCGCGCTATAACGAGGTATCTACCGAGATTGTCAATTCTCCAGTATACTGTTATAAAAAACAAAACTGGAGGATTTTTTTATGTCCCCCCATCGTCCCATCGACTGTTCCGTAGCTGCCCAATAACGGAGTATAGTCGGCTGAAACAAGAATAGGACAAAAGTGCCTCAAGAAAAGCATCGTAATTTGACAATATTATTCTGAGATGTTTTTGATGTAAGCCCATATTTTCTCAATGGGATTATACTCGGGTGAATAGGTAGGAAGTGGTAACAGTCTATGCCCTGCTCCTTACACATGTTCATTCTGTGAAACCTTGCATTGTCCATAATGATAAGGGATGGTGTATCTAAAGTAGGTAGTAAGAATTTTTGGAAGCAAGCTTCGAAAAAGTCACTCGTCATCGTATCTTTATAGGTCATCGGAGCCATAGTATATTGAAACAAAAAAGGGCATTAGTACTTCTATAACAGTATCGCAATCTCTGGTGTGCGTTGTCTCGATCTTAATTCAAATAATTATATCTTCTTCCAGAGAGACTAACTGCCTGCTCAAGGCTCGATCATATTCGAGATAAAAATAGGTCTCAACCCCTGTCTCATAAATATAAATAGGAGTCAGGTAGCTTAAGTGATTCAATTCTTTAAGGAACCGATTTACTTTTTCTGGGTCTTGTTCGCAGTAGGTACGCTCTTTTTTAGACTATATCCCATAGCCTTTAGAGCGTAATGAATAGTTGTTGGAGGACAGTTGAATTCAGCAGCTATTTCAGTCAAATAAGCATCGGGATGAGTTTCAATATAGATCTTTAATTTATCTCTATCAACTTTTTCAATTAATAGTGGAAGTTTTCTTAAAGTTAGTGTATTGAAACGTTTTTATACAGTGCTAAAATTTGAAGTGTAGTGCAGATATATTTGTAATAGTATTATAGCAATTCTTTGAAGAAGGTCGAGACAAGAGAAAATAGGTATCTTTGAGATATAAGCATGATTTACTATAAAATTATTGAGTTATTCATAAAAATTTCTCTATCAAATATCATAATGCGTCGTTTAAGGAGATGGTTACAATGCAATATAGTTGTGGAAAAATAAATATTAATATCCCTGATGGATATGGAGACATTAAGGATATAGTGTTTTCGGCTCATATTATAGTTAGGTATAATAATGGACATTGTGGAGGTATAGATCCGCATATAATTGGACTTTGTAAAAAGCAGATCAGAAGGATGTCTCTATATCCTATTTTGATAATCGTATCTAGAGATTCAAAGGTTATTGATGATTATAAAAATTTAGATATTGCCTATGTTGATTGTACTCAATGTTCAAATAATTTTGAAACTGCCTTACACGTTAAAAATATTTTAAAATTATTAAAAATCCAACTTATACACTGTCATGGCTACTCAACTAATTATTTTTTATATATGTTAAAAAAACTTGACAAGAATGGATTTGGAAAGGTTAAGACAGTGATAACATGCCATGGATGGGTTGAATATAACTTAAAAAAGAAATTCTTGACTTATTTTGATTTTTGGACATATTCTATGGGAGATGCTTTTATTTGTGTATCTGAAACTATGAAAAAAAGATTGGAGAGTATAATAAAAAATAAGAAGATAGTTGCAATAAATAACGGAATTAATGTATCAAATAGCGATTTAGATGTAGTAGGTGTTCAAGACTTTAAAAAAGAATTTTGTATTCCAAATAACAAAAAAATCATTTGTTATGTTGGAAGGTTGGATCCAGAAAAAAGGCCGGATAGATTCCTTGAATTTGCAGAAAAATTATTTTTAGTCAGAGAAGATGTGATTTTTATTATGGCTGGAAATGGTAGTATGTGGGCTGCTTTGAAAGAAAAAATTTGCTATTTGAAATGTAGAGATAATTTCAGGTTACTTGGTGAAATCTATCCAGTACTATAGTTTACCAAATATCGGATTTATTGTATATTCCTTCTGATACAGAAGGAATACCTATGTGTGTTTTAGAGTCAATGTCACAAGGAACTCCGGTTTTAGCTAGTAATGTTGGCGGGTTAAGTGAAATTATTGAACATAGGGTTGATGGATTTTTATTTGAGAAGGAAGATGTTGAGGGAGTGTGTGCTTGTGCTAATTTTTTACTCAATGATTCTGAGTATTTGAAATATGTAGGTGAGAATAGTAAATCAAAAATAAGAAAACATTTTTCTGTGCAAAAAATGTTTGTAGAAACCATGAGAGTATATGATGAATTATTAGAGAAGAGTAGTCATGGATAGGAATATAGATCAAGAATTAGTAAGTATTATAATACCAACACATAATAGGTATGAATCTCTGATTAGAGCTGTGAAAAGTTGTTTACATCAAAGTTATAATTATTGATGATAATTATAGTAATGTAAATTTAAGAAATAAAATTATCCATCAATTTGGCTATACCAATCATAGAATTAAGTTAATTTTAAGTAATGAAGATTTAGGTGCAACTAATGCCAGAAACATAGGTATCAAAAATTCTAGAGGTAAGTATATATCATTTTTAGACGATGATGATGAATATATGCCAGATCGAATTTTAAAGTTGATGGCTTGTTTTAAAAAGAGTAGAATGAAGAATTTAGCTTTAGTTTATAGTTATGGAATAATAATTTATCCAAATGGTACACGAGAAGAGGAGAAGACCGATTTTGTTGGAAATCCCTTGTTTGTTCAAATGGTTCACAATATAGCAGGTACGTCATTTTGGTTGTGTAAAAAAGAGGTGCTAGAATTAATTAATGGTTTTGAGAAAATAGATTCACATCAGGACGGTGTTGTTTTATTAAAACTACTTGCTCAAGGATACCAAATTGATATAGTGCGAGAATTCTTGGTGAATTACTACGCTCACAGTAAAGAAAACGGTATCACTGGAGTGACACAAAAAACAATTAATGCAGATGAAGAATATTATAATTACTGTAGGAAATATTTTAATTTATTGAGTTTCAACGAGAGAATATTGGTTACAAAGAAATATTATTCTTTAAACATAAAGCGGTTACTATTAATAGGAGACAAATGCAAGGCTTTAAAAGTAATCAAGAAGGCAAGAGAAGAAAAAATTTTTAACGAATTTCCTTTTTTGAAATATATGTTATTATATCATTTTGGTTTTTTCTATTGTATATATGACAACTATGTTCAATTAAAATTTAGAAAGTGAGAAACTATTGTGTATACTATTATAAAATCAAATATAAAAAAATTTAGTTTATTAACGATATTTATTGTTGCTGGTCAATTATTGCTAATTTATGCAGCAACTATTAATGCTCTGGTGTTGAATGAATTAATTGCGATGAATTTAGAGCGGTTTTTGAAATTGTCAATCTACCAAATGATTGTCTGGTGTGGGATAATATTCCTTGACTGGGTAGTGAAAAATTATCAGGTTGAAGTGATCCAAGAGTTTAATCTAGAGATTCGAAATAGAGTTGCCACAGACCTCTCTAACTCTACCTATCAAGAATTTCATAGTAAATCATCAGGAACATATCTTTCGTGGCTAAATAATGATGTTCAGACTTTAAATGATCAGGCTTTTAAACAACTTTTTTTAGTAATAAAAGGAATTTCTGGTACTATATTTGCAGTTGTGACTCTTAATCACTATCATTGGTCATTGACTGTAGCCACCTTGTTTTCATTAATGATTATGCTACTTGTACCAAAAATCTTTGCATCGAAAATGCGAGAAGTTAGTCTAAATTTAACTAACCAAAATGAAGCTTTTTTAAAATCTAGTGAGACTATATTGAATGGATTTGATGTGTTAGCGTCCTTGAATCTTTTATATGTATTGCCTAAGAAAATTAAAGAAGCAGGAATTTTATTAAAGATGGTTATACAAAGAAAGACAACTGTAGAAACGTTAGCAGGTGCTATTAGCTTCTTTCTCAATATTTTTTTTCAGATATCTCTCGTTTTTTTAACAGGCTATCTTGCAATAAAAGGAATAGTGAAAATTGGTACTATTGAAGCAATAGGAGCACTAACAGGTGTTATTTTTACAGCGCTAGGTGAATTAGGAGGTCAATTATCCTCTATTATTGGTACGAAGCCTATTTTTTTAAAATTGTATTCAATTAATCCAATTGAGTCAAATAAAATGAATGATATCGAACCAAATGAGGTGAATAGAGATTTTCCGTTATATGAAGCAAAAAATATTTGCTATAAGTATGGAGATAAAGAAATATTAAAAAACTTAAATTTTTGTTTTCAACGTAATGAAAAATATTTAATTTTAGGTGAAAGTGGAAGCGGGAAATCTACATTATTAAAATTATTGAATGGCTTTTTGAGAGATTATAGTGGAGAATTGCGATTCTGCGGGGATGATATAAAAAAAACCTCCTATTTAAATATGGTTTCGAATGTTCTATATGTAGATCAAAAAGCTTATTTGTTTGAAGGTACGATTAGAGATAATATTTTATTGGAAGAAAATTATACTGATGAAGAAATACTACAGTCTTTAGAGCAAGTTGGTTTGAGTGTAAAAGATTTTCCTAATAACATTTTAGATTATTATGTTGGTGATGATGGGAGATTACTGTCAGGAGGGCAGAAACAAAAAATTACTTTAGCTAGAGGGCTAATTAGAAATAAGAAAATAGTATTAATTGACGAGGGAACTTCTGCTATCGATAGGAGAACTTCGTTAGCGATTGAACGTAAGATATTAGATAGAGAGGATTTGACTGTCATTATTGTTACCCATGCTCCGCATCCGGAACTTAAACAATATTTTACTAAGATATATCAATTTCCAAAGGATTTTATTTAAGAATATAGGGGAGGGAAACATGAGATTCTATTGTGAAGCTTATGAGGTAATTACTGAAGAGAAAAAAGTATCATTTTTTTATGTAGATGAAAAAACCCTTAAGGTATCTGTTATTTGACTATATATTTCTACTAGTTCTAGCTAAAAAAAATATCCCAATCTTATGAACTGCAGTTCATTTTGCATAGTTTTGGCATTCATCCTAGATATCCATATAAAATGTCTGAGATTGTTGAAATGTCTAAAAAAATATCAGATCTAAACGATAAAAAAGAATTTCACAAAAAGAACTGTGAGTTGAGGTTTCAAGATAGTGTTCTTGATAACATAAATAGTGTCCCGGGTACAACTCATTTATTTAGTTGTTTAAATATTCAAACATTAGTAAAAATTATTTTATATATTTTTCGATACAACAGTTGTATGAAAATATTTAATTTTAGAGATAAAGAGCTTATCTTTTTTAATAAGATTGTAAATGGGCTGATACAAAATATTGAGGAGAATTTAGAGGATGATATTGAAAGGATATTGAAATATTTATATATATGTTTATTTAACGAAATATTCATTATTAAGAATAAGGTGAATTTTTTTGATGATGTGGAATTTAATCAGACACTTAGTGAATTTTTAGATAAATTGTAGAGGGAATGGTTATGAGTAACAATACTAAGTATATATTTTTATCTCCACATTTAGATGACGCAATTTTTTCCTGTGGTGATTATATTTCAAAATTAACTTCAGAAGGAGAAATTGTACTTGTTATTACTATATTTTCTGGTTACCCTTTGAGCCAACAGCTACAGCCCTCTGCTAAGCAATTTCATAAGTTGTGTAACCTTGGGAAATATCCGATTGAAGAAAGGAAGAAAGAAGACAGGTTAGCTTGTGAACGTCTACAGTGTGATTTTAGACACTTATCGTACTATGAATGTCTCTATAGGAAAGATAGAAATGGCAATTTTCTATACCGTCATATCTATAGTGAATTAAAAAATGAGGACACATTAAAGAATGATATCATAAAAGAGCTGTTAATGCATTTAGACGACAAATGTGTCGTATATTGTCCGCTTTCACTTGGTGACCATGTTGATCATGTTTTTGTGAATAGTATTGGAAGGGCGCTTGAATTTATGCGTTATAAAGTAATATATTATGAGGACTTCCCATATGTAAGTGATAGTAGTATGGTTAGTTATATGGGAAAAACTAAAGAATTAAAAATGTATCAAGAGGAACTTGATGAAAAACATTATATTGATAGAATATCATCAATATTGTGCTATGAATCTCAGATTTTGATAATCTGGAAATCAGTTGAAAAACTTTTAAACAATATTAAAGAGTTGTATTTAAGGAATGGGGCAGCTTATTCTATTAGATTTTGGATTAAGAAATAAGGAAGTAGTTTTATGAATATAGCAGTAATTGGTTTGGGGCATGTTGGGCTGGCCTACGCGTTACTATTTGCATCTAAATATAAAGTTGTTGCATATGATATAGATTCTGTAAAAATAAATAATTTAAAAAAGGGCATTCTTCCATCTAAAAATGAAGAGCTTATGAAGTTTTTTTGCGAGAATAACTTAAATATTACTTTTTTTGATACATTTTCTGAAATTAAAAATAATATTGATTATTATATTATTGCGCTTCCGACAGATTATGATGAGAAAATTGGTAGTTTTAATACATATGAAATCGAACAAACGGTATCGAAGATTCTGAGGGTAAAACCTAATGGAAAGATTGTTTTAAAGTCAACAGTTCCGATCGGCTTTTCAAACAAATTAAAAAGGCTGTTTGATACAAAAAATATCATTTTTGTCCCTGAATTTTTGAGAGAAGGTTGTTCTATATATGATAATTTATATCCAAGTCGCATAGTTGTTGGAGATGAGACAGTTGAAGGAAGAAAAATTGCAGAGTTGTTCCTTTCGATTAGTACTCATAGTACTGCCAATATTAAAAATGTTATGTTAGTTTCTCCTACTGAAGCAGAAGCAATTAAGCTTTTTTCTAACACATTCTTAGCTCTCCGTGTTGCTTTTTTTAATGAACTAGATTCTTTTGCTGAGAGGAGAAGTTTAAATGCTGAAGTTGTAATAAAAGGTGTTTGTTTAGATCCAAGAATTGGAAATTTTTATAATAATCCTTCTTTTGGATTTGGAGGATATTGTCTTCCCAAAGATACTAAACAATTAAAAAAAGAATTTATAGAAATAAATGCCCCAGTGATAGAAGCGATTGATATTTCAAACACAAATAGAAAACAGTTCATAGTTAAACAAATATTGGAACGAAAGCCAAAGATAGTAGGAATATATAAATTGGGGATGAAATATAATTCAGATAATTACAAAGAGTCAGCTATTTTAAGTATAATTAATGAACTATTGATTGTCGGTATAAAAATTTTAGTATATGAACCAAATTTAAACGTTAGTATAGATAACGTAATTTTTGAAAAGAATTTTGAACTATTTACAAAACAAAGCGATCTAATTGTTGCAAATAGATGGGATAGGGGCCTTGAAGCTTATAAAGATAAAGTTTACACAAGGGGGATCTGGATAAGAGATTAACTATTGATATTAAAAAGGCAATAATTTATAAAATTTGTACAAAAAAATGTTAAATTTTCACATTTTCATAGTATACTGTTTAATAGAAAGTAGGTTCTTTGTAACCGCTCCATTATAAAATCCTTTCACTCTTCCGGTATACTATTAGGAAAAACATAACTGGAGGATATTTTGAGCTCACACCTCATCGTTCCAGTGGCTGTTCCCCAAGCTCGTGTACTGCCCAAAAAAGTTAGACATTCTATTTAGAACGAGGATTGAGTTCTGTATTGTACAAGGCTCGGTCCTTTTAGAGTCAGCTTAAGGCTGGCTTTTTCAATCACCAAAGTGTCAGAATGTTTTGACAAATGAACACAAATAATGATATAATATGCAAAAGCTAGGAGGTGGTAGGATGATTGAAAAAATGGAACTGGGGGAATTTTACAAGGAATTACGTTTGGCGAGAAAGCTTAAGCAGACAGATGTGGCTTGTGAGGGTCTAACAGCTTCTCAGTTGTCCAAGTTTGAACTAGGGCAGTCTATGCTGTCTGCGGATAAGTTGATTCTAGCTATCCAAGGTATAAATGTGACCTTTGATGAGTTTGGGCACAAGCTCAACAACTATCAAGAATCTCCACATATGCGAATCGGTCGAAAGGTTGTGAATCGCTTTGCCCATCAGGATATAGCTGCTTTAGAGCAGCTATTGGAGGAAGTTGATCAAGAACAGATGGCGCAGACCTATCGTCGTTTGAATGCCATCGTGATTAAAGATGCCATCCATTCACTAAATAAAAGCTACCCACTAGCAGAGGAGGATAGCGAGTTTTTGACCACCTATCTCTATGCTATCGAGTCTTGGACCTGGTTTGAACTCTATCTCTTTTGCAATACCATGCCCTTCTTGAGCAATCAAGATCTGATTTTTTTATCAACCTCCTTACTCGAAAAATCCAAAGAATTTAAAGAGTTAGTACACAATCGATTGTATATGAAGCAAGGACTCTTAAATATCTTATCAGAACTCATGGAGCGAAAACTTTTCTCCTACATCCCAATCTTCGAAGCCGAGTTGGAGAGGATGTTACGACCGTATGATGTTTTTGAAAAAGTATCGTGGCAATTTTTAAAGAAGATGAGTGTCTTTCTTCAAACAAAGGGAAGCAATCAAAAAGAGATTGAACGCTTTATCCAATCTCTGCAGGTATTAGAAAATCCACAATTAACATCCCTTTTTGAATTGCGTTTTCAGCAATATAAAGAACTTATAGATTAGTTAAAAATGGAATGACAATAACCCACTCCGAAATAAGTAGGAGTATCAGTTGGATTTTTCTTTTCTTCATCTATTATATTCCTCCTTGTTAGTAATAACTTTATTATACCAGGGAAATAATCAAATCTATCAAAATCGCAAATAAGAAATTTCTATAAGAAAAAATATCAAATATGCGATTTTTTAAAATAAGCCAATTTTCGTGTTATACTGTACTTGTAAAGCACTTGAAGCAAATCCTAGGTCGCAGAAGTGGTTTACAAATGAAGATAATTGAAGGAGTGTAAAAGATGTTAAATTTACAATTTGCAGAAACAATGGAATTGACAGAAGCTGAGTTGGAGACAGTTTATGGAGGGGAATTTGGGAATAATGCTGTTATCCCAGCCGGTGCTTGGGGAGGTTTAGGAACGTCTTGGTCAATCACTAATTTCTGGAAGAAATATTTTAACCATGATTCTTCCACTGTTAATCGTCGCCATTATTGATATTCAGAGTCCTTGCCTTTTTCTTGGGTAGGGACTGTCTTTATTTCATAGTATAGGAGAAAATAGAATGAAAAAGATAATCTCACACCGCTACTTTATTATAGTTTTTCTACTAGTTATTGCTGACCAGAAGTTCAGTGTTTTAGTTTTACGCAGCGACCTTGTTGCTGGGCTATCTGACTTTGCCTATTATCTGTCGGATATGATGTTGAATTTTCTTGTGGTTTTATTTGCTCTTATTGCTATGATTTGGTCGGGGAAATGGCAGAAAATCAATAGTAGAAAGTTTAAAGGATCCTATCTTTTCTATTCCTTCCTAGCTCTGCTTGCTTTTGTTGCTTGGAATTTTGTCACCTTTTTTCTTTTCCCACCTACTCGAAATGAAATTTCTTATCAACATGCTGCTCCTACTTTTACAGGAGCTACGGCATTTTTGATGTATTTTTTTTATCCTGTGATTGCAGGTCCCATTTTTGAAGACATGATTTATCGTGGATTAGTGATGACTGCTCTGGAAAAAGGAAAGAAATGGGGGCTAGATGTACTTGGTTCCGCTGTTTTATTTGGGGTCTCGCACATTAGTAATCACGGTTGGGTCTTGACAGACTTTGTCTTCTATATGGGTGGAGGTCTTATATTTGCAGTCTTATTTAGAATGACAAAGTCAATTTATTGGCCTATTGGACTGCATATAGTCTACAATGGCATTGGTCAGCTTTTGATGTTACTGTAATTTTGGTTGTTAGTAGTATCGCGGTCTATCCTTGGGGAAAGATTCCCATTTGAACTTAAGAAGGAGTTGTGATGAAAGTATTTCTTCAAAATAGAGATTTTAGGCAATTAACTATCAACCAGTGGATTTCAACGCTTGGGGATACGATTTTTTATCTGGCCTTTCTGAATTATGTGGCAGATGCGTCTTTTGCACCTTTGGCGATTTTACTCATTACGATTTCAGAAACCCTTCCCCAAATTTTACAAATCTTTCTGGGAGTTTTGGCAGATTTTCAACATCATCGTGTCTTGAAATACACAGTCATTAGTTTTGCAAAATTTTTGCTTTACTCTATCGTTTCTTTATCACTTTCAGGGCAGTCTTTCTCCTTGTTGCTAGTAGCATTTATTTGTCTGCTTAACCTCTTGTCTGACACATTGAGTTACTTTTCAGGAGCCATGCTCACTCCGATTTTCATTAGAATTATTGGGCAAGACCATCTGGCAGAAGCTATTGGATTTAAACAGTCAACTGTTAGTTTAGTGAAAACAATCAGTAATATTCTAGGAGGAGTCTTGCTAGGGATTCTCTCCATCCAGTTCATTTCCTTGCTGAACGCTCTTACCTTTTTAATCGCATTTTTAGGTATCCTCTTCATAAAAACTGACCTCTTGAAAGTAGAAAAAACGATTAACTATCAAGAAGGACTCTCTGTAAAATCCTTTTGCCAGCATTTGCTCCAATCATCGAAATTGATATGGAATATGAATAAGGTGCTCTTGGTTTTGTTTATTATCTCTACTAGTCAAGCAGTGATAAATGTTACAGTTCCTGTCTCTACTCTATTTTTGAGGAATCAACCCTTTTTGAATTTACAAACAGGTCAATCTCTTGCCTTGCTATCCACTTTTGAACTGTCAGCCCTGATTGTCGGAAGCCTTGTAAGTGGCTATCTGCAACATACCATTTCCATAAAAACAGCTCTCTATGCCTCACTTGTCATCCAGTTGCTTCTTCTAGTAGGATTTGCCACAGTTCGTTTTGACTGGATTCTCATCTTTAGTACCTTGGATGCCTTTTTCGCAGGTGTTCTCTCTCCTAGATTGCAAGAACTCGTCTTTAAACAAATACCTGAGGAGTCAATGGGAGCAGTTCAATCCTCTATCGGTGCCATTACGGTTGTTTTACCTAGCTTATTTACAATAGCTTTGGTAACCATTGCTACTAGCTTTGGAACTCTGGCAGTTAGCTTTGTTTTATTGCTATTTCTTCTAGTTGCCTTTGTTATGCTTCTGAATATTCGTGAAAGTATTTAGTGGAGAATTTCTATAATATATGTTTGAGACTGGATTGCCAGTCTTTTTATGATGGTCAAAATCAACAGACTTTTTTCTCTTTTCTGAATGTGTTATAATAGACTGAATCTAAAATAGTACGAAACAATTGCTAAAACATTTATAGAAATTAATTTTACTTTCCCAATCGATTTGTTCTCATCTTATTTCAATCTGCTATATAATAGTCCATGCTGTGGCTGGATTCTTTTCAGCCTACTTATACTCTTCGAAACTCTCTTCAAACCACGTCAGCTTCACCTTGCCGTAGGTATGGTTACTGACTTCGTCAGTTTTATCCACAACCTCAAAACAGTGTTTTGAGCTGACTTCGTCAGTTCTATCCACAACCTCAAAACGGTGTTTTGAGCAACCTGCGGCTAGTTTCCTAGTTTGCTCTTTGATTTTCATTGAGTATTATTAAAACAATATGAGGAGAAAGATGAAAGAAAAAGGATTTTAGGAGGGGGCGCAGGCAGCCATGCCAACGGCTCTTGGCTATGTCAGTATCGGCCTGGCCTGTGGGACTATCGGTGCGCCCTATGTGACACCTGTTGAGATGGGCTTGATGAGTCTCTTTGTTTATGCTGGGAGTGCCCAGTTTGCCATGTTGGCACTGATTGTGGTTCAAGCTCCTGTGGCAGCTATTGCTATGACGGTTTTTCTAATCAACTTGCGTCTCTTTTTGTTGAGTTTACACGCATCGACTTATTTCCGTCATACCAGTCTTTGGTACAATATCGGTATGTCTAGTATCTTGACAGATGAGACCTATGGCGTTTTGATGGGTGAATTGGCCCATACAGACAAGGTAAATCCTATGTGGATGCACGGGAACAATCTCAACAGCTATGTGGCTTGGTTTGTGGGGACAGTAGTCGGAACGGCTCTGGGTGGCCTGCTACCAAATCCAGAAATCTTTGGCTTGGATTTTGCCCTGGTTGGGATGTTTATTGGTATTTTTGCTTCGCAATTTCAGATTATGCAAAGACGGATTCCTGTCCGCAATCTGCTCATTATCCTAGTAGTTGTTGCGGTGTCCTTCTTTTTGCTCTTGACAGTGGTGTCTCAGTCACTAGCTGTTCTGTTTGCGACGCTACTTGGTTGTAGCATGGGGGTGGTTTTAGATGGTCAGTAAGTATCTTTTATTAGCAGTTATTTTCTCTGGTCTTGTGACCTGGATTCCCCGTATGATTCCCTTCATCTTGGTCAAGCATAAGGGCCTGCCTGCGATTGTTGAGCGTTTTTTGAAGTTTTTGCCTGTTTCCATTATCTTTGCCTTGATTCTTTCAAGCGTAGTGACAGGTAAGGTTGGGAGCCTTCCTCAAATTAAATGGCTAGACTTCTTAGCCGTCTTTCCAACAGCTTGGGTAGCCTTTTGCTACCGCAATCTAGTCGGAACAGTTCTCTTTGGAGTGGTCTTGATTGCCATCTTGCGTTTGGTCTTTTAAATTACCCATAAAAAAAACTTATCACAGAGATAGATATCATATAATGGCGTAAATGCTCTTTTTCTGTTAAGATTATAAGGTATTCTATTTTGGAGGAAATGACATGAAAAAAATCGTTAAATACTCATCTCTTGCTGCCCTAGGACTTGTTGCTGCAGGTTTGCTTGCGGCTTGCTCAGGGGGTGCTAAGAAAGAAGGAGAAGCAGCTAGCAAGAAAGAAATCATCGTTGCAACCAATGGATCACCAAGGCCGTTTATCTATGAAGAAAATGGCGAATTGACTGGTTACGAGATTGAAGTCGTTCGCGCTATCTTTAAAGATTCTGACAAATATGATGTCAAGTTTGAAAAGACAGAATGGTCAGGTGTCTTTGCTGGTCTTGACGCTGACCGTTACAATATGGCTGTCAACAATCTTAGCTACACTAAAGAACGTGCGGAGAAATACCTCTATGCCGCACCAATTGCCCAAAATCCTAATGTCCTTGTCGTGAAGAAAGATGACTCTAGTATCAAGTCTCTCGATGATATCGGTGGAAAATCGACGGAAGTCGTTCAAGCCACTACATCAGCTAAGCAGTTAGAAGCATACAATGCTGAACACACGGACAACCCAACTATCCTTAACTATACTAAGGCAGACTTCCAACAAATCATGGTACGTTTGAGCGATGGACAATTTGACTACAAGATTTTTGATAAAATCGGTGTTGAAACAGTGATCAAGAACCAAGGTTTGGACAACTTGAAAGTTATCGAACTTCCAAGCGACCAACAACCGTACGTTTACCCACTTCTTGCTCAAGGTCAAGATGAGTTGAAATCATTTGTAGACAAACGCATTAAAGAACTCTACAAAGACGGAACTCTTGAAAAATTGTCTAAACAATTCTTCGGAGATACTTATCTACCAGCAGAGGCTGATATTAAATAATTTCTTGAAATCATCCATTCTGAGTAAGATGGGTGATTTCTCAGTTTTTAGGGATATAGTTTTAAACTATATATCTGATTATCTAATAACAATTTGTGAAATCAAACAAATTGTGAGATACTAGTACGGTATTATTTTTAAGGAGAAAGAATCATGAAAATCAAAAAATGGCTTGGCCTAGCAGCCCTTGCTACAGTCGCAGGTTTGGCTCTTGCAGCTTGCGGAAACTCAGAAAAGAAAGCAGACAATGCAACAACTATCAAAATCGCAACTGTTAACCGTAGCGGTTCTGAAGAAAAACGTTGGGACAAAATCCAAGAATTGGTTAAAAAAGACGGAATTACCTTGGAATTTACAGAGTTCACAGACTACTCACAACCAAACAAAGCAACTGCTGATGGCGAAGTAGATTTGAACGCTTTCCAACACTATAACTTCTTGAACAACTGGAACAAAGAAAACGGAAAAGACCTTGTAGCGATTGCAGATACTTACATCTCTCCAATCCGCCTTTACTCAGGTTTGAATGGAAGTGCCAACAAGTACACTAAAGTAGAAGACATCCCAGCAAACGGAGAAATCGCTGTACCGAATGACGCTACAAACGAAAGCCGTGCGCTTTACTTGCTTCAATCAGCTGGCTTGATTAAATTGGATGTTTCTGGAACTGCTCTTGCAACAGTTGCCAACATCAAAGAAAATCCAAAGAACTTGAAAATCACTGAATTGGACGCTAGCCAAACAGCTCGTTCATTGTCATCAGTTGACGCTGCCGTTGTAAACAATACCTTCGTTACAGAAGCAAAATTGGACTACAAGAAAGCACTTTTCAAAGAACAAGCTGATGAAAACTCAAAACAATGGTACAACATCATTGTTGCAAAAAAAGATTGGGAAACATCACCTAAGGCTGATGCTATCAAGAAAGTAATCGCAGCTTACCACACAGATGACGTGAAAAAAGTTATCGAAGAATCATCAGATGGTTTGGATCAACCAGTTTGGTAATAAGAAACAGGGAGGTGGGAGAGAAAATTCCACCTCTTGCTTTTGTATAGAGTATAGATTGTAAAGAAGACTATTCGTTCATAGAAAGGTAGAGAGAATATGGTTTTTCCTAGCGAACAAGAACAGATTGAAAAATTTGAAAAGGATCATGTAGCCCAGCATTATTTTGAGGTTTTGCGTACCTTGATTTCTAAGAAATCAGTCTTTGCCCAGCAGGTTGGACTCAAGGAAGTCGCAAATTATCTGGGTGAGATTTTCAAGCGTGTTGGAGCTGAAGTGGAGATTGATGAGAGCTATACAGCGCCCTTTGTCATGGCACATTTCAAGAGTTCGCGTCCAGATGCCAAGACCTTGATTTTCTATAACCACTATGACACTGTGCCAGCGGATGGGGATCAGGTCTGGACAGAGGATCCTTTTACGCTTTCGGTCCGCAATGGCTTCATGTATGGGCGTGGGGTTGATGACGACAAGGGTCATATCACAGCTCGCTTGAGTGCTTTGAGAAAATATATGCAGCACCATGATGATTTACCTGTCAATATCAGCTTTATCATGGAGGGAGCGGAGGAATCGGCTTCAACAGACCTAGATAAGTATTTGGAAAAGCATGCAGACAAACTCCGTGGGGCGGATTTGTTGGTCTGGGAACAAGGGACCAAAAATGCCTTGGAACAGCTGGAAATTTCTGGTGGCAATAAGGGGATTGTGACCTTTGATGCCAAGGTAAAAAGCGCTGATGTGGATATCCACTCGAGTTATGGTGGTGTTGTGGAATCAGCTCCTTGGTATCTCCTCCAAGCCTTACAGTCTCTTCGTGCTGCGGATGGCCGTATCTTGGTTGAAGGCTTGTACGAAGAAGTACAAGAGCCCAATGAACGAGAAATGGCCTTGCTAGAAACTTATGGTCAACGAAACCCAGAGGAAGTTAGTCGGATTTATGGATTGGAGTTGCCTCTCTTACAGGAGGAGCGGATGGCCTTTCTAAAACGTTTCTTTTTCGAGCCAGCGCTTAATATCGAAGGAATCCAGTCTGGTTATCAAGGTCAGGGTGTTAAGACTATTTTACCTGCAGAAGCCAGTGCCAAGCTAGAGGTTCGTCTGGTTCCGGGCCTAGAACCGCATGATGTTCTGGAAAAAATTCGGAAACAACTAGACAAAAATGGCTTTGATAAGGTAGAATTATACTATACCTTGGGAGAGATGAGCTATCGAAGCGATATGAGCGCACCAGCCATTCTCAATGTGATCGAGTTGGCCAAGAAATTCTATCCACAGGGCGTTTCAGTCTTGCCGACGACAGCGGGGACAGGACCTATGCATACGGTCTTTGATGCCCTAGAGGTACCAATGGTTGCATTCGGTCTAGGAAATGCCAATAGCCGAGACCACGGTGGAGATGAAAATGTGCGAATCGCTGATTATTACACCCATATCGAATTAGTAGAGGAGCTGATTAGAAGCTATGAGTAGAGATATTATCAAGTTAGATCAGATCGATGTGACTTTTCACCAAAAGAAGAGAACCATCACAGCGGTTAAGGATGTGACCATTCACATCCAAGAAGGGGATATCTACGGAATCGTTGGATATTCTGGAGCAGGGAAATCAACCCTTGTACGGGTGATTAACCTCTTGCAAAAACCATCTGCAGGGAAAATTACCATTGACGACGATGTGATTTTTGATGGTAAGGTCACCTTGACGGCAGAGCAGTTGCGTCGTAAACGTCAAGATATCGGGATGATTTTCCAGCATTTTAACCTGATGAGCCAAAAGACAGCAGAGGAGAATGTAGCCTTTGCCCTTAAACACTCTGGACTCAGCAAGGAAGAAAAGAAGGCTAAAGTAGCTAAGTTGTTGGACTTGGTTGGTTTGGCAGATCGTGCTGAAAACTACCCTTCACAACTATCTGGAGGGCAAAAACAGCGTGTGGCAATTGCGCGTGCCTTGGCAAATGATCCAAAAATCTTGATTTCAGACGAGTCAACTTCTGCCCTTGATCCGAAGACAACCAAGCAGATTTTGGCCTTGTTGCAAGATTTGAACCAAAAATTAGGCTTGACTGTTGTCTTGATTACGCATGAAATGCAGATTGTCAAAGACATTGCCAACCGTGTTGCAGTTATGCAGGATGGGCATTTGATTGAAGAGGGTAGTGTGCTTGAAATCTTCTCAGACCCTAAACAACCTTTGACTCAAGACTTTATCTCAACAGCTACAGGTATTGACGAAGCCATGGTCAAAATCGAGAAGCAAGAAATCGTGGAACACTTGTCTGAAAACAGTCTCTTGGTGCAACTCAAGTACGCTGGAGCTTCAACAGACGAGCCACTTTTGAATGAATTGTACAAGCATTACCAAGTAATGGCTAATATTCTCTATGGGAATATCGAAATCCTCGATGGTACTCCTGTTGGAGAATTGGTGGTGGTCTTGTCAGGTGAAAAAGCAGCGTTGGCAGGTGCCCAAGAAGCCATTCGTCAAGCAGGCGTACAGTTAAAAGTATTGAAGGGAGGACAGTAAGATGGAATCATTGATTCAAACCTATTTACCAAATGTCTATAAAATGGGTTGGGCTGGTCAGGCAGGCTGGGGAACGGCTATCTACTTAACTCTTTATATGACAGTTCTTTCCTTCATTATCGGAGGCTTCTTGGGGCTAGTGGCAGGTCTCTTTCTCGTCTTGACAGCGCCAGGTGGTGTCTTGGAGAATAAAGTCGTATTCTGGATTTTAGACAAAATTACCTCAATTTTTCGTGCGGTTCCCTTTATCATCCTCTTGGCAATCTTGTCACCACTTTCTCACTTGATTGTTAAAACAAGTATCGGGCCAAATGCAGCCCTTGTCCCACTTTCTTTTGCAGTCTTTGCCTTCTTTGCCCGTCAGGTGCAGGTTGTCTTGGCTGAATTGGATGGCGGTGTCATTGAGGCGGCTCAAGCGAGCGGAGCGACTTTCTGGGACATCGTGTGTGTTTACCTATCAGAAGGTCTTCCAGATTTGATCCGTGTGACGACTGTGACCTTGATTTCCCTTGTTGGGGAAACAGCTATGGCCGGTGCGGTTGGAGCTGGTGGTATCGGTAACGTAGCCATCGCTTATGGATTTAACCGCTACAATCACGATGTGACCATCTTGGCAACCATCGTTATCATTTTGATTATCTTTGCAATCCAATTCTTAGGAGATTTCTTGACTAAGAAATTGAGCCATAAATAAAAAAGAGCCGTGTGGCTCTTTTTAACTGATCAGATTTTCTGGGCAAATTTTTTACTCAAGGCTTGTCCAATCAAGGCACCCACTAGGGCTCCGATGACAATACTTGCGATAAATAGAAGGACAGTTCCAGGGTTTGGAGTGACCATGATACGGTCGATATATTCTTGGGATTTTCCTCTTGCCAGAAGAGTAGCCATATAGGCTTTGGGCGCAATCCACATAAGCAAGATTGGTCCTGTTGTACTAAAGGCGAAAATAATGAAAGAAAGGAAGTTCTTTGTTTTGTCCTTGTATTTTCCTAAATGAGCTACTTCATCTGCTAGGAGGCCACAGATAATTCCAGGAAGGAAGGAACCAGCACCGTGTTTAGTTCCCAAGAAAAAGAGGGCAATGACAAGGCCGATAGTGGTAATGGCTCCAAAGCGCGGAACTTTTGCGACTAGGATCATATAGACGCTACCGCCGACAAGGGCAGTAAAGGCAGGCGCATAAAACATGTTTCCAGTTTGGTCAAAGAGATTGCCCAAAAGGACACCAATCCCCATGCAGAGGAAGTAAAGAACTGCAAAAAGCAGTGTAGTTAAGATAGATTTCTTCATGAATTGTCTCCTGATAATTTTTTCACAATTCTCATTGTACCACGGTTTGGTGGGATTGTAAATGGATACTAGAAGTTTTTGAAAACGCTTGAAATATGATATAATGGTTTCATAGTTATTTTTAGGGGAATATCATGGGTAGATTTTTAGACTTTGTCTTTAATCGTTTCTTTTTAGGGATGATTGCGACAGCCTTCTTTTGGCTATTAACTTTAGTAGGAGGGATTATCCTTGGTCTAGCGCCGGCTAGTGCCACCTTGATGAGCTTATATGCAGAACATGGTTATAGCTTTCGGGAATACAGTTTGAAGGAGGCTTGGTCTCTTTACAAGCAAAATTTTGTCTCAAGCAACCTGATTTTCTATAGCTTTTTAGGTGTGGGTCTAGTTTTGACCTATGGTTTGTATCTCTTGGTGCAATTGCCTCATCAGACCATTGTTCATTTGATTGCGACCCTTTTGAATGTCCTAGTAGTTGCCCTGATCTTTTTGGCTTATACAGTATCTTTAAAATTACAAGTTTATTTTGCCTTGTCCTATCGAAATAGTCTCAAATTATCCTTGATTGGCATCTTTATGAGTCTAGCAGCTGTTGCCAAGGTTCTCCTTGGGACTGTGCTACTTGTAGCAATTGGTTACTATATGCCTGCCCTGCTATTTTTTGTAGGAATTGGGATGTGGCATTTCTTTATCAGTGATATGTTGGAACCTGTCTATGAAATCATCCATGAAAAATTGGCGACAAAATAGAATGAAGCAGTTTTGGCTACATACGCTTCTAAGAACCTATAGTTCAGTGATGATCATTATCATTGCGAGTTTTGCAATCTTACTCTCTTACGCTGACTGGGATTCACGTGAAAAGGAAGCCCAGAGAGTAGCCCAGCGTGTAACTGCTAGAACAGTGAGTGAAATTGAATATTACCATAGAGAGTCAACCCAAATAGCTCAGGCTTTAGTTGAAAACCAAGCTCGTATTGAGGGAATCTATAAATACTTTAGCCTTAGCATGCCAGACTATTTTTACTGGCAATTAGAGCGGAAAGCTTCTCCTTATATATCAGTCTCTCTGTATGAAAATGTTGATGACCTCTATGTTCGAAATTATTTTGTAACTGGAGTGGCCATTGCTTTTCAAGATTACAAGGAAGTCTATGTTTCTACTAAAGACAAACGTAGTGGAGAAAAAATCAGAGCTGAGGATTTCAAACCAGCAGGAAATAGTTTTGCCATTCCGGTGTCAGATCCAGTGTCAGATCAAGATTTAGGAGTGATTTACATCTCCTTGGATCCTGCTGTTTTATACCATGCCATTGATAATACTAGAGGTCATACTCCGATGGCAGTAACAGTGACCTCACCTTTTGATACGGAGATTTTTCATATTGGTGAGACAGTTGATAAGGAGAGTGAAAATTGGCTAGTTGGCTTAACTTCTCATGGATATCAGGTTCAGGTGGCAGTTCCTAAAAACTTTGTTTTACAAGGAACAGTGACTAGCTCTGCTTTGATTGTGGGTTTGAGCCTTCTCTTTATTGTCATTCTTTATCTGACTTTGAGGCAGACTTTTGCTAATTACCAAAAGCAGGTAGTGGATTTAGTAGAATCCATTCAAGTCATTGCTCAAGGCGAAGAGGGGCGTCGGATTGACATTTCCGAGAAAGATCAGGAATTACTCCTAATCGCGGAGACGACCAATGATATGTTGGATCGATTGGAAAAGAATATCCATGATATTTACCAGTTAGAGCTTAGTCAAAAAGATGCCAATATGCGAGCCTTGCAGGCGCAAATCAATCCTCATTTTATGTATAATACGCTGGAGTTCTTACGCATGTATGCAGTTATGCAGAGTCAAGATGAGTTGGCAGATATCATTTATGAATTCAGTAGTCTCTTGCGTAACAATATTTCCGACGAAAGAGAGACCCTCCTCAAACAGGAATTAGAATTTTGCCGTAAATACAGCTATCTCTGCATGGTTCGCTATCCCAAGTCCATTGCCTATGGTTTCAAGATAGATCCAGAGTTAGAGAATATGAAGATTCCCAAGTTTACCTTGCAACCGCTGGTAGAAAACTATTTCGCGCATGGTGTTGACCACAGGCGGACAGATAATGTGATTAGCATCAAGGCTCTTAAACAGGATGGGTTTGTGGAAATTTTGGTGGTCGATAATGGTAGAGGAATGTCGGCTGAAAAGTTGGCAAATATCCGAGAAAAATTAAGTCAGAGATATTTTGAACACCAAGCCAGCTACAGTGATCAAAGGCAGTCTATCGGGATTGTCAATGTACACGAGCGTTTTGTGCTCTATTTTGGAGACCGCTATGCCATTACTATAGAGTCTGCAGAGCAAGCCGGTGTTCAGTATCGTATTACAATTCAAGATGAGTAGAAAGGGAGAAAATGTATAAAGTATTATTAGTAGATGATGAGTACATGGTGACAGAAGGTCTGAAGCGTTTGATTCCCTTTGATAAGTGGGATATGGAGGTCGTCGCAACAGCCAGTCATGCCGATGAAGCTCTAGAATATGTTCAGGAAAATCCTGTCGATGTCATCATTTCCGATGTCAATATGCCAGACAAAACAGGACTTGATATGATTCGGGAGATGAAAGAGATCTTACCAGATGCTGCCTATATCCTGCTCTCAGGTTATCAGGAGTTTGATTATGTAAAAAGAGCAATGAACCTTAGTGTGGTGGACTATTTGGTCAAGCCTGTTGATAAGGTAGAGCTGGGAAATCTGCTGGAGAAGATTGCAGGTCAGCTCGGCGAGAGAGGGAAGAAAAGTCAGACTCTTAGTCAAGAATTAGACGAGGCTGGATTTGTTAGTTATTTAGGGGATAAGGAGAATTGGTGGATAGGTCTATCCAAGGAAAAACAAGGTTCCTTCACCATTCCCTACTATGTCTTGGGTCAAGACTGGCAGATTTTCATTTCTGGCCACCCCCTAGATGGTTTAGTCGTTACACCTTTTGAAGCTCCTTATCAAGAACATTTTGAACGCTGGAAGCTGAATGCTGAGAAAACCCTCTTTTACGGTTCTGTAAATCTGCAGCAGTCTGAGAGTCTCTTTGCCTATTACGAACCGATTTATAGGGTTATCATTCAGGGAAATCTCAATCAAATCGTAGAAGAGTTAAATCTCTTGGAGAAGGTAGTTCTTGAAAATACACCTCGTGTTTCGATTACTAAACAGCTTTTTATCCAGTTTGTCATGGATGTTTTCCATTTATTTGAACATCTCAAAGCTGATGATATGACGGACATTGTCAAAACCATTCATGCTATTCAATCCTTCGATGAATTGGTTTCTTATATCAAGGAAACTCTGATCAGCTTTTTCGGTCAATACCGTATGAATGAAAATGTGGTCAGTGTGCTGGAAGTCATTGGTCGTGATTACCAAAAAGAGCTTTCCCTCAAGGATATCAGTAAGGCCCTCTTTATCAATCCTGTCTATCTAGGGCAGTTGATTAAGCGTGAAACCGATTCGACCTTTGCAGAGTTACTAAATAAACAACGTATTAAGGCTGCCCAGCAGCTCTTGCTTTCAACTAGTGACAGCATCGAAGATATTTGTTATGCTGTTGGTTACAGTAACCTTGGATATTTCTATAAAGTTTTCCGAAAATTGTGCGGAAAATCGCCAAAAGCCTACCGAAAACAGGTAGAAACTATACTATAAGATTTGTATTCCTTTACAAAAGGTGCTATAATATTATCAGGAGGTCCTATCATGAAAAAGAAACCAATTTATCTATGGGTTTTGCTAATCTTGTCTGCCCTTATTTCAGTTCCGTCTCTGTTTGGAATTGTGAGTCCCTTGCCTAGTAAAGAAGCCCTTCGTGCTGCTCAGAAACAAGTTGCAGGGGTCAATGCTCAGCAATTAGAAGACCAGCTTAATTATACCTATAGAGTAGCAGAAGCATCTCATTCTATTTTTAATGTTGCTTTGATTGTGCTATCTACTATTTTAGTGGTCGTAGCGATTGTCTTCCTTGTTCGTAAAAATTTGCAATATGCAAACTATACTTACGTTGGCTATGTTTTGTTAGCTATTATTGGTTCGATTTATGGCTATGTTGGTTTACAAGACGCTGTGCAGTTGGTTCAAGATGAGAGCATGCGTTTGACAGTGAGTATTGGTTCAAAAGCTGTTAGCATTTTCTATATCGTCATCAATGTTCTCTTCCTAGCCCTTGTCTTCTATAAGATGTGGCGACAACAGAAAGCCTTGGCAGAAGAAGAGGAAACAGAAGAGCTTACCTAAGTATTGACAAAAAAGAACTATCAAGATACAATCTTGGTAGTTGTTTTTTGATTATAGATAAAATCATGGAGGTACATATGAAGACAATTTCTTTAGTTTATATTAGTTTGAGTGGCAACACTGAAAGTTTTGTGACGCGCTTGAAAGACTATCTCTTGTCCCAGTACAAAGGGATTGAGGTTCAAAAGATTCATATCAAGGATTTGGTCAAGGAAGGCAAAAATTTCTATGAAATGGACCATCCCTATGTCGCTTTTTTGCCGACCTATCTCGAAGGTGGGAATGGCGTGGATAACGGAGATGTTGAGATTTTGACGACACCGGTGGGAGATTTTATTGCCTATGGTAACAATGCTAGTAAGTGTTTTGGTGTGGTTGGGTCAGGAAATCGTAACTTTAATAACCAATACTGCCTAACAGCCAAGCAATACAGTCAACGCTTTGGCTTCCCTGTATTGGCTGACTTTGAAATGCGAGGCATGCTGGAAGATATCAAACATGTCGCAGCTATTATCGCAGATTTGTATGAGTTGGAAAAGGAGAATTAATACTCAATGAAAATCAAAGAGCAAACTAGGAAGCTAGTCGCAGGTTGCTCAAAGCACAGCTTTGAGGTTGCAGATAGAGCTGACGTGGTTTGAAGAGATTCTCGAATAGTATAAAGTTCTTATAAGAGGTGGTTGAAGTTGTTCAACTGTTTTTTGAGTATAAACAGTCTTTAAGAACGTAAAAAAGCATAAGTTCAGGTCTTCAAAACCTTGTTCTTATGCTTTTTATCATAGAAATATTTGCTGAATTTTCTCTTGAAATGAAACCTTATCTTCATCTCGCGCTTGTCCCTTACCCTGCTTTTCCGATTGCGAGTGCGTAGATAAAGAAGATGGCGAAGCCAAAGAGGAAAATCAATCCCGCAATGGCAAGGTGTTTGAGCCAAGAAGGAAGATTTTTGTTTTCACGCGTTACCAAGGCGTAATTCAAAAGAGCAAAGAAAGGTGTTGTCAGGAAAGAGCCAATCATGGCAAAGCGGAGCATGGTTGAAACCTGACCAGCGAAGAACTTGATAATGACGATACCGATGATAGCAGTGATGGTCATCCAGATGTTCAAAGATTTACGATTGTCCTCTTTTTGACTGATTAGCAGTCGGAGAGATTCCTGATTAACGCGAGAATAGCCATCGATAACAGTTATAACTGTTCCAAAGATACAGAGGAAGGCAATAAAGGTAATCAAGTAACGGGACCATTCGCCAAGAACAGAGGCATACATGCCCACGAATTGAGAGATGTATTTGGCTGAAGCAGCTTCAACCGCCTGCCCTGTAGGATACTGAATCAGTGCTCCCAGTGCCACAAAGAAGACGGCTAGGATAGCTGTTCCAATATAACCAGTGTTAAAGTCAAACAGAGCGTCTTCTGTGTTAAAGTTGACGGTCTTTCTCTTTTCAGCTGACCAAAGTGAATTGATGGCTGAAATTTCAATAGGAGCCGGCATCCATCCTAGGAGGGAGACGATGAAGGGCAGAGCTGCCATTTGCCAAGGTGTCTTCTCGACAAAATCAGAACTGTATTCTGGATGCTTGACCGCCGCAATGATAACTGCAAGAACAGTCGCAATGGTTAAGGCAGACATAATCCATTTGACCATGCCGTCTAAAAGTTTGTAGCCTCCAAAGAGTAGCATAGCCCAAATGATTGCAACGAGAATGAGGGACCACTGAGTAATGCTAAGTCCAATCATTGGGAAGGCACTGGCGATGATAGCTGAGCACAGAATGGCAACACCAGCCGTGTTGACCATAGCCGAAAAGACATTGAGGATAAAGAAAATCCAGAGATAGAGTTTTCCTTTTTCGGCATAACCTTCAACCAAAGTCTTTCCAGTATCAGCTGTGTATTCAGCACCAAAACGGAAAAATGGATATTTAAAGACATTGGCTAAGATGACCAAGAGAAGTAGAGACCAACCGTAAGAACCGCCAGCTTGAGTTGAGGATACAATGTGGGAACCTCCAACAGCGGCAGTTGCCATTAGGATTCCAGGTCCCATTGCTTTTAGCTTGCTTGCCCAGGTTGATTGATTTAAGGAAATAGCTTGCGACATGATAAATACTCCTTTTTGAATTTTCAGAATAATCTGTATATGTAATCTATATTCTACAAAAAATTTTGGAAAAATGCAAGAATATTTTGAAAAAAGATAGAAAATTTACAAAGAAAATCTGAAATAACTGTTATGATATAGCAGATTGAAACTAGAATAGTACACCTTTGCTTCTAAAACATTGTTAGAAATCGATTTGACTGTCCTGATCGATTTATCCTGTTCTTATTTCATTTCACTATAGTAAGGTGCAGCAGGATAAAGAAAAACCGAGAAGTTTCTTTCTCGGATTTGCTTATTATGAGGTTCCTATTTTCTATGCTCCAAGAGTTGATTGATGTGATCTACTTTTTTAGCCTCTCTTTTATAGAGAATAGCCCAGATGATGAGATAGACAATCGCAAACTCGATAATGAGCTGGAGGTAGAAAATCCAGTGGAAAGGGAACCAACCAGCAAGAGTTGCTAGTGGGACAAAGCCAGCCAGCATAAGGAAGAAATGAGTCAGAGTGGCACGAAGCATGCTCCAGTCACGGCTAAATAAGCGGTTGCCAAAGTTGAAGAGCATACCGATGGTTGCCCAGATAAGTGTGCAGTAGAGCAAGACCAGGGCACCGTGAACCTGATGCTGATCCATCACTTGGCCGATGAGAGAGTAGGGATTTAGTGGTGCGTAGGTATTTGGTGCATAAATGAGTGAAAAGAGGATAGAGAGGATGAGGCCGATAAGAACACCGGTAGCTGCATCGTGAAATACTTGTTTTTTCATAGTTCTAATTTCTCCTTGATGGTTTTTAGATAACGGCGTGAAGAGTAGGTGAAGCTTTCGTTTTTCAAGAAAATTTCTACCAGACCGTTTGGCGTGAGCTTGAGGTGAGAGATGGAATCGATATTGATGATTTCTGATTGGGAAATTTGGATAAAATTGCTTGGCAAGAGTTTAAGAACCTGATAGAGTCGCAAATCAATGCTGTAGGTCTGACTCGCGGTTTCTGCTAGAACCTTCCGATTCTCGATATAGAAGCGCTGAATCTTGCCAATCTCAACTAGATAGACCTGATCATCGATTTTTCCTTTGATTTTTTCTCTTTGGTCCAGATTTTCTGCGAACTCGATGACTTTCTGGACTTTTTCGGTTTCTTGAGGTGCTTGGACAATCAGCTTTTCCTCCTCGTAAGTCTCACTAATCTGTAGTTCTACTTTCATAAATTTCTCTCCTTGTTTTTCATACAAAATTAATCTCACTTCTTGTACACCTTTATTAATACTCTTCAAAAATCTCTTCAAACCACGTCAGCGTCGTCTTGCCGTAGGATAGTTGTTGACTTTGTCAGTTTTATCTACAACCTCAAAACAGTGTTTTGAACTGTCTGCGCCTAGCTTTCTAGTTTGCTCTTTGATTTTTATTGAGTATACTACTATTTTACTCCCTCTGGCAAGGGACTTTGTCTATGTGGAGGGATTGGGCTCCTATGTGGTGGAGCTTTTCTGTTCTTTCTGAAATATGGTATAATAGCACTAATTAATTTCTAGGAAAATAGATACAGAAAGGGGCTGAAAGAACTAGGGGAACAGTTGTAATTAGAAGGTGATAGGTATGAAAAGTGGCGTTGAAGCTGGATAAGTTTATAAAGAGTTTGAATGAAGAAATGAAAAGTAAATAAGTTGATGATGAATTGCAAAAATAGATTTTATATACAATTTGTATCTTTCAAATCATTGATTTGAATTTTAGATTTAATCATGTTACAATTAAAAATGAAATCAAATAGAAGAGGAAGATGCAAACGTGGGCACACTATTAGCAACAAGATTAAAAAATAGACGAAAAGAATTAAAAATGTCTCAGCGAGAACTAGCTGAAGGTATCTGTAAACAGGGGCAAATCAGTCGATTAGAGAGCGGAGAGTTTACTCCTGGAGCAGATTTCTTGCATGCCCTTGCTAAGAAGTTAAAAGTCAGTATGGATTATTTTTTTGATGAGCAGGTTGTAGAGAAAGTTGAGGAGTTATCAGAATTTAAGAAATTAGCACAGACATTTATTACAAATCGCAATTATGAGTCTTTGAAATATATATATGAATTGGAGAATGTAAAAGCTCACCGCCTATCTTTAGCAGATAAAATCTACATGGAATGGATAAAATCTCTGATAGATTTTTATTTTTACGGACAGAAAGAAGATGCGATTGTACGATTAGAGGGGGTATTATCACAGTTAAGTGTATCTGATTTGAACTATCTCCAAGTTTCAAACACCCTATTCAATTTTTATTATGATATTGGAGATTTAGGTCGTTTCAATAAAATTCGTGAAAAACTAGAGTATCAAGTAAATCACCTCAATTTGAGTACAATCGAAGAGTTAGAACTATCTATTAAGTTTAACTACAACGTTTGTCGTTATCTATGGTTACAGAAAAATATTGAAGAAGCTATTACTAAAATTACAGCTACTATAAAACAATGTAAGGCTTACAGAACGAATTATCTTTTGGCTGATTTGTACTTATTGATGGGAAATGTAAGTGAAAATTTTTCTTCTAAAAGTTCGGTGAAAGAATATTTTGAGACGGCATATTTTCTATACAAACTTGAGGAGAACATGTCAATGACTCTGAAAGTTGAGCATTACATTGCAGATATAACAGAATAATGAATACGGTGTTCAAGTGAGCATCGTTTTTCAAACCTAGTTCAGATACAAAAAAGTATCAAACAAAAAAATATAAAAAAACATTATAAAAACAATTGACAAGCTAATTTTGAAGTGATAAAATAAATGCAAGAAAACAAAAGGAGAGGTATATGAGAAGTTTGTTTAAGAAAATAGTTGCTGTATTAGTTATTGGCTTAATTCTGTTAGGAATTGCGAGAACACCTCAAGTTCATAAGATGGCTAGAGGGATTGATCCTGGTCCTGCGAATTTTATTTAGAAATCAATTTCTACTAATTGAGTACTAATTGAGTACTAATTGAGTATTAATGGGTAAAAAGATTGTATGGATAAGAAAAATTTACTTGTATTGGTTACTGGTTCGGTAGGTGCCAGTAATGTAGATACATACTTATATTATATAAAAAAATTCTATAATGTTAAAGTGATACTTTCTGAAAATTCTAAAAAATTTATAAGTAAGGAATTAATTAGTTATTTTTGTGATAAAGTTTATGATGAAATATTTGTTGAAGAGGTAGTTCCGCACGTTTTTCTGCCATATGAATCTGACTTACTTCTTATTTTACCAGCTACGGCAAATGTGATTGGCAAAATTGCTAATGGTATTGCTGATGATTTAGTTACAGCAACTGTTTTAAACTTTAATAAAAAAATAATTTTTTGTCCCAATATGAACTCTACTATGTGGGACAATCACATAGTTCAAAGAAATGTATCAATTCTAAAGGAGTTGGGACATATATTTTTATTTGAGTCTAAAAAAACATATGAGGTAGGATTGCGTAAAGCAATAGATTCAACATGTTCAATGTTACAACCACAGTCGTTAGTAAAAGAACTTATCAAATTAGAAAATATTGTCCTTGAAGAGGGACATTAAAAACTACTGAGAATATTAAGGAGGGGAAAAAATGGAAAATTCATCAATCGATGTAGATATGCTGTTGGAAGAATTGACACAAGAAGCAATGGTCGTTGTTGCTGTTGATAAGGACTGTTAATTTAAACTTATGGCAATATATGAAAGGTTACTGGATGTTTTAAATTATGCAGGCAGTAGCCTTTTATTATATACAAATGGATAAAGTAAGGATAATACAATGATTAATAAAAAAATACAACAAGTTGTTTTGGAATCATTACAGAATTTTTTGAATGGGAACTTCATTTCGCCTTGTGTAGTCTATGATTTTGGCTTGCTGGAAACTGTACTTGATGAATTTAAAAATCAAATTCCTGTAACATTCAATTACCAACTTTTTTATGCCGTTAAAGCAAATTCAAATGAGAAGATACTTGAATTCTTAGTAGATAAAATTGATGGAGTTGATGTGGCGTCATTATCTGAATTAGATGTGGCTAAAAAATTTTTCCCACCAACTCAAATTTCTGTTAATGGTCCCGCATTTTCTTATGAAACTTTATATAATCTGATTAAAAAACAATATAAAGTTGATATTAACTTTTTGGAACATCTTCAACAATTTTCCCCAAAAGAATCTGTTGGAATAAGAGTAACGGAGCCAGATGAACTTAATAATCGTATGAGTCGATTTGGAATAAATATTTGCAGTGATAATTGGACTAGTAATTTACAAAATCCTTTAATTACACGACTGCATTTTCATTTTGGAGAAAAAGATGATAAATTTATTGTTAAGTTAGATAAAATATTATTTAAGTTACAAGAAATTAATAAACTTAGAGAGGTTAGAGAAATAAATCTTGGAGGCGGTTTTATGAAATTATTTATGGAAAATCGTTTGAAAGAATTTTTTCTATCACTTATGGAAATCTATAAAAAGTACGATTGAAAGAATTTTTTCTATCACTTATGGAAATCTATAAAAAGTACGATATTGATAGTACTGTGACTACAATAATAGAACCAGGTAGTGCAATTACTTCATTTTCTGCCTATATGATTACTAGCCCAGTTAATGTTAGTGAGGTGAATGAGCAGCAGGTTATCACGTTAGACACATCAATATACACCAATACATTATGGTTTGTTCCGCATATTATTACAACGTTAAATTCAAGTAGTAAAGAGCGTTATAGTACTATTCTCTATGGTAATACCTGTTATGAACATGACAAGTATAAAATGAAAGTTTCGCTTCCAAGGTTAACTCAAAATAGCAGTATAGTGTTTTTTCCTGTAGGAGCTTATATAAAAAGCAATCATTCAAATTTACATCGTAATGATTTTATGCGGGAGGTATATTTGTGGACAAAAAACTTGACATATTAGATAAAGTTAAGGAATATTTAGGAAATAAAACTACTCAAATTCTGGATAATCAATATAAAGAATTTTTGAAACTTAATGATATAAGGCGAGCGTTTGGTATTTCAGAAAAAGTATTAAACAATTCTTTTAATTTTACGAGTAAAGAATTTAATGATTTAATTAATAACGAAAATTATTTATTCGAATATGCATGTAGAATTAGAGAGGAATGGAGAAAAAAATGCTTTAATCATTCTTATCGTTTTCTATGCTCACCTATAATTACAGATGATTTTCTTAACACGAAGACATTGAGAAGTAGCCAAATTGAATATAAATATGAGCGATATTTATCGAAAAGTTCGATAGGCGATAGAGCGGTTGATGGCTTTGTTTCCTTCAATACTTTAACAGCTAATGGTATGTCTGCTATTAAACTATGTCTTGAGATATTAAACTCTATTTTCTTCAAGAAGAAGATTGATTTATTATATTCAACCGGATATTATGAAACAAGATTTTTATTAAATAATCTTGCTAAATCAGGTATTAGTTGCTATGAGGTAAGTAATTGTGAATTGGATAAAGATAAATTTTATAATGTATTCATGATGGAACCCAATCGAGCCGATTTAACATTACAAAAAACTGATTTCAAGATAGTAGAATATTTTGTTAAGTATAAAAATAATTCAATAAAAGTCGTTATTTTAGATATTTCATATCAAGGTTCTAATTTTAAATTAGTAGAATTTTTAGAGAAATTTAAATTTGCGAATGTAATTATTTTTGTGGTACGATCTTTGATAAAATTAGATCAAATGGGATTAGAATTGACAAATGGGGGAATAATAGAAGTGTTTATTCCTAATCATTTGAGAAAGTTGAAAAATTTTATTGAAGAGGAATTCAATAAATTTAGAAATTCTCACGGAGCTAATCTAAGCCTCTATGAATACTGTTTGCTTGATAATTCTTTAACCTTAAAAAATGATTGGAACTATTCTGATTTAGTTATGAAATTTACGAGTAATTTTTATGCTGATATAAAAGACTTGTTCATGGAAAATTCTGATACTGAAATCATCCATGAAGAGGGAGTACCTTTTGTATTTTTAGATTTAATAGGTGAAGGTAAAAAAGAATATGAAATGTTTTTTCAATGGTTAAACTTCTTTTACAAACAGCTTGGAATCACATTGTATGCTAGAAATAGTTTTGGGTTTCGGAATCTAACAGTAGAGTATTTTGGAATTATTGGGACAGAAAGATATATATTTAAGATTTGTCCAGGTGTTTATAAAGGGTTAAGTTATTATTTGATGAAATTTTTATTAAAATCTTTTTCAAATGAATATTTAAAAACTACTGATGAGGTTAATAGATGAAAAATTTGATAAAGTTGCTAATAATTAGATTGATTGTTAACTTAGCAGACAGTGTATTTTATATAGTAGCATTGTGGCACGTTAGCAATAATTATTCTTCGAGCATGTTCTTAGGAATATTTATTGCAGTAAATTATCTACCGGATTTGTTACTAATCTTTTTTGGACCAGTTATTGACAGAGTAAATCCGCAAAAAATTCTTATAATATCAATTTTGGTTCAATTAGCAGTGGCTGTAATATTTTTATTATTATTAAACCAAATATCATTTTGGGTGATAATGAGTCTAGTGTTTATTTCAGTAATGGCTAGCTCCATAAGTTACGTGATAGAAGATGTGTTGATTCCTCAAGTGGTAGAATATGATAAGATTGTATTTGCAAATTCTCTTTTTAGTATTTCGTATAAAGTATTAGATTCTATTTTTAATTCATTCGCATCATTTTTACAGGTGGCAGTAGGATTTATTTTATTGGTTAAGATAGATATAGGCATATTTTTACTTGCTCTATTTATATTGTTGTTGTTAAAATTTAGAACTAGCAATGCGAATATAGAAAACTTCTCTTTCAAATATTACAAGAGAGAAGTGTTGCAAGGTACAAAGTTTATTTTAAATAATAAATTATTATTTAAAACCAGTATTTCTTTAACGCTTATAAACTTTTTTTATTCATTTCAGACAGTAGTTGTACCGATTTTTTCTATTCGATATTTTGATGGTCCGATTTTTTATGGTATTTTTTTAACTATTGCTGGTTTGGGTGGTATATTGGGAAATATGCTAGCGCCAATCGTAATAAAATATTTAAAATCGAATCAAATTGTTGGTGTATTTCTTTTTTTGAACGGCTCAAGTTGGTTAGTAGCAATTGTTATAAAAGACTATACTTTATCACTTATTTTATTTTTCGTTTGTTTTATGTCTAAAGGAGTCTTCAATATTATTTTTAATTCGTTGTACCAACAAATACCTCCACATCAACTTCTTGGTAGGGTAAATACTACCATTGATTCTATTATTTCTTTTGGAATGCCAATTGGTAGTTTAGTTGCAGGAACGCTTATTGATTTGAATATTGAATTAGTGTTAATTGCTATTAGCATACCTTATTTTTTGTTTTCTTATATTTTTTATACGGATAATGGATTGAAAGAATTTAGTATATATTAGAAATGTTTATGTTCATTCAAAAGCATAATGACTATAACTGAAAAAGAAAAGTGATATCTTTAAGGTTGTTCTTCTTGGTGGTGAGATTCGTGAGACAACCCAAGCTTTTGTCGGAAAGATTACCAATGCTTTGATGGATAGGATGTACTTTAGCAAGATGTTTTTAGTGGTAACGGTATCGTGGATGGACGTGTAATAACCTCTTCTTTCGAGGAGTATTTTACTAAAAAACTAGCCTTGGAGCGTTCCCCAGAAACGGACTTACTCATTGACTCTTCAAAGATTTGGGGAGAAGATTTTGCTTCATCTGTTCCTTGAAAAAAGTCACAGCAGTCATCACAGACGATAGTACTGAACAAAACTATGAAGAGTTAGAAATTTATACGCAGGTGATTGTATAAAGGATCTGGAAATAGATAAGAAGTTGATTAGTATTGACCTAGGTGGTACAAATATTAAGATTACTGTTCTTTCAAATGACGGTGAGATTGAAACTTTGTGGAGTATTACAACAGATACAAGTGAGAAAGGTTCTCAAATTATATCGGACATCATCAGTTCTATTAAAAATAAATTGACCGAACGGAATATTCCTGATAGCGACCTTCTTGGAATCGGTATGGGAAGTTGCTCATCATACTTTCCTTGTAAATCATAGGGGCTATAAACTCTCCGTCTACTTGTCCTGCAACAATTGAAGTCTGCTCAAAACGCCGTCCGCTAATCTTTTCATAGACTTTCTCCCTTTTAGGAGCCTAGCTTTCTAGTTTGTTCTTTGATTTTTATTGAGTATACCACTATTTTACTCCCTCTGGCAAGGGACTTTGTCTATGTGGAGGGATTGGGCTCCTATGTGGTGGAGCTTTTCTGTTCTTTCTGAAATATGGTATAATAGCACTAATTAATTTCTAGGAAAATAGATACAGAAAGGGGCTGAAAGATGTCTCATATTATTGAATTGCCAGAGATGCTGGCAAACCAAATCGCAGCTGGAGAGGTCATTGAACGTCCTGCCAGTGTGGTCAAAGAGTTGGTAGAAAATGCCATTGACGCGGGCTCTAGTCAGATTATCATTGAGATTGAGGAAGCTGGTCTCAAGAAAATCCAAATCACAGATAACGGTCATGGAATTGCCCACGATGAGGTGGAGTTGGCCCTGCGTCGCCATGCGACCAGTAAGATAAAAAATCAAGCAGATCTCTTTCGGATTCGGACGCTTGGTTTTCGTGGTGAAGCCTTGCCTTCTATTGCGTCTGTTAGTGTCTTGACTCTGTTAACGGCGGTGGATGGTGCTAGTCATGGAACCAAGTTAGTCGCGCGTGGGGGTGAAGTTGAGGAAGTCATCCCAGCGACTAGTCCTGTGGGAACCAAGGTTTGTGTGGAGGATCTCTTTTTCAACACGCCTGCCCGTCTCAAGTATATGAAGAGCCAGCAAGCGGAGTTGTCTCATATCATTGATATTGTCAACCGTCTGGGCTTGGCCCATCCTGAGATTTCTTTTAGCTTGATTAGTGATGGCAAGGAAATGACGCGGACAGCAGGGACTGGTCAACTGCGCCAAGCAATCGCAGGGATTTACGGTTTGGCGAGTGCCAAGAAGATGATTGAAATTGAGAACTCTGACCTAGATTTCGAAATTTCAGGTTTTGTGTCCTTGCCTGAGTTGACTCGGGCTAACCGCAATTATATCAGTCTCTTCATCAATGGCCGTTATATCAAGAACTTCCTGCTCAATCGTGCTATTTTGGATGGTTTTGGAAGCAAGCTTATGGTTGGACGTTTTCCACTGGCTGTCATTCACATCCATATCGACCCTTATCTAGCGGATGTCAATGTGCATCCAACTAAGCAAGAGGTGCGGATTTCCAAGGAAAAAGAACTGATGACTCTGGTTTCAGAAGCTATTGCAAATAGTCTCAAGGAACAAACCTTGATTCCAGATGCCTTGGAAAATCTTGCCAAATCGACCGTGCGCAATCGTGAGAAGGTGGAGCAAACTATTCTCCCACTCAAAGAAAATACGCTCTACTATGAGAAAACTGAGCCGTCAAGACCTAGTCAAACTGAAGTAGCTGATTATCAGGTAGAATTGACTGATGAAGGGCAGGATTTGACCCTGTTTGCCAAGGAAACCTTGGACCGATTGACCAAGCCAGCAAAACTGCATTTTGCAGAGAGAAAGCCTGCTAACTACGACCAGCTAGACCATCCAGAGTTAGATCTTGCTAGCATCGATAAGGCTTATGACAAACTGGAGCGAGAAGAAGCATCCAGCTTCCCAGAGTTGGAGTTTTTCGGACAAATGCACGGGACTTATCTCTTTGCCCAAGGGCGAGATGGACTTTACATCATAGATCAGCACGCTGCTCAGGAACGGGTCAAGTACGAGGAGTACCGTGAAAGCATTGGCAATGTTGACCAAAGCCAGCAGCAACTCCTAGTGCCCTATATCTTTGAATTTCCTGCGGATGATGCCCTGCGTCTCAAGGAAAGAATGCCTCTCTTAGAGGAAGTGGGCGTCTTTCTAGCAGAGTACGGAGAAAATCAATTTATTCTACGTGAACATCCTATTTGGATGGCAGAAGAAGAGATTGAATCAGGCATCTATGAGATGTGCGACATGCTCCTTTTGACCAAGGAAGTTTCTATCAAGAAATACCGAGCAGAGCTGGCTATCATGATGTCTTGCAAGCGATCTATCAAGGCCAATCATCGTATTGATGATCATTCAGCTAGACAACTCCTCTATCAGCTTTCTCAATGTGACAATCCCTATAACTGTCCTCACGGACGTCCTGTTTTGGTGCATTTTACCAAGTCGGATATGGAAAAGATGTTCCGACGTATTCAGGAAAATCACACCAGTCTCCGTGAGTTGGGGAAATATTAAAAGTATAAAAAAGTCTGGGAAAAATTTTCAAAATCAGAAAAACGCATAAAATCAGGTGTTCAAAAACCTTGATTTTATGCGTTTTATCATAGAAATATTTACTTCATTTTTTCCTAATTCTTTTCGAAACTCTTTTTAAACCACGTCAGTTTTATCAGTAATCTCAAAACAGTGTTTTGAGCTAATTTTGCCAGTTTTGTCTGTAACATCGAAGTTGTGTTTTACCACTCTGCGACTGGTTTCCTAGTTTGCTCTATGATTTTCACAGAGTATTAAATTGCGATTTTGCCAAGTTTCTTTATTCGTCTAAAAGTAGAGTCTGTTCTATGCGTCTAATGTACGAATTAGGTTGACCATTTCAATAGCTCCTTGTGCACACTCAGAACCCTTATTTCCTGCTTTAGTACCAGCTCGTTCTATGGCTTGTTCAATTGTATCTGTCGTTAACACACCAAACATAACAGGAATTTCGCTATTTAAACTGATTTGGGCGATTCCCTTAGATACCTCGCTACATACATAATCATAATGACTTGTATTCCCTCTAATGACAGCTCCCAAGCAGATAATTGCATCATATTTTTTACTTTTTGCCATTTTTGATGCAATCAGTGGTATTTCAAAAGCTCCTGGAACCCAGGCTACCTCGATATCTTTCTCGTTTACATTCTCTCTTTTGAGATTATCTAGTACTCCAGATAATAATTTTGAAGTTATAAATTCATTAAATCTCGCTACAACAATACCTATTTTAATATTGTTTGCTACTAAATTACCTTCATAAGTGTTCATTTATTTTTCCTCCATATTTAAAATGTGACCCATTCGATTTTTCTTTGTTTCTAAATAAAAACTATCGTAAGGATTGGCTTCTATTTCGATTGATATTCTACTGGAAATGGTAATTCCATATTTTTCTAACTGTTCAACCTTGTCAGGATTATTTGTCAGTAAATGAAGTGACTGAAGTCCCAGATCTTTAAGCATTTGTGCTCCAATATGATATTCTCTTAAATCACCTTCAAAGCCTAATGCAAGATTGGCATCAAGCGTATCCATGCCTTGATCTTGTAAATGATAGGCTTTTAATTTATTGATAAGTCCAATTCCTCGTCCCTCCTGTCGCAAGTAAAGTAAGACACCCGAACCATTCTCAACAATCATTTTCATAGCTTTATCGAATTGCTGTCCACAATCGCAACGTAAGGAGCCTAAAACATCCCCTGTTAAACATTCGGAGTGGACCCGACATAATACATTGGCTTCATCCTCTATGTTTCCCATAATAAGAGCAAGATGATGTTCCCCATTTAGTTTATCTATATAGCTAATTGCTTTGAAATTACCGTATCTAGTAGGCATATTGACAGTTGAAACTCGTTCTACCAGCTGATCATATACTTTTCTATATTCTTGTAATTCTTTGATGGTAATTAGTGGAATGTTGTGTTTCTTCGAGAACTGAATTAAATCATCTGTTCTCATCATTTTGCCATCATGATTCATTATTTCACAACATAGGCCACACTCTTTTAGTCCAGCTAATTTTAATAAATCAACAGTTGCTTCTGTGTGTCCATTTCTTTCTAGAACACCACCTTTTTTTGCAATTAAAGGAAACATGTGTCCTGGCCTGCGAAAATCAGAGGGTGTTATATCTTCAGCTACACACATACGTGCGGTCAGTCCTCTTTCCTCGGCAGAAATACCTGTGGTCGTTTCTTTATAATCAATTGAAACTGTAAAAGCAGTCTTATGATTATCTGTATTGTTTTCAACCATAGGTGAAAGCATTAATTGATTAGCTAAACTTTCGCTCATAGGCATACAAATTAATCCTTTGGCATAAGTAGCCATAAAATTAACATTTTCTGTTGTAGCTGCTTGTGCAGAACAAATTAAGTCTCCTTCATTTTCTCTATCCTTGTCGTCTATAACAAGAACAAGTCGTCCCTTCTGCAATGCTTCTAATGCTTCTTGTATTTTTCGATATTCCATTGACTGATTATCCTTTCTGCTAAAATCCATTTTGATATAATAGTTCCTTAGATATTTCTGATTTTGGAGAGTTATCCATCAGTTTTTGCACATATTTACCTAAGATATCATTTTCAAGATTTACTGTACTCCCGACTTGTTTACTCTTAAGAATGGTTTGTTTCAAGGTATGAGGGATAACAGATACTGAAAAGTTTACTTTGGAGACTTTAGCGACAGTCAGACTAATGCCGTCAATTGTAATAGATCCTTTTTCAACTATTAAATCTAAAATTTCTTTTTGTGTGTTGATTTGATACCATACAGCATTATCATCTTTTTTTATTGACGAGATTTTTCCTGTACCATCAATGTGTCCTGTAACGACGTGACCCCCAAGTCGACCGTTGATAGATAAGGCTCTTTCTAGATTCACCTCACTTCCATGTTTTAATAGAGTAAGAGCTGTTCGACTCCATGTTTCATTCATTACATCAACTGTAAAGGATTGATGATTGAAATGAGTAACTGTAAGACAGATACCATTTACTGCTATACTATCGCCTAAATGGATATCCGTTAATATTTTTGAGGCTTTAATTGATAGTTTACAATTACGAGAGTCTTTCTGTATTCTTTCAACTTTTCCGATTTCTTCAATTATTCCTGTGAACATGGATAAATCACTTCACTTTCTATGAGATAGTCATTTCCTATTTGAGAAAAAGCATAAGGTTTCAATCTAATAGCGTCATTTGGCAAAGAAATGCCTTCACCTCCGACAGGAAACTTGGCACTGCCTCCAAAAATTTTTGGTGCAATATATATTTTCAGCTCATCAACAATTTGTTGTTCCAAAGCACTCCAATTCATTAGACTGCCCCCTTCTAGAACTAGGCTATCAATCTGCATGTTTCCTAGATGTTGCATTAAACTCGATAAGTCTATATGATTGCCTTTTTTCTTTATGGAAAGTATTTCACAGCCATGATTTTGATATAGCTTCATTTTATTTTTGTCTTCAGAGGAAGTGGCAATGTAAGTTTTAATATCATTTGCTGTTTTTACGATTTTAGAGGTAAGAGGAGTTCGTAAATGTGTATCGCATATGATACGGATAGGATTTTTCCCTTCCTCCAATCTACATGTCAGCAAAGGATCGTCTTGAATAACAGTATTGACTCCCACCATAATTGCACTAACATGGTGTCGTAACTGATGCACATGCTTTCTTGCTTCTTCTTCAGTAATCCATTTGGATTGATTTGTTTTAGTGGCTATTTTTCCATCCATTGACATTGCATATTTCATAAAAACATAGGGTACATGCTGGGTAATATACTTTCTAAAACTTTTTATTAAGTTAAGACACTCATTTTCTAAAATTCCAACAGTAACTTGAAGATTATTTTCCTCAAGTATCTTTACTCCTTTTCCAGATACAATAGGATTACAGTCTAGGCTTCCAATGACTACTCTTGTAATACCACTATCGATTATAGCATCTATACAGGGAGGTGTTTTCCCGAAGTGACAACAGGGTTCAAGTGTTACATAAAGCGTCGCTCCGACAGGGGATTTTCTACAGTTTTTAAGAGCATTTCTCTCAGCATGTGGGCCACCAAAAAACTCATGATAACCTTGTCCGATAATGTGATTATCTTTTACAATAATTGCGCCGACCATAGGATTGGGGTTGACGTAACCAGCCCCTTTTTGTGCCAGTTTTATTGCTAATTTCATATATTTTGAATCGCTCATCTCACTACCTCCAAAAAAATATACCTTGAATAGGGGACTACTCAAGGCATACAAAAGAAAACTTATGCGATTAACAAAAATGCTCTGAAATGACAAGTAATCATCTCAGAGCACGCAAAAAGCACAAATATACTTTTATCTTCTTTCATCCAGACTATACTGTCGGCTTTGGAATTTCACCAAATCATGCCTTTCGGCTCGTGGGCTATACCACCGGTAGGGAATTGCACCCTGCCCTGAAGATAGTTATTCAATTACAGATGATTATAGTACTTAATTTTGAATATGTCAACAGATAAATACCGATTGTTTTTGATATACTGTATTTGTGATAATCGATTCTCGCTCCTCGGATAAAGAAAATATGATATACTAGATAAACGAAATAAGAGAGAAGGAACACTATGTACGCATATTTAAAAGGAATCATTACCAAAATTACTGCCAAATACATTGTTCTTGAAACCAATGGTATTGGTTATATCCTGCATGTGGCCAATCCTTATGCCTATTCAGGTCAGGTTAATCAGGAGGCTCAGATTTATGTGCATCAGGCTGTGCGTGAGGACGCCCATTTGCTTTATGGATTTCGCTCAGAGGATGAGAAAAAGCTCTTTCTTAGTCTGATTTCGGTCTCTGGGATTGGTCCTGTATCAGCTCTTGCTATTATCGCTGCTGATGACAATGCTGGCTTGGTTCAAGCCATTGAAACCAAGAACATCACCTACTTGACCAAGTTCCCTAAAATTGGCAAGAAAACAGCCCAGCAGATGGTGCTGGACTTGGAAGGCAAGGTAGTAGTTGCAGGAGATGACCTTCCTGCCAAGGTCGCAGTGCAAGCAAGTGCTGAAAACCAAGAATTGGAAGAAGCTATGGAAGCCATGTTGGCTCTGGGCTACAAGGCAACAGAGCTCAAGAAAATCAAGAAATTCTTTGAAGGAACGACAGATACAGCTGAGAACTATATCAAGTCGGCCCTTAAAATGTTGGTCAAATAGGAGCAGAGAATGACAAAACGTTGTTCGTGGGTCAAGATGACCAACCCGCTCTACATCGCCTATCATGATGAGGAGTGGGGCCAGCCCCTCCATGATGACCAAGCATTGTTTGAGTTGTTGTGTATGGAAACCTATCAGGCAGGCCTGTCTTGGGAAACGGTACTCAACAAACGCCAAGCTTTCCGAGAAGCCTTTCATAGCTATCAAATTCACTCAGTCGCAGAGATGACTGACACTGAATTGGAAGCCATGCTGGAGAATCCAGCTATCATTCGAAATAGAGCCAAGATTTTTGCTACACGCGCTAACGCCCAAGCCTTTCTACAGTTACAGGCAGAGTACGGCTCTTTTGATGCCTATCTTTGGTCTTTTGTTGAGGGGAAAACTGTCGTTAACGATGTTCCTGATTATCGCCAAGCCCCAGCTAAAACACCCTTATCTGAGAAATTAGCCAAAGATCTCAAAAAACGAGGCTTCAAGTTCACAGGCCCAGTCGCCGTATTGTCTTTTCTACAGGCTGCAGGGCTAGTTGATGACCACGAGAATGATTGTGAGTGGAAAGGTCTTAAATGATGTCTAACAAAAATAAGGGAATTCTGATTTTTGCGATTCTCTATACAGTCCTCTTTGTGTTTGATGGCGTTAAATTGCTGGCTTCTTTAATGCCATCTGCCATTGCAAATTATCTTGTTTATGTAGTTTTAGCTCTATATGGCTCCTTCTTGTTCAAGGATAGATTGATCCAACAATGGAAGGAGATTAGAAAGACTAAAAGAAAATTCTTCTTTGGCGTCTTAACAGGATGGCTCTTTCTCATTCTGACGACTGTTGTCTTTGAATTTGTATCAGAGATGTTGAAGCAGTTTGTGGGGCTAGTCGGACAAGGTCTAAATCAGTCTAATATTCAAAGCACTTTTCAAGAGCAACCACTACTGATAGCTGTTTTTGCTTGTGTCATTGGACCTCTGGTAGAAGAATTATTTTTCCGTCAGGTTTTATTGCATTACTTGCAGGAACGGTTGCCAGGTTTACTAAGCATTATTCTGGTAGGACTTGTTTTTGCTCTGACTCATATGCACAGTTTGGCTCTATCAGAGTGGATTGGTGCAGTTGGTTACTTAGGTGGAGGCCTTGCCTTTTCTATTATTTATGTGAAAGAAAAAGAGAATATCTACTATCCCCTACTTGTTCACATGTTAAGCAACAGCCTCTCCTTAATCATTTTAGCTATCAGTATAGTAAAATGAAATAAGAACAGGACAGTCAAATCGATTTCTAACAATGTTTTAGAAGTAGATGTGTACTATTCTAGTTTCAATTTGCTGTAATATGTGATGAAAATGCCAGTAATGATACCGAGAAAAAGCTGAGAAACTTTTCCCAGCTTTATTTGTTATAGTCAAAGCGAATGACTTGTTCCTGTGCATCTACATGAGCATGGACCCCAAAGGGTACAATTGCTCTTGGAGTTGCGTGGCCGACATTCAGATTATAGACAATCGGGATATTGCTGTCAATGATATCCAATAGTGCCTCTTTATAGTCGTCATGGAAAGTTTCATCCATAGGTTTTCCGACCAAGAGTCCATTGATGACCGCGAATATGCCAGTGTCCTTTAAAGTTAGCAACATCTTTTTGAAGTCTTCTGGCTTAGGCTTTTCTTCGCTTGTTTCGAGCAAGAGGATTTTCCCTTCCCAGTCTGACAAGTCAGGGAAAAGTTTGTATTTTTGGCAGAGCTCCGTGCTATCTGCGTATCGAGAGTTGTCAAAGATATCGTAGAGGGATTCGAGGCAACCACCGAGGATTTTCCCCTCGAATTGGGCCCTTCCTTGCAACAAGTCAAAACCTGTATTTGTATGACTGACACGAGGTGTTCCCAGGGCCGTGGGACTAAAATCAGTTCGTTCCTCATACCAAACGTCACTAGGGCGGATTTCTGAAATTCTTCCCGTCTCAATCAATTCTTTAAAGTAGTGAAGGCTATAGGCTAGCATTTCTTTGTCTAATTCACAAATGTCTGCTAAAAAGGATTGACCATAAAAAGTCTTGATTCCTAATTTATGCAACATGAGGTGGTTCATGGTTGTATCCGAGAAGCCAAGAAAAATTTTTTGCTTGATAACCTTTTGGAGTTGGTCATTTTCAAAAAGATAAGGTAGCAAGCGATAGGTATCGTCTCCACCGATGGCACATAGGATCATGTCGATGCTATCATCAGAAAAGGCATGAATCAAATCCTCTGCACGAGCTTCAGGATGGTCCTTGATAAAGTCTAATCCTTTTAACGAATGGGGCAAAAAGATGGGATTGAGTCCCAGATCCTTGAGACGTTGGATACCCAAGTCCACTTCGTGTTTGACAAAATCCTCTCCGATAATGCCACTAGATAAACTAACAATACCAATAGTAGAAACCATATCTCATCCTCCTAGAAATAGATTGAGCCTATTTTATCACAAAATATAAGAGAAAGCTATGTGGGATTTCAGAAGAATACTTTTAATACTCTTCGAAAATCTCTTCAAACCACGTCAGTTTTATCTGCAACCTCAAAGCTGTGCTTTGAGCAACCTGCAGCTAGCTTCCTAGTTTGCTCTTTGATTTTCATTGAATATAACTCAAAAAAGTAAGTGAAAAAGCAACCGCACCTGCAGTTGCTTTTATCGTTTTCTTATTCTTGATAGCGTGTTGGTCCTGCACTTGCACTACGGATATTCAAGCGTTTCTTGAGATAGAAGCGAAGGGCTAGGAGGGCTGCTCCAATAATAGCTAGTGGCAATGGATCCAGTACTGGGTTAAGGCTAGCTGGTAGGAAGCTTGTTGCAAAGAAGACAAGCAACCAAAGGAACATAGAAGCTAGGATAACTAGTACAGATTTCCAGAAAGGTGGACGTTGACTGCGATCCATATCTGGTCCATAGTATTGGTAAACAAAGTAGTACATCAAGTAGAAGGCAAATCCACCAACCAGTCCAACTAATAGAAGAGTAATCAATCCATAGCCGAAAGCTTGGTCTGCCGCAAAGAAGGTTGTGAGGGCGCTGACAAGGGCAAAGAGGCTAGTGATGAAAAGAGCTGAGTCCATAATCATCAGTTTTGGGTCATCATTTTCTTTTGGATGCTCTTTTTCGTACTGCTCTTTGACAGTGAAGCTATGAGCCCAATGAGTTGGTGCGCCGTATAGGGAACGGGCAGTTGTACCTTTAGATTGCTCCTCAAGGATTTGGGGAATGACTTCCTCAAAAATAGTCTGGATTTCAGCGTCTGTTTTCCCATCTTTGATGAATTGTTGGGTAGCAATGTGGACAAACTCTTGGTTTTTCTTAGTTAATTTTTGTAGATCAATTTGAGACATAGGAACTCCTCTTAGAACCATTTTTTATGGATGAGATAGAGAGTGAGCGAGACACTCATAGCAAAGGCGATAAAGACGATTAACCAGAAGGCATTTGGCTCTCCGTTTAGGGGGATTTCATTATCCTTAAAGTTCATCCCGTAGGCAGAAAAGACCATGGTTGGGATGGACATGACGATGGTCACAAGGGCCAAGGTTTTCATGATGTTGTTCTGGTTGTTAGAAATGATAGAGGCAAAGGTCTCTGTCATAGAATGCAAGACGTTTCCATAAATATCTGCCATCTCGATGGCCTGTTGGGTTTCAATCAGGGTGTCTTCAAGCAGGTCTTCGTCCTCAAGGTATTTCTTGATATTGCTGGTTGAACTGGTCAATTTCTTAATCACGCGCTCATTTGTTTTGAGGGAGGCCTTGAAATAGACGATAGTTTTTTCCAATTCCATGAGCTCAATCAATTCTTCATTACGAGTTGATTGATGCAGTTGACTTTCGATTTGTTCACTCTTGCGGTCGATTGAACGAAGGGCTGTTAGGTAAAGCTCTGCATTGCGATAAAGAATTTGAAAGATAAAACGTGAACGCATGAAGGTATAGAAATTACGCAATCGACGGTTGATAAAGACATCAAGGACAGGTAGTGGTTCCAAACACGTAGTGATAATGGTTTCCTCAGTGATGATAATACCAAGCGGGATGGTTACGTAGTAGGTGCGGTTATTTCTTTCCTCCGTGACCGGCACGTCTACGATAATCAGGGTATACTCGTCTTCAATGGTAATACGAGACATTTCTTCCGCATCGAGCGGTGCTCGAAGGTCGGCAATATCAATATCGAAGGTGTTGGCGATTTCGAGTGATTCATTTTGAGTCGGATTGACGAGATTGATCCAAGTACCCGGTTCAAGCGTATCGATCTCTTTAAATTCAGTTGTTGTAGAGAGAAAAACTTGTTTCATATCCCTTATCCTTTCTCATTTTTCAGATTTTTTCACACTGTACTATTATACTACAAAATCGGCCTTTTTCAAAATAAATCTAACAAAAAACCTGTTGCTATTGGATTTTTGCTTTGTCTTGAAATGTTGATTTTTAAATTTGCTCCCCTTTTTGCTCCCCCTATAGTGCTTTTAGTGCAGTTTCGTAGAATGATACTGCTTTTTTTGCGTTCTCTTTTGAGAGGTGGCTGTATATATCCATGGTCATTGATAAAGTGGAATGACCTAGGCGGTACTGGAGTTCTTTGTATGGTATTCCAGAGTTAAGCAAGAGACTAGCGTGAGTGTGACGGAATCCGTGAAAGCCAATGTTAGGAACGTCAGCACGCTTAAAATGTGTTTGCAATCTTCTTTTAAGTCTTGAACTGCTAGGATACTCATGAATGAAATCAGAAAATACTACACTTTCACGTTGCCCTATCTTCCAAGCCTCTTTAGTTTGGCGTAGTTTGTACTGCTTCAGCATGCTAACAGTCGCTTGATCTATATCTATATCCCGATAACTAGCCTTAGATTTTGGGCTATTAATTTCTAAATCACGATTTAGTGTTTTGGTAACATGTACCACGGCATTATCTAAATCTATATCAGACCAGGAAAGAGCTAAAGCTTCATTGATACGGCAACCAGTAGCCAATAGGAACTTATAGAGCGTTGTCTCATAGTAGTAACGATATCTATCGCTATCTAAATTATCGAGATAACCAAGAAACTTTTTTAGTTCTTGATTTTCAAAGTGTTTTACTTTTTTCCGCTTTGCTTTCTGAGTGTTACGAGGTAAAACAACATCACGGGCAGGATTGGACGGTATAGCCTGCATAGTTACGCCATACTGTAAGATACGTTTGTTTAGAGCGTGTATCTTGTCATAATGTAGAAAAGCCCCTTTTTCCCCTCTATTAGTCTTGTCAGCAAGTTCGTTGATAATTGACTGGATAAGTGGAGTAGTGAGTTTATCGAGCTTATAAGCCCCAAAAATAGGCAATATATGATTATCAATTAACTTTCTAACATTGCCTTGAGTGTTTGGCTTAACCGTATTCTTATAACTTTCTAACCAGAGATTGGCTAATTCTTGATAGTTTTTTATGGTGCTAGCCTTTTGTCTAGTAGATCCTGCTTTTTGAAAAGCTATTTTTTCTTGAGTAGCTTTCTGCTTAACTTCCTTTTGTGTCCGTCCCGTTACCTTAGTTTTAACTTTCTTTCCTGTAACCTGGTCAACTCCTAGATATATATTAGCACGATAGACTTTACTACCGTCTTTTTTTATAACTTCAGTTATTTTCATGATTTAAACCTTTCTAAAATACATCAGCAGGCAAGCCATTATCAAAAAGGTTTTATATCATGCTAGGGCTTCACAGATTGCCCCTATTTTAATTGGTTTTTGGGAGCTTGGCTAAGATTATTCATTGTAACCAATGCCCCAGTAAGGGATATATTGCATATTCTTTTTACCAGCATTTTCATCATAGATTTTTATTTTATTATTTTCTAATGCAAGAGAAATGAGTTTAGAGGCAACGGATGATTGTTTATTTGTTAATCCAAATCTTTCTCTAAGTGTGCTATTTGTCATATAATCATCTTCGATGTAAAGTATGGCGGAATGATAATAAATAGCATTTATTTTTTCTCTGTTACCCATTTCTTGGATTGTTCGTCGTTGATGTAAAGTAACGACAGTATAATTATCTTTTGCAGTGATATCGGGAGCAGGTAAGTGATTTAATTCAAGGGTCAATATAATCTTGTCTATACCGCTACCACGCGATTCTACTAGATGCATCTTTCGAAATAGATTAGCTAAATCTTCATTTCGAGAATATGGAGGCATGTCAAGCAATCTTTCTGGACGATTAAGAGGGGAACCAGGATTTGTAAATACTACTCTATTATCAAAGATTTCAATTATTGGTGAGCTTCCTTTTACAGAAAAATCCTGATGCACTATTTGATTTGCAACAATCTCACGTATAACAAGAGGGGGATAATCTGTATCAGAGGTTATTTGTCCGTTTTCTTTTAATGTCTCAGGTTTTCTAGGCAAATGACTATTGATAAATTTTAGTAAACCATCAAAACCAACAGCAACTCCTTTACTCGCTGTATTATCGGCTACTGCACTGAGTTTATTATTACCATCATATCTGATTACTCTTAAAGCATGTGATGATAGATTTTCAAAGTTTTTAAGATTTTTTGCGAAAGTAAATGCCCCCATATTGGTCAAATTAAAAGTTTTCCCAGAAGGTTCTACAATACCGTCGTTTATCATATGAGTAATAATTTCTTCGTCAGTTGAACCGACAAAATGGCCTAACATTTTTAAATAAGAATTAACATCAAGCAATTCTTTGATTTCGTCAAATGTACACGCAGTTTTTGCATATTCTTTTTCAAATGATCGTGCCTCAAAGGATTTCCACAACTCTCTTTCTTTTTCAGGATAATCCTTTAAATTTTTTAAAGATGATCCGCTTCTGATATATCGATCACCTCCAAAAGCAACAGGTCTACCAGCATTCATATGGATAACTAGAACGACAACATGATTTTGATCAATATCATATTCTTCAAACCGAATTGTAATACGAGGGTCTAGCATTCTTTCTAACCAAGTAATAAATGGTTCTCCACCATGTTTTTCAGTTTTTGGGTAGAACTTTGTGCCAACAATCTCTTTTGAATCATCATCAATGCCCCAAATTAGGTACGAAAATTGTCGATTTAAAATTGCTGATGAATTGGCTAAAGCTGATATATATTTACCTATACGTTCATGATCATTATTGTTTACTTTATATTCAATAATTTCATCTTCATTTTTAGTTAATAACTTTAATAATTTTTCTGAATCTCTATTTTCCAAGTAAATTCCAAGTAGGCTAAAAACGTTGTTAAATCAACTATTTTTTATTTTCTAAGTAAATTCCACGCGCTTCAGGATTGTTGAACATTGTGGCGCGTGGGTTAATACGGAAAATCGATATCTATATCCGATAGTCCCTCTAAAATATTTATTATGCTTTCCCTTTCTTTTGGGGATAGTAAAGAAAAATAAAAAATGAGCTTTTTAAAAACGTCTGGAGTATCCCCACCGTAAATAAATTCAATAAATTTTTTTGTATGCAGTTCCCACATATCACTAAGTTGCTGGTCGGTAATACCGATTTTCCAAGGTTCGGATTCTTCAAAATAATGACCAAAACTGTTTTTTAACTCAACAGATATAGTATTTTTAATCTTTTCAAGTTTATCAGTACCTAGAACCTCAGAAAGAGCTGTATAAGTATCATATTCAAATTTGTCATCACTATCGTCCTCAATTGTATATGGTGCTAATGCTACTAGCATATTGTCACGACTTAGACTATAACCGAGTAAATAACCAATATGTACACCGAAAAAGTCAGCTAACATTTGAGCTTTTTCTCGTTTAATTTGGCTTTCTCCGTTTTCCCAATTTTGAAGAGTCCGATAATGAACCCCAATATTTTCAGCTAACTCTTTTTGAGATAGCTTTTTTTCTTGTCTTAATTCTTTCAATCTATTCATGCTTTATCACACCTTTCACAGAAGATTATATACTATATCTTAGAAAAAGTACATTTTTTTTGTGCAAAAATTAAAAAAACAATTGACAATAGAAAAAATATTGTGTATAATACAAATAAAGCACATAAAAAATGTGCACACCCCCCTCCAACCTTTCACACTTTCAATCTATTCATGGAGGGGGATTTTTTAGAAAGGGGGAAACCTATGAGCAAACTACGAGGCTATCGGGTTATGTTAGGACTAACTCAGCAACAAATGGCGGACAAGCTAAAAATTTCTTTGCAGTCGTACAACAACAAAGAATTAGGTAAAACGCCATTCAATGACAAAGAACGTCTAGCGATTAAGTCAATGGTTGCAGAAATCAAATCAGATATAACCATAGATGAACTATTTTATAGTTAGAAAGGAGCAAACCAATGGAACTAGTCTATATGGACGGCAAGAAAGAGCCGTATACACTGAGCAGTATCGTGGCAGAATGTGCAGAAATCAAGCACAGACATTTGAAGATATTGCTGAATAAGCACCGAGAGGACTTTGAAAGCTTCGGAAAGGTGCAATTTAAAATTTCACCTTCAAAGAGTGGGCAAAATGTACGGGACTATATTTTGAATGAGCAACAAGCAACCTTGCTGATCACTTACTTACGAAATACAGAACCCGTAAAAGAGTTTTAGAAGAACCTAGTCAAAGCTTTCTTTGAAATGCGTGAGGAACTTTCTAAGTTCCGTATGCAGAGGGCGCTAGAAAAGCCAAAAAGAAAAACCTTGCATGACAGCATTGAGAACTGGGAACAAGCACCAAAGCACGCGCATAGCACCATGAACAACCTGCTACTAAAAGCAGTAACCGACAGGAACGCTAAGCAGTTAAGGGAAGAACGTGGGGGGCTATAATGGCATCGATAGCTTGACCAGTGACGAACTGGAGCAATACCAGGCATTTGAGGACATGGTAATAGCCATGATCGGCTTGAATATGAGTTATCAGGAAATCAAAGCTATGGCATTCAGAAATAAAAAAACACGCCAAAGAAGCGCGTGATTGCAACAAAAAAAGGCTTACCGAGACCAATCAGCAAAGCCTTTAACACTAACACTAAAACGAATTTAACAAAAAGCAGGCAAGCTATTATCAAAGAGGTTTTAGTAAAGATTTATACCTAGATTATAGCATATTTAGGGCAATTTGACCATACGGAGAGCGCCAACTCTTAAAACTGGTACTTTCTCACGCTTTCAATTTGGCGAGTCTGAGCGTGAGGATATCCTGTATAAGAAACAACTCAAAAAGCCCCACGCTCAGAAATTTGGCGACCGAGAGCGTGAGGAACTTCAGTACAAGAAAAAAGCATTAAAAAGCCATCAGGGCAAGTATAAAAAGATAGAAAAAGAGGTAAAAAACATGACAACAAAAAAAGCAACATCAAGCCAACAAGTTCTATTATCGGCTAAGAAACTAGCAGAATTAGGGAACGAATTAACCGATATCATGAATGTTTTAGAAATGAATAACCTAGCTCTTGAAGGGCTTGAGTTTGCACTACAGAAAGATACAACCACGTTCTTATGGCTTGCTAAAAAATACACTGATACAGCATACGCCCAGAATGAAAAGCTATACGATCGTCTAAATGAAATAGCCTTTTTGCTTTTGAACAATGACGACGCTAAAGAGCTGGAGGCATACCATGACTAAAGATATTAAAGAAATGGCACAAGCCGAAGACGACTTGCTGAATATGGAACAACCTAAACAAGCGGAATTTATCAAGAACTATAAGGCGAGGGCATGACATGAATGAATTAGATTTGACCAATACACAGGCGGTAATCTCTATGGTGGTACTGATTGGCTTCCTGCTTTATCTAAACCACCTAGACCGCAAAAAAAGCGCCTAATTTGAGCGAGAAAACCAACAGACGATAGAAACACCTAGCGAGGATTTAAACCCTGATTATGGGCGTTATATTCAGCTTGCAGGGGTAAGAGTTTACGGAGGGATGAAATGAGTTACACAATTAATTTATTTCTTGATTTTGAAGAGATGCCAGATGAAGCCTATTTTACTAAAGAGATTTTTCTAGCTACGTGTATGAACAATGCAACAAAGTTAGCTGTAACTATGGGTTTGTTGACAAAACAAACGTTGGATTTAGAGACTAAGACAGCTATTTTGAAAACCCTTGATACCATCATAGAAACTCAAAAAGATATCTTGCAAGGGGTAGCGAGCGGACAAATAACCTTTTTGAATAAAAGCAAAGGAGAGGAGGAACTGAATGAGCCTATCAGAGAATGATAAACGAGTATTAAGACTAATCAGGGTAGGGGCTGAGAACTCCATAACAGGGGCAGAAATCAGCTGATGTGCTAGCGCGTGAAAGTACGGTGTCAAATGAGCTGAGAGAGGCCTCTTTTAGCACTTTCAAAGCCGAGACAAAAGAGGAACACGAGGCCAAGGAGTTTGCTATCAAACAAGCTAAGGAGTACCTAAACGGTATAACAGGAAACACGCTAATTATGGGCAATCCAGGTACTGGCAAAAGTCATTTATGCTATTCTATGGCCAAAGCCATTAACGAGGGTTATAAGTCTAGGAATGAGCCTAAGAGTGTGCTTTTTGTTAGTATTACTGAGATTATCACGCGCATTCAGTCAGATTGGCAGTATAGACAGAGTGATTTTACAGAGTATGACGCCTTGAAGTTGCTGACTGAGGTTGACTATCTCTTTATTGATGATTTAGGAACAGAAAGCGTTATGAACAGCCAAAAAAATGAAGCTAATAATTGGGTACAGGCCTTTCTTTTCAAGATTTTTGATAAGCGAGACACAACTATCATCAACACCAATCACAACGGAAAAGAGCTGGCCAGAATCTATAATGATAAGCTAGTCAGTCGCATTGGAAAACAATCAGAGGGGAACGTATTTATTATTACAGACATTAAAGATAAGAGGATGAAGCGCAATTTTTAGCCGGAGAAAGAGGTCAACGACTTCATGGCAACTGTTGAAGTGCTGGACGTTAAAATTTCTGGTACACCATCTAGTGAACCTTTTAGTTCAGTGGCTATCGTATTGGTATTATACAGATAACAAAGTGGGGTAGATAGTACCGACCCCCTTGCAATGGTGTAACTACTAGTGACACCCTTAAAACAGAAAGAGGAAAAACAACATGACATTAAAAACATTTTCAGACGAAGTAAAAACATTTACTTTCGCTTACGAATTTCAAGACCAAGACACCGCCCAAGTGGCAGGGAGTGCATTGATGGGCTACATGATTGGAACTTATGAAGTACCGTCTATTTCAATCACTTACAAGAATAAAGGGACGCTAGTAGCTGAGTACGTGGAGGATAAGAAACTAAACTATATCTTTAAACGTATTTGTGACAGTTTCAAAGACTATTACAACCAACCAGTGAACGATGAAGCATTTGAAGAACGTTATAAACGGGAGCGCGTGCTTCAACTCAAAGAGTCAGAGGACTTTGAGAGCTTGCTGAATAAGGTCACAGACTACGAACTGGAACTATTAGACTATGCTGAACGCTTGCTTTCTGATAAGTCTATCCCTATGGACTCTATGACTGCTTTTGGTACGTTGGAAATGCTGGGTAATGAAAGTATTAACCTACTCCAAAAATTGGACGTAGAGGGCGAATATAAAGGCCTTGCTGATTATTCTGGTCAATAAACACAGGGGAGCAATCCCCTTTTTGTTATCAATTCAATAGTTTTGGGTTTTTCCATATAGGGGGAAATAATGAAGCGGTTAGCAATAGAAACAATCACTAAACCAATGAAGTTGAGAGGAATATCTAAGGGTATAGCCGAGTTGGACGGTCAAGGTTTAGAGATTGATTTGGATAATTTAGAGATTTATTTTGGTGGAGAGTCATTTGAATTAGACAGAATAGCAGGAACTAAGGGAGGCTATCGCTATTTCTTTCTTTGCCCTGATTGTGGTAGACGGTGCAGGTTGCTTTATAAACGGTATTTATATTTTAGTTGCGATACTTGTCTAGATATCCACAAGAACACCCTGAACCGTAGTAAAACGGATTGCCAATACTACTGGGAGCTTGCACTAAAAGAAGCCAGAAAGGTAGAACCAGGGTGGAGTCCTAGACGTGGTGGATATATGTTTGATGGTTTCCCTGAAAGACCAAAGTAGATGAAGCGTGACAGGTATCATAAGCACTATAAGAAGTTTTTGAAGTATATTGAAAAAGGGGATAGATTTTGGCTGAATGGTTTGAGATTGTAGGACAATATGAAGTAGTGTGCAATTTACAAAACAAACAAATACTACATATTAGACGGTTTGAATGTTAAAAAAGCTAGATATATCAAGGATTTAAGTAAGTAGAGCGTTCCAAAAAAGGGTACGGTAAGCGTTCCGAAAAATGGTAAGGTTTTGGTAAGGTAGCATATATAAAAAGTATAAGATTAGTATAAGGTTGTGTATTTTAAAATACTAAGGTTTTACAAAGGTACAGGGCTTTTTTTCTAGTGATATAACCACAAGGTAGAGAGGTTTACCGAGGGTTAGAAAAGGTGAGATTTTGCTTAGGTAGTGGCAGTAAATATGCCTGACAAATGGCAGGGTTATGTGTGTTGAACTCCGAGCGAACGCCGAGAAAGTGGCTATATCCCCCTATCATTTATCAAGCAGATAAGAGCAATAAAAACCCTCCTTAACTCTCTGAGAAACGACAAGCAGATAAGGACGACAATAAACCTTCTTAATTGCTTACAAAATGATAGGGAGTTAAGAACTAAAATAACTCCCCTTATTTTCCTACCAAATGATAAGGAGATAAGAGCAATTTAAAAGTCTGTTATTTTGGATTTGTTGCTTACCAAATGATAAGCAGATAAGCAAAGAAATAACTTGCCTTAATTGCTTGCAGAATGACAAGGAAATAAGAGAGATAAAAACATCCCTTAATTGCCTATCAAACCATAAGGAGATATGGGGGCTATCTCCCTCCCCACGCGCTTCTATGAGCTTCACCCGTCATTGTACATTTTTTCTCACGGGAAATCATTTGAAGCTAGAGCGAACATAGAGAAAACGAAAAAAAGCCAGCACAGGGCTGACTCCTTTGTGATATATCCGATAAAAATATTATATCATAGAGGAGGCCGAGGCATGACACCAGAGCAGGTAAAAGAAAAACTAGAGGGCGTTAAGTGGATAAGCAAGGAAATCAAAGGCTTATATTTGAAATTGGAAGCCCTGGAAGGTGGTAATCGAAAAGCCAACACTAAGCCATAGCAGGGTGCAGACAAGCAGAGAGAACAAGACAGAGAACAATCTTATAAGTGTTCTGAAGCTAAAAGAGGATACGCTTCAGAGGATTGAGCGACTTACTGAGGAGAGAATGGAAATATCTAGGCTGATCGATAAGCTGGCCAATCCGCTTGAGCGTTCTGTTCTCAGGCTGTTCTACTTGAATGTTCTCGAAGCTTGGCAGGTTGCTGAAGAAATAGATAGGTCAAAGACTACAGTATATCGAATAAAGCAGGAAGCTATAGAACACTTGAGCAAGGTGGAAGGAGCAAACTAATGGAGCTGGATAAGTTTAAAACGATGATGAACGTCAGAGATCGGATGACCTACTTTCTACGTTTCCAGAGGATGGCAGGGAGTGAAAACCAAGTTACGATAGATGAAGAGGCATGGAAGCTTGTCTTACCTGATCAGTGGAATTTGAGCGGTGAGCATGAAAAAGCAATCCGTGAGGGGTTGGAAATATTCGCCCAAGACATCAACAGTATAGAGAACAAACGAGCCAGAAAATACTTCATTATCCATTATTGCTACATGAGGAAGAAAACAATGAGTGAATGCGTAGAGATGGCAGGTACTAGCTCCACTAGCTATCACCGATATAAACAGATAGCCGTCTTAAACTTTGCATCCACCAGAACGGAGAGCTAGAAGCATATAAGTAGGCGTTTGTGGTGTTTTGTTGAGAAATGTTGAGATTTAAGTGAGGGGGAATGACATGATTGAAGATTTTTTGATTGATTTGGAGAATATCCAATTAGAGGATATGGAGATAGATTTAAACATGGATATAGACATAGATTTTGAAATAGATGTTGACCTTGATGGTTTAGATTTAACCTTACTACAAGAGTTAGAAGCATAAATGTTGGCAAATGTAGGCGTAGGCTTCATATTCGCCCCCTATTTCGCTTGGTTTCGTACTGGACAACTAAAACACCATGGATAAACTAGAAGCCCTCAGAAACGAATCTGGGGGCTTTTGTGAGGTCATAATCTTATAAACCACGCGCTTCATGGTATAATATACCTATCAGCAACCAGCAATTAAAAAAAGCACGTTTGACCGTGCTAGTTTCTTGCCTGCTGAACTCGTCAAATCTTAGCCCTTTTGTGGGGCTTTTTTGCTCCCCTTTTTGCGTACTTTGGGGGAGCAAGTAGTAAAAAGTAATATTAGTGATTTTTATTAAAAAGCGCGTGATATAAGGGTTAGGAAGGCCTAAGGAAACATAAAATAATAAGTTTTTTATTATACTACAAAATCGGCCTTTTGGGTAATAGAATCTCACTTTTTTTGGTATAATGGTAAGCAATAATGGACTAGAAAGAACAAAGATGCAAGATAAAATTGTCATTCATGGGGCGCGTGCCCATAATTTAAAAAATATTGATGTGGAGATTCCGCGAGACAAGTTGGTTGTCGTGACTGGCTTGTCAGGTTCAGGGAAGTCCAGTCTGGCTTTTGATACTCTCTATGCGGAGGGACAACGTCGCTATGTAGAGAGTTTGTCCGCCTACGCTCGTCAGTTCTTGGGAAATATGGAAAAACCAGATGTAGATGCCATTGATGGTCTCAGCCCAGCTATTTCCATCGACCAGAAAACGACTAGTAAAAATCCTCGCTCGACGGTGGGAACGACGACTGAAATCAATGACTATCTGCGTCTCCTCTACGCACGTGTGGGGACGCCTTACTGTATCAACGGACATGGAGCTATCAATGCTTCTTCTGTGGAGCAAATCGTTGATAAGGTTTTGGAGTTACCTGAACGCCAGCGCTTGCAGATCTTGGCTCCTGTCATCCGCAAGAAAAAAGGCCAACATAAGAGTGTTATCGAGAAGGTTCAGAAAGACGGGTATGTTCGTGTCCGTGTGGATGGGGAAGTCTATGATGTGACCGAAGTGCCAGAGTTGTCTAAGAGCAAGCAACACAATATCGATGTCGTGGTTGACCGTATTGTTATCAAGGAGGGCATTCGTAGTCGTCTCTTTGATTCCATTGAGGCTGCCCTTCGTATTGCAGAAGGTTATGTCATTATCGACACCATGGACGACTCTGAGTTGTTGTTCTCTGAGCATTATGCCTGTCCAGTTTGTGGTTTTACTGTCCCAGAGTTAGAGCCTCGTCTCTTCTCTTTCAATGCTCCTTTTGGCTCTTGTAGTGAGTGTGACGGCTTGGGCATCAAGCTGGAGGTGGATACTGATTTGGTAGTGCCAGATGCCAGCAAAACCTTACGTGAGGGAGCGCTAGCACCTTGGAATCCTATCTCATCCAACTACTATCCAAACATGTTAGAGCAGGCCATGAAAGTCTTTGGAGTGGCTATGGATAAGCCTTTTGAGGACCTGTCAGAAGAAGATAAGAACTTGATTCTCTATGGGTCAGATGGTAAGGAATTCCATTTCCACTATGAGAATGAATTTGGTGGCGTGCGCGATATCGACATTCCGTTTGAGGGAGTTATCAATAATATCAAACGTCGTTACCATGAAACCAATAGCGATTACACTCGCACTCAGATGCGTCTCTACATGAATGAGCTGACCTGCGGAACCTGTCAAGGCTATCGTCTCAATGACCAGGCCTTGTCTGTCCGTGTGGGCGGCCAGCAAGGGCCACATATTGGAGAAATCTCAGACCTGTCTATCGCTGACCACTTGGACTTGGTGAGCCAGTTAACTTTGTCTGAAAATGAAGCCATCATTGCTCGTCCCATTCTCAAGGAAATCAAGGATCGTTTGACCTTCCTTAATAATGTGGGTCTTAACTATCTAACCCTGTCACGTTCAGCAGGAACCCTTTCAGGTGGGGAAAGTCAGCGCATTCGTTTGGCAACCCAGATTGGTTCCAACCTATCAGGCGTCCTCTATATCCTAGACGAGCCGTCAATCGGTCTTCACCAGAGGGACAATGACCGCCTGATTGCCAGTCTGAAAAAGATGCGTGACTTGGGCAATACTCTTATCGTGGTGGAACACGACGAAGATACCATGCGTGAAGCTGATTATCTGATTGACGTTGGTCCTGGTGCCGGTGTTTTTGGTGGTGAGATTGTTGCAGCAGGTACACCTAAGCAAGTGGCTCGCAACAGCAAGTCTATCACAGGTCAGTACTTGTCAGGCAAACGTGTCATCCCAGTACCAGAAGAGCGCCGTGTCGGAAATGGTCGTTTTATTGAAGTGATAGGAGCGCGTGAGAACAACTTGCAAAATGTCACGGCTCGCTTTCCACTAGGAAAATTTATCGCAGTGACAGGTGTGTCGGGTTCAGGGAAATCGACTCTAATCAACAGCATTCTCAAAAAAGCCATTGCCCAGAAGCTCAACCGTAATTCAGACAAACCTGGTAAGTTTAAGACTATTACAGGGATTGAGCATGTCGACCGTTTGATTGATATTGACCAGAGCCCTATCGGACGGACGCCGAGGTCTAACCCAGCTACCTATACAGGAGTTTTTGACGATATACGTGACCTTTTTGCTCAGACAAATGAAGCCAAGATTCGAGGCTACAAGAAGGGGCGCTTCAGTTTCAACGTCAAGGGAGGTCGCTGTGAAGCTTGCTCAGGTGACGGGATTATCAAGATTGAGATGCACTTCTTGCCAGATGTTTATGTGGCTTGTGAAGTTTGCCACGGAACCCGCTATAACAGTGAAACCCTAGAAGTTCACTACAAGGAAAAGAATATTTCGCAGGTCTTGGATATGACGGTCAACGATGCGGTAGAATTTTTCCAACACATTCCGAAAATTCAACGCAAACTCCAGACCATCAAGGATGTAGGGCTAGGCTATGTGACCTTGGGACAGCCAGCTACCACCCTTTCTGGGGGAGAAGCCCAACGTATGAAGTTAGCTAGCGAACTCCACAAACGCTCGACAGGAAAATCTTTCTACATTCTGGATGAGCCGACGACAGGGCTTCATACAGAGGACATTGCTCGCCTGCTCAAGGTTTTAGCTCGCTTTGTAGACGATGGCAATACAGTCCTCGTCATCGAGCACAATCTGGATGTTATCAAGACGGCAGACCATATCATTGACTTGGGACCTGAGGGCGGTGTCGGTGGTGGAACCATCATCGTAACAGGAACTCCAGAAGAAGTAGCTGCCAACGAAGCCAGCTATACAGGACACTATTTGAAAGGAAAGTTACATCATGAATAAACGCGTACAAGCATTTCTAGCTAAAATGCAAGAAAAAGAACTAGATGGTGTCATCATCAACAATCTTAAAAACGTCTATTATTTGACTGGTTTTTGGGGCTCAAACGGAACAGTCTTTATCAGCCGTGACCGTCAGGTCTTAGTGACAGACTCTCGCTATATCATCGCAGCTAAGCAAGAAACCAGTGGTTTTGAGATTGTGGCTGATCGTGATGAATTGGCTGTCATTGCAGGAATTGTTAAGGACATGGGCTTGACTCGTATCGGTTTTGAAGATGAGATTTCAGTGTCTTATTACCACCGTATGCAGGCAGCTTTTGCAGGTTTGGACTTGTTTCCGCAAACTCAGTTTGTGGAAGGTCTTCGTATGATTAAGGATGAGGCAGAGATTGCAGCGATTCGCAAGGCTTGTTCTATCTCAGACCAAGCTTTCCGCGATGCGCTTGACTTTATCAAACCAGGAAAAACTGAAATTGAGATTGCCAACTTCCTTGACTTCCGCATGCGTGAGTTGGGAGCATCTGGCTTATCTTTTGATACGATCCTAGCTAGCGGTATCAATTCTTCTAAACCCCATGCCCATCCAATGCACAAACCAGTGGAGTTGGGAGAAGCCATTACCATGGACTTCGGCTGTCTCTATGACCACTATGTCAGTGATATGACCCGGACTATCTATCTAGGGCATGTTAGCGATGAGCAGGCAGAGATTTACAATACGGTTCTAAAAGCTAACCAAGCCTTGATTGACCAAGCTAAGGCAGGCTTAGGTTTCCGTGACTTTGACAAAATCCCTCGTGATATTATCATTGAGGCAGGTTATGGCGACTACTTTACTCACGGCATTGGCCACGGTATTGGTCTGGATATCCATGAGGAACCCTACTTTAGCCAGACTTCTACAGAAACTATTAAGACAGGTATGGCCTTGACCGATGAACCAGGTATCTATATCGAAGGCAAATATGGCGTTCGTATCGAGGATGATATCCTGATTACAGAGACAGGTTGTGAATTATTGACCCTAGCTCCAAAAGAGTTGATAGTCATTTAGTTGTTTGTCAAGAAAAAAGTACGAAAATGACGAAAAAAGTCAAAAAAAATTAAAAATAGGTCGCAAGTCGGATGTTTTTTATGGTATAATAGACTAAACTGATAGTAACATGTAGCGAAAGGGGTAGGTACATGATTAAAATTTATACAGTCTCAAGTTGTACTAGCTGTAAAAAAGCAAAAACCTGGCTCAATGCCCACCAGTTAAGTTATAAAGAACAAAACCTTGGTAAAGAAGGAATTACGAGAGAAGAATTACTGGATATTCTAACCAAAACAGATAACGGAATAGCCAGCATCGTTTCGTCTAAAAATCGCTATGCCAAAGCCCTTGGAGTGGATATTGAAGATTTGAGTGTCAATGAAGTTCTCAATCTGATTATGGAAACACCGAGAATTTTAAAGAGCCCAATCCTTGTAGATGAAAAACGCCTGCAAGTTGGCTACAAGGAAGACGATATTCGTGCCTTCCTACCACGCTCTGTCCGTAATGTAGAAAATGCAGAAGCACGTTTGCGTGCAGCTCTATAAACATCAAGGCTGGGAGCACTTCCCAGTCTTATTCTATTTTAATTTCAAAAAGAAAGAAGAAAGAAATGAAAAAAATAGTTCTTGTTAGTCTAGCTTTCCTTTTTGTCCTGGTTGGTTGCGGACAGAAAAAAGAAACTGGACCAGCTACAAAAACAGAAAAAGATACGCTTCAGTCGGCATTGCCAGTTATTGAAAATGCTGAGAAGAATACAGTTGTAACTAAGACTTTGGTCTTGCCCAAGTCAGATGATGGTAGCCAGCAGACACAAACAATTACTTACAAAGACAAGACTTTTTTGAGTCTAACTATCCAACAAAAACGTCCAGTCTCTGATGAGTTGAAGACTTATATTGACCAACATGGAGTGGAGGAAACTCAAAAAGCTCTTCTTGAAGCGGAGGAGAAGGATAAGTCTATCATTGAAGCTCGTAAATTGGCAGGTTTCAAACTTGAAACAAAACTATTGAGCGCAACGGAACTTCAAACAACGACTAGTTTTGATTTTCAAGTTCTGGATGTCAAGAAGGCTTCCCAGTTGGAACATCTGAAGAATATTGGTTTGGAAAATCTTTTGAAAAATGAACCAAGCAAATATATTTCAGATAGATTGGCAAATGGCGCGACAGAACAATAGAAAATCCAAATAAATAGACTGCCTGAATTGTAGAAGGTAAGGAATTATGCTATAATGGTACTATTCTAAGGAAAGAGGGTGTTAGAATGGGATTTACTGAAGAAACAGTACGTTTTAAATTGGACGATTCCAATAAAAAAGAAATTAGCGAAACTTTGACAGATGTTTATGCTTCGTTGAACGATAAGGGTTACAACCCAATTAACCAAATCGTAGGTTACGTATTGAGTGGAGACCCTGCCTACGTTCCTCGTTATAATAATGCACGAAATCAAATCCGTAAGTATGAGCGTGATGAAATCGTTGAGGAATTGGTTCGCTACTACCTCAAAGGACAAGGAGTCGATCTATAACCTATGAGAATTATGGGATTGGACGTCGGTTCAAAAACGGTAGGGGTGGCGATTAGCGATCCGCTTGGTTTTACAGCTCAAGGGCTTGAAATCATCCAGATAAATGAAGAACAAGGCCAATTTGGTTTTGACCGCGTTAAGGAATTGGTTGATACTTACAAGGTGGAACGATTTGTAGTGGGCTTGCCTAAAAACATGAACAATACAAGTGGACCGCGCGTAGAAGCTAGTCAAGCCTACGGAGCAAAGCTAGAAGAGTTTTTTGGTTTACCAGTAGACTATCAGGATGAACGCTTGACAACAGTGGCTGCTGAGCGCATGTTGATTGAACAAGCAGATATCAGTCGCAATAAGCGCAAGAAAGTCATTGATAAGTTAGCAGCTCAGCTGATTTTACAAAATTATTTAGATAGAAAATTTTAATATAAAGGAGAGGCTATGTCACACGATCATAACCACGACCACGAAGAACGTGAACTAATCACACTAGTAGATGAGCAAGGAAATGAAACCTTGTTTGAAATCCTTTTGACAATTGATGGAAAAGAAGAATTTGGTAAAAACTATGTTCTTCTAGTACCAGTTAACGCAGAAGAAGACGAAGACGGACAAGTTGAAATCCAAGCTTACTCATTCATCGAAAACGAAGATGGAACAGAAGGCGAATTGCAACCAATCCCAGAAGACTCAGAAGACGAATGGAACATGATTGAAGAAGTCTTCAACAGCTTTATGGAGGAGTAAAAACGTCCGGGGGACGTTTTTAGCCCTGCGCTAGAAATTAGAAACGCAGGTAGTCTGGGAGACTGTATCAGCCCAACTCCCAGAAATGGGGAAGAGTTGGAACATCCAGTGGATGTTTTTAGCCCAGTTCCTTTAAATAAGAGAGAACTGGTAAGTCCGGGGGGACGTTTTTAGCCCTGCGCTAGAAATTAGAAACGCAGGTAGTCTGGGAGACTGTATCAGCCCAACTCCCAGAAATGGGGAAGAGTTGGAACATCCAGTGGATGTTTTTAGCCCAGTTCCTTTAAATAAGAGAGAACTGGTAAGTCCGGGGGGACGTTTTTAGCCCTGCGCTAGAAATTAGAAACGCAGGTAGTCTGGGAGACTGTATCAGCCCAACTCCCAGAAATGGGGAAGAGTTGGAACGTCCAGTGGATGTTTTTAGCCCATATTCACATTCATAGTAGCTAGTTATTAGCTAACCAGGTAAGAGGTCGGGACGAAAATCCTGGCCTTGTTTTTATTAGTAACCATACTTTAATGCGATAATTGATTGGACTTTTGTCAAGGAGATGTGTATGTTTGAAGTAGAAGAATGGCTCCATAGTCGGATTGGTTTGAATTTTCGATCAGGTTTGGGCCGAATGCAGCAAGCGGTGGATTTGTTAGGAAATCCTGAGCAGTCTTACCCTATTATCCACGTAACAGGGACTAATGGGAAAGGATCTACCATTGCTTTTATGAGGGAATTATTTATGGGGCATGGCAAAAAAGTTGCGACCTTTACCTCCCCTCATATCGTCTCTATCAATGACCGAATCTGCATTAATGGGCAGCCTATAGCAGACGCAGACTTTATCCGTTTGACTGATCAGGTCAAGGAGATGGAGAAAACGCTTCTGCAAACTCCTGCCCAGTTGTCCTTTTTTGAATTGCTGACCTTGGTTGCTTTTCTTTATTTTAGGGAGCAGGAGGTGGATTTGGTTTTATTAGAAGTGGGAATTGGTGGCTTACTTGACACGACCAATGTGGTAACTGGAGAGCTTGCTGTCATCACCTCCATTGGGCTTGACCATCAAGAAACCTTGGGTGATAGTCTAGAAGCAATTGCAGAGCAGAAAGCTGGTATTTTCAAGGCTGGTAAGAAGGCAGTGATTGCGAAATTGCCTCCAGAAGCTAGGCTTGCCTGTCAGAAAAAAGCCGAATCTTTAGCTGTTAACCTTTATCAGGCAGGTCAAGATTTTTTAATGCTGAATGGTGATTTTTCAAGCTCTTTACTAAATCTTTCACAGCTGAACATAGGCTTAGAAGGAGTCTATCAGCAGGAGAATGCAGCCTTGGCGTTGCAAACTTTTCTTCTTTTTATGAGAGAAAGAAAGGAAGCTGTTGATGAACAGGCTGTAAGAAAGGCCTTGGAACAGACCCATTGGGCTGGTCGCTTGGAGCGTATTCGCCCACAGATTTATTTGGATGGTGCTCATAACCTCCCTGCCTTGACTCGCTTGGTTGAGTTTATCAAAGAAAAAGAGCAGGAAGGCTATCGACCTCAAATCCTCTTTGGATCCTTGAAACGTAAGGATTATCAAGGGATGTTGGGTTATCTGACTGAAAATTTACCTCAAGTGGAACTCAAGATGACTGGCTTTGACTATCAAGGGTCTTTGGACGAGACAGATGTAACAGGTTACCATGTAATTCCCTCTTACCGAGAATTTATCAGCATTTTCGAAGAAAGGGCAGACGCTCAAGACTTGCTGTTCGTTACAGGGTCTCTCTATTTTATCTCAGAAGTACGGGGCTACCTGCTGGACCGTGAGCAGATAAATTGACCCCCTTGTTTGAACTTGTTATACTAGGGGAATTGCTGGTTAGAGAAAATTTCTCTAAATTGGTAGCAGAAAGGAAATTCATCATGAAATTAAAAAGATTCACACTTTCTCTTGCTTCTCTAGCAAGTTTTAGTCTCTTAGTAGCTTGTTCACAAAGAGCTCAACAGGTTCAACAGCCTGTTGCTCAGCAGCAGGTTCAACAGCCGGCTCAACAACCTGCTCAACAGAATACCAATACTGCAAATGCAGGAGGTAACCAAAATCAAGCGGCTCCAGTACAAAACCAACCTGTTGCTCAACCGACCGATATTGATGGGACTTATACTGGTCAGGATGACGGAGACCGTATCACTTTAGTGGTAACTGGAACGACTGGTACATGGACTGAGCTCGAATCTGACGGGGATCAGAAAGTCAAACAGGTTACATTTGATTCAGCAAATCAACGCATGATTATTGGCGATGATGTCAAAATTTACACTGTAAACGGTAATCAAATCGTCGTAGATGATATGGATAGAGACCCATCGGACCAAATCGTTTTAACTAAATAAGACTATGCAAGTAGAAAGGGCTGGATTTTTCAGCCTTTTTACTTTTACCTAGAAAATAATCATAAATACTTGCCTTCTACCGAATACCTGCGTTATACTAGTATCAATTACTTGTTTTTAGCATTCAAACTATCAAGGAGGGGATATGAAATATAGGAAATTTCAATTATTGATGTCCAAGTATGGCTTTAGTCTTTCGATTATGCTACTTGAACTTTGTCTTGTTTTTGGTCTCTTTCTTTATTTAGGACGCATGGCTCCCATTTTATGGATTACTGTCCTCATTCTACTGAGTATCATCACAATCATTTCGATAGTCAACCGTAATACGACTCCTGAGAATAAGGTAACCTGGCTGTTAGTAGCCTTTGTGCCAGTATTTGGTCCCTTGCTCTATCTGATGTTTGGTGAAAGGCGATTGTCCAAAAAAGAAATCAAACAACTGAAGAAGCTAGGCTCTATGCATTTCCAAGAAGCAAATAGCCAGCTACTAAAAGAGAAATTAAAAGAAAGTGACAAGGCAGCTTATGGAGTCATCAAGTCCTTATTGAGTATGGATACCAATGCTGACATCTATGATCAAACTGCCTCTACATTTTTTCCTAACGGAGAAGCTATGTGGAAAAAGATGGTAGAAGATCTTAAAAAGGCTGAGAAATTTATTTTCTTGGAATATTACATTATAGAAGAAGGTTTGATGTGGAATCGCATACTAGATATACTAGAGCAAAAGGTAGCTCAGGGTGTAGAGGTTAAGATGCTCTATGATGATATCGGCTGTATGGCTACTTTAACAGGAGATTATGCACATCGACTTCGTCAGCTGGGCATCGAGGCCCATAAATTCAATAAAGTTATTCCTCGTTTGACAGTGGCTTATAATAACAGAGATCATAGAAAAATATTGATTGTTGATGGTCAGATAGCCTATACTGGTGGGGTCAATCTGGCAGATGAGTACATTAACCACGTCGAGAGATTTGGTTATTGGAAGGATAGTGGAATTCGCTTAGACGGACTAGCAGTAAAAGCCCTGACACGCTTATTTTTGACCACTTGGTACATTAATCGAGGAGAAATTAGTGATTTTGATCAATATCATTTAGAAAATCATTCTATCCCGAGTGACGGTTTAACCATTCCATACGGAAGTGGACCCAAGCCAATTTTTCGAGCGCAGGTAGGGAAAAAAGTTTATCAGAGTTTAATCAATCAAGCAACAGAATCGGTCTATATTACGACACCTTATTTGATTATAGATTATGATTTAACAGAGACAATCAAAAATGCAGCTATGAGAGGGGTCGATGTTCGAATTATCACCCCTTACATACCAGATAAGAAGTTCATTCAGTTAGTCACGAGAGGAGCTTATCCCGACCTTCTTTCTGCTGGTGTTCGGATTTATGAGTATAGTCCAGGTTTTATTCATAGTAAGCAGATGTTGGTAGACGAAGATTTTGCGGTGGTGGGGACAATCAATCTCGACTACCGGAGCTTGGTACACCATTATGAAAATGCAGTCTTACTCTATAAAACTCCTTCTATAAGGGAAATCGCCCGAGATTTTCGAAATATATTTGCAGATTCTCAGGAAGTCTATCCTCATTCTATCAAAACGAGCTGGTATCAAAAGCTTGTAAAAGAAATCGCCCAGCTATTCGCCCCTATCTTATAAGAAATCTAGAACTTAGGATACAAACCCGACCTATTTTTCTTGTCTTTTACGAATAGAAAGAAAGAGGAGGGGAATTCATGCTAACTAAGGAAGAAGTGAATGATATGATTGAGTTCAAACAGACACATTTACACCGCTTTCGGGAAATTGAAACCTTTGTGAAACTATGCAAAAAATCACTCAAACAGCCATCGCAAGCTGACAATCCTAGGACTTTTTGATATACTAAGACAGATAAATTGAACAGGAGAAACGATATGAGTGTGTATGGTAGAGTAGAAGAAGTTCATAAGGAGAATCGTGAACCTCTAGAATACCAAATCGAACAAGAATCGCATCATCGTGAATCAAGTCGTCTTCCTTTGGTGAAAATTTTACTATGGAGTACGCTTGTAACGGGGATAACTCTAGGAGTACCGCTATTACTCGACTTAATGAGTGCACAAGAAGTGCAGGATTTTTATGCAGGTTGGGCGCTTCATCAGACAGGGAAGATTTACAGCGACTATTATGGAAGTCAAGGTTTGCTTTATTATTTGCTGACTTACGTGAGTCAGGGCGGATTTTTCTTTGCCATCTTTGAGTGGTTAGCCTTGGTAGCAGGAGGATTTTTCCTTTTTAGATCAGCGGACACCTTGACAGAGCAAGGAGACCAAGCTGGACATCTGGTGACTATTTTTTACATGCTAGTTACAGGTCTTGCTTTTGGTGGAGGCTATGCGACTCTTTTAGCGCTTCCTTTCTTATTCGCAGCCTTTAGTTTAGTTGCGGCTTACCTAAGCAATCCAAGCCATGATAAGGGATTTGTACGGATTGGGCTAGCTTTGGCAGGCGGATTTTTCTTTGCTCCCTTATCATCGCTCCTGTTTATTGCTGTAGTGAGTTTAGGCTTGTTGGTCTTTAACCTTGGGCATAGACGCTTTGCGCATGGGTTTTATCAGTTTCTTGCAGTGGCTTTAGGTTTTTCACTTGTCTTTTATCCAACTGCCTACTATAGTGCTGCAACAGGAAGTTTTGGGGATGCGATTAGTGGTATTCGTTATCCTATTGACAGTATTCGCTTTGATTTTACTTCTAAAATTTTAGAGAATATGTTTTTTTATGGCTTGTTGTCCCTTGGTTTGGGATTTGTGGTTTGTATCTTTTTAGGTCTCTTTCAATCCAAACCCTTTAAACTATACGTCATTTCGGTTCCTGCAAGTCTTGTGGTAATTTTAGGTTTGATTTTACTTTTCTTTTCACAAGAGCCTCTGCACGCTTCTTATTTGATGGTCGTCTTCCCTGTTTTCCTACTTTTATTGGTAACCAATATTAAGAGTCAACAGAGGGGGCGTAGTGCTAGAAGAAGCCGAAGAGAAACGCCAGTTAGCCTATGGAGTCGTTTCTTCAAAGGAAATCTATATCTGCTAGTTTTTGGGTTTGTCTATCTTTTGTCTGTTCCTTTTTTGATGAAGTTTGTCCTTTATCCAGTACCTTATCAAGAACGTAATCGTCTTGCTGATTTGGTAAAAGAGGAGACAAATACGGAAGATGCTATCTATGCATGGGATGATACTGCGACTCTTTATCGTAAGAGTGAGCGCTTGTCGCCATCGGCGATTTTGTCCCCGTTGCACTATACAGCAACTGAGGAAAATCGTAATAAGTTACTTAATGACTTGAAAGAAAAACAACCTAAGGTGATTGTGGTAAATGACAAGGTGGTAGTCTGGTCTGAAGTGGAAACACTCTTAAAAGAAAATTACCAACAAGTAAAGACTGATTACTCAGAGTTTAAAGTCTATAAAATTAAATAACCAAATCAATATCTTGTGTATTTTTAAAAATTTTAGGATTTTTAACACAAGATATTGATTTTTCTTTTTAGAGTGGTATAATACTTTTTAGAAAGAACATTTTAGAAAAGAGCATGCGTATGATTGCACTAGAAGAAAAAATTACAATTTTGCCAACTCTCTTCGTCGAGAAACGAGATGGGAGACGTGTTGTATTTGATGTGGACAAGATTGACAAGGCTCTCCACAAGGCGGCTGACAAGGTTATGGATGTGACACCCCTGGTTGAAAAACGCCTCAATGATCTGACTGAGCGAATTATTACAGAAATTCATAGTCGCTTTCCACAGGGAATTAAGATTTACGAAATTCAAAATATCGTAGAACATGAACTCCTTGAAGCCAAAGAATATGCGCTGGCTGAGGAGTATATTACTTATCGGACACAGAGGGATTTTGAGCGCTCAAAAGCGACGGATATCAACTTTAGTATTCATAAACTTCTCAACAAAGACCAGACAGTTGTCAATGAAAATGCTAATAAAGACAGTGATGTCTTTAACACTCAGCGTGATTTGACAGCAGGGATTGTTGGGAAATCAATCGGACTGCAAATGCTTCCTAAGCACGTAGCCAATGCCCACCAAAAGGGGGATATCCACTATCACGATTTGGACTACAGTCCCTATACCCCTATGACCAACTGCTGTTTGATTGATTTTAAGGGTATGTTGGAAAATGGTTTTAAGATTGGAAATGCAGAGGTAGAGAGTCCCAAGTCTATCCAGACTGCGACAGCACAGATTTCTCAAATCATTGCCAACGTTGCTTCTAGCCAGTACGGTGGCTGTTCAGCTGACCGTATCGATGAAATTTTGGCGCCTTATGCAGAGAAGAATTATCAAAAACATCTCAAAGATGCAGAAGAGTGGGTATTGCCTGAAAAACGGGAAGATTACGCTTGGAAGAAAACGCAAAAGGACATCTACGATGCCATGCAATCTCTTGAGTATGAAATCAATACTCTCTTCACTTCAAATGGACAAACACCTTTTACTTCGTTAGGTTTTGGTCTGGGAACCAGTCGTTTTGAACGAGAAATTCAAAAAGCTATTTTAAACATTCGCATCAAGGGTCTTGGTTCAGAACACCGTACGGCTATCTTTCCTAAACTTATCTTTACGCTTAAAAGAGGCCTCAACTTAGAGGAAGGAACTCCCAACTATGACATCAAGCAGTTGGCTCTAGAGTGTGCAACCAAGCGGATGTATCCAGATGTTTTATCTTACGATAAGATTGTTGACTTGACAGGATCCTTCAAGGTGCCTATGGGTTGCCGTTCTTTCCTCCAAGGATGGAAGGATGAAAATGGTGTAGAAGTCAATTCAGGTCGCATGAATCTGGGTGTTGTGACGGTTAATCTGCCTCGTATTGCTCTTGAGTCTGAAGGTGATATGAATAAGTTCTGGGAAATCTTCAACGAGCGAATGAATATCGCAGAAGATGCTCTTGTTTACCGTGTCGAACGCACTAAAGAGGCGACACCAGCGAATGCTCCTATTCTTTATCAGTACGGTGCTTTTGGCCATCGTCTAGGTAAAGAAGAAAGTGTTGACCAGCTCTTTAAGAATCGTCGTGCGACCGTTTCGCTGGGCTATATCGGCTTGTATGAAGTAGCGACAGTTTTCTTTGGTAACAGCTGGGAAAGTAATCCAGATGCTAAGGAATTCACGCTAGACATCATTCACGATATGAAACGCCGTGTAGAAGAGTGGTCAGACCAATATGGCTACCATTTCTCTATCTACTCAACACCATCCGAAAGTCTGACAGACCGTTTCTGCCGACTAGATATAGACAAGTTTGGCTCTATTCCTGATATCACAGACAAGGAATACTACACCAACTCTTTCCACTACGATGTTCGTAAAAATCCAACACCGTTTGAAAAATTGGACTTTGAGAAAGTCTATCCAGAAGCAGGTGCGTCAGGTGGTTTCATCCATTATTGTGAGTATCCAGTCCTTCAGCAAAATCCAAAGGCCTTGGAAGCTGTCTGGGATTATGCTTATGACCGTGTAGGCTATCTAGGCACCAATACTCCGATTGACCGTTGCTACAAGTGTGACTTTGAAGGGGATTTTGAACCAACTGAGAGAGGGTTTGCTTGTCCAAACTGTGGCAATAGCGATCCTAAAACAGTAGACGTTGTTAAACGGACTTGTGGCTATCTTGGCAATCCTCAAGCGAGACCAATGGTTAACGGGCGTCACAAGGAAATCGCTGCGCGTGTCAAACATATGAATGGTTCAACGATTAAAATAGCTGGGCATCAAGTAACAAATTAGAAAGAAATGAAATGGGAAAATATCAACTAGACGATAAGGGGCGCGCACAAGTGACCCGTTATCACGAGAAGCACTCTAAAGGTGGAGCTGGTAAGAAAGAACGCTTGCTTAGCTTCAGAGAACAATTTTTAAACAAGAACAAGAAAAAATAAAAGTGAGAGCCAGCTCTCGCTTTTCTCATAGTGGGAGGTAGGGATGGAATTACGCAGACCAAGATTAGCGGATAAGAAAGCTGTTTTAGATATGATGACAGAGTTTGAAAAATTTCAGTCGCCTCACGACGGCGGTTTCTGGGATACAGAGAACTTTGTGTATGAAGACTGGTTAGAAAGCAATCAGGAACAGGAAATGGGGATTAATCTGCCTGAAGGATGGGTTCCTGCAATTCAGTTAGTGGCTTTTTCTGAGAAAGGTCAAGCAGTTGGATTTCTTAATCTCCGGTTGCGCCTCAGTAACTTTCTACTAGAAGAAGGTGGCCACATTGGCTACTCCATTCGTCCATCTGAAAGAGGCAAGGGTTATGCAAAAGAGACTCTCCGTCAGGGCTTGCAAGTTGCTAAGGAAAAGAACATCAAGAAAGCTCTGGTGACCTGTAGTGTGAATAATCCTGCTAGCAGAGCAGTCATTCTAGCAAATGGTGGAATATTTGAGGATGCTCGCAATGGAGTCGAGTGTTATTGGATAGAGGTAGCGAATGAATAATCCAAAACCACAAGAATGGAAAAGCGAGGAACTTAGTCAAGGTCGTATCATTGACTACAAGGCCTTTAACTTTGTGGACGGCGAAGGCGTGCGCAACTCTCTCTATGTATCAGGCTGTATGTTTCACTGCGAGGGATGTTATAATGTTGCGACTTGGTCTTTTAATGCTGGCATTCCCTATACAGCAGAATTAGAAGAGCAGATTATGGCAGACCTTGCCCAACCCTATGTTCAAGGCTTGACTTTGCTGGGAGGGGAGCCTTTTCTCAATACTGGCATTCTCTTGCCTCTAGTTAAACGCATCCGAAAGGAATTGCCAGACAAGGACATTTGGTCCTGGACGGGCTACACTTGGGAAGAAATGATGTTGGAAACTCCAGATAAACTGGAACTCTTATCATTGATTGACATTCTTGTCGATGGAAGATATGATCGAACTAAGAGAAATCTCATGCTCCAGTTTCGAGGTTCGTCCAACCAACGAATTATCGATGTGCAAAAATCGCTCAAAAGTGGGCAAGTAGTGATTTGGGACAAGCTCAATGACGGAAAAGAAAGCTATGAACAGGTGAAGAGAGAATGAAGAAAAAAGACTTAGTAGACCAACTAGTCTCAGAGATCGAGACGGGGAAAGTCAGGACACTGGGAATATACGGTCATGGAGCTTCAGGTAAATCAACCTTTGCACAGGAATTGTACCAAGCTTTAGATTCTACTACAGTAAATTTGCTAGAGACAGATCCTTATATCACCTCAGGACGCCATCTGGTAGTACCCAAGGACGCGCCGAATCAAAAGGTGACAGCCAGTCTGCCAGTGGCGTATGAACTGGAGAGTTTGCAGAGAGATATCCTTGCCTTGCAGGCGGGTATGGATGTCTTGACAATTGAAGAACCTTGGAAGGCTAGTGAAGTCTTGTCTGGAGCCAAACCAATTTTGATTGTCGAAGGGATGTCTGTTGGTTTTCTACCCAAGGAACTCTTTGAAAAAACCATCTGTTTCTACACGGATGAGGAAACCGAATTAAAGCGACGCCTTGCTAGAGATACGACTGTGAGAAATCGCGATGCATCCTTTATATTGGCTAGCCATCAGATGAGACGGGAGCAGTATCTGCGATACTATAAAGAAACTGAGTCTAAGGCGGATATCTTAGTGGACCAATCAGAAGATAAATTTGATGTCAAGAGGACTTAACTTATGTATAGAAGAAAATCCCTAATTTTAGAAAGAAAAAGTAGGAAAACAGTTTCATCTCAAAAAAACGAAAAAACCTAACAAATCCCTTGCAATCGCAGGGGATTTGTGTTATTCTATTATGGTGCTGTAAATTACAGCCTTAGTTTTGATGCAAGAGGTTGCGACACGCTCGGTTGCATTGCCACGCAACGCCGCGTCGGTTTTCTTGTGGAGCTAGCCTATTATCTTAAATAGACGAAAAGGAGAAAAAGATGGCAAACAAAAAAATCCGTATCCGTTTGAAAGCTTACGAACACCGTACGCTTGACACAGCGGCTGCAAAAATCGTAGAATCAGCTACTCGTACAGGTGCACAAGTTGCGGGTCCAATCCCACTTCCAACTGAACGTAGCCTCTACACAATCATTCGTGCGACTCACAAATACAAAGACTCTCGCGAACAATTTGAAATGCGTACACACAAACGTTTGATCGATATCGTTAACCCAACTCAAAAAACAGTTGATGCCTTGATGAAATTGGATCTTCCAAGTGGTGTAAACGTAGAAATCAAACTTTAATCTAAAATATAAGAGAGCAGAGGCTGGTGTTTCAATCTAATTGAACACGGGCTAAACTCGGTGTGAAAAAGATAAACTTCCTCGCGTCTGCTAGACACTGTGTCAGTTTCCTATTTTCACGTTGAGTTTGACGCCCTTTGTATCTTAGACTTGAGCATAAAAAACGCTCGTTAAAAACTTTTTGAATAAAAATATAGAAAAGGAACTATTTTCTCATGACAAAAGGAATCTTAGGGAAAAAAGTGGGAATGACTCAAATCTTCACTGAAGCTGGCGAATTGATCCCTGTAACAGTTATTGAAGCAACTCCAAACGTTGTTCTTCAAGTTAAAACTGTTGAAACAGACGGATACAACGCTATCCAAGTTGGTTTCGATGACAAACGCGAAGTATTGAGCAACAAACCTGCTAAAGGACATGTAGCGAAAGCTAACACGGCTCCTAAGCGCTTCATTCGTGAATTCAAAAACGTTGAAGGCTTGGAAGTTGGTGCTGAAATTACAGTTGAAACATTCGCAGCTGGAGATGTTGTTGATGTAACTGGTACTTCTAAAGGTAAAGGTTTCCAAGGTGTTATCAAGCGCCACGGACAATCACGTGGACCGATGGCTCACGGTTCTCGTTACCACCGTCGTCCAGGTTCTATGGGACCTGTTGCACCTAACCGCGTATTCAAAGGTAAAAACCTTGCAGGACGTATGGGTGGTGACCGCGTAACAATTCAAAATCTTGAAGTTGTACAAGTTGTTCCAGAAAAGAACGTTATCCTTATCAAAGGTAACGTACCAGGTGCTAAGAAATCTCTTATCACTATCAAATCAGCAGTTAAAGCTGGTAAATAATAAAGAAAGGGGAAATCAGTCACAATGGCAAACGTAACATTATTTGACCAAACTGGTAAAGAAGCTGGCCAAGTTGTTCTTAACGATGCAGTATTTGGTATCGAACCAAATGAATCAGTTGTGTTTGATGTAATCATCAGCCAACGCGCAAGCCTTCGTCAAGGAACACACGCTGTTAAAAACCGCTCTGCAGTATCAGGTGGTGGACGCAAACCGTGGCGTCAAAAAGGAACTGGACGTGCTCGTCAAGGTTCTATCCGCTCACCACAATGGCGTGGAGGTGGTGTTGTCTTCGGACCAACTCCACGTTCATACGGCTACAAACTTCCACAAAAAGTTCGTCGCCTAGCTCTTAAATCAGTTTACTCCGAAAAAGTTGCTGAAAACAAATTCGTAGCTGTAGACGCTCTTTCATTTACAGCTCCAAAAACTGCTGAATTTGCAAAAGTTCTTGCAGCATTGAGCATCGATTCTAAAGTTCTTGTTATCCTTGAAGAAGGAAATGAATTCGCAGCTCTTTCAGCTCGTAACCTTCCAAACGTGAAAGTTGCAACTGCTACAACTGCAAGTGTTCTTGACATCGCAAATAGCGACAAACTTCTTGTCACACAAGCAGCTATCTCTAAAATCGAGGAGGTTCTTGCATAATGAATTTGTATGATGTTATCAAAAAACCTGTCATCACTGAAAGCTCAATGGCTCAACTTGAAGCAGGGAAATATGTATTTGAAGTTGACACTCGTGCACACAAACTTTTGATCAAGCAAGCTGTTGAAGCTGCTTTCGAAGGTGTTAAAGTTGCCAATGTTAACACAATCAACGTAAAACCAAAAGCTAAACGTGTTGGACGTTACACTGGTTTTACTAACAAAACTAAAAAAGCTATCATCACACTTACAGCTGATTCTAAAGCAATCGAGTTGTTTGCTGCTGAAGCTGAATAATCTAAGGAGGAAATATCGTGGGAATTCGTGTTTATAAACCAACAACAAACGGTCGCCGTAATATGACTTCTTTGGATTTCGCTGAAATCACAACAAGCACTCCTGAAAAATCATTGCTTGTTGCATTGAAGAGCAAGGCTGGTCGTAACAACAACGGTCGTATCACAGTTCGTCACCAAGGTGGTGGACACAAACGTTTTTACCGTTTGGTTGACTTCAAACGTAATAAAGACAACGTTGAAGCAGTTGTTAAAACAATCGAGTACGATCCAAACCGTTCTGCAAACATCGCTCTTGTACACTACACTGACGGTGTGAAAGCATACATCATCGCTCCAAAAGGTCTTGAAGTAGGTCAACGTATCGTTTCAGGTCCAGAAGCAGATATCAAAGTCGGAAACGCTCTTCCACTTGCTAACATCCCAGTTGGTACTTTGATTCACAACATCGAGTTGAAACCAGGTCGTGGTGGTGAATTGGTACGTGCTGCTGGTGCATCTGCTCAAGTATTGGGTTCTGAAGGTAAATATGTTCTTGTTCGTCTTCAATCAGGTGAAGTTCGTATGATTCTTGGAACTTGCCGTGCTACAGTTGGTGTTGTCGGAAACGAACAACATGGACTTGTAAACCTTGGTAAAGCAGGACGTAGCCGTTGGAAAGGTATCCGCCCAACAGTTCGTGGTTCTGTAATGAACCCTAACGATCACCCACACGGTGGTGGTGAAGGTAAGGCACCAGTTGGTCGTAAAGCACCATCTACTCCATGGGGCAAACCTGCTCTTGGTCTTAAAACTCGTAACAAGAAAGCGAAATCTGACAAACTTATCGTTCGTCGTCGCAACGAGAAATAATATTAAACTAGTCGCTTAAGCAACTAGTAAATCCGCCAGCTCGGTAGCGCTCCATAGGAGTGCAAGCCGCTGTGGTACAACATTTAAAGGAGAAAATATAAAAATGGGACGCAGTCTTAAAAAAGGACCTTTCGTCGATGAGCATTTGATGAAAAAAGTTGAAGCTCAAGCTAACGACGAAAAGAAAAAAGTTATTAAAACTTGGTCACGTCGATCAACGATCTTCCCAAGTTTCATTGGTTACACTATTGCAGTTTATGACGGACGTAAACACGTACCTGTTTACATCCAAGAAGACATGGTAGGCCACAAACTTGGTGAATTTGCACCAACTCGTACTTACAAAGGTCACGCTGCAGACGACAAGAAAACACGTAGAAAATAAGGAGAACATAAATGGCAGAAATTACTTCAGCTAAAGCAATGGCTCGTACAGTACGTGTTTCACCTCGTAAATCACGTCTTGTTCTTGATAACATCCGTGGTAAAAGCGTAGCCGATGCAATCGCAATCTTGACATTCACTCCAAACAAAGCTGCTGAAATCATCTTGAAAGTTTTGAACTCAGCTGTAGCTAACGCTGAAAACAACTTTGGTTTGGATAAAGCTAACTTGGTAGTATCTGAAGCATTCGCAAACGAAGGACCAACTATGAAACGTTTCCGTCCACGTGCGAAAGGTTCAGCTTCACCAATCAACAAACGTACAGCTCACATCACTGTAGCTGTTGCAGAAAAATAAGGAGGTAAAATCGTGGGTCAAAAAGTACATCCAATTGGTATGCGTGTCGGCATCATCCGTGATTGGGATGCCAAATGGTATGCTGAAAAAGAATACGCGGATTACCTTCATGAAGATCTTGCAATCCGTAAATTCGTTCAAAAAGAACTTGCTGACGCAGCAGTTTCAACTATTGAAATCGAACGCGCAGTAAACAAAGTTAACGTTTCACTTCACACTGCTAAACCAGGTATGGTTATCGGTAAAGGTGGTGCTAACGTTGATGCACTCCGTGCAAAACTTAACAAATTGACTGGAAAACAAGTACACATCAACATCATCGAAATCAAACAACCTGATTTGGATGCTCACCTTGTAGGTGAAGGAATTGCTCGTCAATTGGAGCAACGTGTTGCTTTCCGTCGTGCACAAAAACAAGCAATCCAACGTGCAATGCGTGCTGGAGCTAAAGGAATCAAAACTCAAGTATCAGGTCGTTTGAACGGTGCAGATATCGCCCGTGCTGAAGGATACTCTGAAGGAACTGTTCCGCTTCACACACTTCGTGCAGATATCGATTACGCTTGGGAAGAAGCAGATACTACATACGGTAAACTTGGTGTTAAAGTATGGATCTACCGTGGTGAAGTTCTTCCAGCTCGTAAAAACACTAAAGGAGGTAAATAACCAATGTTAGTACCTAAACGTGTTAAACACCGTCGTGAGTTCCGTGGAAAAATGCGCGGTGAAGCAAAAGGTGGAAAAGAAGTAGCATTCGGTGAATACGGTCTTCAAGCTACAACTAGCCACTGGATCACTAACCGCCAAATCGAAGCTGCTCGTATCGCCATGACTCGTTACATGAAACGTGGTGGTAAAGTTTGGATTAAAATCTTCCCACACAAATCATACACTGCTAAAGCTATCGGTGTGCGTATGGGATCTGGTAAAGGGGCACCTGAAGGTTGGGTAGCACCAGTTAAACGTGGTAAAGTGATGTTCGAAATCGCTGGTGTATCTGAAGAGATTGCACGTGAAGCGCTTCGACTTGCTAGCCACAAATTGCCAGTTAAATGTAAATTCGTAAAACGTGAAGCAGAATAAGGAGAAGGCATGAAACTTAATGAAGTAAAAGAATTTGTTAAAGAACTTCGTGGTCTTTCTCAAGAAGAACTCGCGAAGCGCGAAAACGAATTGAAAAAAGAATTGTTTGAACTTCGTTTCCAAGCTGCTACTGGTCAATTGGAACAAACAGCTCGCTTGAAAGAAGTTAAAAAACAAATCGCTCGTATCAAAACAGTTCAATCTGAAGCGAAATAATAGACTAGGGAAGGAGAAATTTCAATGGAACGCAATAATCGTAAAGTTCTTGTTGGACGTGTTGTATCTGACAAAATGGACAAGACAATCACAGTTGTAGTTGAAACAAAACGTAACCACCCAGTCTATGGTAAACGTATTAACTACTCTAAAAAATACAAAGCTCATGATGAAAACAATGTTGCCAAAGAAGGCGATATCGTACGTATCATGGAAACTCGCCCGCTTTCAGCTACAAAACGTTTCCGTCTTGTAGAAGTTGTTGAAGAAGCGGTCATCATCTAATCAAACCTGAAAGGAGAAAACTGAAATGATTCAAACAGAAACTCGTTTGAAAGTCGCAGACAACAGCGGTGCTCGCGAAATCTTGACTATCAAAGTTCTTGGTGGTTCAGGACGTAAATTTGCAAACATCGGTGATGTTATCGTGGCATCTGTAAAACAAGCTACTCCTGGTGGTGCGGTTAAAAAAGGTGACGTTGTTAAAGCAGTTATCGTTCGTACTAAATCAGGTGCTCGTCGTGCTGATGGTTCATACATCAAATTTGACGAAAACGCAGCAGTTATCATCCGTGAAGACAAAACTCCTCGCGGAACACGTATCTTTGGCCCAGTTGCACGTGAATTGCGTGAAGGTGGCTTCATGAAGATCGTGTCACTTGCTCCAGAAGTACTTTAATTTTTAGGAACAAACTAGTCCCCTAGCTTCAAGCTAGGGTGCCCTTATGGGCGTAAGAAAAATCAAGGAGAAACCTAATGTTTGTAAAAAAAGGCGACAAAGTTCGCGTAATCGCTGGTAAAGATAAGGGAACAGAAGCTGTTGTCCTTACTGCCCTTCCAAAAGTAAACAAAGTTATCGTTGAAGGTGTTAACATTGTTAAGAAACACCAACGTCCAACTAACGAGCTTCCTCAAGGTGGTATCATCGAGAAAGAAGCAGCTATCCACGTATCAAATGTTCAAGTTTTGGACAAAAATGGTGTAGCTGGTCGTGTTGGTTACAAATTTGTAGACGGTAAAAAAGTTCGCTACAACAAAAAATCAGGCGAAGTGCTTGATTAATCACGAAGGAAAGGAGAAGTATAATGGCAAATCGTTTAAAAGAAAAATATCTTAATGAAGTAGTTCCTGCTTTGACAGAACAATTCAACTACTCATCAGTGATGGCTGTGCCTAAAGTAGATAAGATTGTTTTGAACATGGGTGTTGGTGAAGCTGTATCAAACGCTAAAAGCCTTGAAAAAGCTGCTGAAGAATTGGCACTTATCTCAGGTCAAAAACCACTTATCACTAAAGCTAAAAAATCAATCGCCGGCTTCCGTCTTCGTGAAGGTGTTGCGATCGGTGCAAAAGTTACCCTTCGTGGTGAACGTATGTACGAATTCTTGGATAAATTGGTATCAGTTTCACTTCCACGTGTACGTGACTTCCACGGTGTTCCAACAAAATCATTTGATGGACGCGGGAACTACACACTTGGTGTGAAAGAACAATTAATCTTCCCAGAAATCAACTTCGATGACGTTGACAAAACTCGTGGTCTTGACATCGTTATCGTAACAACTGCTAACACTGACGAAGAGTCACGTGCATTGCTTACAGGCCTTGGAATGCCTTTTGCAAAATAATATAGGAGGTAAATCTAATGGCTAAAAAATCAATGGTAGCTAGAGAGGCTAAACGCCAAAAAATTGTTGACCGTTATGCTGAAAAACGTGCTGCATTAAAGGCGGCAGGGGACTACGAAGGTTTATCTAAATTACCTCGCAACGCCTCACCGACTCGTTTACATAATCGTTGTAGAGTTACGGGGCGCCCACATTCAGTTTACCGCAAATTTGGTCTGAGTCGTATCGCTTTTCGCGAACTTGCGCATAAAGGTCAAATTCCTGGTGTAACAAAAGCATCTTGGTAATTTAAGATATCAAGAGCGTCAAAACTCCAAGTAAAAATAGGAAACTTGACGAAGAAACTAAAGTTTCTAGGAAAGTTTATCTTTTTCACACAGAGTTTAGCCCGGGTTCAATTGGGCTTGCCAATTTGAACACGAGCTACAGCTTTGGCAAAAAAGACCAATTTGCTTTGGAGCATTGCTTCTGCATTAAATTGTCTATTTTTGCTCGTACTGTTACGCTCTTTGTATCATGTATTAACTAGCAAGTGCAACTTGCAAACTACTAGTAAGAGGAGAAAAACAAAATGGTTATGACTGACCCAATCGCAGACTTCCTAACTCGTATTCGTAATGCTAACCAAGCTAAACACGAAGTACTTGAAGTACCTGCATCAAACATCAAAAAAGGGATTGCTGAAATCCTTAAACGCGAAGGTTTTGTAAAAAACGTTGAAATCATTGAAGATGACAAACAAGGCGTCATCCGTGTATTTCTTAAATACGGACCAAATGGTGAGAAAGTTATCACTAACTTGAAACGTGTTTCTAAACCAGGACTTCGTGTCTACAAAAAACGTGAAGACCTTCCAAAAGTTCTTAACGGACTTGGAATTGCCATCCTTTCAACTTCTGAAGGTTTGCTTACTGATAAAGAAGCACGCCAAAAGAATGTTGGTGGTGAGGTTATCGCTTACGTTTGGTAAAATCAAGATACAAAGCTCGTAAAGAACAAAGCAAAATTAGGAAGTTGGAGAAGTTTGTTTACAAACAAGCCAACTTATCTATTTTGCACAGTTCTTAGAGCGTGTTCAGTTCAGCTCTTGAACTAAATAAGTATCTGAACCCCGTGAAAACTGGCCGTTCTGGCCTGACAATTTAACAGGAGAAAATAAACATGTCACGTATTGGTAATAAAGTTATCGTGTTGCCTGCTGGTGTTGAACTCGCTAACAATGACAACGTTGTAACTGTAAAAGGACCTAAAGGAGAACTTACTCGTGAGTTCTCAAAAGATATTGAAATCCGTGTGGAAGGTACTGAAATAACTCTTCACCGTCCAAACGATTCAAAAGAAATGAAAACTATCCACGGAACTACTCGTGCCCTTTTGAACAACATGGTTGTTGGTGTATCAGAAGGATTCAAGAAAGAACTTGAAATGCGTGGGGTTGGTTACCGTGCACAGCTTCAAGGATCTAAACTTGTTTTGGCTGTTGGTAAATCTCATCCAGACGAAGTTGAAGCTCCAGAAGGAATTACTTTTGAACTTCCAAACCCAACAACAATCGTTGTTAGCGGAATTTCAAAAGAAGTAGTTGGTCAAACAGCTGCTTACGTACGTAGCCTTCGTTCACCAGAACCATATAAAGGTAAAGGTATCCGTTACGTTGGTGAATTCGTTCGCCGTAAAGAAGGTAAAACAGGTAAATAATGTTGAGTGGTTGATCATCAACCACCAACCTATTTTCCAACTTTGTGCATAGCACACGATTTAAAACTAAAGAGGTGAAAACTGTGATTTCAAAACCAGATAAAAACAAACTCCGCCAAAAACGCCACCGTCGCGTTCGCGGAAAACTCTCTGGAACTGCTGATCGCCCACGTTTGAACGTATTCCGTTCTAATACAGGCATCTACGCTCAAGTGATTGATGACGTAGCGGGTGTAACGCTCGCAAGTGCTTCAACTCTTGATAAAGAAGTTTCAAAAGGAACTAAAACTGAACAAGCCGTTGCTGTCGGTAAACTCGTTGCAGAACGTGCAAACGCTAAAGGTATTTCAGAAGTGGTGTTCGACCGCGGTGGATATCTATATCACGGACGTGTGAAAGCTTTGGCTGATGCAGCTCGTGAAAACGGATTGAAATTCTAATAGGAGGACACTAGAAAATGGCATTTAAAGACAATGCAGTTGAATTAGAAGAACGCGTAGTTGCTGTCAACCGTGTTACAAAAGTTGTTAAAGGTGGACGTCGTCTTCGTTTCGCAGCTCTTGTTGTTGTTGGTGACCACAATGGTCGCGTAGGATTTGGTACTGGTAAAGCTCAAGAAGTTCCAGAAGCAATCCGTAAAGCAGTAGATGATGCTAAGAAAAACTTGATCGAAGTTCCTATGGTTGGAACAACAATCCCACACGAAGTTCTTTCAGAATTCGGTGGAGCTAAAGTATTGTTGAAACCTGCTGTAGAAGGTTCTGGAGTTGCCGCTGGTGGTGCAGTTCGTGCCGTTGTGGAATTGGCAGGTGTGGCAGATATTACATCTAAATCACTTGGTTCTAACACTCCAATCAACATTGTTCGTGCAACTGTTGAAGGTTTGAAACAATTGAAACGCGCTGAAGAAATTGCTGCCCTTCGTGGTATTTCAGTTTCTGATTTGGCATAAGAAAGGGGATAAAATGGCTCAAATTAAAATTACTTTGACTAAGTCTCCAATCGGACGCATTCCATCACAACGTAAAACTGTTGTAGCACTTGGACTTGGCAAATTGAACAGCTCTGTTATTAAAGAAGATAACGCTGCTATCCGTGGTATGATTACAGCAGTATCTCACTTAGTAACAGTTGAAGAAGTAAACTAATGAAGTTTTAGGGGATGTGCACTGTACCATCCCCTAAAACTAGATATAGTCATCTATGATGACATCGTATAGGCGAGTTGATGGGGGAGACAACCTTTTCTCCCTTATCGGCGCTAGCATTTTACAAAAGAGGAGAAAATAAAAATGAAACTTCATGAATTGAAACCTGCAGAAGGTTCTCGTAAAGTACGTAACCGCGTTGGTCGTGGTACTTCATCAGGTAACGGTAAAACATCTGGTCGTGGTCAAAAAGGTCAAAAAGCTCGTAGCGGTGGCGGAGTTCGCCTTGGTTTTGAAGGTGGACAAACTCCATTGTTCCGTCGTCTTCCAAAACGTGGATTCACTAACATCAACGCTAAAGAATACGCAATTGTGAACCTTGACCAATTGAACGTCTTTGAAGATGGTGCTGAAGTAACTCCAGTTGTTCTTATCGAAGCAGGAATTGTTAAAGCTGAAAAGTCAGGTATTAAAATTCTTGGTAACGGTGAGTTGACTAAGAAATTGACTGTGAAAGCAGCTAAATTCTCTAAATCAGCTGAAGAAGCTATCACTGCTAAAGGTGGTTCAGTAGAAGTCATCTAAGAGAGGTGACCTATGTTTTTTAAATTATTAAGAGAAGCTCTTAAAGTCAAGCAGGTTCGATCAAAAATTTTATTTACAATTTTTATCGTTTTGGTCTTTCGTATCGGAACTAGCATTACAGTTCCTGGTGTGAATGCCAATAGCTTGAATGCTTTAAGTGGATTATCCTTCTTAAACATGTTGAGCTTGGTGTCGGGGAATGCCCTAAAAAACTTTTCGATTTTTGCCCTAGGAGTTAGTCCCTATATCACCGCTTCTATTGTTGTCCAACTCTTGCAAATGGATATTTTACCCAAGTTTGTAGAGTGGGGTAAACAAGGGGAAGTAGGTCGAAGAAAATTGAATCAAGCTACTCGTTATATTGCTCTAGTTCTCGCTTTTGTGCAATCTATCGGGATTACAGCTGGTTTTAATACCTTGGCTGGAGCTCAATTGATTAAAACTGCTTTAACTCCACAAGTTTTTCTGACGATTGGTATCATCTTAACAGCTGGTAGTATGATTGTCACTTGGTTGGGTGAGCAAATTACAGATAAGGGATACGGAAACGGTGTTTCCATGATTATCTTTGCCGGGATTGTTTCCTCAATTCCAGAGATGATTCAGGGCATCTATGTGGACTACTTTGTGAACGTCCCAAGTAGCCGTATCACTTCATCTATCATTTTCGTAATCATTTTGATTATTACTGTATTGTTGATTATTTACTTTACAACTTATGTTCAACAAGCAGAATACAAAATTCCAATCCAATATACTAAGGTTGCACAAGGTGCTCCATCTAGCTCTTACCTTCCGTTAAAGGTAAACCCTGCTGGAGTTATCCCTGTTATCTTTGCCAGTTCGATTACTGCAGCGCCTGTGGCTATTCTTCAGTTTTTGAGTGCCACAGGTCATGATTGGGCTTGGGTAAGGGTAGCACAAGAGATGTTGGCAACTACTTCTCCAACTGGTATTGCCATGTATGCTTTGTTGATTATTCTCTTTACATTCTTCTATACGTTTGTACAGATTAATCCTGAAAAAGCAGCAGAGAGCCTACAAAAGAGTGGTGCCTATATCCATGGAGTTCGTCCTGGTAAAGGTACAGAAGAATATATGTCTAAACTTCTTCGTCGTCTTGCAACTGTTGGTTCCCTCTTCCTTGGTGTGATTTCCATTTTACCGATTGCAGCTAAAGATGTATTTGGTCTTTCTGATGTTGTTGCCTTTGGTGGAACAAGTCTCTTGATCATTATCTCTACAGGTATCGAAGGAATCAAGCAATTGGAAGGTTACCTATTGAAACGTAAGTATGTTGGTTTCATGGACAGAACAGAATAAAAGTATTTACTGAATCAGTAAATACTGAGGGAGTGGAGGTTTAAACTCTGACATTTGTAAGAGTTGGATCTCCCCTCTTCTATTTTGTTTTTAAATAGGGGTGAAAAGACTTTTTGCTTCTATTTAAAAATAAAATAAGGAGATCAAATCATGAATCTTTTGATTATGGGCTTACCTGGTGCAGGTAAGGGAACTCAAGCAGCAAAAATCGTAGAACAATTCCATGTTGCACATATCTCAACAGGTGATATGTTCCGCGCTGCAATGGCAAATCAAACTGAAATGGGTGTTCTTGCTAAGTCATATATTGACAAGGGTGAATTGGTTCCTGACGAAGTTACAAATGGAATCGTAAAAGAACGCCTTTCACAAGATGATATTAAAGAAACAGGATTCTTATTGGATGGTTACCCACGTACAATTGAACAAGCTCATGCCTTGGACAAAACATTGGCTGAACTTGGCATTGAACTAGAAGGTATTATCAATATTGAAGTGAACCCTGACAGCCTCTTGGAACGTTTGAGTGGCCGTATCATCCACCGCGTAACTGGAGAAACTTTCCACAAGGTCTTTAACCCACCAGTTGACTATAAAGAAGAAGATTACTACCAACGTGAAGATGATAAGCCTGAGACAGTAAAACGTCGTTTGGATGTTAATATTGCTCAAGGAGAACCAATCATTGCTCACTACCGTGCCAAAGGTTTGGTTCATGACATCGAAGGTAATCAAGATATCAATGATGTCTTCTCAGATATTGAAAAAGTATTGACAAATTTGAAATAAAGCGTTTTTCACACTTGCAAAAATCCGCTACAAATGTTATACTGAAATAGTCTGACTTATAATTGTTGTCTCTGTGTCTAGAGGCATCGAATCGAAATTTATGGAGGTGCTTTTGCGTGGCAAAAGACGATGTGATTGAAGTTGAAGGCAAAGTAGTTGATACAATGCCGAATGCAATGTTTACGGTTGAACTTGAAAATGGACATCAGATTTTAGCAACAGTTTCTGGTAAAATTCGTAAAAACTATATTCGTATTTTAGCGGGAGATCGTGTTACTGTCGAAATGAGTCCATATGACTTGACACGTGGACGTATCACTTACCGCTTTAAATAATCGAAAAACTTGGAGGGATAAGAAATGAAAGTAAGACCATCGGTCAAACCAATTTGCGAATACTGTAAAGTTATTCGTCGTAATGGTCGTGTTATGGTAATTTGCCCAGCAAATCCAAAACACAAACAACGTCAAGGATAAGATAGAAAGGAGAAAACATGGCTCGTATTGCTGGAGTTGATATTCCAAATGACAAACGCGTAGTAATCTCATTGACTTATGTTTATGGTATCGGACTTGCAACATCTAAGAAAATTTTGGCTGCTGCTGGAATCTCAGAAGATGTTCGTGTACGTGATCTTACATCAGATCAAGAAGATGCTATCCGTCGTGAAGTGGATGCAATCAAAGTTGAAGGTGACCTTCGTCGTGAAGTAAACTTGAACATCAAACGTTTGATGGAAATCGGTTCATACCGTGGTATCCGTCACCGTCGTGGACTTCCTGTCCGTGGACAAAATACTAAAAACAACGCTCGCACTCGTAAAGGTAAAGCTGTTGCGATTGCTGGTAAGAAAAAATAATATAGGAGGTAAAAGTCTTGGCTAAACCAACACGTAAACGTCGTGTGAAAAAGAATATCGAATCTGGTATTGCTCATATTCACGCTACATTTAATAACACTATTGTTATGATTACTGATGTGCATGGTAATGCAATTGCTTGGTCATCAGCTGGTGCTCTTGGTTTCAAAGGTTCTCGTAAATCTACACCATTCGCTGCTCAAATGGCTTCTGAAGCTGCTGCTAAATCTGCACAAGAACACGGTCTTAAATCAGTTGAAGTTACTGTAAAAGGTCCAGGTTCTGGTCGTGAGTCAGCTATTCGTGCGCTTGCTGCCGCTGGTCTTGAAGTAACAGCAATTCGTGATGTGACTCCAGTGCCACACAATGGTGCTCGTCCTCCAAAACGTCGCCGTGTATAATCATCGCATTACACTGCTTTTCGTTTAAGAGGGAGTAACTAAATGATCGAGTTTGAAAAACCAAATATAACAAAAATTGATGAAAATAAAGATTATGGCAAGTTTGTAATCGAACCACTTGAACGTGGCTACGGTACAACTCTTGGTAACTCTCTTCGTCGTGTACTTCTAGCTTCTCTACCAGGAGCAGCTGTGACATCTATCAACATTGATGGTGTGTTACATGAGTTTGACACAGTTCCAGGTGTTCGTGAAGACGTGATGCAAATCATTCTGAACATTAAAGGAATTGCAGTGAAATCGTACGTTGAAGACGAAAAAATCATCGAACTGGATGTTGAAGGTCCTGCTGAAGTAACAGCTGGTGACATTTTGACAGATAGCGATATTGAAATTGTAAATCCAGATCATTATCTCTTTACAATCGGTGAAGGTTCTTCTCTAAAAGCGACTATGACTGTTAACAGTGGTCGTGGATATGTACCTGCTGATGAAAATAAAAAGGATAATGCACCAGTTGGAACACTTGCTGTAGATTCTATTTATACACCAGTTACAAAAGTCAACTATCAAGTGGAACCTGCTCGTGTAGGTAGCAATGATGGTTTCGACAAATTAACCCTTGAAATCTTGACAAATGGAACAATTATTCCAGAAGATGCTTTAGGGCTTTCAGCACGTATTTTGACAGAACATCTTGATTTGTTTACAAATCTTACTGAGATTGCTAAGTCAACTGAAGTGATGAAAGAAGCTGATACTGAATCTGACGACCGTATTTTAGATCGTACGATTGAGGAACTGGACTTGTCTGTGCGTTCATACAACTGTTTAAAACGTGCCGGTATCAATACTGTGCATGATTTGACAGAAAAATCTGAAGCAGAGATGATGAAAGTACGAAATCTTGGACGCAAGAGTTTGGAAGAAGTGAAACTCAAACTCATTGATTTGGGTCTTGGATTAAAAGATAAATAAAGGAGGAATACATGGCTTACCGTAAACTAGGACGCACTAGCTCACAACGTAAAGCAATGCTTCGCGATTTGACAACTGACCTTTTGATCAACGAATCAATCGTGACAACTGAAGCTCGTGCTAAAGAAATCCGTAAAACTGTTGAAAAAATGATTACTCTAGGTAAACGTGGTGATTTGCATGCACGTCGTCAAGCAGCTGCTTTCGTACGTAATGAAATCGCATCTGAAAACTATGATGAAGCAACTGATAAGTACACTTCTACTACAGCACTTCAAAAATTGTTCTCAGAAATCGCACCTCGTTATGCTGAACGTAACGGTGGATACACTCGTATCCTTAAAACTGAACCACGTCGTGGTGATGCAGCGCCAATGGCGATCATCGAATTAGTATAAAATCATCAATTTTGTTGAGTGTTATGATGATGGAGTCTTGTGCTCTTAGTCTAGCTCTGGTCTACCGCTAGGATTTCGGTCCTAGCGGGAACACTCATCATAAGTTGGGATAGTAGACGCTTGTTTACGAAATTGTTTTTTTCTTAAGAACAACTTCGTAAGCAGGCGTTTTTGAGTATTTTCGTTAGAATTATGCTATACTATTTGAAAAGAATCCTGTTTAATGTTAAGGTTTCTTATTTTAAGAAGAATTGGAGTTTACTTATGAAAGCCATTATAACTGTTGTTGGTAAAGATAAATCTGGAATTGTTGCAGGTGTTTCTGGTAAAATTGCAGAATTAGGATTGAATATTGACGATATCTCTCAAACTGTCTTGGATGAATATTTTACGATGATGGCTGTTGTATCTAGTGATGAAAAGCAAGATTTTACCTATCTTCGTAATGAATTTGAAGCTTTTGGGCAAACTTTGAATGTAAAAATCAATATTCAGAGTGCAGCGATTTTCGAAGCTATGTATAATATCTAGGAGGTCATCATGGATATTAGACAAGTTACTGAAACCATCGCCATGATTGAGGAGCAAAACTTCGATATTAGAACCATTACCATGGGGATTTCTCTTTTGGACTGTATCGATCCAAATATCAATCGTGCTGCGGAGAAAATCTATCAAAAAATTACGACAAAGGCGGCTAATTTAGTAGCTGTTGGTGATGAAATTGCGGCTGAGTTGGGAATTCCTATCGTTAATAAGCGTGTATCGGTGACACCTATTTCTCTGATTGGGGCAGCGACAGATGCGACGGACTACGTGGTTCTGGCAAAAGCGCTTGATAAGGCTGCGAAAGAGATTGGTGTGGACTTTATTGGTGGTTTTTCTGCCTTAGTACAAAAAGGTTATCAAAAGGGAGATGAGATTCTCATCAATTCCATTCCTCGCGCTTTGGCTGAGACGGATAAGGTCTGCTCGTCAGTCAATATCGGCTCAACCAAGTCTGGTATTAATATGACGGCTGTGGCAGATATGGGACGAATTATCAAGGAAACAGCAAATCTTTCAGATATGGGAGTGGCCAAGTTGGTTGTATTCGCTAATGCTGTTGAGGACAATCCATTTATGGCGGGTGCTTTTCATGGTGTTGGGGAAGCAGATGTTATCATCAATGTCGGAGTTTCTGGTCCTGGTGTTGTGAAACGTGCTTTGGAAAAAGTTCGTGGACAGAGCTTTGATGTAGTAGCCGAAACAGTTAAGAAAACTGCCTTTAAAATCACTCGTATCGGTCAATTGGTTGGTCAAATGGCCAGTGAGAGACTGGGTGTGGAGTTTGGTATTGTGGACTTGAGTTTGGCACCAACCCCTGCGGTTGGAGACTCTGTGGCACGTGTCCTTGAGGAAATGGGGCTAGAAACAGTTGGCACGCATGGAACGACGGCTGCCTTGGCCCTCTTGAACGACCAAGTTAAAAAGGGTGGAGTGATGGCCTGCAACCAAGTCGGTGGTTTATCTGGTGCCTTTATCCCTGTTTCTGAGGATGAAGGAATGATTGCTGCAGTGCAAAATGGCTCTCTTAATTTAGAAAAACTAGAAGCTATGACGGCTATCTGTTCTGTTGGATTGGATATGATTGCCATCCCAGAAGATACGCCTGCTGAAACTATTGCGGCTATGATTGCGGATGAAGCAGCAATCGGTGTTATCAACATGAAAACAACAGCTGTTCGTATCATTCCCAAAGGAAGAGAAGGCGATATGATTGAGTTTGGTGGTCTATTAGGAACTGCACCTGTTATGAAGGTTAATGGGGCTTCGTCTGTCGACTTCATCTCTCGCGGTGGACAAATCCCAGCACCAATTCATAGTTTTAAAAATTAAGAAAATAGGAGAAATTTTAAGTTCTATTTAAGATTAGACGTGTATACTATAATCATTAAATAAAGACCTCCTAATATTATTTGAAACAGATAACACTGAATTAGTTTGAATTTGATTTTCATCTAATATCTTTATTTAATGAACTCCTAAACTTTTTCATAATAATCTCCTTCAAAAGTCGCCTGTATGGGTGGCTTTTATTTTATCATTCATGATATAATAGAAGCAAACGGAGGACGGAAAATGGTAAAAGTACGATTGTATTTGGTACGTCATGGCAAGACCATGTTTAACACGATTGGTCGCGCGCAAGGTTGGAGCGATACTCCCTTAACTGCTGAAGGTGAACGAGGGATTCAAGAGTTAGGAATTGGTTTGCGAGAATCTGATCTACAGTTTGAGCGCGCTTATTCGAGTGATTCTGGTCGTACCATTCAGACCATGGGAATTATCCTTGAAGAACTTGGCTTGCAGGGGAAAATCCCTTATCGCATGGACAAGCGTATCAGAGAATGGTGTTTCGGTAGTTTTGATGGAGCCTATGATGGCGATCTTTTCATGGGCATTATTCCTCGTATCTTTAATGTGGACCACGTTCACCAATTGTCTTATGCTGAACTGGCTGAGGGCTTGGTAGAGGTCGATACAGCTGGTTGGGCTGAAGGCTGGGAAAAACTCAGTGGCCGAATCAAGGAAGGCTTTGAAATGATTGCAAAAGAAATGGAAGATCAAGGTGGAGGTAACGCCCTTGTTGTCAGCCATGGAATGACTATTGGAACCATTGTTTATCTGATTAATGGCATGCATCCGCATGGTCTAGATAATGGTAGCGTGACGATTCTTGAATATGAGGACGGTCAGTTTAGGGTTGAAGTTGTCGGTGACCGTAGTTACCGAGAGCTAGGACGTGAGAAGATGGAAGAAGGCTCTATTTAATCAGTCTAGACTTGCTTGCCATGAGCTAGGGATTTGATAAGAATATCAAGATAAGAAAAAACAGCCGAGGGTACTCCTTTCGGCTGTTTTTGATGTGGAAAACTAAAGTGTAATGCTATTGCTTTTAGAGATTTTCATAAACAAGAGCAAGGAACCTACTGTTAGAACAGTCAGGATAGTTGACAAGGCTGCGGCTACACCGTAATTTCCTCTGAGAACCTCTGTATAAATAGCTACAGTCATTGTTCTTGTTTTGACATTGTAGAGGAGGATAGAAGTAGAGAGTTTTGAAATCAGTGTGACCCAAGATAAGATGGCTCCAGAAATAATACCCGATAGCATCATTGGAGTTGTAATCTTAGCAAAGATATTGAGACGACTACTTCCTAAGCTTTCAGCAGCTTCTTCAATACTTGGTGCTATTTGTTGTAAGCTAGCAACAGATGAGCGAATAGTATACGGTAATCTTCTGGCAGATAGAGACATAATCAAGATGAAAGCAGTCCCTGTAATCATAAGAAATCCACTTCCAAATAGACCAGTATTGAAGGAAGAAATGAAGGCAATCCCTAGAACGGTTCCTGGTACAATATAAGGTACCATACTGAGGCTGTCAATTAAGTTTGTAAACAAATTCCGTTTTCTAACGGCTAGGTAGGAGATAAATGTCGCAAATAGAACAACTAGAACTAAGGCAATCAAAGGGATACGAATGGTATTGAAAATAGCAGATCCCATACGATTGAAAGCTAGCTTGTAACTGTTTGGAGAATAACCTTTAACAAATACCATACCTGATGTTTTTAGGAAAGAGGTATAAATTAAGTAGATTTGAGGTAAAACAGAGATAAAGATAATTCCGTAGACTGTTGCATAAATGGCAGCCATTTTTCCTTTTGTAGTTTTTTTAGGCTCAATTGGATGGAGCGGATTCATGCTGAAACTGTAGCGGTTTGCAATGTGTTTTTGGATAAGGAAAATTGCCAAGGCAATGATAATCGCCATAATTGCAAAAGCAGAATTTCCTCCAACCTCGCTAATAAATTGGGTATAAATCAGGACAGGGAAAGTCCGATATCCTTCGCCAATCAACATAGGCGTTCCAAAGTCTGAGAATGCTCTCATAAATACAAGCAAGGAGTTGCTAGTAAGGTTGGAACTAGGAGAGGTAAAACAACCGTTACGATAGGTTTAAATCCGAAGGACCCCATGCTTTCAGCTGCTTCAAGTAGAGAATTGTCAATACTGTTCATTGTTCCAGCAACATATAGAAATACCAGTGGGAATAGTTGCAGTGTAAAGACAAGTATAATTCCTTTGAATCCATAAATATCGATAGCTGGAAGATGAAGGGCATTTGTCAAAAATTTAGTGATGACCTCATTTCGTCCCAGCAAGAGAATCCAGGAGTAGGCTCCTACGAAAGGAGCTGACATGGAAGCAATGATAATCAATATTTGTAGGAATTTCTTCCCCTTGAAGTCATACATAGAGAAGAGATAAGCTAATAGGGTTCCTACAACTAAGGAAGTGACAGTAGCGGTAATGGAAACCCTGAAACTGTTGACTAGTGTCTCAGAGTAGTAGGTTTTACTAAAGAAAGTGACAAAATTAGCTAGTGAGAATTATCCTTCATGTATAAGTGCTTACTTGAGCACGGTAACGATAGGATAAACGAGAAAGACAAGATAGGTAAGAAAGATGAAGAAAGAGGAGGCTGTCCAAATATTTAGTTTTTTACGTTCCATGGTTGACTCCTTTTATCAGGTTTTGGGAACCATCTGCAGAAAAGATGTTTAATTTTTGCGTATTGATTCGTAGACGAATACGATTGTCTTTTTGTAGATCTTCTTCAAAAGTTGATTCTTCACTAACTTGAATTTTTGAGGCAAAACCTGTCTCAATGAAATACTCCGTATTTAGTCCAAGATAGACGCTATCGCTAATAGTTCCTTCGATATCTCCAGATTCATCTTTGATAAACTCTTCGGGACGAATGCTTACATGAATAGCTTGCTCCTCAACCTGATCAAGAGCTAGCATTCGAAGGGCATAGCCATCTGAAAAGACGATATAAGCGCCGTCGCTCCGTTTTTCAAGATTGGCAGGGATAATATTTGTGCGTCCGATAAAGGTTGCCACAAACTCATTAGTTGGTTTATGATAGAGTTCTTTTGGTCGGCCGATTTGTTGGATCACCCCATCTTTCATAACAGCAATTTGGTCTGAAATAGCCATGGCTTCTTCTTGGTCGTGGGTTACATAAACAGTTGTAATTCCCACTTCGTGTTGGATTTCTCGGATGGCTTGACGCATATCCAAGCGAAGTTTGGCCTCCAGATTACTAAGTGGCTCGTCCATGAGGAGAACACTTAGATTAACCGCTAAGGCGCATGCCAAGGTGACACGTTGTTGTTGTCCACCACTGAGTTTATCGGGCTTTCGATCCGCATATTGAGCAATTTGCATGAGTTCAAGATACTTGTTGGTCTGTTGAATCAATTCTTCTTTTGGAACCTTCTTTTGCATAAGACCAAAAGCAACGTTGTCTCGGACAGTCAAATGTGGGAAAATAGCGTAGTTTTGGAAAACCATCCCGATATTGCGTTTGCTGGGTTCCATATTATTGATTTTTGTATCATCGAAGTAAAATTCTCCATCTTTGATACTGTTGAAACCTGCAATCATACGAAGAAGGGTCGTTTTCCCACATCCTGAAGCTCCAAGAAGGGTAAAGAGACTTCCTTTTGGAATTGTAATGTTCAAATTCTCAATAACAGGGACATCGTGGTAGATTTTTTTGGCGTTAATAATTTCGATCTCACTCATAGTGAACCTCTTTTACTGTTTAGATTGGATATCTGTAAAGACTTCGTTGTATTTCTTAACGATATCTGATTTATTCTTGATGACATAATCATAATCTTCAGTGAGTGTTTTGATTTTGTCAATTGGTTTCATGTTTTCGCTTGTTTTAGCATTTTTACGAACAGGACGGTTAGTAGTGGTTGTACCAAGTGTATCTTGTACTTCTTGAGAGATAATAAAATCGATAAATTTCTTGGCATTTTCCATATTTTTAGCTTTTTTAACGATAGCAGCACTAGCAGGTAGGAAGACGGTTCCTTCTTTTGGATAGACTACCTTAATGTTAGCTCCGTCATTTAAGAGTTTAACTGCTGGATCTTCATAAGAGAGACCAACAGCCATTTCTCCATCAGCGACTGCTTTATAGACACTAGATGAACTTGAACCGATTTTACCATCAATAAGTGTGAAAAGATCTTTTACATAAGACCAAGCCTTATCATCTTTGTAACCACCTTGAGCTTGTAGCATATTTGTTAATTGAGCAAAGGCGCTAGAAGAGTTTGCTGGGTCAGCAGTTGCGATTTTTCCTTTTAGTTCAGGTTTGAGAAGATCGTTATATCCTTCGATGTTCATGCCTTTAGTTAAATCAGGGTTGACGATTAAAACACTACCATCTAGTGTATAAGGAGTAGAGTAGCCAGTTGTGTTTTGATATTCTTTGATAACATTATCATTTTCTTTTGAAGTATAGTTTTCAAAGAGTTCTCCGTGGGTAGCATATTGTGTATAAGAACCACCAAAGATAACATCAGCTACAGGAACTTCTTTTTCTGACTCTAGTTTTTTGAAAAGTTCTCCAGTACCAGCTTGAATCAGTTCTATTTTGATACCATATTTTTCTTCAAAGGCAGGAATAGTTGCTCCAATTAAGCCTTCTGAGTTTGGTGAATAAACGACTAGCGAACCACCGTCTCCTTTATCAGATGAACTGTCATCGGCAGATTCATTAGAAGAACAAGCAGCATAATACATCCATTTCTTTTTCATGATGGATACCTCCGTTGTGTTATTTAAGTTTATTTTAAAACAATGTAAGCGTTTTTAAAACCTACAATTCTATTCTATAGTGTATTGAATCTATAACAGTACACTTTGACTGCTAAAATATTTCTATAAATTAATTTGACTTTCCTGATAGAGATGTTCACATCTTATTTCAATTCACTATATTAGAGTAAAATTCTCTACAAAAAGAAGAATAGCCTATTTGACTATTCTTCCGAGTGATTTCAATTTCTTTGGGGAAATATGGAGATACTTTTTAAATACTTTGGCAAAATATTTATAGTCTGAAAATCCAACTTGGTCAGAGATAGCGCTTAAAGGGGAGTTGGGAGATTCAGCCATCTTATCTATAGCTTGTTTCAGGCGATATTGTAAGATATATTCATTTAGAGTCATGGGGAAGTCTTCTTTGATAACCTTATATAGATGCTTGTTATCTGCAAATAGCTAGAGCATTTCAAGGAAATAAACTAGAAATAACAATTAATATGGTGGTTCAGAAATACCTTTTGATAATCAATAAGATCTTCAGGATGAAGTGCGTTGATTCCATCCATTTCATATTTCCGATTTAATAAACGATATTTGTTTTCACCAAATTGATGAAAAGGGAGTAGTTGAACTTGGTCGATATTTAATGAGTTAAATAGAGTAGCGAATTTTTCTGCATCCTCTAAACTATTGTTAAAATTAGGAATAACTGGGATTCTTAAAACGATAGTTTTATTTTGAGAAAAAGCATAATGAATGTTTTTAATAATCATTTGATTAAAAACCCCAGTCACTTTTTTATGTTTTATAGAATTATAATGTTTTAGGTCTGTGTAGATAAAATCCACATATTGAATTAAATCAATAAATTTTTCATGATCAACAAAGGCAGTAGTTTCAATGGCAGTGTGTATGTGATGTTCTTTAGCTGATTTTAAGATGGCTTTAGCAAATTCAAACTGAGCAAATATTTCACCTCCTGATAAAGTTAAACCTCCACCGGATTCTTCGTAAAATTCTTTGTCTTTTAATACCTCTGTAATAATTTCTTCTACAGTCTTTTCTTCACCGACTAAGGTGAATTTCTCTCGTTGAGCATCTTTCATTTTTTCAGGTTTCATTCTTTGAGATTCAGGATTAGAACACCATGGACAGCGCAGAGGACATCCTTTTAAAAAAACAGTTGTACGAATACCCGGGCCGTCATGAATTGAAAAGTGTTGAATATTAAAAATAATTCCTTTAGATATTTCCATAAGAGTTCCTCCTCTTCATAAGTCTATCCTATCACAAAAACGAAAGAAAAACAATTACGAACGAAAGGTTAATTTGTTGTTTTTTGCTTTTTATTTTGGTAGAATAAAACGGAGGTGTAAAATGAAAAGATTGGAACAAATTATTAAATTAGTATCAGAATATGAAAAGATCGACGTTAATACATTATCGGAAAAATTAAATGTATCGAAAGTAACGATTAGAAAAGATTTAGATAAATTAGAGTCAAAAGGTTTATTACACAGAGAGCATGGATATGCTGTATTAAATAGTGGAGATGACTTAAATGTACGTTTGTCAATTAATTATGAAATTAAGAGAAAAATTGTTCAGGAAGCAGTAAAATTGGTGTCAGATAATGAAACGATAATGATAGAATCTGGATCGACCTGTGCTTTACTTGCTGAGGAAATTTGCAAGCAAAAAAGAAATGTTACGATTGTAACAAATTCATTTTTTATAGCAAATTTTGTGAGAGCTTATGATTCATGTCGTATTATTGTTCTTGGTGGAGAGTTTCAGAAGGATTCACAGGTTACTGTGGGACCTTTATTAAAAGAAATGATACAGACTTTTCATGTGCATCAAGCTTTTGTTGGGACAGATGGATACGATAAAGAGATGGGCTTTACAGGAAAAGATTTAATGCGCAGTGAGGTAGTTCAATATATTTCAGCAGCGTCGGATAAAGTCATTGTCCTAACTGACTCAAGTAAATTTGATAAAAGGGGTACAGTAAGAAGATTTGCTTTAAGTCAAGTCTATGAAGTAATAACAGACGAAAAACTTTCTAAACAAAATATAGCTACATTAGAAAATGCTGGGATAATGGTTAAGGTAGTTTCGTAAGAGGTTAAGTGTATGAATCAAGATAGGAATAAACTGCTCTCTAAAATTGCTTATCTGTATTATATTGAAAACTTAAATCAGTCACAAATAGCAGCAAAATTAGGAATTTATAGAACCTCTATTAGTAGAATGTTAACAGAAGCAAGGAATGCAGGAATTGTTAAAATTGAAATAGAGAATTTTGATACAAATATGTTTAAGTTGGAAAATTATGTAAAAGAAAAATACAGTTTGGAAAGTTTAGAAATTATTCCAAATGAATTTGATGATACTCCAACAATTTTATCTGAAAGAATTTCTCAAGTTGCAGCAGGTGTCCTTAGGAGTTTAATTGATGATAATATGAAAATTGGCTTTTCTTGGGGGAAAAGTTTAAGTAATTTAGTAGATTTAATCCACAGCAAAAGTGTCCGAAATGTTCACTTCTATCCTCTAGCAGGTGGTCCTAGTCACATACATGCTAAATACCATGTGAATACATTGATTTATGAAATGTCTAGAAAATTTCATGGAGAGTGTACATTTATGAATGCAACGATTGTGCAAGAAAATAAATTGTTAGCAGATGGTATTTTGCAATCAAGATATTTTGAAAATTTGAAAAATAGTTGGAAAGATTTAGATATAGCTGTAGTCGGAATTGGTGATTTTAGCAATAAAGGGAAACATCAATGGTTAGACATGCTTACAGAGGATGACTTTAAAGAATTGACCAAAGTTAAAACTGTAGGAGAAATTTGTTGTCGATTTTTTGATTCAAAAGGTAAAGAAGTCTATGAAAACTTACAGGAAAGAACGATAGCCATCTCTTTGGAAGATTTAAAAAATATTCCTCAAAGTTTAGCTGTTGCTTACGGTGATACGAAAGTATCTTCGATTCTTTCTGTCTTGCGTGCTAATTTAGTAAATCATTTGATTACAGATAAAAATACAATTTTAAAAGTTTTGGAAGAAGATGGTGATTTGACTTTTAGAGAGATTCTAGGTGAGTGAAAATGATAGACTGATCAGTTTATCGTTTTTTCTTTTTAGTCGATTGCACATTTGTGCTTATATAAACAAAAATAGTTTATCTGTTGTTTTTGGATTGACAACTTTATTATGTAGTTGTATTCTATAGTTACAAAAGAAAATTTTAAAATTTCAAATGAAAAAAGCTTTTTACATAGTGAAATGAGGAGGAATTTATGGAAATTATTGTTCCAGATCAAATTATCATGGGTTTAATTTTATATGCTGGCGATGCGAAACAACATATTTATAAAGCATTAGATTACATAAAGAACGGTACATGTGAACGATGTGAAGAAGAAATCCAGTTAGCTGATGCCGCCTTATTAGAAGCTCATAATCTACAAACAAAATTCTTGGCACAGGAAGCGTCTGGTACAAAGACAGAAATTACAGCTCTCTTTGTTCATTCACAAGATCATCTCATGACTAGTATGACGGAGATTAATTTAATCAAAGAAATTATTAGTTTGAGAAAAGAACTTCATAAAAAATAATACTAGAGTATTATCATTGTTATTAACATAGAGGAGGAAAACATAATGGTGAAGATTGGTTTGTTTTGTGCAGCAGGTTTTTCTACTGGTATGCTTGTAAATAATATGAAAATTGCAGCGCAAGCTAGTGGAGTTGAGGCAGAAATAGAGGCGTTTTCTCAGTCTAAATTAGCGGATTATGCGCCAAATATAGATGTTGCACTATTGGGTCCACAAGTTGCTTATACATTAGATAAATCAAAAGAAATTTGTGATAAGTGTGATGTTCCGATAGCTGTTATTCCGATGATGGACTATGGTATGTTAGATGGGAAAAAAGTATTAGATTTGGCCCTATCTTTGATTAGTGGGTAAGAAAAGGAGATTTATTATGTCAAAGATGGATGTTCAGAAAATCATTGCACCGATGATGAAGTTTGTGAATATGCGTGGCATTATAGCTCTAAAAGATGGGATGTTAGCAATTTTGCCATTGACAGTAGTTGGTAGTTTGTTCTTGATTATGGGACAATTGCCGTTCGAAGGATTAAATAAGAGCATTGCTAGTGTTTTTGGAGCTAATTGGACAGAGCCGTTTATGCAAGTATATTCAGGAACTTTTGCTATTATGGGTCTAATTTCTTGTTTTTCAATTGCCTATTCTTATGCTAAGAATAGCGGAGTAGAGGCTTTACCAGCTGGAGTTCTATCTGTATCTGCATTCTTTATTTTGCTAAGATCATCTTATATCCCTAAACAAGGTGAGGCGATTGGGGACGCTATTAGTAAAGTTTGGTTTGGAGGCCAAGGAATTATCGGTGCTATCATTATAGGTTTGGTAGTAGGAAGTATTTATACCTTCTTTATAAAGAGAAAAATTGTTATTAAGATGCCAGAACAAGTTCCACAAGCTATTGCCAAACAGTTTGAAGCAATGATTCCAGCATTTGTAATTTTCTTATCTTCTATGATTGTATATATTTTAGCGAAGTCATTGACTAATGGCGGAACATTCATAGAAATGATTTATTCTGCTATTCAAGTTCCGTTGCAAGGTTTAACTGGATCTTTGTATGGTGCTATTGGAATTGCATTCTTTATATCATTTTTGTGGTGGTTTGGTGTTCATGGGCAATCGGTAGTAAATGGAGTAGTGACAGCTCTGCTTTTATCTAATCTTGACGCTAATAAAGCTATGTTAGCCTCTGCTAATCTATCATTAGAAAATGGTGCACATATTGTTACTCAACAATTTTTAGATTCATTTTTAATTCTATCAGGTTCAGGGATTACGTTTGGTCTTGTAGTTGCCATGCTTTTTGCAGCAAAATCAAAACAATACCAAGCCTTAGGAAAAGTTGCAGCTTTTCCAGCAATATTTAACGTAAATGAGCCAGTTGTATTTGGATTTCCGATTGTCATGAATCCAGTTATGTTTGTACCTTTCATTCTTGTTCCTGTACTTGCAGCTGTGATAGTATATGGAGCTATTGCAACAGGTTTCATGCAGCCATTCTCAGGGGTAACATTGCCTTGGAGTACACCAGCTATTCTATCAGGATTTTTGGTGGGTGGATGGCAAGGTGTTGTGACTCAGTTATTAGTATTGGTGATATCTACAGTGGTTTACTTTCCATTCTTTAAGATACAAGATCGTTTAGCTTACCAAAATGAAATCAAACAATCTTAGAGGTATTTGTGTGTTACTGTTAAACTCACACATTTGTGCTAAAAATTAGAGAGTTAAAATTTTTCTAGTTAAAAGCTTGAAAATTTCTATAAAAATCGGTATTATATTTTCGAAAGAAATAAAAATATTTTCGAAAGAAAGGTGCTTACGATGGTAAATACAGAAGTAGCAAGAACAACAATCAAGACAGAATATTTTGGCAGCCTTACTGAAAGGATGAACAAATATCGAGAAGATGTTTTAAATAAAAAACCTTATATTGATGCTGAGAGAGCAGTTCTAGCAACACGCGCCTATGAACGATACAAGGAACAACCTAATGTCCTAAAACGTGCATATATGCTGAAAGAAATTTTGGAAAATATGTCTATCTATATTGAAGAAGAATCTATGATTGCGGGAAATCAAGCTTCTTCCAATAAAGATGCTCCTATTTTTCCGGAATATACGCTAGAATTTGTTCTCAATGAGTTGGATCTTTTTGAAAAGCGTGATGGAGATGTTTTCTATATTACAGAAGAAACAAAAGAACAACTTAGAAGTATTGCTCCGTTTTGGGAAAATAATAATTTACGTGCTAGAGCTGGTGCCTTATTACCTGAAGAAGTGTCAGTTTATATGGAAACAGGATTCTTCGGTATGGAAGGTAAGATGAATTCTGGAGATGCTCACTTAGCAGTTAACTATCAGAAACTTTTGCAATTTGGTTTAAGAGGTTTTGAAGAGCGGGCTCGTAAAGCAAAAGTAGCTCTAGATTTAACAGATCCAGCAAGTATTGATAAATATCATTTTTACGACTCTATATTTATCGTAATCGATGCTATTAAAGTATATGCAAAGCGCTTTGTTGCTCTTGCTAAAAGTTTAGCCGAAAATGCAAATCCTAAACGTAAGAAAGAATTACTTGAGATTGCAGATATTTGCTCTAGAGTCCCATATGAACCGGCAACTACTTTTGCAGAAGCTATTCAATCAGTTTGGTTTATTCAATGTATTTTACAAATTGAATCTAATGGCCACTCTCTTTCATATGGCCGTTTTGATCAATATATGTATCCATATATGAAGGCTGATTTAGAAAGTGGTAAAGAAACAGAAGATAGCATTGTTGAACGTCTGACAAATCTTTGGATTAAGACAATTACAATTAATAAGGTTCGCAGTCAATCACATACATTTTCTTCAGCAGGAAGTCCTTTATATCAAAATGTTACAATTGGTGGACAGACTCGAGATAAGAAGGATGCTGTTAACCCATTATCTTATTTGGTATTAAAATCAGTTGCACAAACCCATCTACCGCAACCTAATCTAACTGTACGTTACCATGCAGGTTTAGATGCTCGTTTCATGAATGAGTGTATTGAAGTGATGAAACTTGGTTTTGGTATGCCTGCATTTAATAATGATGAGATTATTATTCCTTCTTTTATTGCAAAAGGAGTATTGGAAGATGATGCTTATGATTACAGTGCCATTGGATGTGTTGAAACGGCAGTTCCAGGGAAATGGGGCTATCGTTGCACAGGTATGAGTTATATGAACTTCCCTAAGGTTCTACTTATCACGATGAATGATGGAATTGATCCGGCTTCGGGTAAACGGTTTGCACCAAGCTTTGGTCATTTTAAGGATATGAAGAACTTTTCTGAATTAGAAAATGCTTGGGATAAAACACTAAGATATTTGACACGAATGAGTGTTATTGTTGAAAATTCTATTGATTTATCATTGGAACGAGAAGTTCCTGATATTCTATGTTCAGCATTGACTGATGATTGTATTGGTCGTGGAAAACACCTTAAAGAAGGTGGAGCAGTATATGATTATATATCAGGATTGCAAGTTGGAATTGCAAATTTGTCGGATTCATTAGCTGCAATTAAAAAATTGGTGTTTGAGGAAGAACGTATAAGCCCAAGTCAGCTTTGGCATGCACTGGAAACAGATTATGCCGGAGAAGAAGGTAAGGTCATTCAAGAAATGTTGATTCATGATGCACCTAAGTATGGTAATGATGATGATTATGCTGACAAATTGGTTACTGCTGCTTATGATATTTATGTTGATGAAATTGCTAAATATCCTAATACACGTTATGGAAGAGGGCCTATTGGAGGAATTCGTTATTCAGGAACATCTTCTATCTCAGCCAACGTAGGGCAGGGACGTGGAACATTAGCAACTCCAGATGGACGCAACGCGGGTACACCGTTAGCAGAGGGTTGTTCACCATCACATAATATGGATCAACACGGCCCTACATCTGTTTTAAAATCTGTTTCAAAATTACCAACAGATGAAATCGTAGGTGGGGTTCTCTTAAATCAGAAAGTAAATCCTCAAACGTTAGCCAAAGAAGAAGATAAATTAAAACTAATTGCTTTGTTACGAACATTCTTTAATCGTTTACATGGGTACCATATTCAATACAATGTTGTTTCCAGAGAGACGTTGATTGACGCTCAGAAACATCCTGAAAAACACAGAGACTTAATTGTTCGTGTTGCAGGATACTCTGCATTCTTCAATGTTCTTTCTAAGGCAACCCAAGATGACATTATAGGACGTACTGAGCATACTTTGTAAAATAAAGAGGTTCTTTTTATGGAATTTATGCTTGACACATTAAATTTAGATGAGATTAAAAAGTGGTCTGAAATTTTGCCGCTAGCTGGGGTAACTTCAAATCCCACTATTGCAAAAAGAGAGGGTTCTATTAATTTTTTTGAACGAATCAAAGATGTAAGAGAATTGATTGGCTCTACACCCTCTATTCATGTTCAGGTGATTTCTCAAGATTTTGAAGGCATCTTAAAGGATGCTCATAAAATTCGAAGACAAGCAGGAGATGATATATTTATCAAAGTACCTGTTACTCCAGCTGGATTACGTGCAATAAAGGCGCTAAAAAAAGAGGGCTACCATATCACTGCAACAGCTATTTATACAGTTATTCAGGGATTATTAGCTATCGAAGCAGGAGCGGATTACCTAGCTCCATATTATAATAGAATGGAAAATCTGAACATTGATTCAAATTCTGTCATTCGTCAATTAGCTCTTGCTATTGATAGACAGAACTCTCCTAGTAAGATTTTAGCTGCATCCTTTAAAAATGTAGCACAAGTAAATAATGCTTTAGCTGCAGGTGCGCATGCTGTTACAGCAGGAGCGGATGTTTTTGAATCAGCTTTCGCCATGCCATCTATCCAAAAGGCGGTTGATGATTTTTCTGACGATTGGTTTGTTATTCAAAATAGTCGTTCCATTTAGATAGAGAGGAAATACATATGAGAATTTTTGCTAGTCCTTCTAGATATATTCAGGGGGAAAATGCCTTGTTTGAAAATGCCAAATCAATTTTGGATTTGGGAAATTGCCCTATTCTATTATGCGATCAGTTGGTTTATGATATTGTTGGAAAACGATTTGAAGATTACCTACATAGGTATGGTTTCCATATTGTTCTGGCGCTATTTAATGGTGAAGCTTCTGACAATGAAATCAATCGAGTTGTTGCCTTGGCTGAGAAAGAAAATTGTGATAGTATTATCGGTCTTGGTGGGGGAAAGACGATTGATAGCGCAAAAGCTATTGCAGATTTGATTGAAAAGCCTGTTATTATTGCTCCAACAATTGCATCGACCGACGCACCTGTATCTGCTTTATCTGTTATTTATACAGATGAAGGTGCATTTGATCATTATCTATTTTATTCTAAAAATCCAGATTTAGTTTTGGTTGATACAAAAGTTATTTCACAAGCCCCTAAGCGTTTATTAGCGTCTGGTATTGCAGATGGTTTAGCAACTTGGGTTGAGGCGCGTGCGGTTATGCAGGCAAATGGAAAAACTATGTTGGGACAACAGCAAACATTGGCTGGAGTTGCAATTGCGAAGAAATGTGAAGAAACGCTGTTTGCAGATGGTTTACAGGCTATGGCAGCTTGTGAAGCTAAAGTGGTGACACCAGCATTAGAAAATATTGTTGAAGCTAATACTTTATTGAGTGGTCTAGGTTTTGAAAGTGGAGGATTAGCTGCGGCGCATGCAATTCATAATGGTTTTACTGCATTGACAGGTGACATTCATCATTTAACACATGGTGAAAAAGTAGCTTATGGAACTTTAGTACAACTATTATTGGAAAATAGACCTAAAGAAGAACTTGATAAGTATATTGAGTTTTACAAAAAAATTGGTATGCCAACAACTCTAAAAGAAATGCATTTGGATCAAGTTGGATATGATGATTTAATAAAAGTTGGTAAACAAGCAACTATGGAGGGTGAGACAATTCATCAGATGCCGTTTAAGATTTCGCCTTCAGATGTTGCTCAAGCTATTATCGCTGTAGATGCCTATGTAAATTCAAAATAAACAATAAGGACTACTGTTTTCCAAATGGTAGTCTTTTATTGATCCCTGTATTGAATTCTATAGAAGATTGAAATAGGATGAGAACAAATCGATTGGGAAAGTAAAATTAATTTCTATAAATGTTTTAGCAATTGTTTCGTACTATTTCAGATTCAGTCTACTATACGTTCTTCATAAATCAAAAAGCGACATAGGTTGTCGGCTATTTATTGTGAATACATTAATTAGCATTCCAGTTTTATCTTCGGTCTAAAATAAGTATTTTGTGCTATACGAGATAAGCGTCTTGACTTACTCCTTGATTTACTGCATAACAATGGGATAAAAAGTGGGAGATAGAGCAATTCATAGTCATCAAAATTAATGAGATACAGTATACAGTTTTTTCTTTAAACACATTTCAAATTCCCTCAAAAATGGTATAATAGTAACATCACAAAATTGGAGAGAGACCATGAGTTTTTATAATCATAAAGAAATTGAGCCTAAGTGGCAGGGCTACTGGGCAGAACATCATACATTTAAGACAGGAACAGATGCATCAAAACCTAAGTTTTATGCGCTTGATATGTTCCCTTATCCGTCTGGAGTTGGTCTGCACGTAGGACACCCAGAAGGTTATACTGCAACCGATATCCTCAGTCGTTACAAACGTGCGCAAGGCTACAATGTCCTTCACCCAATGGGTTGGGATGCTTTTGGTTTGCCTGCAGAGCAATACGCTATGGATACTGGTAATGACCCAGCAGAATTTACAGCGGAAAACATTGCCAACTTCAAACGTCAAATCAATGCGCTTGGATTTTCTTATGACTGGGATCGTGAAGTCAACACAACAGATCCAAACTACTACAAGTGGACTCAATGGATTTTCACCAAGCTTTACGAAAAAGGCTTGGCCTATGAAGCTGAAGTGCCAGTAAACTGGGTTGAGGAATTGGGAACTGCCATTGCCAATGAAGAAGTGCTTCCTGACGGAACTTCTGAGCGTGGAGGCTATCCAGTTGTCCGCAAACCAATGCGCCAATGGATGCTCAAAATCACGGCTTACGCAGAGCGCTTGCTCAATGACTTAGATGAACTAGATTGGTCAGAGTCTATCAAGGATATGCAACGCAACTGGATTGGTAAATCAACTGGTGCCAATGTAACTTTCAAAGTAAAAGGAACAGACAAGGAATTTACAGTCTTTACTACTCGTCCGGACACACTTTTCGGTGCGACTTTCACTGTCTTGGCTCCTGAACATGAATTAGTAGACGCTATCACAAGTTCAGAGCAAGCAGAAGCTGTAGCAGACTATAAACACCAAGCCAGCCTTAAGTCTGACTTGGTTCGTACAGACCTTGCTAAGGAAAAAACTGGTGTTTGGACAGGTGCCTATGCCATCAACCCTGTCAATGGTAAGGAAATGCCAATCTGGATTGCGGACTATGTTCTTGCTAGTTATGGAACAGGTGCGGTTATGGCTGTGCCTGCCCACGACCAACGTGACTGGGAATTTGCCAAACAATTTGACCTTCCAATCGTCGAAGTACTTGAAGGTGGAAATGTCGAAGAAGCTGCCTACACAGAGGATGGCCTGCATGTCAATTCAGACTTCCTAGATGGACTCAACAAAGAAGACGCTATTGCCAAGATTGTGGCTTGCTTGGAAGAAAAAGGCTGTGGTCAGGAGAAGGTTACCTACCGCCTCCGCGACTGGCTCTTTAGCCGTCAACGTTACTGGGGTGAGCCAATTCCAATCATTCATTGGGAAGATGGAACTTCAACAGCTGTTCCTGAAACTGAATTGCCGCTTGTCTTGCCTGTAACCAAGGATATCCGTCCTTCAGGTACTGGTGAAAGTCCACTAGCTAACTTGACAGATTGGCTTGAAGTGACTCGTGAAGATGGTGTCAAAGGTCGTCGTGAAACTAACACCATGCCACAATGGGCTGGTTCAAGCTGGTACTACCTCCGCTATATTGACCCGCACAATACTGAGAAATTGGCTGATGAGGACCTCCTCAAACAATGGTTGCCAGTAGATATCTACGTGGGTGGTGCGGAACATGCTGTACTTCACTTGCTTTATGCTCGTTTCTGGCATAAATTCCTCTATGACCTCGGTGTTGTTCCGACTAAGGAACCATTCCAAAAACTCTTTAACCAAGGGATGATTTTGGGAACAAGCTACCGTGACCACCGTGGTGCTCTTGTGGCAACCGACAAGGTTGAAAAACGTGATGGTTCCTTCTTTCATATAGAAACAGGGGAAGAGTTGGAGCAAGCGCCAGCCAAGATGTCTAAATCGCTCAAGAACGTTGTTAACCCAGATGATGTGGTGGAACAATACGGTGCCGATACCCTTCGTGTTTATGAAATGTTTATGGGACCACTCGATGCTTCGATTGCTTGGTCAGAAGAAGGTTTGGAAGGAAGCCGTAAGTTCCTTGACCGAGTTTACCGTTTGATTACAAGTAAAGAAATCCTTGCGGAAAACAATGGTGCTCTTGACAAGGCTTACAACGAAACAGTCAAAGCTGTTACTGAGCAAATTGAGTCTCTCAAATTCAACACAGCTATTGCCCAACTTATGGTCTTTGTCAATGCTGCTAACAAGGAAGATAAGCTTTATGTTGACTATGCCAAAGGCTTTATTCAATTGATTGCACCATTTGCACCTCACTTGGCAGAAGAACTCTGGCAAACAGTCGCAGAAACAGGTGAGTCAATCTCTTATGTAGCTTGGCCAACTTGGGACGAAAGTAAACTGGTTGAAGACGAAATCGAAATCGTTGTCCAAATCAAAGGTAAAGTCCGTGCCAAACTCATGGTCGCTAAAGACCTATCACGTGAAGAATTGCAAGAAATTGCTCTAGCGGATGAAAAAGTCAAAGCAGAAATTGACGGTAAGGAAATCGTGAAAGTGATTAGTGTACCAAATAAATTGGTTAATATTGTTGTAAAATAACCAATTTATTTGCTGATTTCCAACCTCAAACAGTTTCCCAAACTGTTTGAGCCAACTAAACTCGTTAATATCGTTGTGAAATAAGGTAGGAATCCTTCAGAGTAGAATCTGGAGGATTTTTTGAATCTTCTTATGAAAGTATGGTATACTATGGGCAACTATAAAGTTTGAAAAGTGAAAAAAGGAGAAAGCTATGCCAGTAAATGAATATGGTCAAATGATTGGGGAGTCAATGGAAGGTTATACACCAGGTGAACTGCCTTCTATTGATTTCTTAGAAGGGCGTTATGCTAGGATAGAGGCTCTTTCAGTGGAAAAGCATGCGGAGGATTTGCTAGCTGTTTATGGGCCTGATACGCCTCAGGAGATGTGGACCTACCTTTTTCAGGAGCCAGTAGCAGATATGGGGGAGCTGGTTAGCCTTTTACATCAGATGTTGGCTCGTAAGGACCGTTTTTACTATGCAATCATAGACAAGGCGACTGGTAAGGCTTTGGGATCTTTTTCTCTCATGCGCATTGACCAGAATAACCGAGTAATAGAAGTCGGAGCAGTCACTTTTTCTCCAGAGCTAAGGGGTACACGGATAGGAACTGAAGCTCAGTATCTCCTAGCTCGCTATGTTTTTGAGGAGCTAAACTATCGTCGCTACGAGTGGAAATGCGATGCCTTAAATCTGCCATCCAGACGAGCTGCGGAGCGTTTGAGCTTTATTTATGAAGGAACCTTCCGTCAGGCAGTGGTTTATAAGGGACGTACGAGAGATACGGATTGGTTGTCTATGATTGATAAGGACTGGCCTCAAGTCAAAGATCGTTTGGAAACATGGTTGCGTCCTGAAAATTTTGATAAAAATGGACAGCAGTACAAGAGCTTGAGAGAACTTTAAGAGGTGTTGAGATGATTACTATTAAAAAGCAAGAAATTGTCAAGCTAGAGGATGTTTTACATCTCTATCAGGCTGTCGGTTGGACAAATTATACCCATCAACCAGAGATGCTGGAGCAGGCCTTATCTCATTCATTAGTAATTTATCTGGCACTTGATGGTGATGCTGTGGTGGGCTTGATTCGTTTGGTTGGAGATGGATTCTCATCAGTATTGGTTCAGGATTTAATCGTTTTACCAATCTATCAGCGTCAAGGAATTGGTAGTGCCTTGATGAAAGAGGCTTTAGAGGATTACAAAGATGCCTATCAAGTCCAGCTGGTGACAGAAGAGACAGAAAGAACCTTGGGCTTCTATCGTTCTATGGGCTTTGAAATCTTATCCACCTATAATTGTATAGGGATGACTTGGATGAATCGTAAAAAATAACAAAACTTGTTTTTTCTTAAGCAAAATTTAAGGATGGTCTAGTATTATATAGTCATTAAATAAAGACCTCCTAACTTTATTTAATAAAATCCTAAACTTTTTTCATCACAATCTCCTAATGAAGCCACCCAATCAGGTGGCTTTTTTGCGTGGTGAGGTGCTGGTGATAGAAATTTTTTGCAAAATAGTAAAATTTTAGAAAAGTTAAGCTAGTTTTAAGTTTCGTCTTGTATCATGTAGTTATTAAATAAAGACCTCCTAACTTTATTTAATAAAATCCTAAACTTTTCTTTTTCATAATAATCTCCCTTAACTCCACCCAATCAGGTGGAGTTTTTTAGCTTTATTTCAGGCTTTTGGGGACTATTCTAAAAATAATTTTTCGATATTTTTCGGTATTTTTCGGATTTTGGTCGGGGAATTGGCGGGGATTTTTTTAGCGAATATGACTAAGAAATAGGTCTGTGGTCGCTTCAGCTAGTTCAAACTCAATTTGATTGTAAGTGACTGTTAATTGAAGAACTGGAACTACTGTAATAATGATTTTGCTTGTCTAGTAGTGGCGTATTAAATGAGAAGTGACATGTAAGATTGTCTCTTCGTTTACGAAATCAAAATTTCTATGAAATTGATAGAATCCCTAACGTTCTCTTAATCTTAACCGTCTTGTCGTACAGCGGTTGAAGAAAATGTAAACCTTTGACAAAATTCGTGAACTATGGGATAATAAAAAGGAATTGAGTACTAGTTCTATATCATAGGCTAGAAAAGACCCCAAGCTCACGACCAAATAAGCTTGAGGTCTTTTTTGACACTATTTGTCCTTGTTTAGCCATTTATCGACTATACGAAGAACGACACCGACCACAATTGGTCCGATGATAGTTTTGAGTACTAATTCCATCATGGGCTATCTCACCTCCTTTCGTAGGCGGTGTAGCAGTGTCGTAGAATATTATACCACATAAGTGCTAAACTTAGGAGTCACCCAATCAGGTGGCTTTTTTGTTTGTGGCTTGGTTTTTTGATATAATAGAGCCATGAGTAGAATTTTAGATAATGAGATAATGGGGGATGAGGAGTTAGTAGAACGCACGCTCCGTCCTCAGTATTTACGTGAATATATCGGACAGGATAAGGTCAAGGACCAGCTACAAATCTTTATTGAAGCTGCCAAAATGCGGGATGAAGCGCTGGATCATGTGCTCTTATTTGGGCCTCCAGGTCTCGGGAAAACGACCATGGCCTTTGTTATTGCCAACGAACTGGGAGTCAATCTTAAGCAGACGTCGGGTCCAGTCATTGAAAAAGCCGGAGATCTGGTAGCTATTTTGAATGAGTTAGAGCCTGGGGATGTCCTTTTTATTGATGAGATCCATCGTTTGCCAATGTCAGTGGAAGAGGTGCTTTATAGTGCTATGGAGGACTTCTACATAGATATTATGATTGGGGCTGGTGAGGGTAGTCGTAGTGTTCATTTGGAGTTACCACCTTTTACCTTGATTGGTGCGACGACTCGGGCTGGTATGCTCTCCAATCCGCTACGGGCACGTTTTGGGATTACAGGCCATATGGAGTATTATGCCCATGCTGACTTGACAGAAATTGTCGAGCGGACGGCAGATATTTTTGAGATGGAAATCACTCATGAGGCAGCATCTGAGTTGGCCCTACGTAGTCGTGGGACCCCTCGTATTGCCAATCGTCTCCTCAAGCGCGTGCGCGATTTTGCCCAGATAATGGGGAATGGGGTAATTGATGATATTATTACCGATAAGGCTTTGACTATGCTGGATGTTGACCATGAAGGTTTGGACTATGTGGATCAAAAAATCCTTCGTACCATGATTGAGATGTACAGTGGAGGACCTGTTGGTCTAGGAACTCTTTCTGTGAATATCGCCGAAGAGCGTGAGACAGTTGAAGATATGTATGAGCCTTACTTGATTCAAAAAGGTTTTATCATGCGGACACGGTCTGGACGGGTGGCGACTGCTAAGGCATATGAGCACTTAGGTTATGAATACAGTGAAAAATAAGCAAGAAATCTTAGAGGCTTTTAGAGAAAATCCAGATATGATGGCCATTCTGACGATCATCCGAGACCTTGGTCTGAAAGACTCGTGGTTGGCAGCAGGTTCTGTCAGAAATTTCATTTGGAATCTCTTGTCAGACAAATCCCCTTTTGATCATGAAACAGATATAGATGTGATTTTCTTTGATCCAGATTTTTCTTATGAGGAAACCTTATTACTGGAGAAAAAGCTGCGAGAGGATTTTCCTCAGTACCAGTGGGAATTGAAAAATCAGGTCTATATGCATCAGCACAGTCCTCACACTGCTTCCTATACCAGTTCTCGTGATGCTATGAGTAAGTATCCAGAACGGTGTACGACAGTTGGACTGCGCTTGAATGAAGAATCAGATTTTGAACTCTATGCACCTTATGGTTTGGAGGATATTTTGAATTTTCAAGTTCGTCCAACTCCTCATTTCTTAGAAAATGAAGACCGAATGGAACTCTATCAAACACGTTTATCCAAGAAAAATTGGCAGGAGAAATGGAAAAATTTGATTTTTAAAAATACTTAAGGAAACTTTAAGCTAGGGAGTGTACACTAAGTTCATAAGTTAAGAAGACCTTAACTTAAACTCCTAAAACTTTTTCATAATAATCTCCCTATAAAAATAAAGTCGCCCAATCAGGCGGCTTATTTTTTTGAAAAATGGGCTTGGTGCCTGAGAATAAATAGCTTAGTGATAGAAGAAAATGGGGAAATATGGTATAATAAAACGATAGATTTTTGAATAGGAATAAGATCATGTTTGGATTTTTTAAGAAAGATAAGGCTGTGGAAGTAGAGGTTCCGACACAGGTTCCTGCTCATATCGGCATCATCATGGATGGCAATGGCCGTTGGGCTAAAAAACGTATGCAACCGCGAGTTTTTGGACATAAGGCGGGCATGGAAGCATTGCAAACCGTGACCAAGGCAGCCAACAAACTGGGCGTCAAGGTTATTACGGTCTATGCTTTTTCTACGGAAAACTGGACCCGTCCAGATCAGGAAGTCAAGTTTATCATGAACTTGCCAGTAGAGTTTTATGATAATTATGTCCCGGAACTACATGCGAATAATGTTAAGATTCAAATGATTGGGGAGACAGACCGCCTGCCTAAGCAAACCTTTGAAGCTTTAACCAAGGCTGAGGAATTGACTAAGAACAACACAGGATTGATTCTTAATTTTGCTCTTAACTATGGTGGACGTGCTGAGATTACACAGGCGCTTAAGTTGATTTCCCAGGATGTTTTAGATGCCAAAATCAATCCAGGTGACATCACAGAGGAATTGATTGGCAACTATCTCTTTACCCAGCATTTGCCTAAGGACTTACGAGACCCAGACTTGATTATCCGTACTAGTGGAGAATTGCGTTTGAGCAATTTCCTTCCATGGCAGGGAGCCTATAGTGAGCTTTATTTTACGGACACCTTATGGCCTGATTTTGACGAAGCGGCCTTGCAGGAAGCTATTCTTGCCTATAATCGTCGTCATCGCCGATTTGGAGGAGTTTAGGAGGAAATATGACCCAGGATTTACAGAAAAGAACCTTGTTTGCAGGGATTGCCCTGGCTATTTTCCTACCAATTTTAATGATTGGGGGCCTCTTGCTTCAGATAGCAATCGGAATCATAGCCATGCTAGCCATGCATGAACTTTTGAAGATGAGAGGTCTAGAGACCATGACGATGGAGGGCCTCTTGACCCTCTTTGCAACCTTTGCATTGACCATTCCCTTGGAGAATTACCTGACTTTTTTGCCAGTTGATGGGAATGTGATTGCCTATAGTGTTTTGATTTCAATCATGTTAGGAACGACCGTTTTTAGCAAGTCTTATACGATTGAGGATGCGGTTTTCCCTCTTGCTATGAGCTTCTACGTGGGCTTTGGATTTAATGCTTTACTAGATGCTCGTGTTGCAGGTTTGGACAAGGCTCTCTTAGCCTTGTGTATCGTCTGGGCGACAGACAGTGGTGCCTATCTTGTTGGGATGAACTATGGGAAACGAAAGTTAGCACCAAGGGTATCGCCTAATAAAACCCTTGAGGGTGCCTTGGGTGGTATTTTAGGAGCAATTTTAGTAACCATTATCTTTATGATAGTTGACAGTACAGTTGCTCTTCCATATGGAATTTACAAGATGTCAGTCTTTGCTATTTTCTTTAGCATTGCTGGACAATTTGGTGATTTACTAGAAAGTTCGATCAAACGTCATTTTGGTGTTAAGGATTCTGGGAAATTTATCCCTGGACATGGTGGTGTTTTGGATCGTTTCGATAGTATGTTGCTTGTATTTCCAATCATGCACTTATTTGGACTCTTTTAATCAAAAGACGGAGGAAACGCTATGCTCGGAATTTTAACCTTTATTCTGGTTTTCGGGATTATTGTAGTGGTGCACGAGTTCGGGCACTTCTACTTTGCCAAGAAATCAGGGATTTTAGTACGTGAATTTGCCATCGGTATGGGACCTAAAATTTTTGCTCACATTGGCAAGGATGGAACGGCCTATACCATTCGAATCTTGCCTCTGGGTGGCTATGTCCGCATGGCCGGTTGGGGTGATGATACAACTGAAATCAAGACAGGAACGCCTGTTAGTTTGACACTTGCTGATGATGGTAAGGTTAAACGCATCAATCTCTCAGGTAAAAAATTGGATCAAACAGCCCTCCCTATGCAGGTGACCCAGTTTGATTTTGAAGACAAGCTCTTTATCAAAGGATTGGTTCTGGAAGAAGAAAAAACATTTGCAGTGGATCACGATGCAACGGTTGTGGAAGCAGATGGTACTGAGGTTCGGATTGCACCTTTAGATGTTCAATATCAAAATGCGACTATCTGGGGCAAACTGATTACCAATTTTGCAGGTCCTATGAACAATTTTATCTTAGGTGTCGTTGTTTTTTGGGTTTTAATCTTTATGCAGGGTGGTGTCAGAGATGTTGATACCAATCAGTTCCATATCATGCCCCAAGGTGCCTTGGCCAAGGTAGGAGTACCAGAAACGGCACAAATTACCAAGATTGGCTCACATGAGGTTAGCAACTGGGAAAGCTTGATCCAAGCTGTGGAAACAGAAACCAAAGATAAGACGGCACCGACTTTGGATGTGACTATTTCTGAAAAGGGGAGTGACAAACAAGTCACTGTTACACCCAAAGATAGTCAAGGTCGTTACCTTCTAGGTGTTCAACCGGGGGTTAAGTCAGATTTTCTATCCATGTTTGTAGGTGGTTTTACAACTGCTGCTGACTCAGCTCTCCGAATTCTCTCAGCTCTGAAAAATCTGATTTTCCAACCAGATTTGAACAAGTTGGGTGGACCTGTTGCTATCTTTAAGGCAAGTAGTGATGCTGCTAAAAATGGAATTGAAAATATCTTGTACTTCTTGGCAATGATTTCCATCAATATTGGGATTTTTAATCTTATTCCGATTCCAGCCTTGGATGGTGGTAAGATTGTGCTCAATATCCTAGAAGCCATCCGCCGCAAACCATTGAAACAAGAAATTGAAACCTATGTCACCTTGGCCGGAGTGGTCATCATGGTTGTCTTGATGATTGCTGTGACTTGGAATGACATTATGCGACTCTTTTTTAGATAATCGAGGAATATTATGAAACAAAGTAAAATGCCTATCCCAACGCTTCGCGAAATGCCAAGCGATGCTCAAGTTATCAGCCATGCTCTTATGTTGCGTGCTGGTTATGTTCGCCAAGTTTCAGCAGGTGTTTATTCTTATCTACCACTTGCCAACCGTGTGATTGAAAAAGCTAAAAACATCATGCGCCAAGAATTCGAAAAGATTGGTGCTGTTGAGATGTTGGCTCCAGCCCTTCTTAGTGCAGAATTGTGGCGTGAATCAGGTCGTTACGAAACCTATGGTGAAGACCTTTACAAACTAAAAAACCGTGAAAAATCAGACTTTATCTTAGGTCCAACTCACGAAGAAACCTTTACAGCTATTGTCCGTGATTCTGTTAAATCTTACAAGCAATTGCCACTCAACCTTTATCAAATTCAGCCCAAGTATCGTGATGAAAAACGCCCGCGTAATGGACTTCTTCGTACACGTGAGTTTATCATGAAGGATGCTTATAGTTTCCACGCTAACTATGATAGTTTGGATAGTGTTTATGATGAGTACAAAGCAGCCTATGAGCGTATTTTCACTCGTAGTGGTTTAGACTTCAAGGCTATTATTGGTGACGGTGGAGCCATGGGTGGTAAGGATAGCCAAGAATTTATGGCCATTACATCTGCTCGTACAGACCTTGACCGCTGGGTTGTCTTGGACAAGTCAGTTGCCTCATTTGACGAAATTCCTGCAGAAGTGCAAGAAGAAATCAAGGCAGAATTGCTCAAATGGATAGTCTCTGGTGAAGATACCATTGCTTACTCAAGTGAGTCTAGCTATGCAGCTAACTTAGAAATGGCAACAAACGAGTACAAACCAAGCAACCGTGTTGTCGCTGAAGAAGAAGTTACTCGTGTTGCAACGCCAGATGTTAAATCAATTGATGAAGTTGCAGCTTTCCTCAATGTTCCAGAAGAACAAACGATTAAAACCCTCTTCTACATTGCAGATGGTGAGCTTGTTGCAGCCCTTCTAGTTGGAAATGACCAACTCAACGAAGTCAAGTTGAAAAACCACTTAGGAGCAGATTTCTTTGACGTTGCTAGCGAAGAAGAAGTGGCGAATGTTGTTCAAGCAGGATTTGGTTCACTTGGACCAGTTGGTTTGCCAGAGAATATTAAAATTATTGCAGATCGTAAGGTGCAAGATGTTCGCAATGCAGTTGTCGGTGCTAACGAAGATGGCTACCACTTGACTGGTGTGAACCCAGGCCGTGATTTTACTTCAGAATATGTGGATATCCGTGAAGTTCGTGAGGGTGAAATTTCCCCAGATGGACAAGGTGTCCTTAATTTTGCGCGTGGTATTGAGATTGGTCATATTTTCAAACTCGGAACTCGCTACTCAGCAAGCATGGGAGCAGATGTCTTGGATGAAAATGGTCGTGCTGTGCCAATCATCATGGGATGTTACGGTATCGGTGTCAGCCGTCTTCTTTCAGCAGTGATGGAGCAACACGCTCGCCTCTTTGTTAACAAAACGCCAAAAGGTGAATACCGTTACGCTTGGGGAATCAATTTCCCTAAAGAATTGGCACCATTTGATGTGCATTTGATTACTGTCAATGTCAAGGATGAAGAAGCGCAAGCCTTGACAGAAAAACTTGAAGCAAGCTTGATGGGAGCTGGTTATGAAGTCTTGACAGATGACCGTAACGAACGTGTCGGTGTTAAATTTAGCGATAGTGACTTGATTGGTCTTCCAATCCGTATCACTGTTGGTAAAAAAGCGGCCGATGGCATTGTAGAAGTTAAGATCAAGGCAACTGGTGACACCATTGAGGTTCATGCAGATAACGTGCTTGAAACGCTTGAAATCCTAAGCAAGAAATAAAAACTATAATCAGAAGAAAAACAAGGAAAAAATGTAACTAGTTTTTACCTTGTTTTTTCTGTATAATGGGAGAAATGAGTAGATAAAGAGGTAAATGTATGCTAAGATTTCCAAAGGATTTTGTCTGGGGATCCTCTACTTCTGGACCGCAGACAGAAGGACGTGTAGCTGGTGACGGTAAGGGAGACAATCTCTGGGATTACTGGTTCCAAGTGGAGCCAAATCGTTACTATAATGGGATTGGTTCAGATAAGACATCGACTTTTTATGAAAATTGGGAGCGGGATATTGAGCTTTTGTTAGAGACTGGTCACACAGCCTTTCGGACTTCTATTCAGTGGTCACGGATTTTTCCACAAGGCTGTGGAAAAGTCAACCCTCAAGGTGTGGATTTTTATCGTAAGGTCTTTGAGGCTATTAAGGCTAAAGGAATTCGTCTGTTAGTCAATCTCTATCATTTTGATTTACCTTTTGCCCTTCAAGAGGATGGTGATGGTTGGGAAAATAAGGCGACAGTCTCAGCCTATGAAGACTATGCTCGTTTTTGTTTTGAGACTTATGGAGATTTAGTGGATCAATGGATTACCTTTAACGAGCCCATCGTTCCTGTAGAATTTGGTTATTTTTATGATGCCCATTATCCACATAAGGTGGATGCAGAGGCAGCTGTTAAGGTAGCCTATCATACACAATTGGCCAGCAGCCGGGCTGTTAAGGCTTGCCATGAACTTTTGCCTGATTCCAAGATTGGGATTGTCCTCAACTTGACACCGGCTTATCCACGTAGCCAGCATCCTGCTGATGTCAAGGCAGCTCGTATTGCGGCCCTTTTTCAGGCCCAATCTTTCTTAGATCCATCTGTCTTGGGGACTTATCCACAGGAGTTGGTAGAAATCTTGCATGAACACGGTCTTTTACCTGATGCTACAGAGGAAGAGTTGGAACTCATTCGTGATAATACGGTGGACTTCCTTGGTGTGAACTACTATCAACCTTTGCGTGTTATGGCTCCTCGATTTGCTAAGCATCCAGAGAGTCCACTCTTACTAGAACATTTTTACGAGCCTTATGTGATGCCTGGACGTAAAATCAATTCTCACCGTGGTTGGGAGATTTATGAGCAAGGGATTTATGACATCGCCCAAAATATCAAGGAAAATTATGGCAATATTGAGTGGATGTTGACTGAGAATGGTATGGGTGTTGAAGGGGAAGAAAAATTCCGTCAAGATGGAATGATTCAAGATGATTACCGTATTGACTTTGTAAAAGGTCATCTTCGTGAACTTCACCGTGCCATTGAAGATGGTGCCAACTGTAAGGGCTACTTGATTTGGACCTTTATTGACTGCTGGTCATGGCTCAACAGCTATAAAAATCGCTATGGTTTGGTCGAATTAGACTTGGAAACGCAAGAACGTCGTCTGAAGAAATCAGGCCACTGGTTCAAAGAATTAAGCGATAATAATGGATTTTAAAAAGGACTCTGACTGATTATCCCAATCGGTCAGAGTTTTTATGCTTACAGGAGCTTAATTTGAACTATACCAATTTTTACTCTTGACAAGTGAAAGAAACAAGTATATACTGTTTTTGCTGATTCTATAAAAGATGAATTAGACTATACCAATTTTAAGGAGAAAGCACAGCTTGCCTGTGTCGTATATACTATGTGTGGAATTGTTGGTGTTGTTGGAAACACAAATGCAACTGATATTTTGATTCAAGGGCTTGAAAAGCTTGAATACCGTGGCTATGATTCTGCGGGAATTTTTGTCCTAGATGGTGCTGATAACCATTTGGTGAAGGCGGTTGGTCGTATTGCAGAATTGTCTGCCAAGACAGCTGGTGTTGAGGGAACAACTGGTATCGGACATACTCGTTGGGCTACTCACGGAAAACCAACTGAGGACAATGCTCACCCACACCGCTCTGAGACAGAACGTTTTGTCTTGGTGCATAATGGGGTGATTGAGAACTATCTTGAAATCAAGGAAGAATACCTTGCAGGTCACCACTTCAAGGGGCAGACAGATACTGAAATAGCCGTTCATTTGATTGGAAAATTTGCGGAAGAAGAAGGGCTCTCAGTTCTTGAAGCCTTCAAAAAAGCCCTTCACATCATCCGTGGTTCTTATGCCTTTGCCTTGGTTGACTCACAAGATCCTGAAGTCATCTACGTAGCTAAAAATAAATCACCACTTTTGATTGGTCTTGGAGAAGGCTATAACATGGTCTGCTCAGACGCCATGGCTATGATTCGTGAAACTAACCAATACATGGAAATCCATGACCAAGAGTTGGTAATCGTCAAGGCTGATAGTGTGGAAGTTCAAGACTATGATGGAAATCGTCGTGAGCGTGCTAGCTACACTGCTGAACTTGACTTGTCAGATATCGGTAAGGGAACTTACCCTTACTACATGCTCAAGGAAATTGACGAGCAACCAACTGTTATGCGGAAACTCATCCAAGCCTACACAGATGAGGCTGGTCAAGTTGTCGTAGACCCAGATATCATTAAGGCTGTTCAAGACGCAGACCGCATCTACATCCTTGCAGCTGGAACATCTTACCATGCAGGATTTGCTTCTAAGAAAATGTTGGAAGAATTGACAGATACACCAGTTGAACTTGGAATCTCATCTGAGTGGGGCTACGGTATGCCACTTCTCAGCAAGAAACCACTCTTCATCTTTATCAGCCAATCTGGTGAAACAGCGGATAGTCGTCAAGTTTTGGTCAAGGCTAATGAAATGGGAATTCCAAGCTTAACAGTGACAAACGTTCCAGGTTCAACCCTCTCACGTGAAGCCAACTATACCATGCTCCTTCACGCAGGTCCTGAAATTGCCGTGGCATCAACTAAAGCCTATACAGCGCAAATCGCAGCCCTTGCCTTCCTTGCAAAAGCAGTCGGAGAAGCAAATGGTAATGCTAAAGCGCAAGCCTTTGACCTGGTTCATGAATTGTCAATCGTAGCTCAGTCTATCGAATCAACTCTTTCAGAGAAAGAAACCATTGAAGCCAAGGTTCGTGAACTTCTTGAAACAACTCGTAACGCCTTTTACATCGGACGTGGTCAAGATTACTACGTAGCCATGGAAGCAAGTCTCAAACTCAAAGAGATTTCTTATATCCAGTGTGAAGGTTTTGCGGCAGGAGAACTCAAGCACGGAACCATTGCCTTGATTGAAGAAGGAACGCCTGTTTTGGCTCTCTTGTCAGATCCAGTTCTTGCCAACCATACTCGTGGAAATATCCAAGAGGTCGCAGCCCGTGGTGCCAAAGTCCTCACTATCGCAGAAGAGAATGTAGCCAAAGATACCGACGATATCGTCCTTACGACCGTACATCCATACCTCTCACCAATTTCAATGGTCGTACCAACGCAATTAGTCGCTTACTTTGCAACCCTCCACCGTGGCCTCGATGTGGATAAACCACGTAACCTTGCTAAATCAGTAACGGTAGAATAAGCTAAAAAAGTCTAGTTATTTAGGCTTTTTCTAATGAGCAAATTGGTTGCTTGTACTTAAGATTCGTGTTAGAATAATTTTTCAAATTGAAGGACAGAGATAGACAAGGAGAATCACAATGGTAGAATTGGGAATTTCAACATTTGGGGAAATAACGGAGCTTGAAGGGACTGGACAAACTTACAGTCATGCTGAACGCATTCGCCAGTTGGTGGCAGAGATTGAGCTGGCTGACAAGGTTGGTTTGGACGTATATGGGATTGGCGAGCACCATCGGGCGGATTTTGCAGTATCAGCCCCAGAGATTGTCCTGGCCGCTGGGGCAGTCAATACCAAGAAAATCCGTTTGACCAGCGCAGTCAGCATTCTGTCAAGCATGGACCCGATTCGTTTGTTCCAACAGTATGCCACTATCGATGCTTTGTCAAATGGACGATCGGAGATTATGGCTGGAAGGGGCTCTTTCACGGAATCTTTCCCTCTGTTTGGTTATGACTTGAAAGACTACGACTCTCTTTTTGATGAGAAATTAGACTTGCTTCAGTTAGTCAATGAAAAGACCAAGTTAGACTGGCAAGGTCGATTGACTCAAACGATTGCTGGTAAAGAAGTTTATCCTCGTCCAGTTCAGGACAAATTGCCCTTGTGGATAGCTACAGGTGGTCATGTCGAATCAACAGTGAAGATTGCTCAGGCTGGTCTACCGATTGTATATGCTATTATTGGTGGTAATCCACGTTATTTTAAAAAGTTGATTCAGGCTTATCGTGAGATTGGAAGCGAAGCGGGCCATGCTGACAAAGACTTGAAAGTGGGAGCCCATTCTTGGGGGTGGATTGCGGAAGATGGTGAGCAGGCGGTGAAAGATTATTTCCATCCGACTAAGCAAGTGGTGGATGCTATTTCCAAAGACCGTCCGCACTGGCAGGAATTGCGTTATGAGCAATATTTGGAGCAGGTAGGGTCAAATGGCGCCATGTTTGTTGGCAATCCAGATCAGGTGGCCGAAAAATTGATTCGCATGATAGAGGATTTAGGATTGGACCGCTTCATGCTTCATCTACCGCTTGGTTCTATGCCTCATGACCAGGTTCTGAGAGCTATTGAACTCTTCGGAACACAAGTTGCACCCAAAGTACGAGCTTATTTTGCTATGAAAGAGGCTTAATAAAAAATCCTAATCAAGTTTATTAGGACAACAAATATTGTACGAAAATTAATCCCCCGAGCTATAATGCTTGGGGGATTTTTCTATAGGAGGGCTAGCTTAGTTCTCTTTTTTATTTTTTAGTAAGAAACCAAGACCAAGGAGCGCAAGGAGGCTGATTCCTGCAAATAGGAGTTTGTTTTCGTTTTTGATTCCTGTATTTGGAAGTTCAGCTTGTCTATCTGGGGTTGCAGATATATTTTCCTTGCTAGAGTTTTCTACCGATTCTTTTCGAACCGCTTCTTTTACAGATGATGCTTGTGCTTCTTGTGCTGGTTGTTCAGCTTGTGAATCAGCTGTAGCTTGGCTAGGTTTATTTTCCGCATCAGCTACTTTGGCATCTGGTTTAGTAGAATCAGGTCTAGCTTCTGGAGCTGGGTCTTGATGTGCAGGGTGAGAAGCTTCATTTTGATGTTCAGGCTTGGAAGGGGTTGAGTCTGGTTTCTCTTCTGCAGTTGACTCATGGCTAGTTCCATTTTGAGAGACTCGAAGAACAGTAGCTGTAAGGGCATTCAATTTCAAGCCTTTTTCAGTCCATTCAAGTCCTTTCGGGTTGGCAATTCCGACTGATCCTGCTTGGTTTTCATCTGCCAAAACTTCCGCATTTCTTAGATGTGCAAAGGCAGTTCCCAAATTAAATTCGCGAGCTTTTTCATCCGCATTGACAAAGACTGCGTAGATATCGCCGTTTGGAGCAGTGATTTGATAGCCAATCACTACATCCTCTTTTTCCACACCATTTTGGCCTGGGACAGTGATGAGGTGGACACGGTCTTTGATATCTTGAAGACTCTTAAGTCGGAAGGCATCTGTAGATTGACGAAGGGCAATCAAACCTTTCATATAGTCACGGCTCTTGACATTTTCAGGATAAGCTTTACCATCTGTAGCCTTAGTCCAGTCAAACTTGTTGACTGCATCACTAGAATCGTAAGAGTCATGGATGAAGTAAGGATAGTCAAATGGGTTGCCGTCCTTATCACGCAACAAGTGAGATTTGTTTGGAACCTTATCCTCTGCTACAGGAGTTCTGTAGGCTGGGTCACGGAATTGTTTGGTACGTCCATATTCCTGGCCAGAGTGGATAAACGGAGTTCCTTGAGCTGTCAAGACCATGAGATTTCCAAGTCTCAAACGACGGTGGATTTCAGCATAGTTCTCAGCCTTGCTTGGGTCTTTTTTGATAGACTGGGCAATGATGTCAAAGAGGGTCAAGTTATCATGGGCTGCGATGTATTGGATGACATCTCCAGGGCTGTCAGCTTCAAAGTTAGTTGGCTGAGCAATGAGATTTTTAAAGATGGTGTTGACATCACGCTTGCCACCTGTGATAAAGGCAGGTTGACCTTCGTTTGGATAACCAGATTTGAGGTTGTTACGGATGTCATCTGAAAAGACAGCGACAGTATCGGTATGTTTCATCCAATCTTGGTCAGCAGCTTTAGTAGGCATGTTTTCATCACCGGCATAGGTTCTCCAACCTTCACCAAGCATGATGAGGTTTGGATTGAGGGCGCGTGCAGCCTTGTAAGCTTCTTCGATAGAAGCGGCGTCATGGTCTCCCATCATATCGAAACGGAATCCATCCACTTTGTAGGTATCAACTAGGTATTTGATAGAGTCAACTAGGAGCCGTTTGGTCATATGGTGGGTTGTTCCCAAGCGTCCACCACCAAAGCTAGTTCGAGGTGTGCCATCGGCATCCATAAAGTGGTAGTAGTTTGGCTCTAGGTCTTCAAAGATATCGACTTTGGCTGTGTGGTTATAAACGACATCTAGGATAGCTCCCATACCACGTTTGTGGATTTCGTTGATGAGGTTTTTAAATTCTGCGATTCGTTTTTCTGGATTCTTAGGATCGCTTGAGTACATACCAGTCAAGGAGAAGTAGTTTTGAGGGTCATATCCCCAGTTGTAGTTGCTGTTGCTTGAAGCGTAGTCAGACAAGCGTTCATGGTTTTTCAATTCATTGACAAAGTAGTAAGACAAGACTGGAAGGAGCTGGATATGGGTTACACCCAAGTCTTTGAGATAGTCTAGTTTTTCAATGAAGGCTTCAAAAGTCCCAAATGGTTTGGTCAAGTCTTTTGCAATGGCAGGATCTGAAGTGAAGTCACGCACATGAGCTTCGTAGATAACGGCGTCTTCACGAGTCTTGAAATTGTGAATCTTACCATAAGTCAAGTCTTGAGGTCCGAGTTTAGCTGGATCTACAAAGGCGGCTTTAGCCACTTTATGGGCATCGTCAATTTTGGCATCGTCGCTATTCCAAGCAGCAAGAGATTTAGCGTAAGGATCGAGTGCAAGAACAGTTTTACCTTGACGCTCGATTTGGTATTGATAATAGTAGCCAGTGAAATCTGTGATTCCGAGTTTGTTTGTGCTGTCTAGAGTTTGTTTCCAAGTTCCTCTTTCCCCTTTTTCGAGAGCGACAGTTCCAACTACTTTGTCAGGGTCATTCTTGTCGTAGACAACAACAGAAACCTTATCAGCACTTGGTGACCAAAGGGTCAAATCAACTTGTTTTCCTTCTTCTTTTAGGTCAGCTCCCAGTTTGCCATCATAGCTGTATGTCTCATCTTTCAGGCGCCAGCTTGTTTTGGTAGTGAATTGGTCGGAATTGTAGCTAACAGTATAAGGATGTTTTGTGTCAGAGAAATCTCCGCTGTAGGTCACTTTCTTACCAGCTTCATCGATTGCAACATCGGTAATAGTTACCTTGTTTCCTAGGTGATTAGTGATGTTGGAGTATTTGAGGATATCTTCTTTTTTAGCACCGACAAGTGTTGAAAAGCTACTTTCAATGCTAGAAGTGCCTACGTGTTGGGCTCCTGTCATACGGATATCATGGACATAGTATGGATTTGTGTAAATCGATTCATCATCGTCTTTTAGGAAAATTTGGCTATGATTTTTCAAATCTGTGAACTTATAATTTTCTTTACGGATTTTCACGTCGTCTCCTTGTTTGCTCTCATCTAGTAATAAAAATCCAAATTCTCTTGCGGCTTCATTAAGAGGAATGTCGATATAGCGGCCATATTTGCCTGTAGCCGTAAAGTCTGTTCCGTCAGGCCATTGAGCGCTACTTGGATTTTTTACATCTCCCCAGTACCAGAGAGATTTCTTGTCATAGTTGCCATCTGTGCGGTAGTAGTTGACGCGAACAGTTCCTGCAGGCTGTGGCTCGTAAGAGAAAACCTTGTAATCTTGGTCTAACCAAGCTTCGTTCATTTTTGGAACTAGTTTTTCTACAGATTTATCGCCGGTTAGATTTTTTCCAGCTGTATTGTTGATGAGGAAGCTAATTTTCTTGGCTTGTTCTCCCTTTAATTTGACATCTAGGTAATAGCCGTAGTCATCTTTCTTGGCATCCTTGAAGGACAAAGCTCCGTTTGGCCAGTTTTCAGATGGTTTTTCAACATCGTCCCAAGTCCATAGTCCTTGAGCATCCTTGTTTTCTTCAGGAAGTTTTTTGACATGGATACGGAAGTAGTTATCTTCGATGGGCTCTTCTGCCTTAGTTTCAGTTGTTACTGGACTAGTAGAAGTAGTTGGCTCACTTGAACGATCTTGTCCAGTTTGTGGTGCTGGATCGGCTGGGCTTGCAGCAGGTTTTTCTTCTGTTTTCTCTAGGGAAGCGTTTGCATTTCTAGGTGAAGAAATATCACTTTCGTTCTTACCAGAGCCAGCTGCTGTATCAGTAAGAGGTTGGGCAAGGGTGGTTGTATTTCTGTTGTTGGGTTCGTTAGTGGTTGGTGTACTTTCGTCGGATGAGATAGTTGGTGTAGCCATGGCAAGCAAGACAAGGCTTGCGCCGATAAGGACAGAACCAGTTCCATTTTTGAGGGAACGGATGCTGTAGACCATTTTTTTCTCAGTGTGAGATGGTGTTTTTCTCATAATGATTCTCCAATCAATAAATTTCTATATCAGTATAGCATGTAGTAAAACAATATGCAAGCGTTTTCTTTGATTTGTGAAAAAAATTCCTACTTTTGAGAAGTTTTCTGTACTATTTTATATATCAGTATAAATGACGGAGATAAAAATGTCACATAAGCCAAGCCGTATTATTAGGAAGATGATGTGTTCCCAGCTATTTTTATTCAGAAATTGATCTCTAACATTACCAATAAAAATGAAAAATATCTTGACAAGCAAGGGAAAATTTTGTTACAATAATAGACGGTACTTTTTACTTTTGGTCTCTCAAGAGTGTACAGGGACGTGCTGACAAATGTTGCAAAAGTACACACAGATGATATCTGTCACCAAGTGTATCATCACCAAAAATAAAAAAACACAGGAGAATGTAGATGCCTACAATTAACCAATTGGTTCGCAAACCGCGTAAATCAAAAGTAGAAAAATCTAAATCACCAGCTTTGAACGTTGGTTACAATAGTCATAAAAAAGTTCAAACAAACGTTTCTTCACCACAAAAACGTGGTGTTGCAACTCGTGTTGGAACAATGACACCTAAAAAACCTAACTCAGCCCTTCGTAAATTCGCTCGTGTACGTTTGAGCAACCTTATCGAAGTTACTGCCTACATCCCAGGTATCGGACACAACTTGCAAGAGCACAGCGTGGTGCTTCTTCGCGGTGGACGTGTAAAAGACCTTCCAGGGGTACGTTACCATATCGTCCGTGGTGCACTTGATACTGCAGGTGTTAACGATCGTAAACAAGGCCGTTCTAAATACGGTACTAAACGTCCAAAAGCATAAGGAAAGGGGATAAAGAGAAATGAGTCGTAAAAATAGAGCTCCAAAACGTGACGTATTGCCAGATCCGCTATACAATTCACAACTAGTTACTCGTCTTATCAACCGCGTTATGCTTGATGGTAAACGTGGTACTGCTGCTTCAATCGTTTACGGTGCTTTTGAGCAAATCAAAGAAGCTACTGGCAACGATGCACTTGAAGTATTTGAAACAGCTATGGAAAACATTATGCCTGTACTTGAAGTACGTGCACGTCGTGTTGGTGGTTCTAACTACCAAGTCCCAGTTGAAGTTCGTCCAGAACGTCGTACAACACTTGGACTTCGTTGGTTGGTAACAATCGCTCGTCTTCGTGGTGAACACACAATGCAAGACCGTCTTGCAAAAGAAATCTTGGATGCTGCTAACAACACTGGTGCAGCAGTTAAGAAACGTGAAGATACTCACCGTATGGCTGAAGCTAACCGTGCATTCGCACACTTCCGTTGGTAAGATAGGATGCGAAAGCGTTAAGAAAGTCCCAGAGAAAATAGGGAATCGAAGCAGGTTGCGGTTGCAACCAATGAGATTCATCTTTTTCTCCAGACTTTTAGCTTGAGCTCAACTAAATCATGATGCTAGGAACGGTAAGGATGCAAGGTGAAAATAGGAAACTGACGCAGTATTCGATGAATACAAGGAGTTTTATCTTTTTCACGCAGCATCCCGTTCCAGCTCATATCGGCTAACTAACTTTAGCCCGGGTTCAAATTAGCTAAATCGATTAGTATTAGCTATAACTCAGCTTACCATCTCGTAAGTTGAAACCAACAATAGCATGAAAACATTGAGAACGGGTAGGTCCTGCCTATCCGTTTTTATTAAAATCGTGTTATAATAGAATAGAAATCAAAAATAAATAGGAGAAACAAACCTCATGGCACGCGAATTTTCACTTGAAAAAACTCGTAATATCGGTATCATGGCTCACGTCGATGCCGGTAAAACAACAACTACTGAGCGTATTCTTTACTACACTGGTAAAATCCACAAAATCGGTGAAACTCACGAAGGTGCGTCACAAATGGACTGGATGGAGCAAGAGCAAGAACGTGGTATCACGATCACATCTGCTGCGACAACAGCTCAATGGAACAACCACCGCGTAAACATCATCGACACACCAGGACACGTGGACTTCACAATCGAAGTACAACGTTCTCTTCGTGTATTGGATGGTGCGGTTACCGTTCTTGACTCACAATCAGGTGTTGAGCCTCAAACTGAAACAGTTTGGCGTCAAGCAACTGAGTACGGAGTTCCACGTATCGTATTTGCCAACAAAATGGACAAAATCGGTGCTGACTTCCTTTACTCTGTAAGCACACTTCACGATCGTCTTCAAGCAAATGCACACCCAATCCAATTGCCAATCGGTTCTGAAGATGACTTCCGTGGTATCATTGACTTGATCAAGATGAAAGCTGAAATCTATACTAACGACCTTGGTACGGATATCCTTGAAGAAGACATCCCAGCTGAATACCTTGACCAAGCTCAAGAATACCGTGAAAAATTGATTGAAGCAGTTGCTGAAACTGACGAAGAATTGATGATGAAATACCTCGAAGGTGAAGAAATCACTAACGAAGAATTGAAAGCTGGTATCCGTAAAGCGACTATCAACGTTGAATTCTTCCCAGTATTGTGTGGTTCAGCCTTCAAAAACAAAGGTGTTCAATTGATGCTTGATGCGGTTATCGACTACCTTCCAAGTCCACTTGACATCCCAGCAATCAAAGGTATTAACCCAGATACAGACGCTGAAGAAATTCGTCCAGCATCTGACGAAGAGCCATTTGCAGCTCTTGCCTTCAAGATCATGACTGACCCATTCGTAGGTCGTTTGACATTCTTCCGTGTTTACTCAGGTGTTCTTCAATCAGGTTCATACGTATTGAATACTTCTAAAGGTAAACGTGAACGTATCGGACGTATCCTTCAAATGCACGCTAACAGCCGTCAAGAAATCGACACTGTTTACTCAGGTGATATCGCTGCTGCCGTTGGTTTGAAAGATACTACAACTGGTGACTCATTGACAGATGAAAAAGCTAAAATCATCCTTGAGTCAATCAACGTTCCAGAACCAGTTATCCAATTGATGGTTGAGCCAAAATCTAAAGCTGACCAAGACAAGATGGGTATCGCCCTTCAAAAATTGGCTGAAGAAGATCCAACATTCCGCGTTGAAACAAACGTTGAAACTGGTGAAACAGTTATCTCAGGTATGGGTGAACTTCACCTTGACGTCCTTGTTGATCGTATGCGTCGTGAGTTCAAAGTTGAAGCGAACGTAGGTGCGCCTCAAGTATCTTACCGTGAAACATTCCGCGCTTCTACTCAAGCACGTGGATTCTTCAAACGTCAGTCTGGTGGTAAAGGTCAATTCGGTGATGTGTGGATTGAATTTACTCCAAACGAAGAAGGTAAAGGATTCGAATTCGAAAACGCAATCGTCGGTGGTGTGGTTCCTCGTGAATTTATCCCAGCGGTTGAAAAAGGTTTGGTAGAATCTATGGCTAACGGTGTTCTTGCAGGTTACCCAATGGTTGACGTTAAAGCTAAGCTTTATGATGGTTCATATCACGATGTCGACTCATCTGAAACTGCCTTCAAGATTGCGGCTTCACTTTCCCTTAAAGAAGCTGCTAAATCAGCACAACCAGCTATCCTTGAACCAATGATGCTTGTAACAATCACTGTTCCAGAAGAAAACCTTGGTGATGTTATGGGTCACGTAACTGCTCGTCGTGGACGTGTAGATGGTATGGAAGCACACGGTAACAGCCAAATCGTTCGTGCTTACGTTCCACTTGCTGAAATGTTCGGTTACGCAACAGTTCTTCGTTCTGCATCTCAAGGACGTGGTACATTCATGATGGTATTTGACCACTACGAAGATGTACCTAAGTCAGTACAAGAAGAAATTATTAAGAAAAATAAAGGTGAAGACTAATCCGTCCTCACTCTAGAAGGAAGTCACTTAGTGGCTTCCTTTTGTCTTTAGAAAATACCTCTAAATATGGTAAAATAGTAGAAGAATAATGTGAGGAAAATGAATGTCAAATAGTTTTGAAATTTTGATGAATCAATTGGGGATGCCTGCTGAAATGAGACAGGCTCCTGCTTTAGCACAGGCCAATATTGAGCGAGTTGTGGTTCATAAAATTAGTAAGGTATGGGAGTTTCATTTCGTATTTTCTAATATTTTACCGATTGAAATCTTTTTAGAATTAAAGAAAGGTTTGAGCGAAGAATTTTCTAAGACAGGCAATAAAGCTGTTTTTGAAATTAAGGCTCGGTCTCAAGAATTTTCAAATCAGCTCTTGCAGTCCTACTATAGGGAGGCTTTCTCTGAAGGTCCATGTGCTAGTCAAGGTTTTAAGTCCCTTTATCAAAATTTGCAAGTTCGTGCTGAGGGTAATCAGCTATTTATTGAAGGATCTGAAGCGATTGATAAGGAACATTTTAAGAAGAATCATCTTCCTAATTTAGCCAAACAACTTGAAAAGTTTGGTTTTCCAACTTTTAACTGTCAAGTCGAGAAGAATGATGTCCTGACCCAAGAGCAGGAAGAGGCCTTTCATGCTGAAAATGAGCAGATTGTTCAAGCTGCCAATGAGGAAGCGCTCCGTGCTATGGAACAACTGGAGCAGATGGCACCTCCTCCAGCGGAAGAGAAACCAGTCTTTGATTTTCAAGCGAAAAAAGCTGCAGCTAAACCCAAGCTGGATAAGGCGGAGATTACTCCTATGATCGAAGTGACGACAGAGGAAAATCGTCTGGTATTTGAAGGGGTTGTTTTTGATGTGGAGCAAAAAGTGACTAGAACAGGTCGTGTTTTAATCAACTTTAAAATGACGGACTATACTTCAAGTTTTTCTATGCAAAAGTGGGTTAAAAACGAGGAAGAGGCCCAGAAGTTTGACCTCATCAAGAAGAATTCTTGGCTCCGAGTTCGAGGGAATGTGGAGATGAATAACTTCACACGCGATTTGACTATGAACGTACAGGATCTGCAGGAAGTTGTTCACTATGAGCGGAAGGATTTGATGCCAGAAGGTGAGCGTCGGGTTGAGTTTCATGCTCATACTAACATGTCGACTATGGATGCTTTGCCAGAGGTCGAAGAGATTGTTGCAACAGCTGCTAAGTGGGGACATAAGGCGGTTGCTATCACAGACCATGGGAATGTCCAGTCCTTTCCACATGGCTATAAGGCGGCTAAGAAAGCGGGAATCCAGCTGATCTATGGGATGGAAGCCAATATCGTGGAGGACCGTGTCCCTATCGTCTATAACGAAGTGGAGATGGACTTATCAGAAGCAATCTACGTGGTCTTTGACGTGGAAACGACGGGACTTTCAGCTATCTATAATGACTTGATTCAGGTTGCGGCTTCTAAGATGTACAAGGGGAATGTTATTGCTGAATTTGATGAATTTATCAATCCTGGGCATCCCTTGTCAGCCTTTACTACAGAGTTAACTGGAATTACAGATGATCATGTCAAAAATGCCAAACCACTAGAACAAGTTTTGCAAGAATTCCAAGAATTTTGCAAGGATACGGTCCTAGTTGCCCACAATGCTACCTTTGACGTTGGCTTTATGAATGCTAATTATGAGCGGCATGATCTTCCAAAGATTAGTCAGCCAGTTATTGATACGCTGGAGTTTGCTAGAAACCTCTATCCTGAGTATAAACGCCATGGTTTGGGGCCTTTGACCAAGCGTTTTGGTGTGGCCTTGGAACATCACCACATGGCCAACTACGATGCGGAAGCGACTGGTCGTCTGCTTTTCATCTTTATCAAAGAGGTAGCAGAAAAACATGGTGTGACCGATTTAGCTAGACTCAACATTGATCTAATCAGTCCAAATTCTTACAAAAAAGCTCGGATCAAGCATGCGACCATCTATGTCAAGAATCAGGTAGGTCTAAAAAATATCTTTAAGCTGGTTTCCTTGTCTAATACCAAGTATTTTGAAGGAGTGCCACGGATTCCGAGAACGGTTCTAGATGCCCATCGAGAGGGCTTGATTTTAGGTTCAGCCTGTTCAGAGGGTGAAGTTTTTGACGTGGTCGTTTCTCAAGGTGTGGATGCGGCGGTTGAGGTGGCCAAGTATTATGATTTTATCGAGGTCATGCCACCGGCTATCTATGCGCCCTTGATTGCCAAAGAGCAGGTCAAGGATATGGAGGAACTCCAGACCATTATCAAGAGTTTGATAGAGGTTGGAGACCGCCTTGGCAAGCCTGTTCTGGCTACGGGAAATGTTCACTATATCGAACCGGAAGAAGAGATTTATCGTGAAATTATCGTCCGTAGTTTGGGACAGGGTGCGATGATTAATCGAACTATCGGTCATGGTGAACATGCCCAACCAGCACCACTTCCAAAGGCTCATTTTCGAACGACTAATGAGATGTTGGATGAATTTGCCTTTTTGGGAGAGGAACTGGCTCGTAAACTGGTTATTGAAAACACCAATGCCTTGGCAGAAATATTTGAACCCGTTGAAGTCGTTAAGGGTGACTTGTATACGCCTTTCATCGACAAGGCTGAAGAAACAGTTGCTGAGTTGACCTATAAGAAAGCTTTTGAGATTTATGGAAATCCGCTGCCAGATATTGTTGATTTGCGGATTGAAAAAGAATTAACATCCATACTGGGGAATGGATTTGCTGTGATTTATCTGGCATCGCAGATGCTGGTGCAACGTTCTAATGAACGGGGTTATTTGGTTGGTTCTCGTGGGTCTGTCGGATCTAGTTTCGTTGCGACCATGATTGGGATTACGGAGGTCAATCCTCTCTCTCCTCACTATGTCTGTGGTCAGTGTCAGTACAGTGAGTTTATCACAGATGGTTCGTACGGTTCAGGATTTGATATGCCCCATAAGGACTGTCCAAACTGTGGTCACAAACTCAGTAAAAACGGACAGGATATTCCGTTTGAGACCTTCCTTGGTTTTGATGGGGATAAGGTTCCTGATATTGACTTGAACTTCTCGGGAGAAGATCAGCCTAGCGCCCACTTGGATGTGCGTGATATCTTTGGTGAAGAATATGCCTTCCGTGCGGGAACGGTTGGTACGGTAGCTGCCAAGACTGCCTATGGATTTGTCAAGGGTTACGAGCGAGATTATGGCAAGTTTTATCGTGATGCAGAAGTAGAACGCCTCGCTCAAGGAGCGGCGGGTGTCAAGCGGACAACAGGCCAACACCCGGGGGGAATCGTTGTTATTCCGAACTACATGGATGTCTACGATTTTACGCCTGTCCAGTATCCAGCAGATGATGTCACGGCTGAATGGCAGACCACTCACTTTAACTTCCACGATATCGATGAGAACGTCCTCAAACTCGATGTACTGGGACATGATGATCCGACCATGATTCGAAAACTTCAGGATTTGTCTGGTATTGACCCTAATAAAATTCCTATGGATGACGAAGGCGTGATGGCACTCTTTTCTGGGACTGATGTGCTAGGGGTAACACCTGAACAAATTGGAACGCCTACGGGTATGTTGGGGATTCCAGAGTTTGGAACAAATTTCGTACGTGGAATGGTAGACGAAACCCATCCGACAACCTTTGCGGAATTGCTTCAGCTGTCTGGTCTGTCCCACGGTACTGACGTTTGGTTGGGGAATGCTCAGGATCTGATTAAGCAAGGAATAGCGGACCTATCGACTGTTATCGGTTGTCGGGACGACATCATGGTTTACCTCATGCATGCGGGTCTGGAACCTAAGATGGCCTTTACCATTATGGAACGGGTACGTAAGGGTTTGTGGCTAAAGATTTCAGAAGAGGAGAGAAATGGCTATATCGAAGCCATGAAGGCTAATAAGGTGCCAGAGTGGTATATCGAATCCTGTGGGAAAATTAAGTACATGTTCCCTAAGGCCCATGCGGCAGCCTACGTTATGATGGCCTTGCGTGTAGCTTACTTCAAGGTTCACCATCCTATTTATTACTACTGTGCTTACTTCTCCATTCGTGCTAAGGCTTTTGATATCAAGACCATGGGTGCGGGCTTGGAGGCCATCAAGCGCAGAATGGAAGAAATCTCTGAAAAACGGAAGAACAATGAAGCCTCTAATGTGGAAATCGATCTCTATACAACTCTTGAGATTGTCAATGAGATGTGGGAACGAGGTTTCAAGTTTGGCAAATTAGATCTCTACCGTAGTCAGGCGACAGAGTTCCTCATCGACGGGGATACCCTTATCCCACCATTTGTAGCAATGGATGGTCTGGGAGAGAACGTTGCCAAGCAACTGGTGCGGGCGCGTGAAGAGGGAGAATTCCTCTCTAAAACAGAACTACGCAAGCGTGGTGGACTCTCATCAACCTTGGTTGAAAAGATGGATGAGATGGGTATTCTTGGAAATATGCCAGAGGATAACCAGTTGAGTTTGTTTGATGAGTTGTTTTAAAAAATTGCTTAATAATCTATTAAAAGAGGCTAACGTATATCCAATAGATTTACATTAGCTTTCTTTTTTGTTAAAATAGTCTATGGAAAGAGGGTGAGAGTATGTCAAAGATGAGTATAAGCATCCGTCTGGATAGTGAGGTTAAGGAGCAGGCCCAACAGGTGTTTAGTAATCTGGGAATGGATATGACAACAGCTATTAATATTTTCCTTCGTCAGGCAATTCAATATCAGGGATTACCTTTTGATGTTAGACTAGACGAAAATCGGAAGTTGCTCCAAGTGTTAACGGATTTAGACCAAAATCGTAATATGAGCCAGTCTTTTGAATCAGTCTCAGATTTGATGGAGGACTTACGTGCTTAAGATTCGTTATCATAAACAGTTTAAAAAAGATTTTAAGTTGGCTATGAAGCGTGGTTTGAAGGCAGAATTATTAGAAGAAGTTTTGAATTTTCTGGTTCAAGAAAAAGAACATCCTGCCAGATATCGTGATCATTCATTGACGGCATCCAAGCATTTTCAAGGAGTTCGTGAATGCCATACCCAGCCAGATTGGCTTTTGGTTTATAAAGTAGACAAGTCGGAATTGATTTTAAATTTGCTGAGGACAGGCAGTCACAGTGATTTATTTTAATCTATTTTAAGGGGGTTCTCATGAAACTAAGAATATTTGCGGAAGATAAGCCGGCTAAGAAGGTATTTGAATATCAATTAGAACTTGCTGATCGTACAATTCTTCTATCGACAGCACTCTTGTCAGGTGCTATTGCTTTAGCAGGAATCTTTTCTGCTTTGAGAGAAAAATAAAAATAGAAAAGAGAAAACAGAATGGTTTTACCAAATTTTAAAGAAAATCTAGAAAAATATGCGAAATTGTTGGTTGCGAACGGAATTAACGTGCAACCTGGTCACACTTTGGCTCTTTCTATTGATGTGGAGCAACGTGAATTGGCACATCTAATCGTGAAAGAAGCTTATGCCTTGGGTGCGCATGAGGTCATCGTTCAGTGGACAGATGATGTGATTAACCGTGAGAAATTCCTCCATGCCCCGATGGAGCGTTTGGACAATGTGCCAGAATACAAGATTGCTGAGATGAACTATCTCTTGGAGAACAAGGCTAGCCGTCTTGGAGTTCGTTCATCTGATCCAGGTGCCTTGAACGGAGTGGACGCTGACAAGCTTTCAGCTTCTGCTAAAGCTATGGGACTTGCCATGAAGCCTATGCGTATCGCAACTCAATCTAACAAGGTTAGCTGGACTGTAGCAGCTGCAGCAGGACTTGAGTGGGCTAAGAAAGTCTTCCCAAATGCTGCGAGCGACGAAGAAGCAGTTGATTTCCTTTGGGACCAAATTTTCAAAACTTGCCGTGTCTACGAAGCAGATCCTGTTAAGGCTTGGGAGGAACATGCAGCCATTCTCAAGAGCAAGGCCGATATGCTTAATAAGGAGCAATTTTCAGCCCTTCACTACACAGCGCCAGGAACAGATTTAACACTTGGTTTGCTAAAGAACCACGTTTGGGAATCAGCTGGTGCTGTCAATGCACAGGGCGAAGAATTCTTGCCAAATATGCCAACAGAAGAGGTCTTCACAGCGCCTGACTTCCGTCGTGCAGATGGTTATGTCACTTCTACAAAACCGCTTAGCTACAACGGAAATATCATTGAAGGCATTAAGGTGACCTTTAAGGATGGACAAATCGTAGATATCACTGCTGAGAAGGGTGATCAGGTTATGAAAGACCTTGTCTTTGAAAATGCGGGTGCGCGTGCCTTGGGTGAATGTGCCTTGGTACCAGATCCAAGTCCAATTTCTCAGTCAGGCATTACCTTCTTTAACACCCTTTTCGATGAAAATGCGTCAAACCACTTGGCTATCGGTGCAGCCTATGCGACTAGCGTTGTTGATGGAGCGGAGATGAGCGAAGAGGAGCTTGAAGCTGCAGGGCTTAACCGTTCAGATGTTCACGTAGACTTTATGATTGGTTCTAACCAAATGGATATCGATGGTATTCGTGAGGATGGAACGCGGGTACCTCTTTTCCGTAATGGGAATTGGGCAAATTAGCAAAAATATCCCAAAAGCAAATTGAATTGTAAGTATGCTTTTGGGATATTTATTTATAAGATTTTATTAGATTTTGAACGATTACATTTCCAACAGAGAGTTTGAAGATTGTCAGGTGTGGAAAGTCCTCCTTTTGATACAGGGACAATATGGTCTATCTCAAGTAACAGGAGAGATTGTTCAGCTGTAGAGGCAGCACAGATTTGACAAGTATAGTGGTCTCTTTCTTTTATTTGAGTTCGAAGTTTGTTTGTCATCAGTGATCGTTGAGCTTGAGCAGTTTGTTTTGATTTTATTTTCTTTGCAATATACTCTGCTGTTGTTTCAACAGTTTCACCGTTAAACAGAATTGTCGTTTTCTGAGAACTATTGCCTCCTGCACTCACGTATTCAAAAATATAAGAAGTGTAATCAACCTTTATGTCTGGTAGGTGGATATCTAACTCTTTCATTAAATCTTTAGAAAAGTATTTTAAAATAAATTTTGGAGGATTAAAGTCGGTTTTTATTTGTTTCTCTCGTTGATAAAGATTATCAATTGTGTTTTCCATTCGAGAGATATTCTCTCCGATTTCTTCAAGCTGTTTCAAGCTTTCTTCGGTTGCAGTTATTCCGAAATACTTACAGAGATAATGTATAGGTTCTTCAGATGCACGTCGCACAACTTGTAGGGAAGTTGAATAAACGTTACTTTGATTTAAAGTTTTCTTATGTTTATCTCGTTTATAGTCATGTTGGCTAGTATTTTCAAAGTGAGCTAAATGTGCATGTTTCCCAGTAATATCCTTTACAATAAATTGATTTTTATTTGGGATATCTTTTACATATTCTGAAATTTCATTAAACTCAATAATAGTATCTGCAATTTTTTGTTTTTGTTCTAGAAAACCTGGACTTTTAAAATATCTTATTTTTCTAATATGTAAAGATATACCATAAATGAGGAATAAGCAAAGTGCAATTAGAATAAATGGAAGAATCTTTAAAAATAAAGCTATTACTACAAAAATAAGAAATAAATAGATTAACCACATATGGATGTTTCCTTTTAAACGAAGTATATTTATACTATACCATAAAATTGATAATAGTTCACCTAATAAAATGTTAGTTATGTACAACAATAATTTCCATGATATAATAGTTCTATGAGATTAGATAAATTTTTAGTTGCCTGTGCGGTGGGAAGTCGGACTGAGGTCAAAAACTTGCTCAAGGCTGGGCGCGTGACTGTAAATGGTAAAAAAGAAAAATCAGCTAAATTGCAGATTGATGAAAAAATAGATGAGATTCGCTTTGATGGGCAAGTGTTGGAGTATGAAGAGTTTGTCTACTACATGATGAACAAGCCCAAAGGAGTTATCTCAGCGACTGAGGATCCCAAGCACAGAACCGTTCTGGACTTGTTGGATGACTTGGCGCGGAGTAAGGAAGTTTTCCCAGTAGGACGCTTGGATATTGACACGCATGGTCTTTTGCTCTTGACCAATGATGGTCAGCTGGCTCATGTTCTTCTTTCGCCCAAGCGTCATGTGGACAAGACTTATCTGGCACAAGTCAAGGGAATCATGACCCAAGAAGATGTGGAGACATTTGCTGAGGGTATTCCTCTCAAAGACTTTACCTGTCAACCCGCTATACTGGAGCTTGTATCCATAGATACAGAAAAGAATCAAAGCCAAATCCGTGTGACCATTGCAGAAGGGAAGTTTCATCAGATCAAGCGTATGGTGGGCTACTGTGGCAAGGAAGTGGTGGACTTGCAACGATTGACTATGGGAACTTTAGTATTAGATGAGAACCTGGAACGAGGGGAATGGCGTCGCTTGACCAAGGAAGAATTAGAAATTCTCCTTGCTAGTATTGCTTAATTTGATTTATATTCGAAAAAGGTGAGGGAGAATGTCCTTACCTTTTATGTTTTTTAGTTGCTTCCTTTGTGAAAAGAGTTATAATAGACTGTAGAATAAAAGGAGGAATCTATGAACGCGATTCAAGAATCATTTACTGATAAACTATTTGCCAACTATGAAGCAAATGTAAAATACCAAGCGATTGAAAATGCTGCCAGCCACAACGGAATTTTTGCAGCTCTGGAATGTCGCCAAAGCCATGTAGACAACACACCTGTTTTCTCATTGGATTTAACCAAGGACAAGGTCACTAACCAGAAAGCGTCTGGTCGTTGCTGGATGTTTGCGGCTCTCAACACCTTCCGCCACAAACTCATCTCGCAATACAAATTGGAGAACTTTGAGTTGTCACAAGCCCACACTTTCTTCTGGGATAAGTATGAGAAATCAAACTGGTTCTTGGAGCAAGTCATTGCGACTTCAGACCAAGAATTGACTAGCCGCAAGGTTAGCTTCTTACTCCAAACACCTCAACAAGATGGTGGTCAATGGGATATGGTCGTTTCCCTCTTTGAAAAATACGGTGTCGTGCCTAAGTCAGTTTATCCTGAGTCTGTTTCATCTAGCAGCAGTCGTGAGCTAAATGCGATCCTTAATAAATTGCTTCGTCAAGATGCTCAAATCTTGCGTGACTTGCTTGTTTCTGGTGCAGATCAAGCGACTGTTCAAGCTAAGAAAGAAGACCTCTTGCAAGAAATCTTTAACTTTCTTGCTATGTCATTAGGACTTCCACCACGCAAGTTTGACTTTGCTTATCGCGATAAAGATAACAACTACAAAAGTGAAAAAGGAATCACACCACAAGAGTTTTACAAGAAATATGTCAATCTTCCTTTAGAAGACTACGTTTCTGTTATCAATGCTCCAACTGCTGATAAACCTTACGGAAAATCTTACACAGTTGAGATGTTGGGGAATGTGGTTGGTAGCCGTGCAGTTCGCTACATCAACGTTCCAATGGAGCGCTTGAAAGAATTGGCGATTGCCCAAATGCAAGCAGGTGAGACTGTTTGGTTTGGTTCTGATGTCGGCCAGCTCAGCAACCGTAAGGCTGGCATCCTTGCGACAGATGTTTATGACTTTGAATCAAGCATGGACATTAAACTTACTCAAGACAAGGCTGGACGTTTGGACTATAGTGAAAGCTTGATGACCCACGCCATGGTCTTGACAGGTGTTGACTTGGACGAAAATGGTAAATCAACCAAGTGGAAGGTTGAAAACTCATGGGGAGACAAGGTCGGTACAGATGGTTACTTTGTTGCCTCAGACGCTTGGATGGACGAATACACATACCAAATCGTTGTTCGTAAGGAATTGCTGACAGCAGAAGAACAAGCTGCCTATGGAGCAGAACCAATCGTACTTGCACCATGGGATCCAATGGGAGCCTTGGCTGAATAAAAGCATAGAAAAAAGGAATCAGATTTTAGAACCTGGTTCCTTTTTAGTTGCTTGATTACATGATGTGAAGAACATGTGCCACAATACCCACTGCGAAGAGGGCAAGGATAATAGTGATTGGAGATACTTTTTTCTTAAGTAAGTACATGCAAAGTAAAGTAAGGAGTAGTCCTGATAATCCAGGAATCAACATATCCAAGTTTTGTTGGAAAGTAGTAACTTTTTCAGGAGTTTGAGACAATCCTTGTCCTACTTGTGCGAATGCTTCTTGGATACCTTTAGACCCTTCTGGCAATTTATCCCAATGGATATAAGCCTTTTCATCTAGTTGAACTTTAGAAACATCGAAAGCAAATTTAATATTTACCCAACGTTGAACAAGGACAGCAAGAATGAACATCCCAAGGATAGAAGCTCCTTTAGTGATATCTTGAAGGATACCACCAGACATATCTTTAGTGATTTCTGATCCAGCCTTGTATCCAATCTCTTGAACATACCACAAGAATGACATACGAATCAAGTTCCATGCAACAAAGAAGAGGAGTGGCCCCAAGATATTGCCAGTAAGGGCAAGTGAAGCACCGAGAGAGCCAAGGATTGGGCGTACTGTAAACCAGAATACTGGGTCACCGATACCAGCAAGAGGTCCCATCATACCGATTTTAACCCCTTGGATAGCAGCGTCATCGATTTCCACACCGTTAGCACGTTCTTCTTCAAGCGCAAGAGTAACCCCCATGACTGGAGCAGCTACGTATGGATGAGTGTTGAAGAACTCAAGGTGACGCTCAAGAGCAGCGATTTGATCTTCTTTTTTAGTATAGAGTTTTTTGATAGCTGGAATGAGTGTATAAGCCCAGCCCAAGTTTTGCATCCGTTCAAAGTTCCAAGACCCTTGTAAGAAGGTTGAACGCCACCAAACTTTTTTACGATCTGATTTAGTTAATTGAAGTTTTTCAGTCATGATGTTTTCAGTCCTTTCTTATCTTAGTAGTCTTCTAGGATGTCGCCGATTGGGTCGTTAGAAGTTGCGGCTCCTCCGCCACCATTTCCACCAGTTTTAGAAAGGTGAAGGTAGATAAGAGCGATAGCAACACCGATAGCACCGAATCCGATTAGAGTAATATCTGACACAGCAGCGAGAACGAAACCAAGAGCGAAGAATGGCCATACTTCACGAGTTGCCATCATGTTGATAACCATGGCGTAACCAACGGCAACGACCATACCACCACCGATAGCCATACCATCTTTGAGCCAGTCTGGCATGGCACTAAGGATACTTTGTACAGTTTCAGTTGGTACCATAAGGAGAAGAGCTGCAGGAAGCGCGATACGAAGTCCTTGGAAGAGTAGCGCAATGAAATGCGCACGCTCCACAGCGCCGAAGTCACCTTTTTTAGCGGCAGCATCTGCAGTATGAACCAAACCAACTGAAATTGTACGAACAATCATTGTCAAGAAAAGTCCAGCTACGGCAAGAGGGATAGCAACCGCTTGGGCAACACCGATACCAGTCTTGGTAAAGTCACCACCAAGAACCATGATAATGGCAGCAGCGACAGAAGCAAGTGCAGCATCAGGAGCGATAGCAGCACCGATATTTGACCAACCAAGGGCAATCATTTGAAGCGATCCACCGAGGATAATCCCTGCTTCCAAGTGACCTGTTACAAGCCCAATAAGGGTACAGGCTACAAGTGGTTGGTGAAATTGGAACTGGTCGAGGATGCCTTCAAGACCTGCAAAGAAGGCTACAACGACTACTAAAACCATAGAAATAATAGACATGTTTAAAATCCTTTCATAAATAATGGCTTATTTGACATTGGCTTTGTTAATCAAGTCAAACAAATCTTTTTTAGAATCATTTGGTACTTTACGGACATCAAATTCAACACCCAAGTCACGCATTTTTTCAAATGTAGCAACATCTTCTTTGTCCATAGACAAAACGGTATTGACCAATGTTTTACCTGTTGAGTGAGCCATAGAACCAACGTTAAGAGTCTTGATTGGCACGCCGCCTTCGATGGCACGAAGGGCATCTTGAGGTGTTTCAAACAAGATAAGGGCATGTGTTTCTCCAAAACGTGGGTCTTTTGAAATCTCAATCAGTTTTTGAATTGGAACCACGTTAGCCTTGACATTACCTGGAGCTGCTTGTTTAATCAATTCTTTACGAAGGTCGTCTTTAGCCACGTTATCTGAAGCAACGATGATACGATTTGCTTTTGAATCTGGAGTCCAAGCAGTTGCAACCTGACCGTGAAGTAGACGTGTGTCAAGACGGGCAAGATTGATTTTCAATTTACCGTCTCCGATAACAGTTCCTTCTGGGATAGCAGTTTGGGCAACTGGAGCAGCTGCAGCGCTTGCAACTTCTTCGACTGGATTTAGCTCTTCTGGAAGAGCTTTGATGCCATCTTTGGCTTCTTTAATGATATTAGCAGCGACTTTTTCTACACCTGCAGCAGCGTCCATGAGGCGCTCTGTGTAGGCTTGAATCAACATCGGTAAGTTAAGTCCTGTGATGATGGCAAACTTACGCTCAGGATTTTCTCCCATCACGCGACTAGCTTGGTTAAATGGAGAACCACTCCAAAGGTCAGCCAAAACTAGAACCTCATCTTCTGCGTCAAATGCAGCAACAGCGTTATTAAACTTAGCGTATAGATCATCAGGACCTTCATTTGGCATAAAGGTCACAACTTGAACCTTTTCTTGTTCACCAAAGATCATAGTTCCTGACTGATGAATACCCGCAGCAAATTCGCCGTGGCTCGCAATAATGATTCCGATACTCATTATTGTCATTCCTCCTTTTTTGTTTTAGTTTTCATTTAAGAAAACTTTAAGACTGTTTAAGTATAAACCGTTTTCATAAAAAAAGCAACTATTTATCATAAAAAATTAAAAAATTTTTATTTTTGTATGTTGATATGTTGAGTTTTTGAGGAGTAATCTTGAATTCTTATTTAAAAATTTAATATAAAAAAGTTGGAAGAAGCTTCCAACTTTGAAAATAGGTTTCTATTAGATTAGTGGGTGAAGTCGAGTACCATACGTCCTTGGATTTGACCTTTTTCCATTTCGTCGAAAATGGCAACAGCATCTTCTACTGGACGTTTTTGAACAACTGGGGCTACCAGACCTTCTGCACCAAATTGGAAGGCTTCTTCTAAGTCTTTACGAGTTCCGACAAGAGAACCGATGACTTGGATTCCATCGAGGACTGTTTTAACGATGCTGAGTTCCATCATTTCAGAAGGAAGACCAACAGCGACGACGCGACCACCAGCACGAACGGAGTCAACAGCCTGGTTGAAGGCAACTTTAGACACAGCAGTTACGACAGCTGAATGAGCTCCTCCATCAGTTTTTTCTTTGATGAGTCCAGCTACATCTTCAACTTCGAGGCCGTTAATCACAATGTCAGCGCCTACTTCTTTTGCAAGGGCAAGTTTGTCATTGTTGATATCGACTGCGATAACATGAGCATTGAATACTTTTTTAGCGTATTGAACAGCGAGGTTACCAAGTCCACCAGCACCGTAAAGAACAACCCATTGGCCTGGTTCAACTTTTGCTTCTTTGATAGCTTTATAGGTTGTTACTCCAGCACATGTGATAGAAGAAGCTTGGGCTGGATCAAGTCCGTCAGGAACTTTGACAGCATAGTCAGCAGTTACGATACATTGTTCAGCCATACCACCGTCTACTGAGTAGCCAGCATTTTTCACTGTACGGCAAAGGGTTTCGCGACCAGTTGTACAGTATTCGCAAGTGCCACATCCTTCAAAGAACCAAGCAACGCTGACGCGGTCACCGACTTTAAGGCTTTTCACATCTGGAGCAATCTCTTTAACGATACCGATACCTTCGTGCCCAAGAACACGTCCTGGGACTTGACCAAAGTCACCATGAGCAACGTGGAGGTCGGTGTGGCAAACGCCACAGTATTCAACTTCTACAAGTGCTTCCCCAGTTTCAAGTGGACGGAGTACTTTTTCTTCAATAGCAACACCAGTGCTTTCTGGATTTACAACAACAGCTTTCATAGCTATCCTCCTTGATATTGACCGAGAACAGGGACAACGGGACTGGATTGATTTTTTGTCAACAGAGTCGAGTGTGACGAGCTCTCTTGTATTTATATGTGAAGTATATCACAAAAGAAAGCCTTTTCCAAGGTTTTGGAGACAAAAAGTAGAACAATCGATTAACTGGTTGATGAGACTGTGAAAAGAGCACAAAGACCAGCTTGCAAGCTGGTCATACTCTTCGAAAATCTCTTCAAACCACGTCAGCTTTATCTACAACCTCAAAGCAGTGCTTTGAGCAACCTACGGCTAGCTTCCTAGTTTGCTCTTTGATTCTCATTGAGTATCAGTATAGGTTATAAGAATAAGTCTTGTAGGGTTTTGGCAACCCCATCTTGGTCGTTGGTAAGGGAAATTTGCTCATCTGCATAAGGGAGTAGCTCTGGATTGGCATTTTTCATGGCATAACCCTTCCCAGCAAAAGCGAGCATTTCGGTATCATTGTGTTCATCTCCAAAGGCAATCAAATCTTTTTTGTCACGATTCATTATCTTGAGCAAGTAGTCCAAAGCAAAGGCCTTGTTGACACCTTTTGGGGTACATTCAAGGATATTGAGCGGACCTCCCCAGGTATTGATAGAAAGTTGATGCTGGTAGAAGGCGTTCATGTCTTTTGCCAAGGCATATTTGTCACTGGCTCTGGTCTGCAAGAGGATACAGTTAGGGTCCTTGGTCACCAATTCAGGCTGGAATTGATCTTCAGGCTGGAAAGCTTCTACACCAAATAGTTTGGGATTGGCAATTTCTTCATTGGGATTTGTAATGTAGAATTTTTTACGATATTCTCCAGCGATAAAATCGGCTTGAATGTCCTCTGAACGTTGAACCATATCTAGCAGATATTTTTTGTCTACAGTCAAACACTTTTCAAAATCCCAAACTTGGTCTGGTAAATGAGTAAGGGATCCGTTGAAGTTAATCATAGGAGTGTCTAAGCCCAGTTCACGGTAAAAATCTTTTGACATACGGTAAGGGCGACCTGTCGTAATAATAACCTGATGGCCTTTTTCAGCAACTTTTTTGATGGTTTTTTTGGTAAAGTCAGAAATTTGACTGTCTGAGTTGAGCAGGGTTCCATCCAGGTCAACTGCAATAATTTTTTTCGTCATATGGACCTTTCTAGTGTGTTTTCAGATAAGATGTCTTCTATTATAACAGAAAGCAGGCAGAAAAGCAGATTCCAAACAAAAAATGAAATTGGATTAATTTCTTAAACAAATCAAACAAAGACATTGAAAAAGTGAATGATAAATGATATAATTCTATTATTGTTCGTAAAAATTAAAAGGAGATTGATGATGGACAAATTATTTAAACTAAAAGAGAACGGTACAGACGTTCGTACAGAGGTTCTCGCTGGTTTAACAACTTTCTTTGCAATGAGCTATATTCTCTTTGTAAACCCACAAATACTTTCACAAACAGGAATGCCTGCTCAGGGCGTCTTCCTAGCGACGATTATTGGTGCAGTAGCGGGTACCTTGATGATGGCTTTTTATGCTAACTTACCTTATGCCCAAGCGCCAGGTATGGGACTCAATGCCTTCTTTACCTTTACAGTTGTATTCGGGCTTGGTTATTCTTGGCAAGAAGCCCTAGCTATGGTCTTCATCTGTGGGATTATTTCATTGATTATTACCTTGACAAATGTTCGTAAAATGATCATTGAATCGATTCCCAATGCTCTTCGCTCAGCTATTTCAGCTGGTATCGGTGTCTTCCTTGCCTATGTAGGGATTAAGAATGCTGGACTTTTGAAATTCACGATTGATCCAGGCAACTATACTGTTGTAGGAGAAGGGGCTGACAAAGCTCAAGCAACGATTGCAGCAAACTCTTCAGCAGTTCCAGGATTGGTCAGCTTTAATAATCCAGCTGTTTTAGTGGCTCTTGCAGGACTTGCCATTACTATCTTCTTTGTCATCAAAGGGATTAAAGGGGGAATTATTCTCTCTATCTTGACAACAACTGTTCTTGCTATTGCAGTTGGTTTGGTTGATTTGTCTAGTATCGATTTTGCTAATAACCATGTTGGTGCAGCTTTTGAAGATTTGAAGACAATCTTTGGTGCAGCTCTTGGTTCAGAAGGTTTGGGAGCTTTGGTTTCAGATACAGCTCGCTTGCCTGAAACTCTGATGGCCATTCTTGCCTTCTCATTGACAGATATTTTTGACACAATTGGTACCTTGATCGGTACAGGTGAAAAAGTTGGTATCGTAGCGACAAATGGTGAAAATCACCAATCAGCCAAATTGGATAAGGCTCTTTACTCTGATTTGATTGGAACGACAGTCGGTGCCATTGCAGGTACTTCAAACGTAACGACTTATGTTGAGTCTGCTGCTGGTATCGGTGCAGGTGGACGTACTGGTTTGACAGCCTTGGTTGTAGCTATCTGTTTTGCGATTTCAAGCTTCTTTAGCCCACTTCTAGCGATCGTACCAACAGCGGCTACAGCTCCAATCTTGATTATCGTTGGGATTATGATGCTTGGTAGCTTGAAAAATATCCATTGGGATGATATGTCTGAAGCAGTTCCTGCCTTCTTCACATCTATCTTTATGGGATTCAGCTACTCTATCACTCAAGGGATTGCAGTTGGTTTCTTGACTTACACTTTGACTAAGCTTGTTAAAGGTCAAGTTAAAGATGTTCATGTCATGATTTGGATTTTGGATGCCTTGTTTATCCTTAACTACATCAGCATGGCCTTATAATAGAATGACCCAGGGGGATTTCCCCCCTTTTTTAATACAAAGGAGATAGGTGATGAAAGAGAAAAATATGTGGAAAGAATTGTTGAATCGTGCAGGCTGGATTTTGGTCTTTTTACTTGCCGTCCTTTTATATCAGGTTCCCCTAGTGGTTACCTCTATTTTGACTTTAAAAGAAGTAGCCCTGCTACAGTCAGGGCTGATAGTTGCTGGCCTTTCAATTGTGGTTCTGGCTCTATTTATTATGGGAGCTCGTAAAACCAAGTTAGCTAGTTTTAATTTTTCTTTTTTTAGAGCTAAAGATTTGGCACGTTTGGGCTTGAGTTATTTAGTCATTATCTGTTCAAATATACTTGGTTCTATCTTGTTGCAACTGTCAAATGAGACGACAACAGCTAACCAGTCTCAGATTAACGATATGGTTCAGAATAGTTCTCTGATTTCTAGCTTCTTCTTGCTAGCCTTGCTTGCTCCAATTTGTGAGGAAATCTTGTGCCGTGGGCTTGTTCCTAAAAAGATTTTCCGAGGCAAGGAGAACTTGGGATTTGTAGTCGGTACGATTGTGTTTGCTTTATTGCATCAACCAAGTAATTTACCTTCTTTATTGATTTATGGAGGTATGTCGACAGTTCTATCTTGGACAGCCTACAAGACCCAACGTTTGGAAATGTCGATCTTGCTTCACATGATTGTTAATGGGATTGCTTTCTGTTTGTTGGCTCTTGTGGTGATTATGAGTCGGACATTAGGAATTTCTGTGTAAAAGTTTTTATGTAGGAACCGACCTCTTTCTACTAGGGAAAGATGAATGCAATCGTGTCCATCTTTTTCTTTTTATGGTAAAATAGAAAAATAATATGATGAAAATCCTTGAGGGAGTGACCGATATGTCAAGTAAAGCCAATCATGCAAAGACAGTTATTTGCGGAATTATCAATGTAACCCCAGACTCCTTTTCGGACGGTGGTCAATTTTTTGCTCTTGAGCAGGCACTCCAGCAGGCTCGTAAATTGATAGCAGAAGGAGCCAGTATGCTCGATATCGGCGGAGAATCGACTCGGCCGGGCAGTAGCTATGTTGAGATAGAAGAGGAAATCCAGCGTGTTGTTCCAGTGATCAAAGCGATTCGCAAGGAAAGTGATGTCCTCATCTCTATTGATACTTGGAAGAGTCAAGTAGCAGAGGCTGCTTTGGCTGCTGGTGCCGATCTAGTCAATGATATCACTGGTCTTATGGGTGATGAGAAAATGGCTCATGTGGTAGCTGAAGCGAGAGCGAAAGTGGTCATCATGTTTAACCCAGTTATGGCTCGACCTCAGCATCCTAGTTCGCTTATCTTCCCTCATTTTGGTTTTGGTCAAACCTTTACAGAAAAAGAGTTAGCTGACTTTGAAACATTGCCAATCGAAGACTTGATGGTGGCTTTCTTTGAACGAGCACTAGCGAGAGCGGCAGAAGCTGGTATTGCACCAGAAAATATCCTGTTGGATCCAGGAATTGGCTTTGGTCTGACCAAGAAAGAAAATCTGCTTCTTTTACGGGACCTGGATAAACTACATCAGAAAGGCTATCCAATCTTTCTCGGAGTTTCGCGCAAGCGATTTGTCATCAATATCCTAGAGGAGAATGGTTTTGAAGTCAATCCTGAGACAGAGCTTGGTTTCCGCAATCGGGACACGGCTTCGGCTCATGTAACCAGTATCGCTGCGAGACAGGGTGTAGAAGTGGTGCGCGTGCATGACGTAGCTAGTCACAGGATGGCAGTTGAAATTGCCTCTACTATTCGTCTGGCTGATGAAGCGGAAAATTTAGATTTAAAACAATATAAATAAGATGAAAGAAATTGAAAACAATCAGTGGATTGCTAACTACCGGACGGATCAACCGCATTTTGGCTTGGAACGAATGGTGGAACTGTTAGCTTTGCGTGGCAATCCCCATCTCAAACTCAAGGTCCTCCATATCGGAGGAACTAACGGCAAGGGCTCGACTATTGCTTTTTTGAAAAAGATGCTAGAAAAGCTAGGGCTGAGAGTTGGCGTGTTTAGCTCGCCCTATCTCATTCATTACACAGACCAGATTAGCATCAATGGGGAATCGATCTCAGAAGCGAGGCTAGAAGCTCTCATGGCAGACTATCAGTCTTTGCTGGAGGGAGAAGCGGTCGCCAATTTACAGGGCACAACCGAGTTTGAGATTATCACAGCCCTGGCCTATGACTACTTTGCCTCAGAGCAAGTAGATGTGGCCATCATGGAAGTTGGCATGGGTGGACTTTTGGATAGTACCAATGTCTGTCAGCCCATTTTGACAGGAATTACAACTATTGGCTTGGATCATGTGGCCCTACTTGGTGACACCTTGGAGGCCATAGCAGAGCAGAAGGCAGGTATTATCAAACAAGGGATGCCCTTGGTAACAGGGCGTATTGCTCCAGAAGCCTTGGCTGTGATTGACCGCATTGCGGAAGGGAAAGATGCGCCGAGACTTGCCTACGGGACAGATTATCAGGTTCGTCATCAAGAAAGTGTGGTGACAGGGGAAGTCTTTGACTATACAAGTGCTGTCAGACAAGGTCGCTTCCAGACTAGCCTGCTTGGTTTGTACCAAATAGAGAATGCTGGGATGGCCATAGCTTTACTTGATACTTTTTGTCAAGAAGATGGTCGAGAGCTAGCAAGCAATGACTTTCTTGGTCAAGCCTTGGAAGAAACAAGTTGGCCGGGGCGTTTGGAAATCGTGTCAAGAGATCCCTTGATGATTTTGGATGGAGCCCACAATCCCCATGCTATCAAGGCCTTGTTGGTAACCTTGCAAGAACGTTTTGCAGATTATCATAAGGAAATCCTCTTCACTTGTATCAAAACCAAGGCCTTGGAGGATATGTTGGACTTGTTGGGAGCCATGCCAGATACCGAGCTTACTCTAACACATTTTGCGGATAGTCGGGCGACGGATGAAAGCGTGCTGAAAGAGGCAGCTAAGTCTAGAAATCTCAGCTACCAAGATTGGCATGATTTTCTAGATCAGAATTTGACAGATAAAAAAGAAGAGAAACAAACAGTTAGGATTGTCACAGGTTCCTTGTATTTCTTGAGCCAAGTGAGGGCCTATCTGATGGAGAGGAAGAACGAGAATGGATACACAAAAGATTGAAGCAGCTGTAAAAATGATTATCGAGGCTGTAGGAGAGAACGCTAATCGCGAGGGCTTGCAGGAAACACCTGCTCGTGTAGCCCGTATGTATCAAGAGATTTTTTCAGGTCTTGGTCAAACAGCAGAGGAACATTTGTCAAAATCCTTTGAAATTATTGACGATAATATGGTGGTAGAAAAGGATATCTTTTTCCATACCATGTGTGAACACCACTTCTTGCCATTTTATGGTAGAGCGCACATTGCCTACATTCCAGATGGTCGTGTGGCAGGCTTGTCTAAGCTAGCCCGTACGGTTGAAGTTTATTCGAAAAAACCACAAATTCAAGAACGTTTGAATATCGAAGTGGCCGATGCCTTGATGGACTATCTAGGTGCTAAAGGAGCCTTTGTTGTCATTGAGGCGGAACATATGTGTATGAGTATGCGTGGTGTTAGAAAACCAGGCACTGCAACCTTGACGACAGTAGCTCGTGGTCTATTTGAAACAGATAAGGATCTCCGTGACCAAGCTTATCGTTTAATGGGGCTATAAAAAGAATCCGCTTCAAGCGGATTTTTCTAGAAAGGAATCATTATGGATCAACTGCAGATTAAGGATTTGGAAATGTTTGCCTATCATGGTCTTTTTCCTAGTGAGAAAGAATTGGGGCAGAAATTTGTCGTTTCAGCCATCCTATCCTATGATATGACCAAGGCAGCTACAGACTTGGATTTAACAGCCTCTGTACATTACGGAGAATTGTGTCAGCAGTGGACGACTTGGTTTCAGGAAACGAGTGAGGATTTGATTGAAACGGTAGCCTATAAACTGGTGGAACGTACCTTTGAGTCTTATCCTCTTGTCCAAGAAATGAAGTTGGAACTGAAAAAACCTTGGGCACCGGTGCATTTGTCACTAGATACTTGCTCGGTAACCATTCATCGCCGCAAGCAACGAGCCTTTATCGCCCTAGGAAGCAATATGGGAGATAAACAAGTAAACTTGAAGCAAGCCATTGACAAACTGCGAGCTCGTGGCATCCATATTCTCAAAGAGTCCAGTGTCTTAGAGACGGAGCCTTGGGGTGGAGTGGAGCAGGATAGCTTTGCCAATCAAGTGATTGAGGTGGAAACTTGGCTACCAGCACAAGACTTGTTAGAAACCTTGTTAGCCATTGAAGCAGAGCTGGGACGGGTAAGAGAAGTGCATTGGGGACCTCGTTTGATTGATTTGGACTTGCTCTTTGTGGAGGACCAGATCCTTTATACAGACGACCTCATATTGCCTCATCCTTACATAGCGGAACGCCTTTTTGTCCTTGAGTCCTTACAGGAAATTGCGCCTCATTTTATCCATCCGATATTAAAACAACCGATCCGCAACTTGTATGATGCTTTGAAAAAATAGAAAAACTCTAGTTTTCAGTTACTTGCAACTGAAGACTAGAGTTTTTAAAATAGGTCATTTTCTTCTGGGAGGAGGATAGTTTCTCTACCGTCCATGTCTAAAACCAGTACTCTTGGGGGATAACGAGGGTCGAAAGGATGGTTAAAGTCAAAATCAATGGCTGTAGGGAGGTGTTGACTTGAAAAGTGGAAGGTAATCTTTCCTTGGTTATTAAGCAATTGAAACTCGAGTTCTTCTTCCAATTCAAAGACATTTTTTAAGAAATGATCGATGATATACCAAAAAGAGTCAATGATGTCATCGGGCAAGCTGGTAACAATGCCAAAACTAGCAGACCGCATGTGGGTATTGGTAAAAGCCATATCTCTGTCCCCTTTCTTTTCCCTTATCATACAGCAAATAGGATTAAAAATCAAGAAAAGGTGATTTTTTGAAAAGGATTTTAGCTACAGGGAGAAATAGGGAAAAAATTCCCAAAAATCTACCGAAGTTAATAGGTAAATTCCCAAATTAACTTGATTATATAACTTTCAGTTACTTTGAGAAGTTACCGAAAAATATTTTTCATATCTATTGACTTTTAGGGGTGAAATTTGGTATGATAGTAGGCGGTATTGTTTACCCCATTTGAAAGGCCCCGGAACCTTCCAAATACTTTTCGATGGGAAGGAACACCCATCACCGTAAACAAAAATCGAACTATATATAGGAGAAATCATGAACAAAACAACATTTATGGCTAAACCAGGCCAAGTTGAACGTAAATGGTACGTAGTTGACGCAACTGATGTACCACTTGGACGTCTTTCTGCAGTAGTTGCTAGCGTACTTCGCGGAAAAAACAAACCAACATTTACACCACACACTGATACAGGTGACTTCGTGATTGTTATCAATGCTGAAAAAGTTAAATTGACTGGTAAAAAAGCAACTGATAAAATCTACTACACTCACTCAAACCACCCAGGTGGATTGAAACAAATCTCTGCAGGTGAACTTCGTTCTAAAAATGCAGTACGTTTGATTGAGAAATCAGTTAAAGGTATGCTTCCACACAATACACTTGGACGCGCTCAAGGTATGAAGTTGAAAGTATTTGTTGGAGCTGAGCACACTCATGCTGCACAACAACCAGAAGTTCTTGACATTTCAGGACTTATCTAAGGAAAGGAACAAATAAAGTATGTCACAAGCACAATATGCAGGTACTGGACGTCGTAAAAACGCTGTTGCACGCGTTCGCCTTGTTCCAGGAACTGGTAAAATCACTGTTAACAAAAAAGATGTTGAAGAGTACATCCCACACGCTGACCTTCGTCTTGTCATCAACCAACCATTCGCAGTTACTTCAACTGTAGGTTCATACGACGTTTTCGTTAACGTTGTAGGTGGTGGATACGCTGGTCAATCAGGAGCTATCCGTCACGGTATCGCTCGTGCCCTTCTTCAAGTAGACCCAGACTTCCGCGATTCATTGAAACGCGCAGGACTTCTTACACGTGACTCACGTAAAGTTGAACGTAAGAAACCAGGTCTTAAGAAAGCTCGTAAAGCATCACAATTTAGTAAACGTTAATTCGAAAGAATTACTATACTTATACAGAGCACCTTTCGGGGTGTTCTTTTTTTATACTTTCTTACTAAATTGGTGCAATTGACACAGTTGTTGCGACTTTAGTCGCTTACAAATGTGGCTGCAACCTGACATGGTCAGTTGCCTCAAAACGTTAATCAACACGATTATATCAACGTTTCAAAGCACTCAAGGGTTTACCCTATGGGTGCTTTTTTCGTGTTTTTTTGAAAAGTTTACCTTGTTTTTATAGTAAGGTGAAATAAGAATAGGACAAACCGAGGATAGTCAAATCGAATTCTAACAACGTTTTAGAAGTAGAGGTGTACTATTCTAGTTTCAATCTACTATATTATGGATAATGCAAGATTCCATAGAATGGGTAAGTTAGAACTCTTGTGTGAAGAGTTTGGGCATAAACTTTTACCTCTTCCTCCCTACTCACCTGAGTACAATCCTATTGAGAAAACATGGGCTCATATCAAAAAGCACCTCAAAAAGGTATTACAAGTTGCAATACCTTTTATGAGGCTCTTTTGTCTTGTTCTTGTTTCAATTGACTATAAATCGCTATAAGAAAAAATCATTTTATTGGTATAAAGAAGTGATTGAAAGTAATGGCAAAACGTTAGATAATTAGTTCATAAAAAACAAGTTTAGATCCTCATCTAAACTTGTTTTTTTAAAATTGAAGGATGATTTTGGAGGATATAAGATGACATTGACTATTCATGTATATTATAAAGGTGATGGAGATAGTGCAATAAAGTTTGCAAGAGAAATGCTTGATAGTGGCCTTGTTGAAGAAATTAGAAATCAAAAAGGTAACTTGAAATACGAATATTTTTTACCAATTGAAAAAGAGGGAACTATTCTCCTTATTGATCAGTGGATAAATCAAGAAACTTTAGATAAACATTATCAATCAAAGACAATGCAGAAAATCTTAGATTTAAGAAAAAAATATCACTTGCAGATGCAAGTTGAACGTTATATAGAAGATGATTCTGGGATGCCAGAAAGCGATAAGTCGTTTATAGACACAGGGAATTAGAATTATTGTGAGAGTTTTTGTAGTTTGAAAGTATTGAAAATCGTAAAGATATCATTACGAGAATACAAGAAGATATTGTTCTATTTCCATTAAAAATTACTTCTTTCCTTAACAATAAAGAAAAAGAATACGTTTTCATTTTTTGGTTTGAGGTTTATAATAAGAGTATCAAAGTCAGGAGGAAAAAAGATGACTACTTTTAAAGATAGATTTTTATGGGGTGGTGCTGTTGCTGCTCATCAACTTGAAGGCGGATGGCAAGAAGGTGGCAAAGGAATTAGTGTTGCTGATGTTATGACTGCTGGTCGTCATGGAGTAGCTCGTGAAATTACTTCGGGAGTTTTAGAGGGTAAATATTATCCAAATCATGAGGCGATAGATTTTTATCATCGTTATAAAGAAGACATAGCACTTTTTGCTGAAATGGGATTCAAGTGCTTCCGTACCTCTATTGCATGGACACGTATCTTTCCAAAAGGTGATGAGTTAGAGCCGAATGAAGAAGGATTACAGTTTTATGATAATCTTTTTGATGAATGCTTAAAGAATGGTATTGAACCTGTCATCACTCTATCTCATTTTGAAATGCCTTATCACTTAGTGACCGAATATGGTGGTTGGAAAAATAGGAAATTGATTGATTTCTTTGCTCGTTTTGCAGAAGTCATATTTAAGCGTTACAAAGATAAGGTTAAATATTGGATGACTTTCAATGAAATCAATAATCAAGCGAATTATCAGGAAGATTTTGCACCATTTACTAACTCAGGTATTGTATATGAGGAAGGTGATAATAGAGAGGCAATTATGTATCAAGCAGCACATTACGAATTAGTTGCTTCTGCACGAGCTGTAAAAATTGGTCATGAGATTAATCCAGATTTTCAAATAGGTTGTATGATTGCGATGTGTCCAATTTATCCAGCTAGTTGCAATCCTAAGGATATCTTAATGGCAATGAAAGCTATGCAAAAGCGTTATTATTTTGCTGATGTGCATGTTTTAGGTAAATATCCTGAGCATATTTTCAAGTATTGGGAACGAAAAGGTATTTCAGTTGATTTTACTGCCCAGGATAAAGAAGATTTACTTGGTGGGACTGTAGATTACATTGGTTTCAGTTACTATATGTCCTTTGCTATCGACTCTCATCGTGAAAATAATCCTTATTTTGATTATCTTGAAACAGAAGATTTAGTGAAAAATAATTATGTTAAGGCTTCTGAATGGGAGTGGCAAATTGATCCAGAAGGTTTACGTTATGCGTTAAATTGGTTTACAGACCACTATCACTTACCACTCTTTATTGTTGAAAATGGTTTTGGAGCTATAGATCAAGTTGCAGCAGATGGTATGGTACATGATGATTATAGAATTGAATATCTAGGTGCCCATATTCGTGAAATGAAAAAGGCTGTAGTTGAAGATGGTGTTGATTTAATGGGTTATACTCCATGGGGATGTATTGATTTGGTTTCAGCTGGTACCGGTGAAATGCGGAAACGTTATGGTTTTATTTATGTAGATAAAGATGACAATGGGAAGGGAAGTTATAATCGTTCCCCGAAAAAATCTTTTGGCTGGTATAAGGAAGTTATTTCATCTAACGGTGAATCAGTAGAATAGTATAAACAAACTGAGATTATTCTCAGTTTGTTTAGCATATTGAGGTGACATATGATTGGAAGTATTGCAGCAATTTTAACAACATTTGCATTTTTACCACAAGTTTTTCGTGTAGTTAAGACAAAGGACACAGGATCTATTGCTCTAGGTATGTATGTTATGCAAGTTATTGGTATTGCATTGTGGCTTGCTCATGGTATTCGTATAGGAGACTTGCCTTTGATTTTAGCAAATAGTGTTTCATTTCTACTCTCAGGAATAATTTTATTTTATAAATTGAAGTATAAATAATTTTTTTCCATATCATTTAGGAAAATGAGGGAATTGTCATTGGAAACGCTTTATTTTATAATAAAAATAGATAACAAATAAGCCAACTTAGCACAGCTTTGATTGGATTTAAGAAAAGGAGAAAATATTATGGCAAAAGCTTTAATTATTTGTGCAGCAGGAATGTCTTCATCACTTATGGCACAGAAAACAACAGAGTTTCTAAAAGGAAAAGGAAAAGGGAAAGATATTGTAGTTGATGCTATTAGTGCTACTGAAGGAGGGAAAGCTATCGCAGCAGCAGCTTTTGATTTGTATCTTGTCAGCCCTCAAACAAAAATGTACTTTAAGCAATTTGAAGAGGCTGGTTCTAAAGCAGGAAAACCAGTTGTACAAATACCTCCTCAAGCCTATATTCCTATTCCAATGGGAATTGAAAAAATGGCTAATTTGATTCTTGAGAATATTTGATGAACACATGAAATGTCAATAAATATTTAAGTTAAGATAAATTGTTTTGAGTTTGATATAAATTGATTTAAGTGTATAATATGCTTCAATATATGAAAACATACGTTTTAGGAGGGAATGAATGTGTTAAACATTAAAGAGAAAGATATCCTTCAATTTTTAATAAAAAATAAGGAACGTTTTGTTACAAGCAAAGAACTGGCAGAATATTTATCCTGTTCAGATAGAACTGTCCGTAATGTACTGAAATTAATTGAGAAGACAATGATTATTCAAGGAGTCCGGTTGATTTCAAAACAAGGTCAAGGGTATCAAATATTTTTTGAGAATCAAGGCGCTTACCAGGAGTTTAGACAAACTTATGAACTGGAAGAAGACTATACGAAAACTGCGGTTTCAAAAGGTGATGATCGTTTAGTATTTATCTTAAATAAATTATTATTTGAGCAAGTTCCAGTTCTTTTTGATGATTTAGCTGATGAACTTTACGTTAGCCGTTCAACATTATCTCATGATTTCAGAAAGATACGAGTGATGTTATCAGAGTATAATTTGTCCATTGAGAGTAGGGCGAATAAAGGAGTTTATGTCTCAGGCGAGGAACGTGATAAACGACGTTTTATCATAAATTATTTCCTAGAGAATCAATTTTTTAAAACAATACATTGCTATGTAAAATTTAACTTTTTTGATCAAACTGTTCCATTAGAAGAATTTGCTAGAATTGTTTTGGATGAATGCCAAGAGGCCAACCTAAAACTATCTGATTTTGTACTACAGAACTTAGTAGTTCACATAGCATTGTCTGTGATTCGTTTAAAATCCGGATTTGAAATAAAGAATATAGACTGTCAGATGACTGATGATGCAACAGAGAGAAAGGTTGCCCAAAGAATTCTTTCTAAAGTAAGAGAAGTAACAAATCAGGAATTTCCAGTTCAGGAAATAGACTACATTACTTTGCATTTGTTAGCTAAGAGTCAACAATGTCAAAAAAATCAGAAGAATATTTCTGAAGAAGTTTTAAAAAAATCTTTATTTAAAACATTTCAGAATTTAGGATTAGATGATATGTATAACTTTTCTTCAGATTTCCAACTAATTGAAGGATTGATAACTCATCTAATGACACTACAAGTACGTTTAGAAAGCCGGATTACCTTAAATAACCCTTTAGTAGATGAAATTAAACAGAATTATAGTGATATATTCTTTATGACTAGAGAAATTCTTGCAAATATGGACAAGTTCTTGGAGTGGACAATATCAGATGATGAAGTAGCATATGTAAGTCTTCACTTTTTAGCTGCTATGGAACGTAGCAAAGAGAGTACTAAGTTTAATATTCTTGCTATTTGTGCAACAGGATTTGGTGCAGCCCAAATGTTAAGAAATCGTTTGGAAACGGAGTTTGGGAAGCGAGTAGAAGTTGTTGATGTAATAGGCTATTATGAATTGAATCAAGAAAAACTTAAAGGAATAGATTTTATAGTGTCAGCTGTTGATTTATCAAATCTATATTTTCAAATCCCAGTTTTTAAAGTTAGTGTGTTTCTTAAGAGTGATGAGATGGAAATGATTAGAAAAGCTATGGATCAGATGCAAGTTTCTAGTTATGTACAATCATCAAAGATTAACAAATTTGAAAACAACGGCTTTAGACAGTATTTTAGTAAAGAAAATTTTTTAATATGTACTGAATCAGACAAGGTAAATTTACTTGAAAAGATGGTTGAGGGTTTATCTGTTGGTGAATCAAATGAGTTTGAACAATCTTTACTTTATGGAATTAAACAGCGCGAAGAATTAAGTTCAGTTGTTTTTTCTGAAAAAATTGCAGTTCCGCATCCTATTCAGCCCTTTGGTACAGAGGGAAAGGTTTCGGTTGCAATTTGTAAAGATTCGTTACTCTGGGATAATCAAAGTTCACATGTCCAGCTAGTATTTCTTCTATCTCCATCAATATATGGGAACGAAGGTTTGGCAACTGTGACTAAAAAGATAGTCTCTCTGACAGAGAATGATGAATTGCAAAATCAGCTAATATCTTGCAATAACTTTGAAGATTTTATTAACATATTTGAGAAGATAAAATAGGAGGTTCATATGAATCAAGAGGAACTGCAGGTTGCAGCATTTGAAATTATCCTGCATTCGGGAAATGCAAGGTCAGAAATACATGAAGCATTTGCAAAAATGAGAGAAGGTAGTTTTGATGATGCAGAAAGTAAATTAAATCAATCAAATGAGATAATTCTTGAAGCGCATCATGCACAAACCAAACTCTTGCAAGAATACGCAAGTGGAGTGGAAATTAAAATTGAAATTATCATGGTACATGCTCAAGATCATTTAATGACCACTATGACATTATTAGAAGTAGCAAAGGAAATGTTAGCTCTTTATAAGAAAGTTAACTAAATATGTGTTGTTATATAAGGAGGAAATGATATGGATAAAAAAGAACGACAAAAGATTGAACAACAACGTCGAGAGATGGCTCTAACTAATACTTTTTTCAATCGATATCTTCTTCTACGTTATTCAATAGCACCCTTCTTTTTTGGGAATATTTATTGGCTTTTGAATCAGTTTATTAGTCCCTCGCCTATTATTATTTTCCCCATTATGCTCATAGTATTTTCTATTTTAGCAACTGTTGAACAATTTAAACTCTATGGAAATAGGAAAGAAAAGTTGGGAATAACACTAATGTTTGTTAGAATACAAATGCTTATTTCAATAGGATTACTTGTTTTAACTTGGACAAGTTGGTTTAAGAATCTTTTTCCGATTTTTGAAAATAACCAAGTAGCACGTTTATTTGTTTTTGTAGTTCTTCTATTAGGTTTAGTTCTGAGTTTGTTAGACATTAGAAGAATTAAAAAAATTTATAAACGAACAGATAAGGCTTATCAACAATTTGTCCAATTGGAAAAGAACTCACTTAGTTTATAATCCTGATCTAGTATAATTTGTATTTGAAACCAGTCTTTAGAAAGTAAAAATTATTATGTTTTATTAAGGAGGTCTATTTATGGATCAACAAAACGGGTTGTTTGGTTTTCTTGAAAACCATGTTATGGGACCAATGGGCAAACTTGCTCAGTTTAAAGTAGTACGTGCTATCACGGCTGCAGGTATGGCTGCTGTACCATTTACTATTGTAGGATCAATGTTTTTGGTATTCAGTATTTTGCCACAAGCTTTCTCATTTTGGCCAATTGTGGCAGATATTTTCTCTGCTTCATTTGATAAATTCACATCACTTTACATGGTTGCAAACTATGCGACTATGGGTTCTCTATCTCTTTATTTCGTTCTATCACTTGCATATGAATTGACAAAAATTTATGCAGAGGAAGAAGAACTCAATATGAATCCTCTTAATGGTGCCTTGCTTGCCTTGATGGCTTTTGTCATGACAGTACCGCAAATCATTTTTGATGGTGGAATGATGAAGACTGTGACAAGTCTAAAAGAAGGTGCAGTAATTGCAGATGGATGGGCAATGGGAAATGGAGTCGCACGTTTTGGGACAACAGGGATTTTTACCGCAATCATTATGGCAATTGTGACTGTTCTTATTTATCGTATGTGTGTTAAACATAATTGGGTTATTAAAATGCCTGAAGCTGTTCCAGAAGGAGTTTCTCGTGGATTTACCGCTTTGGTTCCGGGATTTGTTGTTGCATTTGTTGTTATCTTTATCAACGGTCTTCTTGTAGCAATGGGAACAGATATTTTTAAAGTCATTGCAATTCCATTTGGTTTTGTATCCAATCTGACTAATTCGTGGATTGGTTTAATGATTATTTATCTATTGACTCAACTACTTTGGATTGTAGGTATCCACGGTGCGAACATTGTTTTTGCATTTGTTAGTCCAATTGCTCTTGCTAACATGGCTGAAAATGCTGCTGGCGGGCACTTCGCTGTTGCAGGTGAATTTTCTAATATGTTTGTAATTGCAGGTGGTTCTGGTGCAACTTTAGGACTATGTTTATATATTGCTTTTGCCTCTAAATCTGAACAGCTTAAAGCAATAGGACGAGCATCTGTAGTTCCAGCCTTATTTAATATTAATGAACCATTAATTTTTGGATTACCTATTATCTATAATCCAGCCTTGGCTATACCATTTATTTTAGCACCAATGGTTACTGCTACTATTTATTACGTAGCGAATGCTCTAAACTTTATTAAGCCAATTATCGCACAGGTTCCGTGGCCAACTCCAGTAGGGATTGGAGCTTTCTTAGGGACAGCAGATCTTCGAGCTGTATTAGTTGCTCTAGTATGTGCATTTGCAGCATTCCTAGTCTATCTTCCATTCATCCGTGTATATGATCAAAAATTGGTGAAAGAAGAGCAAGGTATCTAATAAGTAAAAAAGTATACTCGATGATAGAATCCATATAGTTTAAATAATGAGTGTTAATATTAGCAGTGAAGAGGTCTTTTTAAGATATTCTTCTCTGCTTTTTCATATTTTTTCGCTATGTAGGGTATGAAGCAAAATAGAAAGTAGTTCGAATAGTTGATAAACAGGGAACTGCTGTTATTTAAAAAAACAATAAAGTAAAGTATGTTATCGTAGAATACGATACAATAGTAAAAAAGCAAAAAGAATGCGTTTTATATTTGGGTTTGAGGCTTATAAAATAGGATAAGCGTGCTGAAAACTTAGATATGACAAACAAAATAAAATTTTTAAAAGCTACAGAGAAACATGGTATAATGTATCTAAAGGAGGTAGCATATGTCCTTAGATATAGATAAAGAAAAGATGACAATCATGGGAATAGCTTTTGAAAACCGATCCGTTTTTAAGAGTGTTTGGTATGCTTTAAGTACAAATATGATTGAAGGATGGCGACCTACGGTTAGTGATGTTGAAAAATTACGAGATGAAGCTCTTTCTCTGGGGATGACTTAATGAAGCGCAACTGTTATGAGTCTTATGACTATGTTGATCCGGATAATTTATATACCGATCCGGGTTCTTCAGTTCTAAGAAATAAGCAGGAAGGAAAAAAGCACGCGAGCTTGAATATCGTATGATTGCTAGTAAGAGTTTGAAATTATTTATCAATCCTATCTTAGTTAATAGTTTAAAAGTAGTTTGTTTCACAACTGCATAAGCTTAGAAAAGTTGAAAAGTGATAACTCTTTAATAAACTCTTGGTTTGTTAAAAGATATTTTGTCCACTACATTTTTTTCAATTGACTATTATTTGTCATAGATATAACAGATAGAACATTGCATTCAGAATAATGAAAAACGCATCAAAAATGGTGCGTTCTGTTTTTATGCTACCATAAAAGGAGGAAAACAAATTGAAAATTTTTAAGGGAGAGTTTTATCGAATCTCTGTATTAACAGACAAGCTAGTAAGGTTAGAATACTCTCGAACTGGAAATTTTGAGGATAGAACGACACAACTTATCTATAATAGAGATTTTGGCCAAGTTTCGTTAGATTATATCGAGACATCAAATGTACTAGATATTATGACGGACTATTTTCATCTGCACTTTAATAAAGGAGAATTTAACGCCGAAAATTTATTTATAGAATTAAAAGGAAATTTTGCCGTATATGGTAGTCGCTGGTATTTTGGTGAATCTATTGAAACGTTAAAAGGAACAGCTCGGACTCTGGATAAGGCAGATGGAGCAATCTCGTTAGAAGATGGAATTATTAGCCGAAATGGTATAGCCTTATTGGATGATTCTCAAGGATTTATTTGGGATGAACAATCTGGTTATATTGAGAGAGAAAATCAAATTGACCTGTATTTCTTTGCCTATGGGCATGATTATAGAGGAGCAATTAGAGACTTTTACCATTTGACTGGTTCAACACCCTTGTTGCCAAGATATGCTTTAGGTAATTGGTGGAGTAGATATTGGCCTTATACGTCGGATGAATACTTGGATTTAATAGACAGATTTGAAACAGAGAAAATTCCATTATCTATCGGTGTGTTAGATATGGATTGGCATATAACTGACATTCCAGCTCGTTTTGGAAGTGGCTGGACAGGATATAGTTGGAATAGAAACTTAATACCAAATCCAGAACAGTTATTGCAACAACTTCATGATAGAAAGTTAAAACTCTCCTTAAATGTCCATCCTGCTGATGGGATACGGGCTTATGAAGAAGCTTATCCTCAAATCGCAAAACGATTGGGGTTAAATGTAGAACTAGAAGAACCTGCTATTTTTGATTTTTTTAATCCCTCTTTTAGGGAAGCCTACTTTAAAGATGTTCATTATGAGCTAGAAAAGCAGGGAGTAGATTTTTGGTGGATTGACTGGCAACAAGGGACACAAGGTATGCTAGATCCACTTTGGCTTTTAAACCATTATCACTATCAGGATAGTTGTAAAAATGCAGAAGGTGGTTTGATTTTATCAAGATATGCAGGTCCTGGTAGTCACCGCTACCCTGTTGGTTTTTCAGGGGATACTATTATTAGTTGGAATTCCTTAAGATTTCAACCCTATTTTACAGCGACAGCATCTAATATCGGTTATAGTTGGTGGAGTCATGATATCGGTGGACATATGTTGGGGGATTATGACGAAGAGCTACAAACTAGATGGCTACAGTTTGGTGTTTTTAGTCCGATTACTCGATTACATAGTTCTAGAAGTCCTTTTAATAGTAAAGAACCTTGGTTTTTTTCAGAAACAACATCTAAGATTATGAAGAAATACCTTCGTTTGAGACATCAGATGATTCCCTATCTATATACCATGAATGTAAAGACACATGAGGAAGGTGCCCCATTAATCAGTCCAATCTATTATTTCTATCCAGAGAATGATGAGAGCTATAATGTTCCAAACCAATACTTTTTTGGAACAGAACTGATGGTGGCTCCCATTGTAGAAAAGATGGATTTGACATTCCAATCTGCAAAAGTAGATGTATGGTTCCCTGAAGGTGAATGGTATGACTTCTTTTCAGAGAAAAAATACACAGGTGGTGTGAAGTTAAGTGTTTATAGGGACATCTCGACTACGCCTGTGTTTGCAAAAAGTGGTGCAATCATTCCCTTGGTTGGTTCTGAGATAGGTATGGGTGTTGATTTACCTGAAGTTGTAGATTGGTATGTATTCCCAGGGAAACAACATTCTTTTGAAATGCTTGAAGATCAAAATGGTCAAAGATATAAAACAAGATTATCAATCGATTGGGAAATGGGAATGGTAGAGTTAGCATTACAAGGAGATTCTAGTATCGTTCCAAGTAATAGAAAACATAGAATTCATTTTAAAGGAACGAATGTGTCTATAATTGAATTGCCAAATAAGAATGATACAGCTAAATTTGAATGGAAAGATAATAAAAGGACATCTTTAAATGACGAAGTTTTTAGACTACTAAAGACAGCTTCTCTTCCATATGAATTAAAAGATAGATTGTTAAATCAATTCATCAATGCGAAAAACTCTCATGACTTAATGAATATCTTGCATCATCAGGATAAGGAATTGAGAGGGCGTTTGTTGGAAATGATATTTACTAGCCAAAACTAATTGATATAATTAGAAAGTCATTTGTTTAGTGTATATGAAGATTCTGTATGGTATTCGTTATCACTGGTCACATTGAAAATGTGAAATAAGCACCTACAACATAGACTTTACAACACTTCATGTTTTATATCATGGGGTGTTTTTCTATTTAAGTCAAAGCCCATCAAAAAATCTCACTATTCATCAGGTTAAAGGAAACCTAATCATAGTGAGATTGTGAATTATAGTAGAGTTTGTATCGCCTCTTCAATTTGTTTTGGGTCTGTTTTTGAAGAAAAGCGTTCAAAGACTTGCCCATCACGACCAATGAGAAACTTAGCGAAATTCCATTCGATTCGTTTTCCTAGTGGGCCAGATTTCTGGTCTTTTAACCAGACATAGAGAGGGTCTGCTTCCTTACCGTTGACCTTAATCTTGGCAAAACGTGGGAAGGTGGTTTGAAAATGTAGGCTACAGAAGGCGTTGATTTCCTCTGCGCTGCCGGGTGCTTGTCCCATAAACTGATTGCAAGGGAAATCCAATATTTCAAAGGCCTGATCTTGATAGCGTTCATAGAGTTCTTGAAGTCCCTGGTACTGGGGCGTTAAACCACATCCAGTAGCAGTGTTGACAATCAAGAGAACTTTACCACGATAGCTATCCAAGGGAGTTGCTTGGTTGTTTTGGTTCAAAACGGAAAAATCATAAAGTGAAGTCATGAGGGCCTCTTTTCTTTTTCTACATTGTAACAGTTTTTACTTTTTTCGTCGAGTCGGATGGAAGATATTGTTGAAGAATAAGCCTTCAATATGATAGAAACCGTTTACAAATAACTTTAAAAATGGTATGATTTAATTAAACCGGTTTACTTAGTTGCTATAAATCTCTAATTTGAGATTTAGTTCCTATTGATTTTACAATATGTTTATTGGAGTGTATACATGCAAACAAAAACAAAGAAGCTCATTGTGAGTTTGTCTTCACTTGTTTTATCAGGATTTTTATTAAACCATTATATGACAGTTGGAGCGGAAGAAACGACTACGAATACCATTCAGCAAAGCCAGAAGGAAGTTCAGTATCAGCAAAGGGATACAAAAAATTTAGTTGAAAATGGTGATTTTGGTCAGACGGAGGACGGAAGCAGTCCGTGGACAGGAAGCAAAGCTCAGGGGTGGTCAACTTGGGTAGACCAGAAGAATAGTTCTGCAGATGCCTCAACTCGAGTCATTGAGGCTAAGGGTGGGGCTATCACTATCTCAAGCCATGAGAAATTAAGGGCAGCGCTTCACCGTATGGTTCCTATTGAAGCTAAGAAAAAGTATAAACTGCGTTTCAAGATTAAAACAGATCATAAAGTCGGGATTGCCAAGGTTCGTATCATTGAGGAAAGTGGTAAGGACAAGCGATTGTGGAATTCTGCAACGACGTCAGGAACAAAGGACTGGCAGACCATTGAAGCAGACTATAGCCCGACTTTAGATGTTGATAAAATCAAGCTGGAGTTATTCTATGAAACAGGAACTGGGACTGTTTCCTTTAAGGATATTGAGCTGGTAGAGGTAGCAGCCCAGCTTTCTGAGGATTCTCAAACAGATAAACAGCTTGAGGAAAAGATTGATTTACCAATTGGAAAAAAACATGTTTTTTCTCTTGCGGACTATACTTATAAGGTAGAAAATCCTGACGTTGCTTCAGTCAAAAATGGAATTTTAGAACCTCTTAAGGAAGGGACAACCAATGTCATTGTCAGTAAAGATGGCAAGGAAGTGAAAAAGATTCCTTTGAAGATTCTAGCCTCTGTTAAGGATGCATACACAGCCCGTTTGGATGACTGGAATGGCATCATCGCTGGGAATCAATACTATGATTCTAAAAATGAACAGATGGCCAAATTAAACCAGGAATTGGAAGGAAAGGTAGCTGATAGCCTATCTAGTATTTCAAGTCAGGCGGACCGCACCTATTTGTGGGAAAAATTTTCAAATTATAAAATGTCTGCAAATCTGACTGCCACTTATCGGAAATTGGAGGAGATGGCCAAGCAAGTGACCAATCCTTCTTCTCGTTATTATCAAGATGAAACTGTCGTTCGAACAGTCAGGGATTCCATGGAATGGCTGCATAAACATGTCTACAATAGTGAAAAGAGCATTGTTGGGAACTGGTGGGATTATGAGATCGGTACACCTCGTGCCATCAACAATACCTTGTCTCTGATGAAAGAATACTTCTCTGATGAGGAAATTAAAAAATATACAGATGTAATTGAAAAATTTGTACCAGACCCCGAACATTTCCGAAAGACGACTGATAACCCATTTAAGGCTCTAGGTGGAAACTTAGTTGATATGGGAAGAGTAAAAGTAATAGCTGGTTTACTGCGTAAAGATGATCAAGAAATTTCTTCTACCATTCGCTCGATTGAGCAAGTGTTCAAGTTGGTAGACCAAGGTGAAGGTTTTTATCAAGATGGATCCTATATCGACCACACCAATGTTGCCTATACGGGTGCTTATGGGAATGTTTTGATTGATGGCCTGTCTCAACTGTTGCCAGTCATTCAAAAGACCAAGAATCCAATCGATAAAGATAAAATGCAAACCATGTACCACTGGATTGATAAATCGTTTGCTCCTTTGCTGGTGAATGGAGAGCTGATGGATATGAGTCGTGGACGCTCGATCAGTCGTGCAAATAGCGAGGGGCACGTGGCCGCAGTAGAAGTACTAAGAGGGATTCACCGAATAGCGGATATGTCTGAAGGAGAAACCAAACAACGTTTGCAGAGTCTTGTGAAGACCATTGTTCAATCGGATAGTTATTATGATGTCTTTAAGAATTTGAAGACTTATAAGGATATCAGTTTGATGCAATCCTTGTTAAGTGATGCAGGAGTCGCAAGTGTTCCAAGACCAAGTTACCTATCTGCCTTTAACAAGATGGATAAAACAGCCATGTACAATGCAGAGAAAGGGTTTGGATTTGGCTTGTCACTCTTTTCCAGTCGTACCTTGAATTACGAACACATGAACAAGGAAAATAAACGTGGTTGGTATACGAGTGATGGGATGTTCTATCTTTACAATGGCGATTTGAGTCACTATAGCGATGGCTACTGGCCAACAGTTAATCCATATAAGATGCCTGGTACAACAGAGACGGATGCTAAGAGAGCGGATAGCGATACAGGTAAAGTTCTACCGTCTGCTTTCGTTGGAACGAGCAAACTAGATGATGCCAATGCGACAGCAACCATGGATTTCACCAACTGGAATCAAACATTGACTGCTCATAAGAGCTGGTTTATGCTGAAGGATAAGATCGCCTTTTTAGGAAGCAATATCCAAAACACTTCAACAGATACTGCTGCAACTACAATTGACCAGAGAAAACTGGAATCAAGTAATCCATATAAAGTCTATGTCAATGATAAAGAAGCCTCCCTTACAGAACAAGAAAAGGATTATCCTGAAACCCAAAGTGTCTTTTTAGAATCGTCCGATTCGAAAAAGAATATTGGTTACTTTTTCTTTAAGAAGAGTTCAATCAGTATGAGTAAGGCTTTGCAAAAGGGAGCCTGGAAGGATATCAATGAAGGACAGTCAGACAAGGAAGTTGAAAATGAATTTCTTACGATTAGTCAGGCTCATAAGCAAAATGGAGATTCTTATGGCTATATGCTCATTCCTAACGTGGATCGTGCCACCTTCAATCAAATGATAAAAGAGTTAGAAAGTAGCCTCATCGAAAATAACGAAACCCTTCAGTCTGTTTATGATGCTAAACAAGGAGTTTGGGGCATTGTGAAATATGATGATTCTGTCTCTACTATTTCCAACCAATTCCAAGTTTTGAAACGTGGAGTCTATACCATTCGAAAAGAAGGGGATGAATATAAGATTGCCTACTATAATCCTGAAACCCAGGAATCAGCTCCAGATCAGGAAGTCTTTAAAAAGCTAGAACAAGCAGCTCAGCCACAAGTACAGAATTCAAAAGAAAAGGAAAAATCTGAAGAGGAAAAGAACCATTCGGATCAAAAGAATCTCCCTCAGACAGGAGAAGGTCAGTCAATCTTGGCAAGTCTAGGGTTCTTGCTACTTGGGGCGTTTTATTTATTCCGTAGAGGAAAGAACAACTAATTTGTTCATCATCTAGATGAATTACATGAAACTGTGGAAAATAGAAAAAATCCGAAGAAGGCCAAATATCTTCGGATTTTTCTTTTAAAAAAGGATAAGTTGATACTTATCCTTTTTTACTTCATTATGTGACTATAGCGTTTTGAAACTAGAATAGGATGTTATAACTACTAAAAGATTTCTATAAATTCATTTGATTTTCCTAATCAATTTGTTCGTATCCTATTTCACTCCACTATATTAGTCCGTCTCGCTCCGTGAGGTGCGAGACAAAACAACCACCCGCTATACGGGTGCGCGTCGAAGGTTATACCAAAAAAACTCCAAACGCGATACAATAAAGGTGTTCAATCCACTTGTAAAGCGAAAGGAGAAAAAATATGGCACAAAAGGCTCATAGTTTATCTCACACAAAGTGGAGGTGTTCTATCACATTGTGTTCACCCCTAAGTATAGACGAAAAGTCATCTATAATCAATATAGAAGTAGTTTAGGCGAAATATTTCATCGCTTGTGTAGTTATAAAGGTGTTGAAATGATCGAGGGTCACTTAATGCCAGACCATGTACACATGTTAGTCAGTATTCCGTCGAGGCTAAGTGTTTCAAGTTTTATGGGGTATTTAAAAGGCAAAAGTGCACTCATGATGTTTGACAAACACGCCAATCTCAAGTACAAGTTTGGGAATCGGCATTTCTGGGCGGAAGGTTATTATGTAAGTCCAGTAGGGCTTAATGAAGCCACAATTAAGAAATATAGTCAAGATTAAAGAAATTATCCAGTGGATGATTTCTTCACGAGTATGAAAATTTGAGAACGAGTAAAGTATGATATATAGTAAAATGAAATAAGAACAGGACAAAATCGATCAGGACAGTCAAATCGATTTTTAACAATGTTTTAGAAGTAGAGGTGTACTATTTCAGTTTCAATCTACTATAGCACTAGATAAATTGAGTGTAAAAGAATATGAGGATCCCTTTAGGGATAGTGGTAAGTAATACCAAAGTCTCTTAAAGAGGCAAGTGACGAGTCAAGAGCAATAAGGCTTGAACAACGTGAAAGCCAGCGTCTTTAGGCGCTGGCTGATGATTTGGGCTTATAGCTCTGAGATAAACCACCCGTTAGACGGGTAGTTATGATTTTATCTGAGTGTAATATACTGTTGGGCAATCTCGCTGATGCGGTCAAAGTTGCCTTGGGAAGCGAGTTTATTGAGTTCGCCACCAATTCCAACGGCATCTGCACCAGCAGCGAACCATTGAGGGATGTTGTTTAGGCCGACTCCTCCGGTTACCATTACGGAAACTTGTGGGATCGGTGCCTTGACTGCAGAGATATATGCTGGACTGAGAGTACTACCTGGGAAGAGTTTGATGATTTCACTACCGGCTTCAAGTGCAGTCGTGATCTCTGTGAGGGTAATACAGCCTGGAATGTACGGTGTGCTGTAGAGATTGCACATTTTCGCAGTTTCAGCATGGAAAGATGGAGAAACAACGTAATTTGCTCCAGCTAGAATGGCATCTCTAGCAGTTACGGCATCAAGCACAGTACCTGCACCGATACAAACACTCTGATCGTCCTGATACAAGTCTACAAGTTCCTTGATGATTTGTCCTGCATACTGATTGGTATAGGCGATTTCAATAGCTTTGATACCGCCCTTGATACAAGCAATCGAGGCTTGTAGTCCTTCTTCCTTTGTATTTCCTCGAATGACAGCGACAATTTTCTGTTTTTTTAGTTCAATAATCGTATCTGATTTGGTCATGTAATTCTCCTAACGAATGATATCTTGTGCATTTGCCAGTAAATTTTCAATACTAGTTGCGGAAGTGGAGAGATGGTCTCCTGGAAGAGTGCATTTGAGAGTTGCGCTCGCAACTGCAAAGTCAATGGTAGTTTTTAGGGAGGAATGATGGAGTAGTTGGTAAAGGGCACCAGATATAAAGGCATCCCCGCTACCAATTCGTTGATAGACTGCAGTTTTTAGTTGGACAGACTCTTCAAATCGTTCTTCCAGAGCATAGGCTTGATAGACATTTTTGTCTTGCTCATCACTAGATCGGAGGGTATGGAAAATAGCCTTGAAACCATAGGCTTCTTTTAAAAGTCGCATGCGATTTTCCACCTCTTCTAGGCTAGCACTGTCTCTTGGAAACATCTCTAGATTTTGGTCATCAATCATGAGAGGATCAATACCGAAGCAATAGTCAGTAAAACGTGCAAACTTAGAAAATTCATACTTGGCTTCTAGGACTGAAATCATCTTTGTTCTCAGATTGAGATCCATTGAAACGACAATTCCTCGGCGCTTGGCTTCTTCCAAGAGTAGGAGAAGGATCGCACGGACCTCTTGACCGATAGCTACGGTGATTCCACTAAAATGAAAATGGCTAATTCCCTGAAAGAGAGAATCCATATCTAGCATGTTTGGCCGAATCTGGCTGATACTCGTATGCTTACGATCGTAGAAAACTTCACTTTGACGACAACCAAAGCCGTTCTCCAAATAGTAGAGGCCGATTCGATCGCCAAGCCGACAGATTGAACTGGTATCGATTTGGTGCTGTTTCAAGAATGTGAGAAAACGATCTCCAATCTCGTTGGCAGGGAGTGCGGTAAAGACTTTCGTTGAGATACCCAGGGCTTGCAAATTACAAGCGATGTTAATTTCTGATCCGCCAAAATAAGTCGAACTGGCAACATGATCTCCGATACTGGTGGCATCTAATGGTGAGATTCGAATTAATGGTTCGCCAAACAGTAATATTTTCGTCATCCATTAGTTCCTTTCTGGTTTAGAATAGCTTTACTTGGCTAATACTTCTTTCAAATAAGCAGCGACTTCATCATCTTGGCAGTTTTCAAAGAAGTATTCTTGGAAATATTTGCCAGAGATGGTGTCTTTGAGGAAGTCTTGGTCGATTGTTTTAAGGATGGTCATCAAATCATTGTGGGTGATTTGTTTCACCTCGTTTAAGATACGAGCGTTGCGTTGTTCAGGGATTACACGTTCTCTTGGGTAGCCACCGCCCATTTCTTCAGCAAATAAGCGTTCAAACATCAATTTGAGGGTCAGTTCTGCCCCCCAGCCAAACCCTTTGGCATAAGGGATAGACAAGGCGTTACCACCATTGATTTGAGAATAAAGGTAAGCGTCAGTTGGGTCCACTGCTAGACCACAGACAACACCAGGGAAGCTGTTTAAAGCAAGCATAGCCCCTACACCCGTACCACAGCCGGTAACAACAAAGTCAACTGCCTTTGTATTTAAAAGGATGGCAGCCATTAGTCCGTTCTGCACATAAGTTAATTGACTTTCTCCTTCTTCTCCACGCATACCATAGTTAAATAATTGGTAGTCTTTTTTATCTGTCGCTTCTTTTAGACTATCGTAAATAATGTGATTCTTGCTAGCTTGACTATTTTCATTGATTAATGCGATTTTCATAAGATCTTCTTTCTATTTTTACTCAGGTTGTTTTCCGATGTAGGCTAAGATACCGCCATCTACATATAGGATGTGGCCATTGACAAAATTGCTGGCATCACTAGCGAGAAAGACAGCAGGGCCCATCAAATCTTCAGGATTTCCCCAACGTGCAGCAGGTGTTTTTGCAATGATGAACTGGTCAAATGGGTGGCGAGAACCATCTTCTTGCAACTCACGAAGAGGTGCTGTTTGAGGAGTGGCAATATAACCTGGTCCAATTCCGTTACATTGGATATTGGCTCCACCGTATTCAGACGCAATGTTGCGGGTCAACATTTTCAAGCCCCCTTTAGCAGCAGCATAAGCGCTAACTGTTTCACGTCCCAGTTCGCTCATCATCGAACAAATATTGATAATCTTTCCATGCCCTTTCTTTATCATAGAAGGAATAACTGCCTTTGAAACGATAAATGGTGCGTTTAAGTCAATATCGATGACCTTACGGAAATCAGCGGCGCTCATTTCGCACATTGGAACTCGGCGGATAATACCAGCGTTATTAACGAGGATGTCAATGACACCAACCTCTTGTTCGATTTGCTTGACCATGGCTTGGATACCGTCCTCGTCTGTCACGTCACAGACATATCCATGGGCTTCGATGCCAACTTCACGATAAGCTTCAATCCCTTTATTGACCAGATCTTGATTGATATCGTTAAAGACAATAGTAGCGCCGGCTTCAGCGTAGGATTTGGCAATAGCAAATCCAATTCCATAAGAAGCGCCAGTGATGAGAGCAATTTTTCCTTTTAAAGAAAACTGCTCAATTGAGAATGATGTATTTGTCATTTGATACTTCCTTTCAAATTTGTTAAGACTTCTCTATAACCAAATTATATTCTAGTAAACCGGTTTTGTCAATAAATAAATATTTTTATTTATAAAAAGATTTATTTTCCTAAAAAAACGGAAGATTTTGAAATTTCTGTCTATTAAAATGGTTAAAAAGATAATGAAAGCGCTAATATTTTTTTAAAAAAACTATTGACAAGATAAAAATAAAGGATTACAATGGGGAATATAAAGTAAACCGGTAAACCTAAACAAGAAAGGAGAAAAGATGAAAATTGTACTTGTAGGGCATGGACATTTTGCTACAGGGATTTATAGTTCTTTACAATTGATTGCAGGTAATCAAGAAAATGTGGAGGCGATTGACTTTGTGGAAGGAATGTCAGCAGATGAACTCAAGCAAAAAATCTTACTTGCAATTTCAAATGAAGAAGAAGTTTTAATCCTAAGTGATCTCTTGGGAGGATCGCCATTCAAGGTTTCTTCTACCATAATGGGAGAAAATCCAGCCAAAACAATGAATGTTCTCTCGGGTTTGAACTTAGCCATGTTAATGGAAGCAGTTTTTGCTAGAATGGCTCATAGCTTTGATGAGGTTGTTAATAAATCAGTAGTGGCGGCCCAGGGCGGAGTCGTAAATGGTAAAGAATTGTTTTCAACGGATGCAGAGGAAGAGGAAGAAGATTTCGAATCGGGTATTTAAAGGGTGAAAGAATGATAAAAAAGGTTACGATTGAAGAAATAAAATCGCCTGAGCGCTTCTTAGAAGTACCACTTCTGACGAAAGAAGAAGTCGGCCAGGCAATCGATAAGGTTATTCGGCAGTTAGAACTCAACCTTGACTATTTCAAGGAAGATTTCCCGACGCCAGCTACCTTTGATAATGTCTATCCAATCATGGATAACACGGAATGGACCAATGGTTTCTGGACAGGAGAACTGTGGTTGGCTTATGAATACAGTCAACAGGATGCATTTAAAAACATCGCTCATAAAAATGTTCTTTCTTTCCTGGATCGTGTCAATAAGAGAGTAGAATTGGCTCACCATGATCTCGGCTTCTTGTACACACCGTCTTGTATGGCTGAATATAAGATAAATGGAGATGGAGAGGCTAGAGAAGCAGCCTTGAAAGCTGCAGATAAGTTGATTGAACGCTATCAAGAAAAAGGTGGTTTTATTCAAGCTTGGGGAGACTTGGGCAAGAAAGAGCATTACCGTTTGATTATCGATTGCTTGCTCAATATCCAACTCTTATTCTTTGCTTATCAAGAAACAGGCGATCAAAAATACTACGATATTGCAGAAAGCCATTTCTATGCTTCAGCTAATAATGTAATCCGTGATGACGCTTCGTCCTTCCACACCTTCTATTTTGATCCTGAGACAGGTCAACCCTTTAAAGGTGTAACGAGACAAGGGTATAGTGATGATTCATGCTGGGCACGTGGTCAGTCATGGGGAGTTTATGGTATTCCTTTGACTTATCGTCACTTAAAAGACGAGTCCTGCTTTGACTTGTTTAAGGGTGTGACCAATTATTTCTTGAATCGTCTGCCAAAAGATCATGTGTCCTATTGGGATTTGATTTTTAATGATGGTAGTGATCAATCACGAGATTCTTCAGCAACAGCTATCGCCGTCTGTGGGATTCATGAAATGCTAAAACATCTCCCAGAGGTGGATGCTGACAAAGATATTTATAAACATGCTATGCATGCCATGCTTCGTTCCTTGATCGAACATTATGCAAATGATCAATTTACCCCTGGTGGGACAAGTCTCCTCCACGGTGTGTACTCATGGCATTCAGGTAAAGGAGTGGATGAAGGCAATATCTGGGGTGACTACTATTACCTAGAAGCCCTTATCCGTTTCTACAAAGACTGGAACCTATATTGGTAGGAGGAGAAATATGACAATGCCAAATATTATTATGACCCGTATCGATGAACGGTTGATTCATGGACAAGGACAACTTTGGGTAAAATACCTAGGTTGTAATACGGTCATTGTTGCCAATGACGAAGTAAGCACGGACAAGATGCAACAAACTCTGATGAAAACAGTTGTGCCAGACTCAGTTGCCATGCGTTTCTTCCCTTTGCAAAAGGTGATTGATATCATTCACAAGGCTAATCCTGCTCAAACGATCTTTATCGTTGTAAAGAATGTGAAGGATGCTTTAACCTTGGTAGAAGGTGGTGTCCCTATCAAAGAAATCAATATTGGGAACATTCACAATGCCCCTGGTAAAGAGCAAGTGACACGCTCCATCTTCCTGGGTGAAGAGGACAAGGCGGCCCTCAAGGAATTGAGCCAAACTCATCAAGTAACATTTAATACGAAAACAACTCCAACAGGAAATGATGGAGCTGTTCAAGTCAACATTATGGACTATATTTAAAAGAGGAGATCGTTATGTCGATTAATGTATTTCAAGCGATTTTAATTGGATTATGGACAGCTTTCTGTTTTAGTGGAATGCTGTTAGGAATTTACACCAATAGATGCATTGTTCTGTCATTTGGTGTCGGAATTATTCTAGGTGATCTGCCTACTGCTCTTGCAATGGGAGCTATTGGTGAATTGGCTTATATGGGATTCGGTGTTGGTGCTGGAGGTACTGTTCCACCAAACCCAATCGGACCTGGTATCTTTGGTACCTTGATGGCTATCACTAGTGCTGGTAAAGTCAGTCCAGAAGCGGCTCTTGCCCTCTCTACTCCGATTGCTGTGGCGATTCAATTCTTACAAACTTTCGCCTACACTGTACGTGCTGGTGCGCCTGAAACAGCGATGAAGCACTTGAAAAACCATAATTTGAAGAAATTTAAGTTCACTCTAAATGCAACAATTTGGTTGTTTGCCTTTATTGGATTTACCTTGGGTTGCTTGGGTGCCCTTTCAATGGATACCTTGTTGAAACTCGTAGACTACATTCCACCGGTATTACTTACAGGTTTGACAGTTGCTGGTAAAATGCTCCCAGCTATCGGTTTTGCGATGATCTTGTCAGTGATGGCTAAGAAAGAGTTGATTCCCTTTGTCTTGTTGGGATATGTTTGTGCAGCTTATCTAAACATCCCAACAATTGGTATTGCAATTGTAGGTACTATCTTTGCTTTGATTGAATTTTATAACAAGCCAAAAACAGCGGATCATGTGGTAGAGGAGGAAGCACACGATGACTGGATCTAACAAATTAACAAAACGTGATTATCTTAAAACGTCTTTGCGGGCATTCTTTTGTCAAAATGGATTTAACTATAGTAACTATCAAGGGTTGGGATATGCCAATGTGATGTATCCTGCTTTGAAAAAACACTATGGAGAGGATCAGGAAGGTTTCTACCAAGCCTTGGAAGAAAACTGTGAATTCTATAATACCAACCCACACTTCCTGCCTTTTATTACCAGCTTGCATCTTGTAATGTTGGAAAATGGTCGACCAACAAAAGAAACACGTAGCATCAAGATGGCCTTGATGGGACCATTGGCAGGTATTGGGGATTCTCTTTCTCAATTCTGTTTAGCTCCATTGTTCTCAACCATCGCAGCTTCGTTTGCTCAAGAAGGCTTGGTTGTCGGTCCAATCTTGTTCTTCCTTGCGATGAATACGATTTTAACAGCGATTAAATTGTCAACTGGTCTGTATGGATACAAACTAGGAACAACTGTGATTGATAAACTAAGCGAGCAGATGGCAACGATTTCTCGTATTGCCAATATTATCGGTGTAACCGTAATTGCTGGTTTGGCAGCGACATCTGTTAAGATTATGGTGCCGATTACCTTTGCTGCAGGGGAAGTTAAAGCAGACGCTAAACAAAGTATCGTAAGTATTCAGGGAATGCTTGATAAGGTTGCTCCAGCTCTTCTACCAGCCCTATTTACACTTTTAGTTTACTACTTGATCAAAGAAAAGAAATGGACAACATATAAACTCGTTATTTTAACAGTTATCATCGGAATTATCGGAAGCTGGCTTAAGATTATAGCTTAATGGATACAACATTGTTTTATGGAATAGTGATTGTCTTGGCAGTGAGTCCCCTTTTACTGTCAAGCTTTCATTCTATTCGTCAGCAAAAGTTGCTTCGCAAACAGATGGAGCAACGACAAGAGTATTTAGCTTCTTTAACATCTGGTGATGAAGTGTTGTTATTGTCTGGAATTCATGGAAAAATCATTTCTATCCAAGATGACTTGGTCTCCTTGCAGATTGCAAAAGGTGTGGTCATCTATGTAGAAAAGGAAAGTGTAATGGGAAAGACAAAAGAACTGCTTTTTAAGTAGTTCTTTTTCTGGTAATAGATAATGAAAGAAGAAAGAAGACAATTTTTTGAAAGAATCGATGGAAACCAATGTCGTGATTATATCTTGTCCCACTGTTCAAAAGACTATGAGAAAGTCAAGAGTTCCCTTGAACGCTTGATGGACAATCGTTTTATGTTTGATAGTCCTTGGGATATGGAGCCTTGTTCAAAAATCCATCAAATCCAGCCGATGGTATGGGATCAAGTATTTGAAGATGATCCAGAATGGGCTTATATGCTCAATCGACAAGAATATCTCTTGCAGTTTATGATAGGGTATGTGGTAGAAGGAGATAAGAGCTATATTCAAAAGTGCAAGTTCTTTCTATTTGATTGGATTGAGCAGGTGAGAGAATTTTCTCCTCAATCCTTGATGACTAGAACCTTGGATACGGGTATTCGTTCCTTTACTTGGTTGAAACTACTCTTGCTTCTCTTGAAATTTGACTTGCTAGAGGAGAAAGAACTAGAGAAAATTTTGGTCAGTCTAGAGAAGCAGATTGACTTTATGAAAAGCCACTATCGCGCCAAGTACACCCTTAGTAACTGGGGGATTTTACAAACAATTCCGATGCTTGCTATCTATCATTTCTTTTCAGATAAGATGGACCTAGAAGAAGCTTACCATTTTGCTTCAGAGGAGTTGAAACAGCAAATTGAGACACAGATTTTAGGAGATGGAAGCCAGTTTGAACAGTCGATTCTCTATCATGCAGAGGTTTATAAAGCCTTGCTGGATTTGTGTCTCTTGCTTCCAGACTTGCAAGATAGTTACCGAGAGTTGCTGGAAAAGATGGCGACCTATATTCAAATGATGACAGGCTTAGATGGACGAACTTTGGCTTTTGGTGATAGCGATTCTACAGAAACGACAGAAATTTTGAGCCTGTCTGCTGTGGTTTTGAACAAGGAAGACCTTCTTAACGGTCTGGATGTTAAAGTCGATTTGCTTAGCCTCTTGTTCCTGGGGCGAGAAAAGGTCAAGCGACTGCAGGAATTTGAAAGGAGAGCTTGGCAGCCTAAGTCCATGATCTTTGAAGACTCTGGACATGTCTGCATTAAGGATGAACATCGTTATCTATTTTTCAAAAATGGTCCGCTAGGAAGTGCCCATAGCCATAGTGACGAGAATAGTTTTTGCTTACAGTATCAAGGCCAACCTATTTTCATAGATGCTGGGCGTTATTCTTATCGGGAGATATATGAACGTTATCTCTTAAAGAGTGCTTGGAGTCATTCGACCTGCATTGTAGATGGGAAAGCTCCGGAAAGAATCACGGGATCCTGGGAATATGAATACTATCCTCACTCCCTGTTTTGTCACCATAAAGAAAGGGAGGGAGTGCATTATATTGAGGGGGCTTATTGGTCAGCAGAACCTGATTTGCCTTATCTTCACAAGAGAAAAATCCTCATGTTGGTAGAGGATGTCTGGCTCTTGGTAGATGACATCAGGTGTCAAGGTCAGCATGAGGCGTTGACTCAGTTTATCCTTGACAAGGATGTGACCTATCAAGATGGGAAAATCAATCAGTTGAGACTATGGAGTGAAGTTGATTTTGATTTGGAAGATACCATCATTTCTCCTAAATACAATGAGCTTGAAAGAAGTAGCAAACTCACCAAGCGCCAATTCTTTGAGAATCAGATGCTGGATTATACCATCATTGCGCATGAGAGTTTTGAAATCATCCGTCATTCTGTCTACCAGACAGATGATCGTGAAGTGGAAAATGCTCTGGCTTTTGAAGTGAAAAATGACGAAACAGACAAGCTGATTCTGTTATTAAGCGAGGATATTGGTGTAGGTGAAAAATTGTGCCTCGTTGACGGAACAAAAATGCGTGGAAAATGTCTAGTATATGATAAAATAAATGAGAGAATGATTCGCTTGCAGTGCTAGAAATAGGCATTTTGAATAGTGAATATGTTATAATAAGTATTAGTAGGAGGTGTTTTAGATTGGAGAAGAAACTGACCATAAAAGACATTGCGGAAATGGCTCAGACCTCGAAAACAACCGTGTCATTTTACCTAAACGGGAAATATGAAAAAATGTCCCAAGAGACACGTGAAAAGATTGAAAAAGTTATTCATGAAACAAATTACAAACCGAGCATTGTTGCGCGTAGCTTAAACTCCAAACGAACAAAATTAATCGGTGTTTTGATCGGTGATATTACCAACAGTTTCTCAAACCAAATTGTTAAGGGAATTGAGGATATCGCCAGCCAGAATGGCTACCAGGTAATGATAGGAAATAGTAATTACAGCCAAGAGAGTGAGGACCGGTATATTGAAAGCATGCTTCTCTTGGGAGTAGACGGCTTTATTATTCAGCCGACCTCTAATTTCCGAAAATATTCTCGTATCATCGATGAGAAAAAGAAGAAAATGGTCTTTTTTGATAGTCAGCTCTATGAACACCGGACTAGCTGGGTTAAAACCAATAACTATGATGCCGTTTATGACATGACCCAGTCCTGTATCGAAAAAGGTTATGAGCATTTTCTCTTGATTACAGCGGATACGAGTCGTTTGAGTACTCGGATTGAGCGGGCAAGTGGTTTTGTGGATGCTTTAACAGATGCTAATATGCGTCACGCCAGTCTAACCATTGAAGATAAGCATACGAATTTGGAACAAATTAAAGAATTTTTACAAAAAGAAATCGATCCCGATGAAAAAACTCTGGTATTTATCCCTAACTGTTGGGCCCTACCTCTAGTCTTTACCGTTATCAAAGAGTTGAATTATAACTTGCCACAAGTTGGGTTGATTGGTTTTGACAATACGGAGTGGACTTGCTTTTCTTCTCCAAGTGTTTCGACGCTGGTTCAGCCCTCCTTTGAGGAAGGACAACAGGCTACAAAGATTTTGATTGACCAGATTGAAGGCCGCAATCAAGAAGAAAGGCAACAAGTCTTGGATTGTAGTGTGAATTGGAAAGAGTCGACTTTCTAAAATGAAGGAAAATGACTTGCAATCTCTGTTAAGAAATAAAATAATCCCACCTAGAACAAGCTAGGTGGGATTATTTGCCTATGAAATGAGAAATTATGGGAGCAAGCTCCTAAATCAACTGTTTTTGATCTACTTCTTTAACTACTTGATAAAAGTTATAGAAGTAGGCCAAACTTGAAATGATGGTTACGACTAGGAATATTGAAAATTTCCATTGGACAGGGTTGGTTAAAAGTTGTGGAAAGGATATGAGGAGAAAGAAGAGGGCTGCGTTGAGGACAGGTATCCGTTTTGATTGTATTTTCTCAAGTCCTTTATTGAGCGCAGGAAGAAAGAGGAGTAGGAGTAGTAAAACTGTATGAGAAACAGCTCCTGAAATAAGGGCAAAGAAAAGGAAAATACTGATAAAAACATGAATGATCAGTAGTCTAGCTAGTGATTTCATAAGGTACCTCCTAATCCTGGTCTTTTTTAGCTCTTGCAATACGAAGTGAGTCGACAATATGTATCATCACTCCGAAAAAGAAAGCTCCCAGTATAGTTTTAAAAATATGTTTTGTATTTAGAAGAGAACTGATAAAATTTGGATTTTCACTTGTTAGGGTATCAATGAGTGGAATTATAAAAAATATCACTGTTCCATAAATCGAACCTGCTTTAAGACCAGGATAACGTAACTGTTTCTTTTCTTTTTTCATGAGTTTGCTCCTTTTTTAAAAATCTTCCTCCCAAAAGAGACTGTTGAGGTCAGTTTGGAGGCTGCGGGCGAGATTGAGACAGAGTTCCAGAGTTGGATTGTACTTGTCGTTTTCAATCATATTGATGGTCTGTCTCGAGACACCGATATCCTTGGCGAGTTCGAGCTGGGAAATACCCAATTCCTTGCGAAATTCTTTCACACGATTCATCTGGTCTCCTTTCTGATTTATGTCGTATATATTTGACTATATTATAGTCTTTTAAACATAAAGTGTCAAGTATTTTTGACATATTTTTTGAAGAAATAGTAGTCTCCTTGTCCTATTTGTCTGACAAGTGCAAGCTGGTCGGATTTGTGGTAAAATAGATAAGATATGACAAAAGAATTTCATCATGTAACGGTCTTACTCCACGAAACGATTGATATGCTTGACGTAAAACCTGACGGTATCTACGTTGATGCGACTTTGGGTGGAGCAGGCCATAGCGAGTATTTATTAAGTAAATTAAGTGAAAAAGGCCATCTCTATGCCTTTGACCAGGATCAGAATGCCATTGACAATGCGCAAAAACGCTTGGCACCTTACATTGAGAAGGGAATGGTGACCTTTATCAAGGATAACTTCCGTCATTTACAGGCACGTTTGCGCGAAGCTGGTGTTCAGGAAATTGATGGAATTTGTTATGACTTGGGAGTGTCTAGTCCTCAATTGGACCAGCGTGAGCGTGGTTTTTCTTATAAAAAGGATGCGCCACTGGACATGCGGATGAATCAGGATGCTAGTCTGACAGCCTATGAAGTGGTTAATCACTATGACTATCATGATTTGGTTCGTATTTTCTTCAAATACGGTGAGGATAAATTCTCTAAACAGATTGCGCGTAAGATTGAGCAAGCGCGTGAAGTGAAGCCGATTGAGACAACGACTGAGTTAGCAGAGATTATCAAGTTGGTCAAACCTGCCAAGGAACTCAAGAAGAAGGGTCATCCTGCTAAGCAGATTTTCCAGGCTATTCGAATTGAAGTCAATGATGAACTGGGAGCGGCAGATGAGTCCATCCAGCAGGCTATGGATATGTTGGCTCTGGATGGTAGAATTTCAGTGATTACCTTTCATTCCTTAGAAGACCGCTTGACCAAGCAATTGTTCAAGGAAGCTTCAACAGTTGAAGTTCCAAAAGGCTTGCCTTTCATCCCAGATGATCTCAAGCCCAAGATGGAATTGGTGTCCCGTAAGCCAATCTTGCCAAGTGCGGAAGAGTTAGAAGCCAATAACCGCTCGCACTCAGCCAAGTTGCGCGTGGCCAGAAAAATTCACAAGTAAGAGGGAAAAAGATGGCAGAAAAAATGGAAAAAACAGGTCAAATACTACAGATGCAACTTAAACGGTTTTCGCGTGTGGAAAAAGCTTTTTACTTTTCCATTGCTGTAACCACTCTTATTGTAGCCATTAGTATTATTTTTATGCAGACCAAGCTCTTGCAAGTGCAGAATGATTTGACAAAAATCAATGCGCAGATAGAGGAAAAGAAAACCGAATTGGACGATGCCAAGCAAGAGGTCAATGAACTATTACGTGCAGAACGTTTGAAAGAAATTGCCAATTCACACGATTTGCAATTAAACAATGAAAATATTAGAATAGCGGAGTAAGATATGAAGTGGACAAAAAGAGTAATCCGTTATGCGACCAAAAATCGGAAATCGCCGGCTGAAAACAGACGCAGAGTTGGAAAAAGTCTGAGTTTATTATCTGTCTTTGTTTTTGCCATTTTTTTAGTCAATTTTGCGGTCATTATTGGGACAGGCACTCGCTTTGGAACAGATTTAGCGAAGGAAGCTAAGAAGGTTCATCAAACCACCCGTACAGTTCCTGCCAAACGTGGGACTATTTATGACCGAAATGGAGTCCCGATTGCTGAGGATGCAACCTCCTATAATGTCTATGCGGTCATTGATGAGAACTATAAGTCAGCAACGGGTAAGATTCTTTACGTAGAAAAAACACAATTTAACAAGGTTGCAGAGGTCTTTCATAAGTATCTGGACATGGAAGAATCCTATGTAAGAGAGCAACTCTCGCAACCTAATCTCAAGCAAGTTTCCTTTGGAGCAAAGGGAAATGGGATTACCTATGCCAATATGATGTCTATCAAAAAAGAATTGGAAGCTGCAGAGGTCAAGGGGATTGATTTTACAACCAGTCCCAATCGTAGTTACCCAAACGGACAATTTGCTTCTAGTTTTATCGGCCTAGCTCAGCTCCATGAAAATGAAGATGGAAGCAAGAGCTTGCTGGGAACCTCTGGAATGGAGAGTTCCTTGAACAGTATTCTTGCAGGGACAGACGGCATTATTACCTATGAAAAGGATCGTCTGGGTAATATTGTACCTGGAACAGAACAAGTTTCCCAACGAACGATGGACGGTAAGGATGTTTATACAACCATTTCCAGCCCCCTCCAGTCCTTTATGGAAACCCAGATGGATGCTTTTCAAGAGAAGGTAAAAGGAAAGTACATGACAGCGACTTTGGTCAGTGCTAAAACAGGGGAAATTCTGGCAACAACGCAACGACCGACCTTTGATGCAGATACAAAAGAAGGCATTACAGAGGACTTTGTTTGGCGTGATATCCTTTACCAAAGTAACTATGAGCCAGGTTCCACTATGAAAGTGATGATGTTGGCTGCTGCTATTGATAATAATACCTTTCCAGGAGGAGAAGTCTTTAATAGTAGTGAGTTAAAAATTGCAGATGCCACGATTCGAGATTGGGACGTTAATGAAGGATTGACTGGTGGCAGAATGATGACTTTTTCTCAAGGTTTTGCACACTCAAGTAACGTTGGGATGACTCTCCTTGAGCAAAAGATGGGAGATGCTACCTGGCTTGATTATCTTAATCGTTTTAAATTTGGTGTTCCGACCCGTTTCGGTTTGACGGATGAGTATGCTGGTCAGCTTCCTGCGGATAATATTGTCAACATTGCGCAAAGCTCATTTGGACAAGGGATTTCAGTGACCCAGACGCAAATGATTCGTGCCTTTACAGCTATTGCTAATGACGGTGTCATGCTGGAGCCTAAATTTATTAGTGCCATTTATGATCCAAATGATCAAACTGCTCGGAAATCTCAAAAAGAAATTGTGGGAAATCCTGTTTCTAAAGATGCAGCTAGTCTAACTCGGACTAACATGGTTTTGGTAGGGACGGATCCGGTTTATGGAACCATGTATAACCACAGCACAGGCAAGCCAACTGTAACTGTTCCTGGGCAAAATGTAGCCCTCAAGTCTGGTACGGCTCAGATTGCTGACGAGAAAAATGGTGGTTATCTAGTCGGGTTAACCGACTATATTTTCTCGGCTGTATCGATGAGTCCGGCTGAAAATCCTGATTTTATCTTGTATGTGACGGTCCAACAACCTGAACATTATTCAGGTATTCAGTTGGGAGAATTTGCCAATCCTATCTTGGAGCGGGCTTCAGCTATGAAAGACTCTCTCAATCTTCAAACAACAGCTAAGGCTTTGGAGCAAGTAAGTCAACAAAGTCCTTATCCTATGCCTAGTGTCAAGGATATTTCACCTGGTGATTTAGCAGAAGAATTGCGTCGCAATCTTGTACAACCCATCGTTGTGGGAACAGGAACGAAGATTAAAAACAGTTCTGCTGAAGAAGGGAAGAATCTTGCCCCGAATCAGCAGGTCCTTATCTTATCTGATAAAGCAGAGGAAGTTCCAGATATGTATGGTTGGACAAAGGAGACTGCTGAGACCCTTGCTAAGTGGCTCAATATAGAACTTGAATTTCAAGGTTCGGGCTCTACTGTGCAGAAGCAAGATGTTCGTGCTAACACAGCTATCAAGGACATTAAAAAAATTACATTAACTTTAGGAGACTAATATGTTTATTTCCATCAGTGCTGGAATTGTGACATTTTTACTAACTTTAGTAGAAATTCCGGCCTTTATCCAATTTTATAGAAAGGCGCAAATTACAGGCCAGCAGATGCATGAGGATGTCAAACAGCATCAGGCAAAAGCTGGGACTCCTACAATGGGAGGTTTGGTTTTCTTGATTACTTCTGTTTTGGTTGCTTTCTTTTTCGCCCTATTTAGTAGCCAATTCAGCAATAATGTGGGAATGATTTTGTTCATCTTGGTCTTGTATGGCTTGGTCGGATTTTTAGATGACTTTCTCAAGGTCTTTCGTAAAATCAATGAGGGGCTTAATCCTAAGCAAAAATTAGCTCTTCAGCTTCTAGGTGGAGTTATCTTCTATCTTTTCTATGAGCGCGGTGGCGATATCCTGTCTGTCTTTGGTTATCCAGTTCATTTGGGATTTTTCTATATTTTCTTCGCTCTTTTCTGGCTAGTCGGTTTTTCAAACGCAGTAAACTTGACAGACGGTGTTGACGGTTTAGCTAGTATTTCCGTTGTGATTAGTTTGTCTGCCTATGGAGTTATTGCCTATGTGCAAGGTCAGATGGATATTCTTCTAGTGATTCTTGCCATGATTGGTGGTTTGCTCGGTTTCTTTATCTTTAACCATAAGCCTGCCAAGGTCTTTATGGGTGATGTGGGAAGTTTGGCCCTAGGTGGGATGCTGGCAGCTATCTCTATGGCTCTCCACCAAGAATGGACTCTCTTGATTATCGGAATTGTGTATGTTTTTGAAACAACTTCTGTTATGATGCAAGTCAGTTATTTCAAACTGACAGGTGGTAAACGTATTTTCCGTATGACGCCTGTACATCACCATTTTGAGCTTGGGGGATTGTCTGGTAAAGGAAATCCTTGGAGCGAGTGGAAGGTTGACTTCTTCTTTTGGGGAGTGGGACTTCTAGCAAGTCTCCTGACCCTCGCAATTTTATATTTGATGTAAGAATGGCACCCTGATGTTTCAGGGTGTTTTTGTGTTTAAATACACAATGAAAATCAAAGAACAATCTAGAAAGCTAACTTTAGGCTGCTCAAAACATAGTAGTTTGAAACTAGAATAGTACACCTCTACTTCTAAAATATTGTTAGAAATCGATTTGACTGTCCTGATTGATTTGTCCTGTTCTTATTTCGTTTTAATATACAGTTTTGAGATGGTTGATAGAACTGACGAAGTCAGCTCAAAACACGGTTTTGAGGTTGTAGATAAGGAGAAGCTGATGTGGTTTGAAGAGGTTTTCGAAGAGTGTAAAAAAATATTGGTCAGTTAAAGTCAAAACCCTTGACCTTTTCTGACCAATGTAGTATATTATGAACGTAAGGTAAATGAAAGCCTTACTAGAACACTTATTTAAAGTAAAATAGAAAGAGGTGGGTCTATGTTTCATCTAGAAATTTTCAGAAGTAAAGATAGTCTACTCCTGCTTGAAAAAGAAAAACCAGAAATAGTACGTAGGGTAGCGGTTTAGCTAGTCTAAATTTTTTAAAACAAAGGTCAAAGATAGTCAATATCAGTAATCATAACTAAGTAAACAAAAAGAGGTAAAGAATATGAATAACAACTTTAATAATTTTAATAACATGGATGATTTATTTAACCAATTGATGGGTGGTATGCGAGGATACAGTTCTGAAAATCGCCGTTACTTAATTAATGGGCGCGAAGTCACACCTGAGGAATTTGCTCACTATCGTACGACTGGTCAATTACCAGGAAATGCAGAAACTGATGTGCAAATGTCACAACAGGCATCAGGTATGAAACAAGACGGTGTCCTTGCAAAACTAGGTCGAAACTTGACAGCAGAAGCGCGTGAGGGCAAGTTGGATCCTGTTATCGGACGAAACAAGGAAATTCAAGAAACATCTGAAATCCTCTCACGCCGCACCAAGAACAATCCTGTTTTGGTCGGAGATGCAGGTGTTGGTAAGACAGCAGTTGTCGAAGGTCTAGCGCAAGCCATTGTGAACGGAGATGTTCCTGCTGCTATCAAGAACAAGGAAATTATTTCTATTGATATCTCAGATCTTGAGGCTGGTACTCAATACCGTGGTAGCTTTGAAGAAAATGTCCAAAACTTAGTCAATGAAGTGAAAGAAGCAGGGAATATTATCCTCTTCTTTGATGAAATTCACCAAATTCTTGGTGCTGGTAGCACTGGTGGAGACAGTGGTTCTAAAGGACTTGCGGATATTCTCAAGCCAGCTCTCTCTCGTGGAGAATTGACAGTGATTGGGGCAACAACTCAAGACGAATACCGTAACACCATCTTGAAGAATGCTGCTCTTGCTCGTCGTTTCAACGAAGTGAAGGTCAATGCTCCTTCAGCAGAGAATACTTTTAAAATTCTTCAAGGCATTCGTGATCTCTATCAACAACACCACAATGTCATCTTGCCAGACGAAGTCTTGAAAGCAGCGGTGGATTATTCTGTTCAATACATTCCTCAACGTAGCTTGCCAGATAAGGCTATTGACCTTGTCGATGTAACGGCTGCTCACTTGGCGGCTCAACATCCAGTAACAGATGTGCATGCTGTTGAACGAGAAATCGAAACGGAAAAAGACAAGCAAGAAAAAGCAGTTGAAGCAGAAGATTTTGAAGCAGCTCTAAACTATAAAACACGCATTGCAGAATTGGAAAGGAAAATCGAAAACCACACAGAAGATATGAAAGTGACTGCAAGTGTCAACGATGTGGCTGAATCTGTGGAACGAATGACAGGTATCCCAGTATCGCAAATGGGAGCTTCAGATATCGAACGTTTGAAAGATATGGCTCATCGCTTGCAAGACAAGGTGATTGGTCAAGATAAGGCCGTAGAAGCTGTAGCTCGTGCTATCCGTCGTAACCGTGCTGGTTTTGATGAAGGAAATCGCCCAATCGGCAGCTTCCTCTTTGTAGGGTCTACTGGGGTTGGTAAGACGGAGCTTGCTAAGCAATTGGCACTCGATATGTTTGGAACCCAGGATGCGATTATCCGTTTGGATATGTCTGAATACAGTGACCGCACAGCTGTTTCTAAGCTAATTGGTACAACAGCAGGCTATGTGGGTTATGATGACAATAGCAATACCTTAACAGAACGTGTTCGTCGCAATCCATACTCTATCATTCTCTTGGATGAAATTGAAAAGGCTGACCCTCAAGTTATTACCCTTCTCCTCCAAGTTCTAGATGATGGTCGTTTGACAGATGGTCAAGGAAATACAGTAAACTTCAAGAACACTGTCATTATTGCGACCTCAAATGCTGGATTTGGCTATGAAGCCAACTTGACAGAAGATGCGGATAAACCAGAATTGATGGACCGTTTGAACCCCTTCTTCCGTCCAGAATTCCTCAACCGCTTTAATGCAGTCATCGAGTTCTCACACTTGACTAAGGAAGATCTTTCTAAGATTGTAGATTTGATGTTGGCTGAAGTTAACCAAACCTTGGCTAAGAAAGACATTGACTTGGTAGTTAGTCAAGCGGCTAAAGATTATATCACAGAAGAAGGTTACGATGAAGTCATGGGGGTTCGTCCTCTCCGTCGCGTGGTTGAACAAGAAATTCGTGATAAGGTGACAGACTTCCACTTGGATCATTTAGATGCTAAACATCTGGAAGCAGATATGGAAGATGGCGTTTTGGTTATTCGTGAGAAAGTCTAAGACAGAATTTTGAGGATAAAAAAGAAGGAGCCAGCTGAAAAAAACTGGTTCCTTTTGAGGTATGACGGGCATGTCGTATAGTAGAAGTGTATTATTCTAGTTTCAATTTACTATAGTAGCTCAGAAGTCGGTACTTAAACGTGCTATATCAAAACCAGTCCTTGAAAAACGTGGACTGGTTTCGTGTTTGGATTATTACCTTGAACGACATGCGTTAAAAGTTAGTTGAACCGCCGTATGCCGAACGGCACGTACGGTGGTGTGAGAGGGGCTAGAGATTATCCCCTACTCGATTTTAAATCACATGACGTTCAAAGGCATCATCTGAAATCCCTTGTTCCAAGATGAGTTTTGCCCATTCTTTAGCAGAGAAGAGGCTGTGGTCCTTGTAGTTTCCGCAAGATTCGATGGTTGTCCCTGGGACATCTTCCCAAGTAGTAGTCTCAGCGACTTCCTTGAGCGAATCCTTGATAACAGCTGCAATTTCAGCGCTGGTATGACGTCCCCACATAATCATGTGAAAACCTGTACGGCAGCCAAATGGCGAACAGTCAATCATACCATCAATGCGGGTACGGATGAGTTTTGCCAAGAGGTGCTCAATGGTGTGAAGGCCAGCAGTAGGGATAGAGTCTTCATTTGGTTGTACCAAGCGAATATCATAATTGGAGATGATGTCTCCTTTTGGCCCTGTTTCTTCCCCAATCAAGCGGACATAAGGTGCTTTAACAATAGTGTGGTCAAGTTCAAAACTTTCAACAATAACTTCTTTTGACATGGTAAATCCTTTCAGTTTTCTCTTTTTATTATAACATAAAGCCGGCTCCTGAGGCAGAGAGAAAACCTCTCCGAGGCTGGGGAGGTTGAAATCTTTACTTACGATATAAGCGGTCGTATTGGTAGTATGGGTCAAAGGTTACGTTGATACCCAGTTTACGAAGGACATTCTTGTCTTCATCAGTCAAGATGATGGTTGAGTGGGCTTCGCTTCCTTTGAGGTTGCCGAGTTCTTCCATAGCGCGGGCAGCATCAGGATTTTCTGTAGCTGTGATAGCAAGTGCAATCAGGATTTCATTTGAATGAAGGCGTGGATTGCGGCTACCGAGATGATCGATTTTAAGACCTTGGATTGGCTTAACAACTTCAGGCTCGATTAGTTTTACTTCTTTAGCGATGTCAGCTGATTTTTTGATGGCGTTGATCAAGGCAGCGGCTGTAGGCCCAAAGAGTTCTGAGTTCTTACCAGTGACGATTTCCCCATTTGGCAATTCAAAGGCTAGGGCTGGTCCACCAGTTTCTTCTGCTTTTTGGCGCGCAACGACAGCAACCTTACGGTCTGCAGGTGTGATACCGAGGTCGTTCATGAGCAACTCAATTTTCTTGACGGCAGCTTCGCTAACTTTTTCAGCTTTGAAGTCAAGAACTGTTTGATAGTAACGGCGGATGATTTCTTGTTTAGAAGCTTCGACAGCAGCTTCGTCATCTGTAATAGCGAAACCAACCATGTTGACACCCATATCTGTCGGTGAAGCGTATGGTGATTTTCCGAGAATACGTTCCAACATGCGCTTGAGCACTGGGAAGATTTCGATATCACGGTTGTAGTTGACAGTGGTTTCTCCATAGGTTTGAAGATGGAAGGGGTCAATCATGTTGACATCATCAAGGTCAGCTGTTGCAGCTTCATAAGCCAAGTTAACTGGATGATGAAGGGGAAGATTCCAAACAGGGAAGGTTTCAAATTTAGCGTAGCCAGATTTGATGCCATTGATTTGGTCGTGGTACATATTGGACATACACGTTGCCAATTTTCCAGAACCGGGTCCAGGAGCGGTTACGACAATCAAGTTGCGACTGGTTTTGATGTAGTCGTTTTTGCCCATGCCTTCTGGGGAAATGATGTGATCCATATCCGTCGGATATCCTTTGATTGGATAATGAAGATAAGAATCAATTCCGTTTTTCTCAAGTTGGTTGCGGAAGGCATCTGCAGCGGGTTGGCCAGCGTATTGTGTAATGACAACGGAACCAACAAAAATCCCTAATTCATTGAATTTGTCAATCAAACGAAGAACTTCTTGGTCATAAGAAATGCCCAAGTCGCCACGTGCTTTGGAATGTTCAATGTTGCTAGCATTAATGGCAATCACAACCTCAACTTGCTCTTTCAATTCTTGCAAGAGCTTGATTTTGTTGTCAGGTTCATAACCAGGAAGGACACGAGCAGCGTGGAAATCTTCTAACATTTTGCCACCAAACTCTAGGTAAAGCTTGCCGTCAAATTGGTTAATGCGCTCTAAGATGTGGTCGCGTTGTAGATTTAAATATTGTTCAGAACTAAAAGCTTGTTTTTTCATTTTTTTACCTCTGGACTCTATTATAATAAAAAATTGGAAGTTAGGAAACTACGGAGCTAAAAAAGAAATTAAAAAGATTAAGCAAACGCTTGCACAAAATTTTAAAAAGTGCTATCATAGACTATAGATTATGAAAATAATGAGGTAAGAAGATGCAAGAAAAATGGTGGCACAATGCCGTAGTCTATCAAGTCTATCCAAAGAGTTTTATGGATAGTAATGAAGATGGAATTGGCGATTTGCCAGGAATTACCAGTAAGTTGGACTATCTAGCCAAGCTAGGAATCACAGCAATTTGGCTTTCTCCCGTTTATGACAGCCCTATGGATGATAATGGCTATGATATTGCTGATTATCAAGCGATTGCGGCTATTTTTGGAACCATGGAGGACATGGATCAACTGATTGCAGAAGCTAAGAAGCGTGATATCCGTATCATCATGGACTTGGTGGTCAATCATACCTCGGATGAGCATGCCTGGTTTGTAGAGGCCTGTGAAAATCCTAATAGCCCTGAGCGAGATTACTATATCTGGCGGGATGAGCCTAACGATTTAGATTCTATTTTTAGTGGATCTGCTTGGGAATACGATGAAAAATCTGGTCAATACTATCTCCACTTTTTCAGCAAGAAACAGCCGGATCTCAACTGGGAAAATAAAAAACTTCGCCAGAAAATTTATGAGATGATGAACTTCTGGATTGATAAAGGTATTGGTGGTTTCCGTATGGATGTTATTGACATGATTGGCAAAATTCCTGATGAGAAGGTAGTCAATAATGGTCCTATGCTCCATCCCTATCTCAAGGAAATGAATCAGGCGACCTTTGGAGCTAAGGATCTCTTGACAGTAGGGGAGACTTGGGGAGCAACGCCAGAGATTGCCAAGCTCTACTCTGATCCAAAGGGGCAAGAATTGTCTATGGTCTTCCAGTTTGAACATATCGGTCTTCAGTATCAGGAAGGTCAGCCTAAATGGCACTATCAAAAAGAGCTGAATATCGCTAAGTTAAAAGAAATCTTCAACAAATGGCAGACAGAGTTAGGAGTTGAGGACGGTTGGAATTCCCTCTTCTGGAACAATCATGACCTCCCTCGTATCGTCTCAATCTGGGGAAATGACCAAGAATACCGCGAAAAATCTGCCAAAGCCTTTGCAATCTTGCTTCATCTTATGAGAGGAACTCCTTATATCTACCAAGGTGAGGAGATTGGGATGACCAACTATCCGTTTGAAACACTGGATCAAGTAGAAGATATTGAATCTCTCAACTATGCGCGTGAGGCTCTTGAAAAAGGTGTTCCGATTGAAGAAATCATGGACAGTATCCGTGTTATTGGACGTGACAATGCCCGTACCCCTATGCAATGGGACGAGAGCAAAAACGCTGGTTTCTCAACAGGTCAACCTTGGTTGGCGGTTAATCCAAATTACGAGATGATCAATGTCCAAGAAGCGCTGGCAAATCCAGATTCTATTTTCTATACCTATCAGAAACTGGTCCAAATTCGCAAGGAGAATAGCTGGCTAATTCGAGCTGACTTTGAATTGCTTGATACGGCTGATAAGGTCTTTGCTTATATACGTAAGGATGGCGACCGTCGCTTCCTAGTTGTGGCTAACTTGTCCAATGAAGAGCAAGACTTGACAGTAGAAGGAAAAGTCAAATCTGTCTTGATTGAAAACACTGCGGCTAAAGAAGTACTTGAAAAACGGGTCTTGGCTCCATGGGATGCTTTCTGTGTGGAATTACTATAAATATTTTTTGCAGAAAAATTTAAAATTGAAATCGTATAAAAACAAGGGAGGACTGTATAAAAGGCAGAAATCCTTTGTTTTTTATAACCAAGGTTTATAAACCTTCATTCTCGAAATTCAATTAACTTTACAAATTCCCACTATTAAGGAGAAAGAAGACGAACATAAAGAAGCGTATCCTTAGTGCAGGCCTGACTTTTACATCTGCTTTGCTTTTAGCTGCTTGCGGCCAATCAGGTTCAGATACAAAAACTTACTCATCAACCTTTAGTGGAAATCCAACTACATTTAACTATCTATTAGACTATTACGCTGATAATATAGTCAATTGAAACAAGAACAAGACAAAAGAGCCTCATAAAAGGTATTGCAACTTGGTAATACCTTTTACGAGGCTTTTTGATGTGAGCCCATGTTTTCTCAATAGGATTGTACTCAGGTGAGTAGGGAGGAAGAAGGTAAAAGTTTATGCCCAAACTCTTCGCATAAAAGTTCTAGCTTCCCCAGTCTATGGAATCTTACATTATCCATAATAATAACCGATGATGTGTTTAATGTTGGTAAGAGAAATTTTTGAAACCAAGCTTCAAAAAAGTCGCTCGTCATCGTCTCTTCGTAAGTCATTGGAGCGATTAACTCACCATTTGTTAGACCTGCAACCAAAGAAATCCTCTGATATCTTCTTCCAGATACTTTGCCTCTTATTAACTGACCTTTTAATGAGCGACCATATTCTCGATAAAAATAAGTATCGAATCCTGTTTCGTCAATCTAAACAGGTGCTAGGTGCTTTAAACTATTAAAATTCTTAAGAAATAAGGCTACTTTTTCTGGGTCTTGTTCATAATTAGATTGAAACTAGAATAGTACACCTCTGCTTCTAAAACATTGTTAGAAATCGATTTGACTGTCCTGATTGATTTGTCATGTTCTTATTTCATTTTACTATATTTTTGGTTCGCGGGAAGTCTACTAAGATACTTAAAGATGCAGATAGTGAAAGAAAGGTGTAGACATTACCGTAAAAAAGTGATACAATTATAAGATGTTCAATGTATAGGTGTTAATCATGAGTAGACGTTTTAAGAAATCAGGTTCACAGAAAGTGAAGCGAAGTGTTAATATAGTTTTGTTGACTATTTATTTATTGTTAGTTTGTTTTTTATTGTTCTTAATCTTTAAGTACAATATCCTTGCTTTTAGATATCTTAATCTAGTGGCAACTGCCTTTGTTCTACTAGTTGCCTTAATAGGGCTACTCTCGATTATCTATAAAAAAGCTGAAAAGTTTACCATTTTTCTGTTGGTGCTCTCTATTCTTGTCAGCTCAGTGTCGCTCTTTGCAGTACAGCAGTTTGTTGGACTGACCAATCGTTTAAATGCGACTTCTAATTACTCAGAATATTCGCTCAGTGTCGCTGTTTTAGCAGATAGTGAGATTGAGAATGTTACGCAACTGACGAGTGTGACAGCACCGACTGGGACTGATAATGAAAACATTCAAAAACTACTAGCTGATATCAAATCAAGTCAGAATATCGATTTGACGGTTAATCAAAGTTCGTCTTACTTGTCAGCTTACAGGAGTTTGATTGCAGGAGAGACTAAGGCCATTGTCTTAAATAGTGTCTTTGAAAATATCATTGAATCGGAGTATCCAGATCACGCATCGAAGATAAAAAAGATTTATACCAAGGGATTCATTAAAAAAGTAGAAGCTCCTAAGACGTCTAAGAATCAGTCTTTCAATATCTATGTTAGTGGAATTGATACTTATGGTCCAATTAGTTCGGTGTCGCGTTCAGATGTCAATATCTTGATGACTGTCAATCGAGATACCAAGAAAATTCTCTTGACCACAACGCCACGTGATGCTTATGTACCAATCGCAGATGGTGGAAATAATCAAAAAGATAAATTGACTCATGCGGGCATTTATGGAGTTGATTCGTCCATTCACACCTTAGAAAATCTCTATGGAGTGGATATCAATTACTATGTGCGATTGAACTTCACTTCGTTTTTGAAATTGATTGATTTGTTGGGTGGGGTAGATGTTTATAATGATCAGGAATTCACAGCTCTTGCTAATAAAAAACACTATTCTATTGGTAATGTCCATTTAGATTCAGAAGAGGCACTCGCTTTTGTTCGTGAGCGCTATTCCCTAGCGGATGGTGATCGTGACCGTGGGCGCAATCAACAAAAGGTGATTGTGGCTATCCTTCAAAAATTAACTTCGACCGAAGTACTGAAAAATTATAGTACGATCATTGATAGCTTGCAAGATTCTATCCAAACAAACATGCCACTTGAGACCATGATAAACTTGGTCAATGCTCAGTTAGAAAGTGGTGGAACGTACAAAGTAAATTCGCAAGACTTGAAGGGTAGGGGACGGACGGATCTTCCTTCCTATGCGATGCCAGATAGTAACCTCTATGTGATGGAAATTAACGACAGTAGCCTTGCATCTGTCAAAACGGCTATTCAGGACGTGTTGGAGGGCAGATGAAATGATTGATATTCATTCGCACATTGTCTTTGATGTAGATGATGGTCCCAAGTCAAGAGAGGAAAGTAAGGCTCTCTTGACAGAAGCCTACAGGCAGGGGGTGCGAACCATTGTCTCTACCTCTCACCGTCGCAAGGGCATGTTTGAAACTCCAGAAGAGAAGATAGCAGAAAACTTTCTTCAGGTTCGGGAAATAGCTAAGGAAGTCGCGAGTGACTTGGTCATTGCTTATGGGGCTGAAATTTACTACACGCCAGATGTTTTGGATAAGCTGGAAAACAATCGGATTCCGACCCTCAATAATAGTCGTTATGCCTTGATAGAGTTTAGTATGAACACTCCTTATCGCGATATTCATAGTGCCTTGAATAAAATATTGATGTTGGGAATTACTCCCGTCATTGCCCACATAGAGCGCTATGATGTTCTTGAAAATAATGAAAAACGCGTTCGAGAGCTGATCGATATGGGCTGTTACACGCAAATAAATAGTTCACATGTCCTCAAATCCAAACTTTTTGGAGAACCTTATAAATTCATGAAAAAAAGAGCGCAGTATTTCTTGGAGCGTGATTTGGTTCATATCATTGCAAGTGATATGCATAATGTGGACGGCAGACCCCCCCATATGGCAGAAGCATATGACCTTGTTTCCCAAAAATACGGAGAAGCGAAGGCTCAGGAACTTTTTATAGACAATCCTCGAAAAATTGTAATGGATCAACTAATTTAGGAGAAATGATGAAAGAACAAAACACGATAGAAATCGATGTATTTCAAGTACTTAAAACCTTGTGGAAACACAAGTTAATAATTTTATTAGTGGCGCTTGTGACAGGGGCGGGAGCTTTTGCATATAGCACTTTTATTGTTAAACCAGAATATACGAGCACCACGCGTATTTACGTCGTCAACCGTAATCAAGAAGGTAAGTCGGGACTGACGAATCAGGACTTGCAGGCAGGAACTTATCTGGTAAAAGACTACCGCGAAATTATCCTTTCGCAAGATGTATTGGAAAAGGTAGCGACAAATTTGAAATTGGATATGCCAGCAAAAGCGTTAACTAGCAAAGTTCAAGTGACTGTACCAACCGACACTCGTATCGTCTCAATCTCTGTCAAGGATAAAGAACCAGAGGAAGCCAGTCGCATTGCTAATTCTCTACGAGAAGTTGCTGCAGGAAAGATCGTCGCTGTAACGCGAGTATCTGATGTAACGACGCTTGAAGAAGCGCGGCCAGCTACGACTCCCTCTTCTCCCAATGTTCGACGTAACACCTTAGTTGGTTTTCTTGGAGGAGCCGTCGTAACAGTAATTACTGTTCTTTTGATTGAGTTGCTCGATACCCGTGTGAAACGTCCTGAAGAAGTTGAAGAGGTGCTGCAAGTGCCACTTCTAGGAGTCGTTCCAGATTTGGATAAAATGAAATAGGAGGAAGTTATGCCAACGTTAGAAATCTCACAGGTGAAATTAGAACTTGCGAAAAAGGCAGAGGAATATTATAATGCTTTGTGCACGAACCTACAGTTAAGTGGAGATGATTTGAAAGTATTTTCTATCACTTCTGTGAAACCAGGAGAAGGAAAAACAACGACTTCCACCAATATCGCTCGGGCTTTTGCGCGTGCAGGTTACAAAACGTTGCTGATTGATGCAGACATGCGTAACTCCGTGATGTCAGGTGTCTTTAAATCAAGGGAAAGGATTACCGGGCTAACAGAATTTCTATCAGGGACTACAGACCTGTCACAGGGACTTTGTGATACCAATATTGAGAATCTCTTTGTGATTCAGGCTGGCTCTGTGTCACCAAATCCGACAGCCCTTCTTCAAAGTAGGAATTTCAGTACAATGCTTGAAACCGTGCGTAAATATTTTGACTATATCGTCGTAGACACTGCTCCTGTCGGTGTCGTGATTGATGCGGCTATCATTACGCAGAAATGTGATGCTTCTATTTTAGTGACGAAGGCAGGCGAAACAAAGCGACGGGATATTCAAAAAGCGAAAGAACAGATAGAACAAACTGGGAAGCCGTGTTTAGGAGTTGTGTTGAATAAATTCGATACTTCAGTAGACGAATACGGTTCTTATGGAAGTTATGGGAAAAAGAAAAAATAGGTTGGGGGATAGAGATGAATGGAAAACTAGTAAAGCCTTCATTGGCCATAGTCCAGAGTTTTCTTGTTATTTTATTGGCTTATCTACTTAGCACTGTGAGAGAAACAGAGATTGTTTCAACAACAGCTATTGTACTTTATATCCTCCACTATTTTGCCTTTTATATCAGTGATTATGGACAGGATTTCTTTAAAAGGGGATATTTGATTGAACTTGTCCAGACATTGAAATATATCCTATTCTTTGCGCTAGCGATTAGTATTTCTAATTTTTTCTTAGAAGATCGATTTAGTATTTCCAGAAGAGGCATGATTTACTTCCTCCTATTACATGTTCTCTTAGTCTATGTGCTAAACCGATTTATCAAGTGGTATTGGAAGCGGGCTTATCCCAACTTTAAAGGAAGTAAGAAGATTCTCCTACTTACAGCAACTTCTCGTGTCGAAAAGGTATTGGATAGACTAATAGAATCAGATGATGTTGTTGGGGAGTTGGTAGCCGTCAGTGTTTTAGATAAACCAGATTTTCAGCATGATTATTTAAAGGTTGTAGCAGAGGGGGAGATCGTAAACTTTGCGACTCATGAGGTGGTCGATGAAGTCTTTATCAATCTTCCAAGTGAAAAATACAATATTGGAGAGCTTGTCTCTCAGTTTGAAACGATGGGAGTTGATGTAACAGTCAATCTAAATGCTTTCGATTGTATCTTGGCACATAACAAGCAAATTTGTGAGATGGCAGGACTAAACGTTGTGACTTTTTCTACAACATTTTATAAGACTAGCCATGTGATTGCTAAGCGGGTTATTGATATTATCGGTTCCCTGGTAGGTTTGATACTATGTGGTCTAGTCAGTATTGTACTGGTTCCTTTGATTCGAAAGGATGGGGGCTCTGCTATTTTTGCTCAGACGCGTATTGGGAAAAATGGTCGCCATTTCACTTTTTACAAGTTTCGCTCTATGTGTGTGGATGCTGAGGAGAAAAAAAGAGAACTCATGGAACAAAATACCATGCAGGGTGGAATGTTTAAGGTGGATGAGGATCCACGTATCACGAAAATTGGTCATTTTATACGGAAGACGAGCTTGGACGAGCTACCACAGTTTTACAATGTTCTAAAGGGAGATATGAGTTTGGTAGGGACACGACCACCAACAGTGGACGAGTATGAGCACTATACCCCAGAACAAAAACGTCGCCTAAGTTTTAAACCTGGCATAACAGGTCTATGGCAGGTCAGCGGACGAAGCGAGATCAAGAATTTCGATGAGGTTGTCAAATTAGATGTGGCCTATATAGACGGTTGGACAATTTGGAAAGATATTGAAATTTTATTGAAGACAGTTAAAGTTGTATTGATGAAGGATGGAGCGAAGTAGAGAGTTTCTCTCTGACCACAATCGTGCAATCCTAATAATAGCGAGATAATAAAATTGTCTTGCTTTTAACTCGGACTCTAAATTTAGGAGTTCTAGTGATAATATTAACAATAAAGGTGAGGTGAAAAATGGATATAGTATATGCGACAGATAATAATTTTGTAGATGTATTGAGTGCATCTATCAAGTCGCTTTACACTACTAATTCAGATTTGGATTTAAATTTATGGATTATTGCTGATAAAGTTTCGGATAGAAATAAAGAAAAGATAAATAGATTATCAAAACAATTTGCGCAGAGAGAAATTAATTGGATAGAGAACGTTGAGATTCCATTTAAATTACATTTAGATAGGGGATCAATTAGTTCATTTAGCAGATTATTTCTGGGAAGTGTTCTTCCATCTTCAATGAGTAAAGTTCTCTATCTTGATAGTGATATTATTGTAATGGATTCTTTACGAAGTATTCTTGATATTGATTTTAAAGATAAAATTCTCTATGGGGTAAATGATACTTTTAATAAAGAATACAAGCAGGTGTTGGGGATACCAATCGACAAACCAATGTTTAATGCTGGAGTTATGCTGATTAATTTAGAGTTATGGAGAAATAATAACGTCGAAGAAAAATTTTTGCAAGTAATTCAAAAGTTTAATGGTACTATATTACAAGGTGATTTAGGAGTTTTAAATGCAGTTTTATATAACTCATTTGGTGTACTTCCTCCAGAATATAATTATATGACCATATTTGAAGATTTGACTTATGAAGAAATGATAGTTTTTAAAAAACCAATTAACTATTATTCAAAAGAAGAAATTAAAAATGCTAGAGAACGTATAGTCTTGCGCCATTTCACAACGTGTTTTCTATCACTCAGACCTTGGCAAGAAAATAGTGAGGTGGCGCATGTGGAAATATTTAAAAAATACTATAGAGGAACATACAAACAAGTATCTCCATCTAAGTTATCAAGAATTTATAAAATTTTACCGAAAAAAATGTCGCTCTATTTACTAGGTTTTATTCAATCAAAAGTGCGTCCAAAACTGTATAGAATTTTGAAATAAGATGGCTAGTAGTAATGGCAAAAAAGAAAGAATTTATTGAAAGTTCAAGAAAAATTGAAATTATTAAAAGAGTTTATAAAAATATGTTCTAAAAATAAAATGAAGTATTTTGCTTCTGGAGGTAGTCTATTGGAAGCTGCAAGATACAAAGGTTTTATTCCTTGGAATGATGATATGGCTCTAGGTTTACCAAGAAAGCATTTTGAAAAGTTTATAAATGAAATAGATTTTGAAAAATATAATAAAAATTATATTTTAGAAAGTTCGGAAATGAATTTAGGTATTTTTCAATATAAATTAAAATCTGCTATTTTAATTTTAGGGAAATCGTATGACGTATGTTTGAATTTATTTCTGTTAGACAGGATGTCAGAATTGGTTATTGATGGTGAGTCAGGTTTTAAAGTCCCACTATATAATTTAGAAGTGGCTGTAGATAGAAGTAGAAGTATTATTGAGAATAGAGAACTAGCCAATGAGTTAGGTAGTGTTGCTTTCCAAAGAGTTCAATCTATATTTGAAATAAAAGAAAAAGTGTCAGAGCTAGAGAATATATTCATGAGTTTAGGAGAAGATGATAATGTCAATATATAAACTTTATAAAGATATTGAAAGAAAAACGATGTCGCCTGCTAAAAAAGCAATGGCTAAAAATGATTATTTTGCGTTTTATGTTGGAAGACCGTTATCCTATCTTTTAACAGTTCCTTTTTTAAAAACGAATATTACTCCCAATCAAGTATCTTATTTATCTATAGCCCCTTTGATTCTTGGATTTCTGACAATGACATTTACAACTAATTTCATTCTATTATTGCTGGCATGGTTTCTATTTTTTTTATGGAACTTACTAGATGGAGTAGATGGGAACTTAGCTAGATATCGGGAGCAATACTCGAAGGATGGAAGTGTAGTAGATGCAATGGCAGGCTATGTGGCTATGGTGCTGACGTATTTTGGTGCAGGAATAGTAGCAACTCATCTAAATGGCTCAGATATGTATGTGATTTTGGGTGCTTTATCTGGAATTTCTTTGATTTTTCCAAGATTGGTGATGCATAAGTATATCAACACAGTAGCACGAAATGAGTCTGTCAATAACATTAAAGATAAATCAAATTTTAGTACTATAAAACTACTGGCTTTAAATATGACATCAATTACAGGTATTCCTCAGGTTTTACTACTAGTAACGATTTTAACAAATCAGTGGGAATTTTTTACTTTAGTATATTTCACGATTAATTTTTTATTAATGATATTTTCGTTATATTCATTATTTAAAAAGGAGAATGTTTAGAGATGGGAAAATCAGTTGCAATTTTAATGACCACTTATAATGGTGAGAGATATTTGTCACAACAGATTGATAGTATTAGGTCTCAAACATTTACCAATTGGACGCTTTTTATTAGAGATGATGGATCAAAAGATAAGACAGTAGAAGTAATACAGAGGTATTCTAAGATAGATGATAGAATTAGATTAGTTGAAAATCCCTCAAAGTTTCATGGAGCTTATTATAATTTTTTTAATCTAATTGAATACGTTAAAAACAATTATCAATTTGATTATTACTTTTTTTGTGATCAAGATGATATTTGGAAAGAGCACAAGCTAGAAATACAGCTGTTAAGATTTTCTAAGGATGAAATGCCAGAGATGGTTTACTCTGATATGTCAACGATTGATGCCAATAATAAGTTGATAGATATTAGTATAAATAACATAATGGGGATTGAATTACCGAACATAAATAATTTGTATTTTATTCATGCCTATATCTGGGGGTGTACGGCAGGCTTTAATCATGCATTGTTAGAGATGGTTCCTTCAGTTGATATTGATAAAGATTATTTATATATAGAAAAACTGTCTCATGATAATTATTTTGCAAAGTTTGCACTAGAGTATGGGAAGGTGTTGTTCTGCCCTGAGCAACTGGTCTTGTATCGAAGACACGGACATAATGTAACAACTAGTCATCATTTTAAATTATCTCCGCTAAATATTCTCAGAAAGGCTATTTTGGGTTTCAATGAATTGGCACTTACACATGCTGGGGTATATAATCAAACTCTTTATATGCTAAAAAAAGCTTCTGAAAAAAGTCCTTTAAGTGATAGACTGCTTGAAATTCAGGAAGTAATCAAAATTGGAGGATTAAAAGGTGTGAGATATTTCTGTCAGAATCGAATTTCTCGAAAGCAACTCGTAAGAACCATCGGCTTATATACCATCATGCTTTTTGGCACCTATAAAAAATATATTATGAAAGAACTCTCATAATGCTTTTAAATTTCTTATTCATATTTATTTTTCTATTAATTATCATTACATTTATATTATTTGAGGGAGATTTGTTTCAACCCGCAGTAATTTTAACACTTGCTTATTTTATTTCGATTGCAAGTGCTCTAGTTAATAGAAATGTTTGGGGAACAGAACTCCATTTCAAAACCTTTGGTTTGATATTGCTAGGGGTTGCTACATTTATTATAGTTTCCTTGTTGACAAAATTGTCGTACAAACCTAAAGTGGAGGGAATTTCGTATAAAGAATTAAAAGAAATAAATCCTTCAAAGATAATATATGGCATTCTTCTGATTCTAAATCTTGTTATGCTATTTCTTTATATCCATGAAATTCAGAAAGTGGTACTGTTTTCAGGTAGAGGTTTTTCTAATATTACAGATTTGATAAGTAACTATAGGTACCTATCTTATTATTCAAATGAAGTAGAAGATCGTGTAAGTGGAATGATTAATCAACTAGCTAAAATTATTCCAGCGACTACATTTGTTTCTTTATATATATTTATAAATAATTATTTTATAACGAAGCAAATAAAGAAAAATTTCATTTATTTGATTCCAATAGCTATATTCTTTGTCTATGCAATCATTAGTGGTGGTAGACTGCCCCTTATAAGGTTAGTTATTGGAACTCTGTTGATATTGTATATATACTCTGTGTACGGGAGTCATAAATCTCAACTTACCAGAAGTTTTAAAATGATTACTCGCTCTCTTTTTGCATTTCTTATGTTGATAGTTTTATTCTTTCTTTTAAAATTTGTATTAGGGCGTTCTTCTCAGGAAGATTTTATCAGTTACATCACTCGTTATATGGGAGGCTCAATTCAACTATTTGATTTATTTGTTATAGATCCGATACGACGTAACAAAGAACTAGGTGCAGAAACTTTTTCGGGAATTTATGAGATGCTTGCAAAATTAGGATTTGATAATAATATTATAAAAGGCTTAGAATGGAGAATATCGCCTAATTATTATTCTTTAGGGAATGTGTATACTGCAATTAGACGCTATTATTCAGACTTTGGTGTAATTGGTATTGTAATTTGTCAGAGTTTTACAGCATGGTTGTATACTTTAGGTTATGAAAAAATTAGACATCATTCTTTAGTTACAAATGGTCAAAGATTTAGGTTGATTCTATTAGCAGCTTCATTTTATCCATTATTTTTAAATAGTATCGAGGATGTGTTTTATATTTCAATGGTTACCATTGGATATGGAATCCAAATTGTTATCTTTTATCTGGTTTTTTGGGTTCTTCTGAAAGTTCAGGTTGACTTTAACAAAGGTAAATTAAGGATAAATAGATGAATTTAGCGCTAATGTATTGAGTTATATAAAGGGATAGATTTGGTAGTATTTGTAGGAATTTTAATTGGAGGAAGAGAGCCTTGAATGAGAATTACAAATCTTCTGAAACAATTTTTAGGTGGGGAGTATAGTTATGAAATTGAAGTTTCTTATAACAAATTTGTTTCATGTTCTTTTGTCTAATCTGATTACAATTCTTACATCAGTTATAGTTGTACTAATTTTACCAAAAATTATGGGAGTAACTGAGTATAGTTATTGGCAACTATATATTTTTTACCTAACATATATTGGTTTTTTTCATCTGGGATGGATTGATGGAATTTATCTTAAATATGGCGGATTAGAGTACCAGAACTTAGATAAGAAACAGTTTTATTCTCAAATACTTCAATTTTCCAGTTTTTTAATTTTAATTTCTTTTCTATTATTTGGTTTTAACTTATTGACTGTGACAGATCAAAATGCAAAATATATTTATAACATGACTATTATTAGTATGATAGTTACAAATTTAAGAATGTTATTCGTTTATATTTTGCAGATGACAAATCGATTAAAGGATAGTTCCATCATTCTAATCAGTGATCGCGTTATATATGTTATTCTTTTATTCCTGTTTATTATATTTAAATGGCATGAATACAAGGTAATGATTTGGGCAGATGTTTTGGGAAGGACATTTTCTCTCCTACTTTCTTTTTGGATTTGTAAAGATATTGTTTTTCAATCCTTATCCGAGTTCATATTGGATCTGAGAGAGTCTTTTGACAATATCCGTGTTGGAATCAATTTAATGTTATCCAATATTGCAAGTAGTATGATTATTGGTATTGTTCGAATGGGAATTCAATGGAATTGGAATATCGAAACATTCGGGAAAGTATCACTGACGCTAAGCATCTCTAATTTATTAATGACTTTTATTAATGCGATTGGTTTAGTTGTTTTTCCTTTGTTAAAACGGACAAAAACGGAAAATTTATCTAAAATTTATTCCAACTTAAGAAATGTTTTGATGCTTATCATGTTCGCGATTTTGCTCATTTACTATCCTTTAAAAATTGTATTAGACCTCTGGTTGCCAGCCTATCAAGATGCCTTGATTTTCATGACCCTTATTTTCCCTATGTCAGTCTATGAAGGAAAAATGGCATTGGTCATTAATACTTACTTAAAGGCATTAAGAATGGAGAGAGATATTCTCAAAATAAATACTTTGATTATGTTGTTCAGTATGTTAGTTACCCTAATAACTACTCTATTATTAAATAGTTTAGAGCTGACTGTTGTATCGATAGTTGTTTTGCTAGCTTTACGTAGCGTAATAGCAGAACTAATTCTATCTAAAAAACTGGATGTTTCGGTTAAGAAAGATATTGTATTAGAATTTCTTTTGACGATTGTCTTTATTTCTTCAAGTTGGTACTTACCGATTTGGCCCGCAGTAATAGTTTATTTGTTAGCGTATACTTTATACTTGTATCTAAAGCGTAAAGATATAAAAATGTATATAGAATATTTTAGAAAGAAAATATTTGAATAAAAAGAATTATATATCAGTTAGATGGCAAATTCTATTTTTACCTTTTTGTCGTTTAGTAGAAAATGATAAAAAATATGATACTATTTTTTGCACATATCTAGAAGCAATTTAAATGTGTCAGGTGATAAATTAATTTAAACTAAGAATAGTTGCTGGAACATTGCTATTAGTGGGAACAAGTTACGAAATAATTTATCAATTTTAAAGACGTTTTTTAGGAAATATAAAATAATGGATTCTATCAACAATTCTAATAGTAATGATAATGCTAGAAAATCAAACTGTTCATTTTCAAAGGAAGATTATTTTTAAAATAATATATCTTTAAGTAAGAATCATTTTATTAGACTTAATCTAGCCTATCAGTTAAATTAAAATATCAACTTTGATTAATTAAAAATTAGCAAAATTTATTGACATTTTGCTTTGATAAATTGCAATAAAGGTCTAATTCTGAATTTCAGGGAATATAAGAAAGGTACACTATTATGAAAGGTATTATTCTTGCAGGCGGCTCAGGTACCCGCCTGTACCCACTTACTCGGGCTGCGTCAAAACAGCTGATGCCGGTTTATGATAAACCTATGATTTATTATCCGTTGTCGACATTAATGTTGGCTGGAATTAAAGATATTTTGATTATCTCAACTCCTCAAGATTTGCCCCGGTTTAAGGACTTGCTCTTGGATGGTTCCGAATTTGGGATCAAGCTTTCCTATGCGGAACAACCTAGTCCCGATGGACTTGCTCAGGCTTTTCTTATCGGTGAAGAATTTATCGGTGACGATAGTGTTGCCTTGATTTTGGGCGACAATATCTATCATGGACCTGGTTTGAGCAAAATGCTTCAAAAGGCAGCCCAGAAAGAGAAAGGTGCGACTGTTTTTGGCTACCAAGTGAAGGATCCAGAGCGTTTTGGTGTGGTCGAGTTTGATACAGACATGAATGCCATTTCCATAGAAGAAAAACCAGAGAATCCTCGCTCCAACTATGCCGTGACCGGTCTGTATTTCTATGATAATGATGTTGTAGAAATTGCTAAAGGTATTAAACCAAGTGCACGTGGCGAGTTAGAAATTACAGATATCAACAAGGCTTACCTAAATCGTGGTGACCTTTCTGTTGAGCTGATGGGGCGTGGTTTTGCCTGGTTGGATACGGGAACCCATGAAAGCCTGCTAGAAGCTTCTCAGTATATCGAAACAGTTCAACGGATGCAGAATGTTCAAGTTGCAAACTTGGAAGAAATTGCCTATCGCATGGGCTATATCAGTTGTGAAGATGTGCTCGAGTTGGCGCAACCTCTGAAGAAGAATGAATACGGACAATATTTGCTCCGTTTGATTGGAGAAGCATAGATGTCAGATAATTTTTTTGGAAAAACACTTGCAGTGCGTAAGATTGATGCTATACCAGGACTGCTAGAGTTTGACATTCCCGTTCATGGAGACAATCGTGGTTGGTTTAAGGAAAACTTCCAGAAGGAAAAGATGGAGCCACTTGGCTTTCCTGAAAGCTTCTTTGCTGCAGGGAAATTGCAAAACAACGTCAGCTTTTCTCGCAAAAATGTTCTTCGAGGATTGCATGCAGAACCTTGGGACAAGTATATCTCTGTTGCAGACGATGGGAAGGTTTTAGGATCTTGGGTTGATCTACGCGAGGGTGAAACCTTTGGGAATACCTATCAGACAGTGATTGATGCGAGTAAGGGAATCTTTGTTCCTCGAGGCGTAGCTAATGGCTTCCAAGTTTTATCAGATACAGTGTCATATAGCTATCTGGTCAATGATTACTGGGCTCTTGAACTCAAACCCAAGTATGCCTTTGTGAACTACGCTGATCCAAGCCTTGGTATTGAATGGGAAAATATTGCAGAAGCAGAGGTTTCAGAAGCAGATAAAAATCATCCACTACTTAAGGATGTAAAACCTTTGAAAAAAGAAGATTTGGAATAAGGAAAGAATATGACTGAATACAAAAATATTATCGTGACAGGTGGAGCTGGCTTTATCGGTTCTAACTTTGTCCATTATGTTTACGAGAACTTTCCAGATGTTCACGTGACAGTCCTAGATAAGTTGACTTATGCTGGAAACCGCGCGAATATTGAGGAAATTTTAGGTAATCGTGTTGAGTTAGTTGTTGGTGACATTGCTGATGCGGAGTTGGTAGACAAGTTGGCTGCTCAAGCAGATGCTATCGTTCATTATGCAGCGGAAAGCCACAATGATAATTCGCTCAATGATCCATCGCCATTTATTCATACTAACTTCATTGGAACCTATACTCTTTTAGAAGCTGCTCGTAAGTATGATATTCGCTTCCACCATGTATCGACAGATGAAGTTTATGGGGATCTCCCTTTACGCGAAGATTTGCCAGGTCATGGAGAAGGGCCGGGTGAGAAATTTACGGCTGAAACCAAGTACAATCCAAGCTCGCCTTACTCATCAACCAAGGCAGCCTCAGATTTGATTGTCAAAGCCTGGGTGCGTTCTTTTGGAGTCAAGGCAACGATTTCCAACTGTTCAAATAACTACGGTCCTTATCAACATATCGAAAAATTCATCCCACGTCAGATTACTAACATCCTAAGTGGTATCAAGCCAAAACTTTACGGTGAAGGTAAAAACGTTCGTGACTGGATTCATACCAATGACCATTCTTCAGGAGTTTGGACAATCTTGACAAAAGGGCAAATCGGTGAAACCTACTTGATTGGGGCTGATGGTGAGAAGAACAATAAGGAAGTTTTGGAACTTATCCTTAAGGAAATGGGACAAGCTGCGGATGCCTATGATCATGTGACTGACCGTGCAGGACATGACCTTCGCTATGCGATTGATGCTAGCAAGCTCCGTGATGAGTTGGGGTGGAAACCTGAATTTACCAACTTTGAAGCTGGGCTCAAGGCAACAATCAAGTGGTATACAGATAACCAAGAATGGTGGAAAGCAGAAAAAGAAGCTGTTGAAGCCAATTATGCTAAGACTCAGGAGATTATTACAGTATAAAAAGCAGGAAATAGCTGCTTTTTATTGCTATATTGGGAAGAGTTACATATTAGAAAGGTCTAGAGATGATTTTAATTACAGGGGCAAATGGCCAATTAGGAACGGAACTTCGCTATTTATTGGATGAACGTAATGAAGAATACGTGGCAGTAGATGTGGCTAAGATGGACATTACCAATGAAGAAATGGTTGAGAAAGTTTTTGAAGAGGTGAAACCGACTTTAGTCTACCATTGTGCAGCCTACACCGCTGTTGATGCAGCAGAGGATGAAGGAAAAGAGTTGGACTTCGCCATCAATGTGACGGGGACAAAAAATGTCGCAAAAGCATCTGAAAAGCATGGTGCAACTCTAGTTTATATTTCTACGGACTATGTCTTTGACGGTAAGAAACCAGTTGGACAAGAGTGGGAAGTTGATGACCGACCAGATCCACAGACAGAATATGGACGCACTAAGCGTATGGGGGAAGAGTTAGTTGAGAAGCATGTGTCTAATTTCTATATTATCCGTACTGCCTGGGTATTTGGAAATTATGGCAAAAACTTCGTTTTTACCATGCAAAATCTTGCGAAAACTCATAAGACTTTAACAGTTGTAAATGATCAGTACGGTCGTCCGACTTGGACTCGTACCTTGGCTGAGTTCATGACCTACCTAGCTGAAAATCGTAAGGAATTTGGTTATTATCATTTGTCAAATGATGCGACAGAAGACACAACATGGTATGATTTTGCAGTTGAAATTTTGAAAGATACAGATGTCGAAGTCAAGCCAGTAGATTCCAGTCAATTTCCAGCCAAAGCTAAACGTCCGCTAAACTCAACGATGAGCCTGGCCAAAGCCAAAGCTACTGGATTTGTTATTCCAACTTGGCAAGATGCATTGCAAGAATTTTACAAACAAGAAGTGAGATAAGTAGTAGAATGATTTTCTAGTCTAATAAAAGAGGCAGAGAATGAACTCCAAAGGAGCATAAGATGTACGATTATCTTATCGTTGGTGCTGATCTCTTTGGCGCATAGCTTTGGCTCAGTTTCTATTATCGCTCACACCATCCATCAGAAGTTTAATTTGAAGGTACCCAATTATCGCCAAGAAGAAGATTGGGCTAGGATGGGTTTACCAATCACACGTAAGGAAATCTCTAATTGGCATATCAAGGCAAGTCAATACTATTTAGAGTCCCTTTATAACCTTTTACGAGAAAAGTTGTTAGAACAACCTCTTCTTCATGCGGATGAAACCTCTTATCGGGTGCTAGAGAGTGATAGCCATCTGACCTACTATTGGACCTTTTTGTCTGGGAAAGCTGAGAATCAAGCAATCACGC